>Ga0316205_10000228_pt1 | contig 118686 bp, 96 predicted proteins | sample 3monthpyrite_MG_FD_204941 | JGI IMG/M metagenome (GOLD analysis project Ga0316205, IMG submission 204941) | Microbial mat bacterial communities from mineral coupon in-situ incubated in ocean water Damariscotta River, Maine, United States -... | ecosystem: Environmental > Aquatic > Marine >...
TTCAGTGAAATAGAATCCAATTTCCGTGGCGTTTTTGATAGAGGCATAATAGCCAGTGACCCGCGCCTTTACCAAGGGGGCTCTAAAAATATAGCCCACGTCCATGCTCTGTATCGTTTCTGACGTCAAGTCTATAACCACATCATTATTCTGGCGGGCATTGCTAAAGGCATTTCTCAAACTAGGAGCCTTTGTGTAATATCCCGCATTGATATCCACTAAATGTCGCCCACTTATTTTGTATGTAAGCCCGCCTTTTCCTCCAACATCACTAAAACTGAGAGACTCACTTTGGCCTAAGGATCGATTGCCCGGAAAGTTTCCATTTTCGTACAACCCATTTCTTTGATAGCTTGTTTGTATCCCTGAAAGGCCCACATAAAAATCTATCTTTCGATAGTTCCCTTGCACTTGCGCAAACCCAGAAATCACATTTGCATTCAACTGATAATTGTATTTATAGCGCTCCCCTTCTTGTACTAGTCTGTTGCGCTGTTGCAAATCGCTTTGCGCTAAGTTGCCGACTATGATATTTACGTCATCCTCAGCAAAAAAATCAACATCCAAATAGCCTGTTCCTCCTAGAAGGTCTTTCAATAGGGCAAAATTTTCACTGGTAAGTGTCCGATAATTTAGAGCACCATTGAACAGTAGGTTTTCTGAAAAGCGGGTGTTCAAAATTGTGTTTAGGCTTATTTGAGTATCATCAGTCCTGTCTTCTTGCACCACATAAATAGCATTTCCTCCTGCCCTCGTAGCGATCGCATTGGCTCTGTACAACTCGTTCCAATCTAATTGTCCGTCATTTAAAAGTGCTTGCTGCGCCAGAAAGGCATTTTGAAAATCTCCCGCCGACGGATCTTCATCTTGCAAAAAGAAACTGGGAAGTCTTTGATAGTAGTTGGGAAGTGGGTTTCTGGCCCCTCCCACAAAACTTTCTTGCCCATCCGGTGTGATTAGGAGTCGGGTTCCCCCATTATCAATTCGGGTGCTGCTCGTTTTTCCAAATTGATAAGCCACGTTGGTATTTAATTGAGTGTGGGAACCCATGTTCCAATAGTGATTGAACATAATCACAGGTTCTTCTACCGTACGAATTCGGCTGTTCCTTGGTATTCCCGCTACATATCCCCAATTGGGATTGTACTGTATGCCTTTGATGTCTCTAACCTCTTGGGTGACTGCAGAAGATCGCCCTCTTCTATTGGGGCTGTAAAAAGTCGTGACATTAAAGCTGTGTGTGTCATTCAGCTTTTTTTCTGCGGAAATAAAAAATGAATTGGCATCGTATAGGGTTCCTTCTACATAGCCTTCTTCTCCAAAGCGCCTAGACACCAGCACCGAATACGCCCAACCTTTTTTAGACAGGCCGCTGTTGTATGACCCCATAACTCGGCCTTGGTAACTTCGATTGGCCGAGGCATACGAAAGGCGACCTCCTCGACGATACTGAGAGGCGCGCATCACAAAATTTGTAGTGCCCGCCAGACCTCCAAAACTATACTCATTGGCTTTTAGTCCCATGGCAGACTCCCGATTCCGCAATACATCATTAAGGCCTCCCCAATTTCCCCATTGGGGTCGGCCACTGTACTGCTTGTTCATCTCAATGCCATTGATAAGCACCTTCCCATAGGCATTGTCTAAGCCGCGAGGTCTAAAAAAAGTGGCACTAAAATCAAATGCCGCTGCATTTAGAAAGACATCGTTTGACGCATGGAGTAGCCCAGAAATTGAAAAGGAGATGTCGTCATCCTGATCAAGCTGAGTGTCTGTGAGGCTGATTACGCCAATCTGAGCTTCCATTTCGGCCACATCAAGTTCCATTAATATGGAATCAATGTGCAGGGTCTCATTATTCTGAATGGTAATACGTAGGTGTTGCGTTAGATAGCCAGAGGCTATTACGGTCAAGACCTGTTCTCCCTGAGAAAGGTTTGTTCCTGTGATGACAAAAAGACCTTCTTCATTGGTTGTAGCATTAAAAATGCTGGATCGAATTTGAACGGTTGCGTTCAAGATAGGGTCGCTAGAATAGGCATCTAGCACCCGCCCCTTTACGGTGGGGTTTTGAGCAAAACTGAAAGTGGTACCCAACAACACCAACCCTAAAGCGGAAATGATTGTTCTCATTTGCTATTAGATTGTTTAAAAAAATTGAAAAAATGTTATTAGGCGGGACACAAAACTACTAATTTTTAAATGAACTATATTTGAAGATATCTTTCCCGCCAATATTGTTGGATCCTAATTTTAATTTATGACACCCTTACACTATTGGTTTGTACTCCTTAGTACGCTTTCCGTTTCGCTCTGTTTTTCGCAAGAAGTAAGAACCTACAAAATTCAAACAATCGCTTTCTATAATCTGGAAAACCTATTTGATTATGAAGATGATCCATTGGTGTTTGACAACGATAGAACTCCTGATGGCAAAGACCATTGGACCGCCGAAATGTACCATGCCAAGCTCAAAAACATGGCGGAAGTGATTGCCGAAATTGGCGCCGATGTCACAGGCGCCTTGCCTGTTATTGTTGGCGTGTGCGAAGTTGAGAATCGCAGGGTCTTGGAAGACCTTCTCAATCAGGAACCGTTGGTAGGTAACGACTATGGGATTGTTCATTTTGATTCGCCTGACCGTAGGGGAATCGATGTTGCATTGCTCTATCAGAAGAAATTATTTACCCCAACGCATTATCGCGCCTACCCCTTATTTTTATATCAAGAGGATGATCCGTTGCGACGCATATTCACACGAGACCAATTGGTGGTGAGTGGTGTTTTGGATGGTGACAACATACATCTTATTGTCAATCATTGGCCCTCTCGTAGTGGCGGTGAAGCACGAAGTAGGCCCAAACGAATTCAGGCTGCCAAATTAAACAAGCGCATTATAGATTCGTTGTTTGGTCAGGACCCTTATGCTAAAATCATTACTATGGGCGATTTAAACGACGATCCTATTAGCCCCAGTGTGAAACGCCATCTAGGGACAGAAAAAGATAGAAAAGAGTTACCGCTACGAGCCCTATATAATCCTATGGAGGGTATGTTCAAAAAAGGGCTAGGCACCTTGGCCTGGCGGGATAGCTGGAACTTATTTGATCAAATTATTATCTCTTCCGCATTTCTTTCCGAAGAATATAGTAGTTATCGCTTTTATAAGGCGGGGATTTATAACAAACCTTATTTGGCTAATGCAACCGGGCAGTACAAGGGGTATCCTTTTCGAAGTTATGCCAACGGAACTTATACGGGGGGATACAGCGACCATTTTCCAGTCTATATATATCTAATTAAAGAGGTTTCCGAAGATAATAAACCAAAAAGAAAGGTGCCCTAGGGCACCTTTTTGTCTTATGCAAACCATTGTTGCCAAGGGATCCTACTTAGCATGAAAAGCAGTGCTAGGGTATAGAAAATAGCAAGCATTTTAAACTTGCCTTTAGAGACTAATTTCTTTTTATGTTTGGAATATCCTATGGTTATAAACACCACTACAAGAATCATAATTGTAGGATGCTCTAAAGCATACAACCTCAATACATCATCTTCCATGACTTTTCCCATACCGTTGTTGGAAATTGATTGCATCCCTAATGGAGATACAAAATATAAGATAAGAGCGATCACTAATTGAATATGCGTCACAATCAGGGCAAATAAAGAAATCCTGAAATCTTTTGGACTATACTCTTTCTTAGAAAAATATCCTGCAAGGGCATTGATAGTGGCAATCACCACGACGAAAAGAACCAAATACGCCCACCATGAGTGCACAAATTGTAATGTTGAATACATAATTAGAAGGGTTTAGATATATCTCAAAGATAGGGATAATTGCATAAAAAAACCGCCCCAAACTATGGGGCGGTTTTACTATCGAATATGAGGTTGTTCTTAGTTAAAGATATAACGAAGACCAACTTGCATTTGCCATCTTGAAGATTGAAGACCGCTATCGTCAATATTATCGATATCATTACCAATAACATTTCCGTTGTCATCAAATTCAAGAACACTTGTGTTAAAACTAAATACTGGATCTGGTCCACCTGAAACAGTTGTTAACGGACTTACTTCTGAAGGTGTAAAGTCTCTAACGCCCCAATCTTTGTTGATTAAGTTTGTGAAGTTAAAGATATCCAAAGAAGCTTGAAGTGTGTGTTTCTTGTTTCCAAAATTGATAGAGAAATCCTGTAAGAACTTCAAGTCAATTACATGGTTCCAAGGTCCTTCATCACCGTTACGCTCTGCATAACCACCTCTTCTACTGTTAAGGTATTCGTTTCTACTAATGAACCCATCTAAATACGCCCACTGTTGTGCTTGCTCTTCTGGAGTACCAGAGAATGTAATCTCAGAAGCAGTAGCTGGAACATACATTAAGGCATTGTCACGAGAATCATCATTGAATAAGTCTCTACCTTCTCTATAGATAAAGCTATATGGACGTCCTTGTTGTCCTTCATAGAATAAACCAACCGTTGTTTTCAAGTTCTCATTCCACTTAATCTCGTACGATGCGTTTGCAGAGATTCTGTGTCCTGGAGAGAAATCAGACTGAGATGCTGGTATATCAGAATTCTTACCATTTACTGTTTGAATGTTTCTCCATTGAGAACTGTTTTGAGACGATGTTCCGTCAAATACTTTCTCAGACCTTCCGTAAGAGTAAGAAATTTGTCCTTGGAAACCATTCTCGAACGGTTTTCTCAAGCTAACAGTTGCGTTATACGCAAATCCTTCACCTGTGTTAGATCCTAAGATGATTCTTCCATAGGTATCATCAATCTCATCTCTTCTATCATAAACGGGTCTGTTATCAGCACCGTTTAAAATTCCTACAGGTCCTCTCAAGTTTAAGTTCTCATAGTACACATCTGTAATAACATCTGTGTATAAGAAATCTGCGGAGGCTATTAATCCCCAGATAGGCAATTTTTGATCCACTGCAATGTTGTACTTCATTACCTGTGGTAATTTGAAGTTTCTTGCAAATAAGTCAATATTACCACCTACTACTTGATTACTAGGATCTGGATTTACAACTGGCGCAGGGTCTTCAAACTGATTGTTGATGTCTGCAACGAAAGGCTGACCAAACTCAAAGTTAAAACCACCTGTTACACCATTGTTGTTATACGTTCCACCTGGCCATACTAATGGCACTCTTGAGGTGAAAATTCCTAATCCACCACGTACTTGTGTGGTATTGTCATTTTTCACATCCCAGTTAAATCCTAAACGTGGAGAAAGGTGTAATCTTGGATTAATCCCTTGCCCTACACGTGCATCTTGAAGGTCTTTCCCAGCTGCTTCCAATAAAGGAACGGTACGTGTGTTGAAATCAACATTTTCACGTCCATCTTCCCAGTAAGGAATATCTGCTCTAATACCATAAGTAAGTTTAAAGTTCTCGGCCATTTCAATCTCATCCTGAAGGTAGAAAGCCGTTTGAAATAGATCAAACTCAGCAGCACCGGCAGACTCATCACCTACAGTACCGTCACCAATTAAAGAATACCCATGTTGGTATACATCAGCATCTTGTCCTGTAATGAATTGATTTAAACCACTAGAAAGCAAGTTTCCATCATTGTCAAATTGATCTTCGAAGGTATAGTCACCGTAGTTAAACGCGAAGAACAAGTTCTTGATAGAAGAATACTCCACATTTACACCAATGGTAAAGGTGTGTTTTCCTGAATAAATTTCAAGGTTGTTGTTGAATGTAAAGATATCTTGATCTAACAAGTTGGCAGTAGAGAATGGCTCAGCTCCAAATGAGATGGTACCATTTCCATCCTGAATATCAACTGTTGGGAATGGATTTCCTGAAGGATCACGGTCGTCTCTTACCGTAGTTAAACCGAATACCATTTTGTTTGAAACTCTATTGCTCAAGGTTGAATTCCATTCTAAAGCAGTAGAGTTCGTGGTAGTAATAAATTCTTCAGATCCATTAATGAACCCAATGTTATTATTTCCAGAGTTTCTAGCTTCTAGGTTTTCTCCTTTTACATATCCATGTCTTAAAGATATTTTGTTGTTATCATTGATGTTCCAGTCCAATTTAACTGTGAATTTATCACTTGTTAAAGTTCTGGTGTTGTTTTCAAATCCTCCAGTATCATATCCATAAGTACTTTGAAGAAAGCTTCTCAAGGCTGCAATATCTGCCGCTGAAGAACGTCCTTCATAATTACTGAAATTAAATGGCTGTGGAGTTTCATCATCTTGTCTTTCGTAATTCACGAAAAAGAACAATTTGTCCTTAATAATTGGACCTCCTACACGAAGACCATAGGTCAAGGCAGAAAACTCATCCAATTTCTCTCTGCTTTCATCATCACCAACAAGATCTACCGGGGTTTTTCCTGCAAAGTTCTCATTTCTCAAGAAGCTGTATACAGAACCTTTAATTTCATTGGTACCTGAACGTGTGATCGCACTAATAGATCCTCCAGAGAATCCAGATTGTCTCACATCAAAAGGCGCAATGTTTACCTGAAGGGTTTCGATTGCATCAACAGAGAACGGATTCACACCTGTTTGTCCCCCATTGGTTCCTGAACCAGCCAAACCAAACACATCATTGTTTACAGCACCGTCAATAAATACAGCATTGAAACGATTGTTTTGTCCTGCAAGGGATACAGAGAATCCATCATTACCTTCCGTAATTAATGCCTGAGGCGTAATACGAACAAAATCAGCAATAGATCGTGAGGTTGCGGGCAAGGTTAAAATGTCTCTTTCGGTCACTGTGGTTTCAGTACCGGTTTTGTTACTGTCAAATATATTATTACGCTGTGCAGTAATTACTACCGTTTCCAGTTCACTCAGGGCTTCCGCCATATTAACGCTAATTCGTTTTGAGTTTCCTAACTGAAGATAGACATTTGGAGTAACGTCGTCATTGTAACCAACATAGGAAATGGTTACAGTATAAGGTCCACCAGGCTTCATATTTGGTACACGATAATACCCGTCAAAACCTGTTATTGCACCATACTTAGTCCCTGAAGGAGTGTGTATAGCAACAATATTTGCCCCTGGCAAAGGCTCGCCGAGATTATCGGTGATTCTACCATTAAGCGAGGAAGTTGTAAGTCCTTGGCCCCAAGAAGTTATCATACCTCCTACTAAAAAAATAAAGAGAAGTAATAGTTTTTTCATAGTGTTGTATTAGTTAATAAAAATTACTGTGCAAAAATACATTTTCCCATTGTCCTTTTCACTAATAAAGGGTAAGAAAATGCTAACAATTTTCGTGTAATTAAAAGTAAATCTAAAAAGGGAAGTAATATAAAAGACTGGGGTTATTTTATAACAATGTTATCAACATCTTGACCTTCAATATGTTGAAAACTTATGCAATCTAATTGATCTTTGACGGCTTCAATATGTTCAAAGTAATCTGTATGGTAGGCTGCCGCCAAGGGCTGTGAAGCGGGCAAATCTTGCTTAAAAGGGTCTACTTGTTCACCATTTTTCCAGAATCGATAGCACACATGCGGGCCTCCAGTATTTCCTGTCATTCCTACCCATCCTATCACATCACCTTGCCGAACGAAATCCCCTACCTTGACATTTCTTTTTTTCATGTGTAGGTACTGTGTTTCGTAGGTGCCATTATGTTTGATCTTGACATAGTTTCCATTGCCTCCTCGGCGTTCAGATTTGTTCACCACGCCATCGGCTGTTGCCAATATAGGAGTTCCAATACCTGCGGCAAAATCGGTTCCTTTATGTGCCCGCACCTTATATCCGTAATATTTGATACGACGTTTCAGGTTATATCGTGATGATATTCTGAAATTGAACTTAATGGGAGAGGTTAAGAACGCTCTTCGCAAATTATTTGCTTCTTCATCGTAAAAATCGCGTATGGAATCGGTGCCATAATCAAAGGCGTACAAAGGTCTACCTCGATGTTCAAAATAGGTGGCTTTAATTTCATGCAAACCTGCCGCAATGGTATCGTTAATATATTTTTCTGTGTAGATCATTTTAAACCGATCTCCCGGCTGAAGGTGATAAAAATTAACCGTCCAGGCATAGATATTAGCCAACTTCTCTGTCAAATAGGGACTTAGGTTATTCTCGGCCATGGTTTGAGACAAAGAACTCGTGACAATACCTGACACTTCTCTTTCGGCGTAGGTAACTGGTTTTTTATCTGAATAGAAACTAAGAGTATCTCTAAAATCAACTACGGCATAATCTACCTTATTCTTTTCGTAGACAAAAACTTGCGTCTGGTTTAGAGAGTCTTTCGAATTTAGTAAGACATAGGGTTTCCCCACTCTAATTCTGCGAACATCAAAACTATCTTTAAATCTATTGGCTACTTCTAGTATTTTTTGCTGATTCACTCCATGAGCATCCAATATCGCTCCAAAGGTATCTCCAGGGCGAATGGTATCTCTAATTACATTAAAGTTATTGAGCACATATCCATACTCTTCAATAATGGCAGGAGCGACCAATGCTTCTTCAATAACATCGTCCTCTTTTATTTCTTCGGTACAAGAATATATAATAAGCAATAAGGGGAGTAAGCCGATTAATTTTTTCAATTGATTGATTTTTTGATTTAAACATCTTGACCCCAATCTGCGAGTTCTTGCTCTGTCCAGACTTCGGGAAAAAATATTCGTTTTTGGTATTTTGGAAGCATGTATTTTGCCCAGTCACTACCGCCAGTGGCCTCTTCTGTAACGTTGCCATGGTTCAAATATTTTGAGGCAGCATTATAATGTGACATAACCCAGGTTACGTTTACCGTATAATCATAATGGCGCATTGCTTTTCTAAGCGCATCATCATTCTTTACTTCATTAGGTAATTGCTTCCATTTGGCATATAGGTTTATGGTATTGTATTCTTGGGTGAAAATGACAAATTCATCCTTATATCTTTCTTCAAAAGCAGTTAGTAAATAGTTTTTCTTTCCTGTTTTGAAATTTTTCCCTGCCGCCTGCCAATACAAATGTTCTAAGGCATGCTCATAGGAAGTGTTTCGGTCTATATTATCCCTGAATCTTGCGTCAATTAGGTTGATAAGGTCTGTAGAGGCAAACTCTATCTTTCGGTATTGAGCACTTTGAAAACCGCTGGCTGGTGTGAGTGTATTTCTGAATTTTAAATATTGTTCCACCTCCATACCATTCATCATAATATTAAAGGAAGAGGTAAGCATATCAAAATACCTACTAATTCTCATTAATCGTTCTGAAAAGAATGCAGCTGTTAGGTTTTCTTTATACGATACTTGCTGAATTTCCCAAAGAATCATTTTGAACAGCAGTTCATTGATCTGATGGTACATAATAAAGACCATCTCATCGGGTAATGTAGTACGCTGTATTTGAAGGTTTAAAAGGGCATCAGTCTGAATATAATCCCAATATGTTATGGGCTCACTATACAACAATCCTTCCAAATGGGTGTCCAAATCCTGATCAATGGCGTCATATTTTTGTTGTAGTTGCTCAAGTAATTTTTTGGTTTCAGGTTGTATGTCCATTCTTAATCTACTACTATTTTAAACGAGTGTTTTAGCCCCTTAAATTCAACTAATGATGCCTTTAACGACCCTACTGCCAGTTCTGCCTTAATTAAGAGTGGCATCTTGTTGTCATCATCTGTAACCCAGACCGTAAGGCTCTCTTTTTCTTTAAAAACTCTACCAGCTTGCACATATGGTCTAAAGACTAGGCATTTTACTTTGCCAAATTTAGTTTTTAAGACTTCTCTACCCAAAAATTTGAGCCTAAATTTATAGTTCTCTTTGTCAAAAAACATATTCATATCCATCGTATCTCCATCCTGAAGATTATCTACATCCAAACGGTTTCGTAAATAATAGAAGGACGACACCATGTCTTGCGCATCTTGAGGAAAGGAAACATACTCTTTGGTCTTGTGTTTTTTATTGTGCACAAAGGCCTTATTGGCTTCATGATCAAAATCTATTTGAATGTCTTTGGTATGTCCTCCTTCATCAATTTTTCGAACAAATCGATAAGGTCTATCGTTTTCCTTGTCTATATATGATTGGTAATAATCTTCTACTTTGAAAAAAAATCTGGAAACTCCTGTTGTTTTTCCTTCGCCTTTTACATGAAACACTTCCTTACCATTGATGTTGGCATCATCCACCTGAAGGGTAGCATAGCCCGCCGTTACAAACCCATAGTGTATTCTGAATTTAAACCACTCTCCTTCTCCATATGCCTTTTGCTGACCAAAAAGCACGGTTACATTGCATAGTAATAAAAGCACTAACAGCTTCTTCATAGATTTGGATTTTATGTATTCAACTAGGCTGTTTGCAACTACTGTTCCAAAATAAAAACCCCACCCATTGGACGGTGGAGTTTTTATAATGTTACATCTTTATAATGTCCCTCTTCGGGCTTGCTGTCTCTCAATGGCTTCAAACAGTGCCTTAAAATTACCCACACCAAAGGATTGCGCTCCTTTTCGTTGAATAATTTCAATAAACATAGTAGGTCTGTCTAGCACATTATTTGTAAATAATTGAAGTAAATATCCTTCTTCATCCCTATCTATAAGGATTCCGTGTTTTTTTAATACTTCAACATCTTCATCTATATCTCCTACACGTTCAAGGATGTCGTCATAATAGGTATCTGGAACATATAAAAATTCTACACCACGATCTCTCATGGCCGAAACGGTGGTCACAATATCATCTGTAGCCAATGCCAAATGTTGTACACCCGCCCCATTGTAGAAATCTAAATACTCTTCTATTTGTGATTTTTTCTCAGCTTCTGCAGGTTCATTGATGGGGAATTTGATACGCCCATTGCCGTTGCTCATTACCTTACTCATTAGGGCAGTAAATTCTGTCGAAATATCATCGTCTGCAAAAGAAATAATTTGAGCAAAGCCCATAACTTCTGCATAAAATTTACACCAGGTATTCATTTCATTCCATCCCACATTGCCTACAATGTGATCAATAAACTTGAGTCCTACGTCTGTTGGATTATAATGAGATTCCCATTTTTCAAATCCTGGTAAGAATACTCCATGGTAGTTCTTTCTTTCAATAAAAATATGAACCGTTTCTCCATAGGTATAAATTCCAGATTTGATTATATGTCCGTGCTCATCTTCTTCTCTGGTAGGTTCTAAATAGGGTTTGGCACCACGCTTGGTGGTCTCTTCAAAAGCCACCGTTGCATCATCCACCCATAGGGCAATTACTTTTGCCGCATCACCATGTTCTTCCAAGTGTTTGTTAATTGCTCCTCCTTTATTCAAAGGTGATGTGAGCACCAGCCTAATTTTATCCTGCCGCAACACATAGGAAACTCGGTCTTTGATACCTGTTTCCAAACCAGCATAAGCTTCAGATTGGAATCCGAATGCAGATTTGTAATAATGGGCTGCTTGTTTTGCATTTCCCACATAGAGTTCTACATAATCGGTGCCTAGTAATGGAAGAAAATCCTCCGCATCACTAAAGAGCTTTTTTAAGCCATATTCCGTATTCTGTAAATCTTTTAAATTCTTTATTTCTTTTGCCATTGTAATTATCTTTTAAAGGGTATTTATTCTTTTCTTTTTTTTCGAAAAAAACAAGCCCGTTTACCACATGGCCCTTAAATGGGGTGTTATGTCTATTCTTCGCTTCATTCTTCTAACCAAGACTGAAAATAAGTGTCGTCTGCAATTTTAAGTGCTTCTTCTGTTACCTGTAATGGTTTAAATGTATCCACCATTACGGCCAGTTCATCTGTCTTTGTTTTTCCAATACTTCTTTCCGTAGCTCCTGGATGTGGCCCGTGAGGAATGCCCGCAGGGTGTAACGAAATATGTCCCGCGTCTACATCGTTTCTACTCATAAAATCACCGTCTACATAATACAACACCTCATCACTATCAATATTGCTATGGTTATAGGGTGCCGGAATGCTATCTGGATGGTAATCGTACAATCTTGGACAAAAAGAACAGACTACAAATGCATCTGTCTCAAAGGTTTGATGTACCGGTGGTGGTTGGTGTATGCGCCCTGTAATAGGCTCAAAATCATGTATTGAAAATGCATAAGGATAATTGTATCCATCATATCCAACAACATCAAAAGGATGTGTTGCATAGGTCATTTCAATAATTTCATCTTGTTTTTTGATCTTGATTAAAAATTCGCCTTTCTCGTCATGGGTTTCCAACTCCTGTGGTTTACGAATGTCTCTTTCGCAAAAAGGAGAATGTTCTAATAATTGGCCAAACCAATTTCGATATCTTTTTGGCGTATATATAGGACGGCGAGATTCTACAATAAAAAGTCTATTGTCTTCCGTATCAAACTCCATTTTGTAGATCATCCCTCTGGGGACCAACAAGTAGTCTCCATAGGCAAAGTCTAAATTCCCCATATGCGTGCGTAACTTTCCTGTTCCTTTATGAACAAAGATGAGTTCATCTGCATCGGTATTTTTATAGAAGTAATCTTCTTGAGATTCTTTGGGCGCCGCCAAAATAATATTACAATCACTATTGGTAAGCACAATTTTTCGGCTCTCCAAATAGTCATTTTCTGGTGCTACTTGAAATCCTCTAAAGCGATACGATTGCATATTATTGGCCTTCGCAATCTTAGGAGCTACGCTATATTGTTTTCCTATTGTTTTTACTTGGGTAGGCCTATGTTCGTGATATAAATTACTATACATCCCGTCAAACCCAATGGTTCCAAAAAGCTGTTCGTAATATAATGTCCCGTCTGGTTTGCGGAATTGTGTATGTCTTTTTGGAGGTATTTTTCCTAATTTATGATATAATGGCATTTCTTATCCTATTTGCGTTAGTACTTATTTATTCAAACAAATATTAGGCGCACTATTCCGGGTTTCTTTTTACAAGAGATTTTAAAAGCGTGTGTAGATGTACCGAACTTGCATTTGCCATACCACAAATATCGTAAAATTTTAGCTTCCTTTTGGTTATGGATTCATTAAAATCTAAAGCCCGCACTTACGTACCACTCATTTGTATCCAACTCTGGAGAATATGAATATTTTATTTCCAGTGGACCAATAAATGTTTCCATTCCGTAGCCCAAGGCATATCCCACATAATCTATTCGGTTAATAAAGTTTCCAGAGGTAAAAAGCTGATCGCCAACATTGGCAATATTTGCAGCAATATTGATGTGATTATTCTTCGCAAACTCATAGTCAAAAGTAAGGCTAGATTTGAGGTACGTATCGCCTCGCAGACTCAGGGCTTCATAGCCATATAGAGGTACAACATTGTTAATTGCTTTGAAACCATACCCTCCTACGAAGAAATCAAGAGACCTAGTTGCATCATTTCCTATTTTAAACCCTCCCTCTGTTGTAATTACAGCAGATAGTTTGTCAAAAAAGGTATACGCGTAACCAATGTGCGCCTTCGCAATAGAGAATTGATCAAAATCCTTGTTTCTTCCTGCGGCGAAAAGATATAAATGAAAATCCCCGTCAAACATAAATCCGCTTTTTGGAAAAAACTTATTGTCATAGGTGTCAAATTTCAACACCCCATAGGTGCTAAAATAGTTGGTGTCTTCAAAGATGGTTCTGGGGTTATTGTCTTCATCTATACCTATTGTTTCTGAAAGATACCGAAGCCATTTGTGTTCAACTCCTAAGCTCAATACAAAATTTCGTTTGAACACCGTTTGAACAAAAAAGCGATTGCTTAGGTCTCCATATTCCAGATTAATCCTGTTTAGTTGCGTTGCCTCCGAAACGATGTCTTCCGAAGCAATAAAATCTATAGCCACACCTTTATCAAAAGTGCTGTAATTGGAATTAAAACCTACACTCCAGTAGAACCCTTTGTCTATGTAATAATCAAAATTATATCGAATGTTATCCCCAATAATAAAGTCAAAAGACGCCACATCGTTATTGGTAATAAGGCGCTTTCCTGTAATATTAATTAAGGCTGCCGTCTTATAGAGATCATCATAGTGAGCGGCCAAACGCAATAGCACTCTTGATTCACTTTCTCGCACATTTAATTGCAATACATGCTCGCCATTTTTATCCTTGATAAACCGATAGTTGATGTCGTCAAAATTTCCTGTGGCAGATAAATTGTTAATCCCTTCACTAAACCGTTTGTACGATGTGATAGTTGGAGTTCTTAATTTTAATTTTCCAAGAATATACGCTCGGGTATATTTTTCGTTTCCTTCAATTTCAACCGCACGTATTCGCAAGGAATCACTGGTTTCAAATGTAATCTCCTTCTTTGCTCGTGGTCGTTGTTTACTGGCTACCACCTTTAAACTATCTATGAACTTAGCCGCCTCTATCTCGCCCAATTTAATAATTTCACGACCCTTTCCGAAGGACACAACATTAAAACCCTCAATATCGGGATGTATGTATATATCTGTTCTCTTCCTTTTCTCTGTCATGGCTTCGGTAGTACGGAAGTTGTTAATTTGCACCAAAACATCCAATGCAGATTTCAATCGTTCCCGATCTCTTAGGTCATCTTGAACATCGACCCCAATAATAATATCGGCACCCATCGCCCTGACCTCATCTACTGGATAGTTGTTTACTACGCCTCCATCAACCATTATTGAATCATTAATAATAACAGGGCTAAACAGTGAGGGTATGGCTCCACTGGCTGTTATTGCTTTTGGCAGGTACCCGCTTCTTAAAATTGTTTCCTTACCTGTTTCGGCATTGGTTGCAATACAGAAAAATGGAATTGGCAGCTTATTAAAATCATCTATCTGGTTTACGTGTGCTGTTAATTCTGATAAGAGATTATATACATTTTGCCCTTTTGAAAGCGCCGATGGAAAGGATATTTGAAATTTATCGAACGGCAAGGTAAGCGCATACTTTTCAGATTCATCCTTTTCATAAAATGTTTTTACGTTTCTAGGCAATTCATCCTGAATCAATGTAGTAAAATCCAAACGTTCAAAAATGGAATCCAATTGACGCGCCGAATATCCCGATGCATACAAAGCTCCTACAATGGCTCCCATACTTGTGCCTCCAATATAATCAATACGAACCCCAGCATCTTCCAACACTTTCAGGGCTCCAATATGAGCTAGGCCTTTAGCTCCACCTCCACTAAGAACCAGTCCCACTTTCAGATCTTCATTCTCCGTATTTTGGGAACAAACCATCCAAGGAATCATAAGTGCTATTATCAATGCTATTTTCTTCATTGAATGTTTTGAAAATGGGTTATAATCTTTTTTGCACGACTTGCTCCAACAATATTCTCAAGTTCATCAAAACTTGCTTTTCCAATACGTTTAGTGCTTTTAAAATGGGTGAACAACTCAATAACTGTTTTTTCTCCTATTCCGGGAATTGACTCCAAGGTAGTGTTTAATGCTTCTTTACTTCGTTTATCTCTATGAAACGTTATACCAAAACGATGCGCCTCATTACGTAATTGTTGAATGATCTTCAAGGTTTCAGATTTTTTATCCAAATACAAAGGGATGGGATCCTCTGGATAGAACAGTTCTTCCAAACGTTTTGCAATTCCTACAATCGCAATTTTCCCCCTAAGGTTTAACTTTTCAAGGCTTTTAAGCGCAGAAGATAACTGTCCCTTCCCTCCATCTATGATGATAAGTTGGGGCAAAGGTTGCTCCTCTTCAACCAATCTTTTATATCTACGGTAGACAACCTCTTCCATGGAGGCATAATCATCTGGCCCTTCTACGGTTTTTATATTGAATTTACGGTACTCTTTCTTGCTGGGTTTTCCATTTTTGAACACCACGCAAGCCGCCACTGGATTGGTTCCTTGAATATTACTGTTGTCAAAACATTCTATATGCCTGGGCTCTTCGCTCAATCGAAGGTCCTTTTTCATTTGAGCCATGATTCTATTTTCATGCCTATCTGGATCAACAATCTTTGCTTGCTTAAAACGCTCCATCCTGTAGTACTTGGCGTTGCGTAAAGACAGATCAAGAATGTGTTTTTTATCTCCAGCTTTCGGAACATGCACCTTGACCATATCTCCAATATTGACAGGAAAAGGAACGTAGATTTCTTTGCATTGAGAATGAAACCGTTGTCGTATCTCTACAATGGCCAATTCTAGCAACGTTACATCCGTCTCTTCCAATTTCTTTTTGATCTCCATGGTGTGGGAACGAATAATAGCGCCATGAGAAATTTGAAGAAAATTAACATAGCCGTAACTCTCATCAGAAACAACAGAGAAAACATCTACATTGTTAATTTTAGGGTTTACCACCATAGATCTGGCTTGATAATTTTCAAGAACATCTATTTTTTCCTTAACTCGTTGGGCGTCTTCAAATTTTAATTCACTTGCCAGCAATTTCATTTGGTTCTTAAACCTTCCCAAAGACTCTTTGAAGTTCCCTTTGATAATATCTCGGATGGCATTGATGTTTTCATTGTATTCTTTTTCGGAGAACCTGTCTTCACATGGTCCTAGGCAGTTGCCCAAATGATATTCCAAACAAACTTTGAATTTTTCATTCTTGATCTTTGTGGCTGAAAGATCATAATTACAATTTCTCAATGGATACAAGCCCTTAATAAGTTCAAACAACGTATGTACCGTCTTCATACTGGTGTATGGACCATAGTATTCTGAACCGTCTTTAATAAATCTTCTCGTTGGAAACACTCTTGGAAAACGTTCCTTCTTGATACATATCCATGGGTAAGACTTATCATCCTTTAGCAATACATTATATCGTGGCTGGTATTTTTTAATCAAGTTGTTTTCCAGCAAAAGAGCGTCTGTTTCTGTAGCTACGACAATATGTTTTATGGTTTGAATCTTTTTAACCAGAAGTTTGGTTCGGGCGTTGTCGTGCTGTTTTGTAAAATAAGACGACACCCTCTTTTTTAAGTTTTTTGCCTTCCCAACATACAACAAAGCATCCTCCTTGTCATAATATTGATACACTCCCGGCGAAGAAGGAAGTGTTGAAATTTGAAGCTTTACGGAGGGCTCTACCATATCCCAAAGATAGATGATGTTTGGGTTTTTACATAGGCTTTTTTTCTAAAACGCAGCCATTTTTGTCACCTAGTGAGTGTGTATGGAAAAGCAATCATCGGTTACTATTTCAATGCATTTACTTTTTTCCTAAATTGCAGGAGCTAACTGCTATACCATGAATATTGCTGTTTTATCTCGGGGGGAACACCTCTATTCAACTAAAAGCCTTATCAAAGCGGGGCAAGAGCGAAATCACAATATGGAAGTATTGGACCCTTCTTACTGCTCATTGCGCATAGAGAATGGGCTAACCCAATTGTATTACTACAATGAGATCGTGGATGACCTACATGCAGTGATCCCTAGAGTAGGTGCCTCCAACACATATTTTGGATCTTCATTGGTGCGTCATTTTGAAGGCATGGGTGTTTTTACAGTAGTGTCGGCAGAGTCCATTTTACTTTCAAGAGATAAATGGACCTGTTTTCAGATATTAAACAAAGCCAGAGTTCCGGTGCCTAATACCATCCTTGGAAATACCTATGACATCGAAGCCAGCCTTGCCTGTTTCGGAAACAATCCTATTATCATAAAATTATTGGAAGGAACCCATGGACATGGCGTGATCTTAGCAGAGACCTATCAAAATGCAATTTCTACGATTGAAACATTGCGCACGGCAAAGGTTAAATTCCTCCTTCAAGAATACATTGCAGAATCTAAAGGAACAGACATTCGAGTTATTGTAGTTGATGGTGTTGTCGTTGCCGCAATGAAACGTATAAGCAAAACGGGAGATTTTAGATCCAACCTACACAAGGGAGGAACTTCTGAGATTATTAATTTATCTAATGAGGAAGAGCGTATTGCTCTGCGAGCTGCGAGCGCTCTTAAATTAGGAGTCTGTGGTGTTGATATTTTACAATCTGAAAAAGGGCCGTTGGTGCTGGAAATAAATTCGACGCCTGGTTTAGAAGGAATTGAAACAACCACGGGAAAAAACATCTCGAAAAGTATAATAGGTTATATAGAACGAAACAAACGTTAGTTATAAAAAAATCAAATTTTAACCCTTTGAAACGAAAAATTGGTAGAATTGATGTGGCGGACTTTCCGCGATTGGGTGCTATGGGTGTTGAGGTAAAAATCGACACAGGCGCCTACACCTCCGCTATACACTGTACTGATGTTCGGGTTGAAGACAATTACCTAATCTGCCGCTTTTGGAATATGGATGGCTCTGATTTCGATCCAAAAGAAATCGTGTTTGACGAATACGATGTAAAGGTTATTAAAAGCAGCAATGGGCAAACACAGGCTCGATATCGTATCTGCACAGAAATTGTCCTATTCAATAAAACATATCCTATTTACTTTACATTGAGTGACCGGGAAGAAATGAAGTATCCAGTACTATTGGGGCGTAAATTTTTAACCAAAAAATTTGTTGTAGATATTAATAAAACCGACCTATCTTATAAGCATCGAATAAGAGAGGCAAAAAAACAAAGTTCGTAGAGACAGAACAATATATATGGCGGACATCATTAAAATTTTAGGAGAGACTGTTGGTTTAGGGGAGAGCAAGACTATTGACTTTAGCATTGCAAAGTTATATACGTCCACGAAGGTTGAAATTCCAATAATTATTGAACGAGCAAATACGCCCGGACCTACTATTCTTATTACAGCGGGAATTCACGGAGATGAAATCAATGGGGTTGAAATCGTACGTCAAGTTATTGCAAAAAAAATAAATGTCCCAAAAAAAGGAACAATTATCTGCATTCCTATACTGAACGTTTTTGGTTTTCTAAATGCGAATCGGGTATTTCCAGATGGAAGGGATCTAAACAGAGTGTTTCCCGGATCAAAAAGTGGTTCTTTGGCCAGTAGGTTTGCATATCATTTCACAAAGAAAATACTTCCCTTAGCAGATTATTGTCTCGATTTTCATACCGGAGGAGCCAGTAGGTTTAATGCGTCTCAAATACGCATTCATCCAGGGAATTACAATCTCATGAAATTGGCACGAGTATTTAATGCTCCTTTTACAGTGTTTTCCCCAAACCTCAGCAAATCTTATCGATCCACATGCGATAAGATGGAAATTCCTATTCTGCTTTTTGAAGGTGGAAAGTCTTTGGATAGCAATAAGCATATCGTCAAAGATGGCGTTGACGGGGTAATGAGGTTTTTGGATCATTTGGGCCTCTTACAGGACGAGTTTGAGGCAACCCAACCTGAAAAGCCTTCGGTTATCATTAAAAAAAGTCGATGGATTCGCGCCCAAAAAAGTGGTTTGTTACATGTTAAAATCGATTGTAATAAATATGTTGAGAATGGAGAATTTCTGGCCACCATTACAGATCCTTATGGCAAAATGCGTTTTAAGGTATTGGCTCCTAACAGCGGTTATATTATCAATATTAATCAGGCTCCCATTGTACATCAAGGAGACGCCGTCTTTCATATATCAACGCTAGCAACCCCCACCGAGCATAAACTTTTGGATTAGTGAAGAAAAAAGAACTACGTAAAAAATATGCGGTGCTACGCGAAAAAATGACCCTTGCCGAGATTGAAAATCAAAGTCTGGATATTGCAAACAATGTACTAGGCCTTCCTATTTGGGATCATACAAATTATCACATCTTTTTACCCATTGAAAAGAAAAAGGAGGTCCAAACAGAGCATATTCTGCATGTTCTTTATGGAAAGGATAAAAGTCTCATTGTTCCCAAAGTAAATTTCGAAACCGGAGCGCTAGATCATTTCTTGCTTCAGGAAAATACAATATTTCGTGTTTCGACCTATGGTATTCCAGAACCAGTTTCAGGAATTCAAATCCCTTCGGATCAAATAGATGTGATTTTTGTGCCTCTTTTGGCTTTTGATCGCCAAGGAAACCGCACGGGGTATGGGAAAGGATTCTATGATGCTTTCCTGCATAGTTGTAAACAAGAGGCCATTTTTGTTGGACTTTCCTTTTTTGAAGCTGAGGAAAACATTGAAAATCACAGCCATGATATCCCCCTTCATTTTTGTATTACTCCAAAAAACATATACAAATTTTGAAAAATCATGTTATATTTATCGAAAATAACCCAATAACTAATCAAATAAAACGAATACATGGAAACACAAAACAACCCAGCAGGTAGTCCTCCAGATAACAATTTGGTTTGGGCAATCCTTTGCACCGTACTATGCTGCTTACCTTTAGGTATTGTATCTATTATCAAATCAACTAAGGTAAAAGAACTTTGGGCTCAAGGAGACCACGAAGGAGCGCAAAAAGCGGCAGATGATGCCAAAAAATATGCCATATGGGGCGCCGTTATTGGTCTAGTAGTTCTAGTTCTTTACTTCATCCTCGTATTTGCGATTGGAATTGGTAGTGCCGGATTCTAAAAAAGTTATAAAACTAACCCTTCTTGTAATTGCGCTTGGAGGGTTTTTTTTGATTTACTTCCTTTTTAACCCTTCACAGCATTCTTTTTTTATTCCCTGTCCGTTTCATTACATGACAGGCTATCATTGTCCGGGATGTGGTTCGCAAAGAGCCTTACACCAACTTCTGCATGGAGATGTTATAGCCGCTTTCTGGCTCAATCCTTTTATGGTCCTAACATTACCCATATTAATGTATGCCCTGGGTCTTCGTGTTTGGAACTATATGTTCGAAACGCAATATAGGGTCTGGTTTTTTTACAATAAACTCTTTATTTATGGCTACTTTGGACTTGCCATCTTGTATTGGGTAGTTCGAAATTTACCTTACTATCCATTCTCTTTGTTATCCCCTACTGAAAGTCCATGATAACAGCAGCGAAACTTGCTTTTAATATTTTTCACTATATTTCAACACCCAAAAACTTGTGTAAATGAAGCTGTTAGCACAGAAAAGGAAGAAAATTTTCTTACAGGAAAACACTCCTAACCTTAATGAAACCAGCCCATTTGACAATTTCTATTACAAAGAAATTGCCAAAATGACTGCCGCTGGTGGTTGGAGCATTGATTTTATTGAAAAAAAGAGTTTTCTAGATCCCGAGGGAAGAAGAATCCTTAAGACTCCTGAAGGGTATCGTCTTTCACTAAAAAACGCTCTCGAGTTCTACGCTCCTGAAAACAAGGAGAAGGCGGCTCGTATTTTCATGGAGTGCAGTACGGGAGTTCCTTTTTCTACCACCATCAAAATGTTAACCTATGACAAGAAGGAGTTTTGGGCTCAAGCCATAGGAAAGCCTGTATTTGACGAAAATAAGAACGTCATTGGAATGCAAGGCGTCTTTCAAGACATTGATTCAAAGAAATTAAAAGAACTCAATCTTGAGCAATCTTTGAAGATTATAGAATCTCAAAATTCCAGACTCCTCAATTTTGCACATATTGTCTCTCATAACCTGCGCTCTCATGCTAGTAATCTACAACTTACACTAGAGCTTCTTGAAGCGATAGATTCTGAAGAAGAAGAGAAAGAACTTAAAGAAAGTCTTTCGCTTATATCTAAGGGACTTAATGTTACCATGGATCATTTGAACGAATTGGTGTCCATTCATTCCAAATCTGGAGATGACAAAAAACCCGTTAAGATGGAAGGCACCTTGCAAAGTGTTGTCCATTCATTGAACCATATGGTTTTGCATACAAATGCCGAAATATATTCAGATTTCACCGAAGTACCGGAAATACAATATATACCCTCCTATATGGAAAGTATTTTATTGAACTTGATTACGAATGCAATCAAGTATAAACATCCGGACAGGAACCCTGTGGTTGATATATGTACTTATACCGAAAATGGACATTCTTACCTCATGGTAAAGGACAACGGTCTCGGTATTGATATGGAAAAGCATGGTTCTAAATTATTTCATCTCTATGAAACGTTTCACAACAATACTGACGCCATTGGCATAGGCCTATTTATTACAAAAAATCAAGTGGAAGCGATGCAAGGTTCCATCAAAGTAGAAAGCACGGTCAACGAAGGCACCAAATTTATAATTAAGCTAACAAAATAAAAACATAATTCCATTGAATACTCCCTCTCCCATTAAAATGGCCTGTATCATTGATGATGACGATTTATACATTAATCTGGTTAAAAAAATCATTGATCTAAAAAAGCTTTCTGAAAATTTACTAATCTTTAAAAATGGTAAAGAAGCCTTGGATTATTTTACCAGAATATCCAAGAATATCGAAGAAGTAATTTATCCTGAAATAATTCTATTAGATCTCAATATGCCAGTTATGGATGGATGGGGGTTTTTGCGAAACTTTGCTCAAATAGAACCGCTTAAAAGCATTCCAACGTCACTTTATATAGTAAGCTCTTCTGTAGATCCGGTTGAAATTGAAAGGGCAAAATCTGATACCTTGGTCACAGATTATCTCATTAAACCTTTAAATCTTAAAGAGTTTGAAGTCCTCTTTAGCCAAAAGAGTGCCTAAAAGCATTATTCTGAAGCCTTCTCTTTTTTAGGAAAGGCCTTTCTGTTGAAGACAATTAAAAGAATAACTCCTAGGGAGATTGATGAATCTGCTATGTTAAAAACGGGGTCAAAAAAGGTGAAGTATTTACCACCCCAAAACGGAATCCATTCTGGCAAAAATCCTTCCCACATAGGGAAATATAACATGTCTACTACCTTTCCATGAAAAAGCGTGCCGTAACCACCATCTGCTGGAAACATGGTTGCAACTTGACTATGACTGTCTTCAAAAATAAGTCCGTAAAAAACAGAGTCTATAATATTTCCTAAAGCCCCTGCAAAAATTAGAGCAATAGATAGTATTAATATGCGTGAGCTATTTTTACGAACGGCATCCCAAAGCCAGTACCCAATGCCAACAATAGCCACCAATCTAAACAAGGTGAGGATTAATTTACCGTATTCTCCAGGGATCTTTGCCCCCCATGCCATACCTTCATTTTCTACAAAATGAATACGAAACCAATCAAAATAGACGATCTCCTCACCTAAACTAAAGTGAGTTTTGATATATATCTTTGAAATTTGATCTATCAACAAGATCAAAAAAATCACAATGGATGCTTTTTTAAGCGACATATACTCGTGTTTTGCGCGACAAAAATAGGAATATTATTTGGTTTGAAATAGACTTATATCTCCTGTAATGCTTTCGGCTTTAATATGATATTTTCCGCTATCTCCAAGCAGGTTTTTCACCCTTCCGTATTTGGAGATTCCATCACCTGAAACATCACTAGATGCATAAACGATAATATCTCCTTGTTTGGTATATACTGTGGCATTTCCTTCGAAATCCGTGAGGCGAAAGTTTCCATTTTCTAAACTCACCTCTAGGTTTCTATAGCTTCCTCGAGCATCTACGGATGCTATTTTCGCATTCACCTGCACCGCTATATTTTCAGGAATGGTGATTTTCATATCAATAGCAATAAGCTTGTGCGCTGCTAATTTATCATTAAATGCCTCAAAATAGGGCGCGTATGAAGTCCCTAGAGACATGACTTTTCCATCGTTTGTAGTATTTAAAATCACTTGTTCATAATTTTCACCTTCAACATTGGTTTCCACCATTATTTTAGCTGTTGTGCCTGTATGAATCTCGATAGTGAAAATTTCATCGGATGTGATTATCAAGGTTTCTACTTGAGAAGCATCATACTCTTTGTGCATTATTTTTTGTGCCAAGCATGGAATCATTCCTGCTAGAAATACTACGATAAAGATGTTTTTTTTCGGCATAAAAAAACCCCAATACAAAGATTGAGGTTGATGTTATTCTTTAATAGGTTCAAAACCTACTTCTGCATGTTTTTTGCCTCAATGCTCAAAGTTGCATGAGGGACTAGCTTTAAACGCTCTGGATTGATCAGTTTTCCGGTCACACGGCAAATGCCATAGGTCTTATTTTCAATACGTATTAAAGCATTCCTAAGGTCTCTAATAAATTTTTCCTGACGTATCGCCAACTGTGATGAGGTTTCCTTACTCATTACTTCACTACCCTCATCAAAGGCTTTAAACGTTGGAGAGGTATCATCTGTCCCATTGTTGCTATCATTCTTGTAAGCACTCTTGATCAATTCAAATTGCTCTTTCGCTTTTTCTATTTTTCCTTGGATAAGCACTCTAAATGCATCTAATTCTGCATCGCTATATCTTGTTTTTACTTCCTGTGACATATTATAATTTTTTTTTAATTCCTAACCGCGTGGATATGTTGTCGAAAGCAATTTCTGTTCCATAATCCATTTGTTCTTCAAACTGCAGCACCTCGGTTAAGGTTTCTTGTTTAATATATTCTATATTTTGCGTTACCGCATCTTTCAAAATTTCATTTTCCTGAAGGGTCACCTCAATTCGATCAGTTACTTCAAACCCAGAATCTTTACGTAAATTCTGAATTCTATTCACCAATTCTCTGGCGATACCTTCATTTTTTAACGCTGGAGTGATGGTTACATCCAACGCAACTGTAAGTCCTTCACTACTTGCAACCAACCAACCTTCAATATCTTGAGAGCTAATTATTACATCTGCAAGGGTCAAATTAACATTTTTTTCGTTAAACAAAATAGAAATTTCTCCTTCTTTTTCTAATTCACTAATTTCTTTTTGTTCAAAACCGTTAATGATTTGAGCCACTGTTTTCATGTCTTTTCCAAAACGAGGCCCCAGTTTTTTGAAATCTGGTTTAATTTGTTTTACTAAAATTCCAGACCCTTCATCTATCAATTCAATCTCCTTGACATTCACTTCAGATTTAATTAATTCTGATACTGCCAATATCTCTTCCCGCTCTGAAGCTTCCAAAACAGGAATCATAATTTTTTGAAGAGGCTGACGTACTTTGATCTTCTCTCGCTGACGTAACGATAATACTAAAGACGATATTGTTTGCGCCTTCTGCATTTTATGCTCTAAAACACTATTTATGTATGTCGTACGACATTCTGGAAAGTTACTTAAATGCACAGAGTTTTCATTGGCACCTACGCTACCTGCTGTAAGATCCTTGTACAATCTATCCATAAAGAACGGTGCAATTGGTGCTCCTAATTGCGCCACTGTTACCAAACAAGTATATAAGGTTTGATAGGCCGAAACCTTATCTTCTCCATAACTTCCTTTCCAGAAACGGCGTCTACTTAATCGCACAAACCAATTACTTAAATTTTCCTGAACAAAATTAGACATCGCTCTGGCAGCTCGAGTGGGTTCATAATCTCCATAGGCTTCATCCACTTTTTGAACTAGAGTGTTCAATTCGGAGAGAATCCATCTGTCTATTTCTGGTCGTTCTTCTAGTGCGATTTCTGGTTCAGCATAACTAAAGTTATCTAAATTAGCATATAGACTGAAAAAACTGTAGGTATTGTAAAGTGTTCCGAAGAATTTATTACGTACCTCGGCGATTCCGTCAAGGTCAAATTTTAAATTATCCCAGGGGTTGGCATTGCTTATCATATACCACCGTGTGGCATCAGGCCCGTAGGTGTCTAGTGTTTCAAAAGGATCGGCTGCATTTCCCAATCGTTTGGACATCTTTTGTCCATTCTTATCAAGCACCAACCCATTGGACACTACATTTTTATAGGCCACATCATCAAATGTCATCGTAGCAATGGCGTGTAGGGTATAAAACCATCCACGGGTTTGATCGACTCCCTCTGCAATGAAATCGGCTTTACGCCATATATTTTCTACTTTTTCTTTATTCTCAAAAGGATAGTGCCATTGTGCATAGGGCATACTCCCGCTATCAAACCATACATCTATAAGATCGGCTTCCCGCTTCATGGGTTGTCCACTTTCGGAAACCAAAACAATCTCATCCACAATATTTTTATGAAGATCTACGGTTGCATAGTTCTCTTCGGAAAAATCTCCTGCAACAAAATCTTCAAAAATATCCCTTGCCATAAACCCGGCGTCAACAGACTTCTGCATTTCTGCCTTTAACTCTTCAATAGACCCAATACATATTTCTTCTTTTCCATTTTCGGTACGCCAAAGTGGTAATGGGATGCCCCAATATCTTGATCTGGAAAGATTCCAATCGTTGGCATTGGCTAACCAATTTCCAAAACGTCCTTCGCCTGTAGCTTTTGGCTTCCAGTTAATAGTTTCATTGAGTTCAAACATGCGATCTCTAAAGGAAGTCACTTTAATAAACCATGAATCTAACGGATAATATAAAATAGGTTTATCGGTACGCCAACAGTTAGGATAGCTGTGCACGTACTTCTCAACTTTAAAGGCTTTATTTTCGGTTTTTAACTGAATGGCCAATTCGACATCAACGCTCCTTTCTGGAGCTTCGCCATCGTTGTAATATTCATTTTTGACATATTTTCCAGCATATTCGCCCATTTCTGGTCTAAAACGCCCCTGAAGATCTACCAAAGGCACAAGGTTTCCATTTTCGTCCTTCACCAATAAGGGTGGGACTTCTGGAACCGCTTCCTTGGCAACTTTAGCATCGTCTGCACCAAAAGTAGGAGATGTATGAACAATCCCCGTACCGTCTTCTGTAGTTACAAAATCTCCTGTAATTACTCGAAACGCATTTTCAGGATTGTCATTGGGTAGTGCAAATGGCAATAGTTGTTCGTATCTAATATCAACTAGGTCAATCCCTTTAAATTCTGAAAGAATAACAAAGGGAATTTTCTTCTCTCCCTCTGAAAAACTATTCAATGCATCTTCGGTCTCAACGGCTTCGTATTTACCAACAAATTGTTTTCCTACCAAATTTTTGGCAAGAATTACGCTCATAGGTTCGAACGTATACTGATTAAAGGTTTTTACCAAGACATAATCGATCTTAGGACCTACAGTAAGTGCTGTATTACTAGGAAGTGTCCATGGAGTGGTTGTCCACGCCAAAAAGTAGACGGCACCAAAGTCCTTCAGAAAACTCGGAAGCGTTTCTTCTTTTGCTTTAAACTGTGCTACAACTGTAGTATCTGTTACGTCTTGATATGTCCCTGGCTGATTGAGTTCATGAGAACTTAATCCAGTACCCGCTTTAGGAGAATAGGGCTGAATAGTATATCCTTTATATAGTAAATTTTTGCTATAAATTTGCTTGAGTAACCACCAAACCGTTTCCATGTATTTGGGTTCATAGGTTACGTATGGGTCTTTCATGTCGACCCAATATCCAGCTCTTTCGGTTAATTGATTCCAAACATCGGTATAGCGCATCACCGCTTTTCTACAAGCAGCATTATATTCTTCTACAGAAATTTTCTTACCTATATCTTCCTTGGTAATTCCCAGCTCTTTTTCAACGCCCAGCTCTATAGGTAGGCCATGTGTGTCCCATCCAGCTTTTCGGTCTACTTTAAAGCCTTTTTGAGTTTTATACCTACAAAAAATGTCTTTAATGGCCCTAGCCATTACGTGATGAATGCCTGGCAATCCATTTGCCGATGGAGGGCCTTCAAAAAACACATAGGGAGCACTCCCTTCTCTACTCGAAATACTCTGTTCAAATATCTTTTCAGATTTCCAAAAATCCAGTACTTCACTAGCTACCTTAGGAAGGTCTAATCCTTTGTATTCTTTAAATTTTACACTCATAATTCATTGTCTTGCACTCGCGTGCTGTCTTGATCAACTAACAGGCTGCGAAAGTAAGAAATTTTCAATAAAATGGGGCTATCTAACCCTTGCTCCTAGTATAGATTTTTTAAAATATCCTATCTTTATCTCCAACAAGACCAACCATTTGAAAAAACTCATTCTTTTTTTCCTTTTTTGTACCACACTGAGCACTGCCCAAAATTACGTAGACCTTCTTCGGATTGGGTATGGCGAATCTTTCAACAACAGTTTTGAAGGAACCAATAGTGAGACCTCTATAACCTCTTTCGATGCCAGTATTACGATCCCTCTTCCTCTAACCGAAAAATATACATTTATAACTGGGGCGGATTTTAGTTTGAACAATCTTCAATTATTCCCCGAGGCTAGTTTTACAAGTCTCTATAGCACTACACTCAAAGTAGGTTTGGCCACTACACATTCTGATGTCTGGAGCAGTACCCTTGTACTTTTACCTAAGATCGCATCGGACTATTCTGGTGTGTCTTCTGAAGATTTTTTCTTAGGAGGCTTTGCGGTATTTAAATTCAAGAAAAAAGAAAACCTTATCTATCGTTTTGGAGCCTATGGTTCTACAGAAGCATTCGGTTTCTTTGCTACCCCTATCATTGGATGGTATTATTTAAGCCCTAACGAACGCTTTGAGATGGATGTCTCCATGCCTATTTCGGCAGATGTTAATTATGCCCTTGGTGGTGTAACAGTGGGTGTTGACTACTTTGGCATTGGCCGAAGCTTCAATATTGATAGCAATTTGCCTAAAACCTATGTGCAGCAAGGAGCCTTGGAGTTTTCCGGGTATGTTCAAGGAAATGTGCTTCAGAAAAGTGTTTTGCTAAGAGCTAAAATTGGTTACGCCAGCAGTGATTTTGAGGTATATGAAGATGGTGACACCTATGATCTAGGCCTTTCAGCTTTTCGTTTTGGAGATGATCGCACTCGATTAAATCCCGAATTAAGTGGAGGTGCATTCTTGAAATTTGAAGCCATTTATAGATTTAATATAAAAAAGAAGGAAAGTATTCTTGATTCACAATAAGTTTTATATTTGAACTATGGAGCGAACCTGTCCTGAATGCGGCACAAAAATCATCGGGAGAGCCGATAAGAAATTTTGCAGTGATGCCTGTAGAAATTCACATAACAATGCGTTAAACAAAGACAGCAAGAATTTGGTGCGTAATGTTAACAATCGTCTGCGAAAAAACTACCGTATTCTTGAAACCCTCAACACTAAAGACAAAACTAAAGTGTTAAGAGATAAACTGATTCAAAAGGGGTTCGACTTTGAATTTTTCACCAGCTTATATACCACTAAAGCAGGTACGGTCTATTATTATGTATATGATCAAGGGTACCTAGAGCTTGACAATGGATTTTATCTTTTAGTCAAAAGAGAACGCTAGTATGTCTGTAATTGCTTGGGTAGGAGATTCATTCATATGGCTTGTGTTTTTATGGGGTGGTATCGCCCTATGGGCTCTTTGGTCTTATTACTTAAACACCAAAAATTCTATTTTACGAGAACTACGAAAGTCCAAATCAAAATCCATTAGTAGTATTAAAAATGATGAGTATGCCAAGGTAATAGGCTCCATAAAAGATGTCGTCAACCCTCTTAATGCACCGCTGAGTGGAAGGCCTTGTGTTTATTATCATGTGCTGATAGAGCAAGAAATCAAAAACGGTTGGAAAAAAATAATTGATGACAAAAAAGCACAGGACTTCTTTATTGAGGCCAACGGCGAAATGGCTATTGTAAGGACTAATGACGCAAAAGAAGAAAAAACCAGGATGATTTATTTGCATACAGATCATACCGAAAAATCTGGTTTTTTGAATGACGCTTCAAATAAATTGCAGAATTATTTAAGAAGTCACGGCACATCAAGTACTGGTTTATTTGGGCTTAATAGATCTCTACGTTATAAAGAAGGTATTGTTGCCATTGGAGAAGAAGTTGTGGTAAAGGGCGTTGCACAATGGAAGTCTTTAAATGAGCCCATTGAAGGGTTTAGCTATTCAAAAGTGCTAACGTTATCAGGCAATTCCAAGTTAAAATTAATTATCACTGATCTTGAACGTGCTTTGGAAGAATCGCGTTAAATAGGGACTAACGCCAACTCTGGCCTTTCAGTAAGAGGGCCGCTTTTAAAACATCTTTTTGACTAATAAGACCTACTAATTTCCCTTCTTCTACAATAGGGAATCGACGTCTTTTGGATTTCAAAAACCGATCAGCAGCATCAAACACATTCGTATTTCCGTCTATGGTTTCAACGTTTTTGGCCATATGTTGCTCCACCTTGACGTCTTCCATAGGTTGATTGTAATACCTGCTTTCACTAATTTGTTTCATACAATCTCCTTCGGAAATAATTCCGACTAATTCATTTTCATCATTCACCACAGGTCCTCCGGAAATTTTATGCTTGATGAGTTGATCCATTACATACAACACCGATTGCTCAGGGCGAAATGTAATAAGGTTGGTTGACATATAATCAGACACTTTTATTTGTTCTGAAGCCCCTTTTTGAGCCTTTGCTCTCTTACCCATAAAACTCTTAATACCCATAACCTTGCATTTTTATGTCCATTAATATAGTCAATTTTAATCGCATTTCCTTTCAATATTATCTGCAAAGAGCTTTCTTTTATCATAAAATCGTACTTTTAAGAAACTAAAATCCAACCCATGAAATCACGGTACGCTTTTCTTTCTTTTTTTCTAATATTGGGATTCGTTTATTACAGCTTTTACAGCTTAATGCCTACAGAAGGGGCACCTGCTGACATATCTACCAGTGAGTTTTCTTCAGAACGCGCATTAATCCATCTTAAAGAGATTGCAAAAGCACCTCACTATCATGGATCTGAAGAGCATGAAAGGGTTAGAGCGTATATTGTTTCTCAACTGCAAAACTTAGGATTGGAAGTAGACATACAAGAGGGATTTGTTTTGACTCCAAATTATGGTGGTTTAGACAAACCAAAGAACATTGTTGCTCGTTTAAAAGGGTCTTCCAGCAGTAAAGCCTTGATGCTACTCTCTCATTATGACAGCGCATTAGTACCTTCTCATGGAGCTAGTGATGCGGGTAGTGGAATTGTCACTATTTTAGAAAGTTTACGGGCCTATCTCGCCGACGGAAAAACACCTAAAAATGACATCATTGTTCTTATTTCTGATGCCGAAGAAATAGGTTTAGACGGGGCAAAGTTGTTTGTTCGTGAGCATCCTTGGGTTAATGAGGTAGGGTTAGTTCTCAATTTTGAAGCACGTGGAAGTGGTGGACCTAGTAATATGATCTTGGAAACCAACGGAGGTAACGCCAAACTTGTTCAAGAATTCAAGAAAGCAAATCCAAAATATCCTGTAGCTTCCTCACTTATGTATAGCATTTACAAAATGCTCCCTAATGATACAGATTCTACGATTTTTAGAGAAGAGGCAGATATTGATGGATTTTTCTTTGCCTTTATTGATGATCATTTTGATTATCATACGGCCAATGACAATTATGAAAACCTGGATAGAAATACATTACAACATCAAGGAAGTTATTTGTTACCCCTATTGCATCACTTCTCAGAGATAGATCTTTCAGATCTCAAATCGGAAGAAGACTATGTATATGCAAACCTTCCATTCTTAAAATTGATTGCATATCCGTTCTCTTGGATATTGCCCATGCTTATTCTTTGCGTAATTCTGTTTATTGGACTTATATTCTTCGGAATATCTAAAAAGCGACTGAATGCAAAGGCCATTGGAAAAGGGTTTGTTCCTTTTTTACTTTCTTTAGTTGTTTCGGGTATCGCCGGTTTTGGAGGATGGAAATTATTATTGGTCTTGTATCCTGGTTACGAAGAAATTCAACATGGATTTACCTATAATGGCCATTTATATATTGCCTTCTTTGTATTACTGACGCTGGGTCTTCTTTTTTATTTTTATAGAAAATTCAGCAAAAGTGAAGATACTGCAAGTCATTTTATTGCTCCGTTGTTCTTTTGGATCATTATTAATACTGCCGTGTTTATGTATCTCAAAGGTGCCGGATATTTCATAATTCCCGTGTTTTTTGGCTTACTTTCGCTCTGGATATTACTTCGTCAACAACGCCCCAACCTATTATTAATGACATTATTGGCGGTCCCAGCCTTGTTTATTTTTTCACCATTGATTCAATTTTTCCCGGTAGGTCTTGGACTTGAAATGCTTATGATAAGCTGCGTTTTTACCGTTTTATTGTTTGGATTGGTGCTGCCTGTGTTTGGGTTTTATAAAATGAAAAAGATCCTTTCTATCGTAAGTTTTCTGTTGGCTCTTGTATTTTTAATCACCGCTCATTTCAAAAGTGGGTTTTCTGAAACAAGACAAAAACCTAATAGTCTGATCTTCTATCAAAATGAAAACACTGGAAAATCCTATTGGGTCACTTATGACAATGTATTGGATGAGTGGACCGAAGGATATTTGGGAGATACTCCAGAAGCCGCAAAAAAGTATGTTGACAATCCCTCTGGAAGCAAATACCAAACTGGTTACAGTTATGCCGTTGAAACTCCCAGCAAAGAGATTCCCGCTTTCGACATCAAACTCAATAAAGACACCCTTGTAAATGGTCTTAGGAATGTTGTTTTTACAATGATTCCACAACGTAAGGTTAACAAGATAAATGTATATGTAGATAAGGATATTATGTTCAACACCTTAGCGTGGAATGGCAAGAGCGTTAAAGCAGACAGCACGGGCAAAGTATATAGTAAACGTCGAAGTAATGGGTTACTATCCTATTATATAACAGACAACGATTCTCTCGAGGTTTCATATTCAATTGCACCTGACACCCCGGTTAGCTTTACGGCGATTGAATATTCATTTGACCTGTTCAGCAATCCTCAATTTACAATGAGTAAAAGGCCCAATTACACGATGCCCAAGCCTTTTGTTATTACTGACGCAATTGCAATTACAAAGACATTTGCCATAGACGAACTTCCTAAACCTGTGTTAGATTCTATAAATCCCACGCTAAATGAGTAAAACAATCGCCATTGCCGGTATGGGATGGTTAGGGCAGCCTCTCGCCAGCCATTTATCTGTATTGGGGTTTCAAGTAAGAGGATCGGTAACTAATCTTAAAAAGGCTATTACTTTTAAAAAGCAGGGCCTCGATGTTCATCAAATAGTTATTTCCGAAGGAGGGGTTCAGGGAGGGATTTCAAAATTTCTGGACGATGTTGATTGCTTAGTTGTAATGATTCCACCAGGTTTGAGAAGAAATACAGGATCTGATTTCGTTCTTAAAATGACACATTTGTTGAGAGAAATTGTCGCTGCGAGAGTCAAGAAGGTGGTTTTGGTAAGCAGTATTTCGGTGTATGGAAATTTGCAAGGAACGGTCAATGAAAAAGATATTCCCAAGCCTGAAGGAGAATCCGGCCGTCAATTGTATCAGGTAGAGCAATTGTTCTTTAATACCGAAGAATTGCAAACTACCATTGTTAGGTTTGGAGGGCTTTTTGGAGGAAGCCGGCAACCTGTGCGTTATTTGTCTGGTAGAACAGGGCTTCGTGGAGGTAACGCTCCTGTAAATTTGATTCATAGGAATGATTGTATAGGTATTCTTTCAGAAATCATAAAACAAGATGCTTTTGGACATATTTTTAATGCTGTAGTTCCTCATCACCCTACTAAGTCAATCTATTACCAACAACGCGCAAAAACCTTAAATCTTGAGCCTCCTCAATTTTTGAGCGAGGCAGAAGACGTGTTTAAAACGGTAAATTCTACACAACTTGACGCCATATTAAACTATGCTTTTAAAGTAGATACATTGTATTAAAAAAGGAGCCATTTGGCTCCTTTTTTAATATCTATTTGATTTGTTTTACCAAATTCTAACACGATCTTCTGGTGCAAGATACATTGGGTCTCCTGCTTTTATATCAAATGCTTCATAGAAAGCATCTACATTCAATAGTGGTTGAGTAGCACGATATCTACCTGGCGAATGTGGATCTGTTTTTATTTGAGTACGTAAGGCATCTTCTCGAGATAACGTACGCCACACAGTAGCCCAACTCATAAAGAAGCGTTGTTCTGCCGTTAATCCATCGATATCATCTGGTCTCCCGTTTTCCTGGAAGAATTTTTGTAGTCCGTCATACGCTCCTAAAACACCACCTAAATCTCCAATGTTCTCTCCTAAGGTAAACTTCCCGTTGATATATACGCTGTCTAAAACCTCGATGTTACTATATTGTTCTGCTAGTGCATTTCCTCTTTCGGTAAATTTCTCCAAATCAGAATCTGTCCACCAGTTAACTAAGTTTCCATCACCGTCAAAACGTGCACCACTATCATCAAAGGCATGAGAAATTTCATGTCCGATCACCGCTCCAATTCCACCATAATTAACAGCTTCGTCTGCTAAGTAATCATAGAAAGGAGGTTGCAAGATCGCTGCAGGAAATACAATTTCGTTGTTCAATGGGTTAAAGTAAGCATTCACTGTTTGAGGTGACATTCCCCATTCGGTTTTATCTACAGGCTCTCCTATTTCAGATAAATTTTTGTCATTACCCCATTTGTTTACTGCCATTATATTATCAAAATAAGTCTTATCTGGAGAAACGGTCATATTTGAATAATCTTCCCATTTGTTTGGGTATCCAATTTTTACTGTAAACTTATCCAGCTTTTCTACTGCTTTATCCTTGGTTTCCTGACTCATCCAATCCAATGTTTGAATTCTACTTTGAAAGGCTGCGATTACATTCGCGATCATAGTCTCTGCCTTTTCTTTGGCTTCTGGCGGAAACATTTCATCCACATATAATTGACCCAATGCTTCTCCTACAGATCCATTTACAGTGGCCAAAGCGCGCTCATCTGCTGCACGTTGCTCTTTTGCTCCTCGTAAGTACTTGCTGTAAAATTCCCAATTGGTTGTTTCAATATCTGTTGAAAGAAGTCCGGCAGCATTATTTAAAGTAGTCCAACGTACCAATGACTTAATATCCTCCATGGATGTTGACGTCAAAAAGGTTTCTAGTGTTGGCATATATCTAATTTCAGTCACAATAATGGTATCAAGTTCTTTTTTGACCCCCATATCGACTAGAAACTTGTTGATATTAACGGATGGTAGCATTTCTTGAATCTGACCTATTGATCTAGGGTTATTGAAGTTACGCGCATCACGACTTTCAACTTTATCTAAACGAGGCTCGGCCAATTGTGTTTCCATTGCAAGAATTCTTTCAGCAACAGGTCGTGCCGTTTCCTCACTATCTCCTAGATAAGCAAGCATACGAACAATATGATTTACATATTCGGCTCTAGTCTCTTTGGATTTTTCATCTTGCTCCAAATAATAATCTCTATCTGGAAGTCCAAGTCCGCCTGTTCCCATATAAGCTGCATTCACGGAACTATCATTTAAATCTGGAAAAGACTGAAAGCCCATAAAAGGAGCAGAAGCTACTGGGCTCTTAGCCAAAACCGTTTGTAACTCTTCTAAAGTACTAATTGCTGCTATCTCATCTAGAGTAGCTTGTAAGGGAGTTATTCCCGCTGTATTTCGAGCTGCGGTATCCAATTTAGTATTAAAAATTGCGAGTGCTTTTCCTTGATCACTTTCTGCGCTGTACTTTCCACTCTCTTGTGCCTTGGCAAGAATTTTCAATACATCCGCATCCGTAGATTTACGAAGTACTCCAAATCCTCCCCAACTGGTACGATCATCAGGAATCTTGGTTTCTTTCATCCAAGTTCCATTCACATAGTTGTAAAAGTCATCTTTTGGACTAACAGTAGTATCCATATTGGCAAGAATGATTCCTCTTGGCGCATCATCGGCATCCGCCACCTTTTTATCTTCATTTGCACAAGATCCTAGAATCAAAGCTAGGGAAGTAAGAACAAAAGCAGATCTTAGCATGTTTGTTTTCATTTTTTGGTTTTTGGTTTATATTTTTTTGAATAAAATAATCTATATAGTATAACTCTCGTATAAGTAGTTTATTTTTTAATTTGTTACAAGGATTCGTTCTTTTTGTCCTGAAGTTCAATCTGATACACAGAATCTAAAAAACGTTGTTGCTTTTCAAGCTCTTTCTCTTCATTTTCCTTGCGCTGAAGATCAATGGCCTCTTTTTGAAATTTCTCGTTGATTTGAATGACAAGGTTCTCCACAGACACATTCATTTCGTATAAACTTTCTTGAATCTTTGCCGAATCTAATCTTGATTTTCTAATCTCTTGATGCAACAGGCCAACACGTGTTTTTACAATGATAAGTCGGGAAAAAATAGGGTTTGAAAAGAGGCTGTCTGGTATTTTCTTACTCAATGAGTCCGTATGAGCAATTAATCTTTCTGTTTTATCTCGTAGGGCCTCCACCGTATTCCCATTCAGCAACTTCACTTCATTTTCAAAATCCTCATAAAGGGACCATTGTGCTATAACGTCCCTTGCTGTTGGTGAGAGTTCTGGCAATACAAAATTCCTATTTCCATAAAGTGCTGTCGTATCCTTTAGAGTTTCTTCTTGTGTTGTAGTCTCATTAGATCCCTCGTTACAGGAAATTGCTGTAACACATACAATTGTGAGCAAAAAGAAAAAACAAGGTAAGCCCTTCATTTAAATAGTTTAAGAACGACAAATATAACGGTTCTTCATACAATGGAAAGTTAATTTTTTAAAAAGAAAACGCAGAGAATATTCCTATATTTACCTCCATTTTACATCTCCTCATGAAAAAAAGAATTCTAATTATTGGAGCCTGTGGACAAATTGGCACCGAACTTACTACGCGCCTTAGACAATTATATGGCCCCCATAAGGTGATTGCCAGTGATATTAGGGAAGGTGATGACGACCTAATGAATAGTGGGCCGTTCGAGATTTTGGATGCCATGAATTATGAAGCCATAGAGGATGTCGTAATTCGTCATGAAATTACCGAGGTATATCTCATGGCCGCGATGCTTTCAGCTACCGCCGAAAAATTCCCGATGAAAGCCTGGAACCTCAACATGAATTCTCTTTTTAATGTGCTCAATCTAGCTAAGGAGAAAAAAATAGAAAAAATATTCTGGCCTTCTAGCATTGCCGTTTTTGGCCCTACAACTCCTAAAACTGAAACCCCACAGCGTACTGTGATGGAGCCATCTACCGTATATGGAATAAGCAAACAAACCGGAGAACGTTGGTGTGAATACTATCATAATAAATACGGAGTGGATGTGAGAAGCATTCGATACCCTGGGCTAATAAGCTATAAAACACTTCCCGGAGGAGGCACTACAGATTATGCCGTAGACATATACCATAAAGCGCTAAAACATAAAAAATACATCTGTTTTCTCAATGGGGGCACCACACTTCCCATGATGTATATGGATGATGCGATTAACGCTACCGTTGGAATTATGGAAACACAAAAGAGTTCAGTAAAAATAAGAAGTTCATACAATCTTGCCGCTATGAGTTTCAATCCGGAGGAAATTACGCAAAGTATTCAAAAACACATTCCCCAGTTTAAGATCTCGTACAAACCAGATTTTCGACAGGAAATAGCAGACTCTTGGCCACAAAGCATCGATGATTCTGTTGCACGTAAAGATTGGGGGTGGCAACATACCCATTCCTTAGATGAGATGACTGCTATCATGTTGGAGAACTTGAAAAACCAATATTAAAAGTCGCTGACGAAGTCATTTTCTGAAGGGCCTCAAAAACTATTCTATTCGAAATCGTTTTGCAATAAGGTTCATGGCAGGTTTATATTCTACACTAAAGCTCGTGTTATCTCCACCTTCCATGCCTCCTTGCCATTCCCAAATATGCAATCCATGAAACCAAGGTTCCTTCCAGACAGTATTAAAAAATGACTCGTAGCATAGGTATTGTTCTTTCTTCGAAATCCTTGAGAATAAATGGGTCACACTCCCCCATTCCCACGGGGTCTGGGAGGTTCCTTTCAAAGAGCGATATCCTATTTCTGTAAATATAATAGGCTTATTGAATTTTTGATGCACTATCCGCATTTCTTCAATAAAAGGAGTCCAAGCGGCTTCCATCTCTTCAAGGACAGGCGTTCCATTGGTTAACGGAAAATAGGCTTGTATCCCAATAAAGTCTAAATCGTTCCATAAGTCAATTTCTTTGTACTCTCCATCCCAATTGGCAGCATAGGTGATTTTTCCAGAATACAGCGTTCTTGCTTTTTGTATAAGCTGCTTCCATTTTTGAGGTTTTAATAATACGGTAGATTCCAGTTCAGTACCAATACAGAATTGTTCAAACCCAAGCTCTTCTGCCAGTGATGCATACATTAAGATGACCTTTTCATAATTTTGAAACCACAGATCCCATTCGGCTTCCGTTTCCATTTCAATATTAGCGCGCCATTTTCCAGGTATGTTCTCCCGCATCCATATATGAGGTTTTAGCATCACCTGGATTCCGTAGATATCACACTCTTTTTTCACCCTTTTATAGCTGTTTTTTGTTCGCTCAAAACGCTCGTCTGATGGAATATTAAGTTCGGGAAGATTATATTGTTTTTGACCAATAAAAGGGGTTAGCGTAATCCACTCGAAGTTGTTTGTTTTGAGCTTTTCAACGTCTTCTATGTTTCGGCTAATGTTGAACGTATGTATTCCTCTTTGTTTTTGATCGATTTCTTCAAAATGCCTAATCTGCTTTGAGGTATTTTCAATAGAATAATCCCACGTATAGGTAAACTTCTCTCCCAATCTATAGACACTTAGCGCAGCACTAAATCCATACAATATAACTATAGGAAGGAGCACTTTAAGCGCCAGACCTTTTAAGAGGCCTTTCATTTTGTTCTTTCTATAGTTAATAACTAGGCTCCTAATTAAAAGGAAAATAAAATAGGGTACAAAGAGTAGTATCCAAAAGAAGGGATGTGTGATAATATCAATAATAATGTCTTTCCAAAAAGACCAAGCCTTGCTAAAATTAAATCCATCATTTAGCAAGATTAAGAAATAGATTAGTACTAATGACACCAAAAAAGTGATTCCATAAAAAATGGAAAACTTCTTTATTCTCTTTAACACACCTGATCGAGTCATCTAAATATTCTTCAATGTCTTAAAATTAGTATCTTGAAACGAAGATTTGATACAATAACTAACAATTTTAACAAACACATGGGCAATAATCGTCAAATAAAAAAGGGACTTTACATCACTTTCATGTTGTTACTCTTTGTTGGATGTAAAAAAGCACCAAGTTCGTTAGAGGTCATCCATGCTTCTTTGGATGCGCATGGTGGAATTAATGCTTGGGAAAGCACTGAGCAATTATCCTATCAAAAAACCTCTCTGTTGTACGATAGTCTTGGGAATTTGAAGCAAAAGGTAGTCCAAGAACATTTCAACACATGGGATCCTTCCTTTTATGCAGAAATGAAATGGGTAGACGATACTATTGCAACAAAAGTAATTCTAGAGAAGGGCCAAATCATTGTATATCGCAATGATTCCCTAATAAAAACTCCCGCTCTAGGCGCAAAGTATCGTTCAGATATCATGGGCGCACATTATGTGGTTTGGCAACCGTATAAACTATTGGAACCCGATGCCCAATTGAATTACCAGGGTATTAAAACATTAGAGAGGGGTGTGTCGGCACATACGGTTCAAGTAAATTATTACAAAGCTGACGGCAGCAAAGGCAATACGTGGTGGTATTATTTTGATGTTGAAAATTATAAACTATTAGGTAATATGGTGCATCATGGAACCACCTATGCTTACATTGAAAATATAGCGTATGAAGAGAAAACTGGTCTTTCTTTAAACGCCGAACGGAAAAGTTTTAGAACCGACAGCCTCGGAAATAAAAAATATCTAATCGCTCATTACTTCTATGACTATGAGAAATGAACATCATTATGAGGTAAATCGATGAAGTCAAATACCAAGCTTATTTAGCATAATAATTTTTATCTTTCCATGTATTATTTTTTACTAACGGAATATCACAGTTATGGCGTATAACGAATTTATTGCAGATAGAATCCGACAAACATTTTCTGAACAAAATGTTCATTTTATTGAAAAAAAGATGATGGGCGGCCTGTGTTTTATGGTAGATGATAAAATGTGTTGCGGAATCCACTTCGATAAAAAGAAAAATACAGACCTTCTTATGGCTCGTATTGGAGAAGATGCTTTTGAAGAGGCACGTAAAAGGGAAGGCTGCCTTCCCATGGATTTTACAGGACGACCCATGAAAGGGTATGTTTTTGTAACCCCTGATGGTTTCGACATGGATGAGGACCTAGCACACTGGATCCAGCTATGTATAGACTTCAACCCGCTTGCCAAAAGCAGTAAAAAAAGGAAAAAGAATACCTAAGCTTCACAAATTCCTTTTTAAATAAAAAGAATTACATTTGATTAGCACGTAATCCAAAGGGCTATGAATTTGGACTTCTGGTCTGTTGTTATTATTGTAATTATCTTTCAAGGACTATTCCTGCTTAGTGTCTTATTGTTTTCTCCTAAAAAAAGATTTAAGCGAGGTAACATATATCTTTTTAGCTTAATTGCTCTTTTCATTTGGTTCTTGGCCGAATTTCTAGCCATAAGAAACACATTTATGATTAATATCAACGTGTTCTACGGAACGCGATATGGATCATGGCTTTTGGTAGGGCCTTTGACTTATTTTTATTTTAAATCCATTAAAGATCAGCAATGGAAATTTTCAAAATTTGATGCGCTTCATTTTCTACCCTTCCTTGCATTTGTTCTATTGATTCCCATATTGAGTGGAGACTCCTTAAGTACACGGCAAATTCACTATGGAATGCTTTCTGTCTTTGATTACCGCAAAAAAACAGTGACACCTTTTGAATACCTGTACTCGGTTATTTTCTTTGTTCAGTTTATTCATTTGGGAATATATCTTATATACAATGCAATTACAGTAAAGCGATATTCACATCAACTAAAGATGGAATATTCTAAGGTAAATAGCACGCGTTGGCTTTCTATTTTTAATGTATTGCTTATTATCACTCTGGTTTTTGCTTCGTTGTTTTTATACATCTTGTTCACACAGGATTTTTATCGCCGTGAACTTGACTATATCTACGTGGTTCCTATGGGATTATTTGTCTATTCAATAGCATATCGTTTGTCTGGAATACAATGGTTGCCATTAGACAATACCGTTATTCCAAAGTACCATACCTCTTCCCTCAAAACTCTCGAAAAAGAAGACTATGCTGCTAGATTACACCAATTAATGGGTGCCGAAAAACCTTATCTGAAAAACGACCTTCGGATTAAAGAATTGGCAGAAATGCTTGATATTGGCGGTCATCACCTTTCACAGGTAATTAACGAAAATTTTCAATGCACCTTTTTCGACTTTATCAACAAACATCGCGTTCAAGAGGCAAAAGAGCTCATCACTGCACACCCTCGGCATACGCTGTTACAAATTGCCTTTGATGCTGGTTTTAATAACAAGACGTCTTTTGTAAATGCCTTTAAAAAGTTTGAAGGCAAAACGCCTTCGGCGTTCAAAAGAGACCAGGATTTGTCCTAATTTTTTCATAAAACAAGGCAATCTTTATAACGATTGTCGAATGGATTGTCATTAGATACTATTATTGACACTTAATCTATAATTTCTATTCAGCTTATGAAAACTAAAATTTCACTTTGGATCGTATGCATCCTATCTTCAATTAATCTAAGTTTCATTTCTAACACCGATCCTTATGTCATAGACCTAGGGCATACGTACATTGGTTTTGATGTTGAACGATTTTGGGTGGGCGAAGTCTCAGGACGCTTTAATGAATTTTCAGGAGATGTTACCATAAATGGAGACGATTTGTCTTCGCTTCAAGCAAACATCACAATCTCCGTTTCAAGTTTGGACACCAATCATCCAACAAGAGACGGCCACCTCACCGGAGAAATTTGGTTAGATGCTGCTAAATATCCAGAGATCAAATTTGTATCCAAGGAAGTTGTTAAAGACAACAACCAATATGTGATGAAAGGAGACCTTACGATTAGGGATATTACAAAAGCTATTGAATTTCCAGTCACCCTTGCCGGACCTTATAAAGATCCTACTCAAAAGACCACCATTGGTATCAAAGCCGACCTTGAAATAGATCGTTTCGACTATGGAATCTCTTTCAATCGAAAATTAGACAATGGTGAGTTATTTATTGGAAACATTGTAAAATTAAAAATACGGGCTCTAGCAGAAGCCAAAAAATAGAGGGGAAAATCACTCATGAAATTATGAATCGGGATGTTTTCTCTTATGGGTTTGGTGTTTTATACTTAAATTTTTAATCTTATTTATATTTATCGTAAATACAGTTTAAAATTTCCAAAAAAAGGTCTCCCGTCTTATAAAATTGGTAATTTGATACTTGTATTATTGCTATCTATCTGAAAAGGTGCACAATAGAGGTTTTTATGCAAGTACGTTTGCATCACGTTTTTGACTGTTTTTCCATAATTCAAAGGAAAACATTTATCGGATTTGACCTAGAATAGCATTATCTAACCTAGTTTTAGGGTATGAGAGAATTGCTATGAAAAAGATCTCATTCCTTGCTTAGAAAAACATCGACCGTATGATGACCGATTAAATTTTCGATATGCTCTGTGAGGATTTAAAAAAAGGGGACGCTGCACCGTCCCCTTTTTTTTATGGAATATCATTATTTATTGCACTATCAACTTTTCAGTAGCCACTTTCTTTCCTCCATCATAAATAGAGATAAAGTAAACTCCCTTCGGATAATTGGCAACACTTAAATGAACATTATTTTGTGGGGAAGTAATTGATCTTTTTGTCATTAATTTTCCTGAAACATCAACAATTTCATACGCATTTACCATAGTCCCGTTGGTTCTTATAGTGACCTGTCCGCTAGAAGGGTTCGGGAATATCGCAATGGTAGGTGTCGTCTCATGATCGGAAATACTTAATGTGGCATCATACGCAAGCTGTAGTTGGTCAATGGGTTCAAAAGAACCGTCTGTAGTCCAAACATTTAAATCTAAAGATAGGTTTCCGTACGAACTATCTGTATCACTGGGATCCGCAACCCGTAAAAACGCTGATGCCGAACTAATATTAAAGGGTAAGCACCGCGAATCTGCCCCTGGTCTTTTGGCTCCCTGTAATGCAGCCATCAATTTGTCAGCTAGCGTTCCACTCGTAGCGTTGAAAGCAGTCTCCATGTCGTTTATTACATCTGCCGAAATCAAAATGTTTCCTTGAATGGCATAATTTGGTCCAGTAATATGTAGTTTCACATCATCTGTACTTGACCCAGTATGTGCCGCACTTCTTGGTGCTCCCCCATTGAGGTCTACAACACCATATTGACGAATGGCTGGGTTACCAGAAACATCATTGGCTACAAGCCAATCTATAATTTCTTGTGGTGAATCTCCTGCTACCATACGTGCTCGTGCGTTGTTTTGATTGGTTGGAACGTAAAAAGCTTGTGTGTGGATAGCTCCCACACCCAATACAATATCACTAATGGCCAAAGCACCATCTTCGGCACCAATACAGGTAGCTCCAGCACTCCCAATCTCACCAGTAGCTGTATCAACGGCTACAATAGAGAACGTATGCTGGGCATAGTTGGTTATCCCACAAAACAATAGGGACATAAATAGGATCAAGGGAAATCTTAAGGTTTTTTTCATAGCATTTACTTTTTAAAATTAGATTAGGGTTCTTTTTATTAATTCAAAAAACCTCCGCATACCACACGACCTAAAGTCGTTTTTAAGGTATACGGAGGTTTTCCGTAAGAAAATAAAATACATTCTCAATTTCTTCCTTAAGTTAGAATGTACTTACAATAGCCGATTGCCAATTTCCTCTGATCCAAAGATAAAAAATTGAGCCTAGAAAAAAAAGAGGTTCGTTTCATGAAAGTAGCATGGAGAGATAGGACAAATTACATTCAACTGTCGCTTGAAGTAAGTTTCAAATAATTTGTCCAATCAATGCCGCACGAAATTTTATACTTTTAACATCATTGAATTTCAAACCATGCAATATCAATGATTTACATGTAAATTTTATGTTGTCTAACTCAAATCTAGAACCTATTGGACGCTACTTCAAATTGTATATCCCCTCATACCACGTCACTTAATCCCAATCTTTGGATAGTACGTTATGGAGACATTCTTTATAAATACACCATCTTTCGAGTGAAAGATCATGAGACTACGCAAGACATAATTTCTGAAACGTTTTTATCTGCATTAAAATCTATTGATCGTTTTCGCGGAGGGTGTAGCGAGAGCACCTATCTTATTTCAATTTTGAAACGAAAGATTATAGATTTCTACAGAAAGAAGAACACAGAAAAATATAAAGCGGAGATCAAAATGTTGGATCTTATGGTAGAATGGGATGGCAACTGGTTTGAAGATTGCGTGACATCAACCGCTCAACTTTCCTCTAACTATCTTGTCGAAAAGAATGAACTTGAAACAGCCATTACTCATTTCCTGAAAAAATTGAACCCTGTTCACGCTCAAATTTTTCACATGAAAACCATGGTTGGTGTGGACAATCAAACTATCTGCAAAAAGCTAAAAGTTACTGAAGATAATATATGGGTGGTCAATCACAGAGTTCGAAAGAAACTGGCTTCATACCTATCAAAAAATGGGTTTGATTAATGCTCCTTTGTTTGGTGCAATTTGCAATCCACCCAAACGAGCATCAAAAATTACGTTACTTTTAATCAAAATATAATCTTGAACACACTAACAAAATATTGGTTTTTAGAAGGTTTTAATCTTTTCAGAAAGCTTGGCATTCCTACTATGATGCGCATGTGCGAGATTCTGGAAATGGAGAGCATTGACAAAGGGTCTCCCATAGTCTTAGATAACAAAGACACCAAGAGTATTTACTTTCTAAAAAAGGGTACGGTTAAAATTGTAAACCAAACTAGCGACACTGTAAAGTACATTGTAAAACGAGGCAATATCTTCGGTGAATTATCTCTTTATGATGAAAATGCGGCTAGTGAAGAAATAGCATATGCCCTAGAAGATTGTATTATCTGTTATATAGAATCTGATCGTATGGAACAACTCATGCAAAAGCATAAAGCCTTAAAAAATGGCGTCTTAAAGATATATGGTATGCGTATCCGGAAATTGGAACGGCGACTGGAAGATCTCTTATATAAAGATAGTGCTACTCGAATACGAGAATTTATGTTAGACTTTGTAAACGAGTTTGGAGAAGACGACGGGGCTCAAAGAGTCGTTAAAAAACTACTGTCTCATAAGGATATTGCCAATCTCACCAACACCTCGCGACAAACAGTAAGTAACATACTTAGTAAAATGCGAAAGGAAGGAGTTCTGGACTATAATTCAGAATATGTTTCTGTTCCTAAAGCTAATAATCCTAGTTCTTAATATTAACACTGGATATTACGAATTCAATTAGAATTAAAAAAGCCGCTTTTTCAAGCGGCTTTTTAGGTAAAATGTGCTAAAGCACTATTGTATTATTTTCCATTGTTAGTGCCTTCTTGATAGGCGCCTCCCGTTGGAATTTCCAATTTAGAAACTAGCGGTGATTTGAGCAACTGAGCAGATAATTTAAATACATCAGCATTGGAAGTCACTTCATAATCATGCCATCCCGTCTTCGCTTTACGAACCAACGACAGCCCATTTTGGGTTTCAAAACCCGCTATCTGTTCTGGAGTCACATCGCTTGCGTATTTCAATGTAATCACATTTTGAACAACTTGAAAGCGATCACCGCCCTCTGAGATCAAATACCATTCTCCATCTACCTTTTCATAAGTATTATTCTGAAATTCTTTTGTTTGTCCACAAGAGATCATTGCTAATGCGCAAAAAAGTAAAACGAGTTTATAAATTTTCATATTCTTCATGATTATATCTTTTTATGAAACATCTTTGAAAGTTCTATTTCAAACACCATTCCATAAAATAATACCATGTTATTTTACCACAAACTTAGCGGTAGAAACACTGCTCTTATCGCTCATTTGAAGAATGTATAATCCAGAAGCTAAGTTTTCAACGCTTACAGATAGTACACCAGATCCAGGATTAGCTATTTTATCTTGAGCGTATACTTCACGTCCATTGATTGTATAAATACTAATCGCAAGATCATCAGCTTCTACATCATTTAATCTAATCTGAATAAAATCAGAGGCTGGATTTGGACTTAAGGTAAATAGGTTTCCAGTTCCAAAGTCTTCAACACTTAATAACTGTGCTGCCTGAACCGCTGCAAACGCATTCAATCTTCCGTATCCTAATTCACGAGAGTGGCCAGGGTCACTAGGGTTCCAGTCGTAATCATACCCACCAACTTTTTCGGCGGTATCAATCAACACCTGCTGCACCTCTGCTTGTGTAATACCTGGGTTTACCGATTTCATTAATGCGATAATACCACTGGCAATAGGCGATGCAAATGATGTTCCACTACTTGTATTATAAAGAGAACCTTGTGTTGTAAGTTGTGTACTCCAAATATCAGTTCCAGGAGCCGAGATAAATAAATTTGTACCATGATTAGAGAAACTTGCTCTAAGGTCACTTTGAGTGGTAGCTCCAATCGCCCAACATTTTGGGTGACTTGCAGGATATCCTACACCACTTGAGCTTCCGTTGTTTCCAGATGCATTTACGATGATAACACCAAAATTATCATACGCCATATCGATGGCATCATCAATAGCACTACTTTGACCTACAGAAAGGCTCAATTGAACTTGCCCTGCTCCAATTTCGGCAGCATACAAGATGGCATCATCTAATATAGATCCGTTTGGTCCAGTAATACCTACTGCACAAGCCAATATCTGAGCTCCTTGATCATTCCATCCTCCAGCAACACCAGAAACACCTACGCCATTATTTGTTTTTCCGGCAACAATACCTGAAACGTGTGATCCATGGAAGAATCTATTTCCACTTTGATCTTGTCTCGCATCGTTATAGTTATTCCCGAAGTTATATCCTTTCCAATCATCAATAAGTCCATTACCATCATCATCAACTCCATTTCCAGTAGAAGGATCGTTTGGATCTGTCCAAGCATCTTCTCCTGGGTTAAGGAAGATATTTTGATAGGCATCTGCCCCAAGTCCTAGGTCTTCATGTACCCAGTCTACACCTGAATCCAAAACAGCAACAATTACTGAAGGATCTCCTGTAGTGATGTCCCAAGCCAGTGCTGCATCAATATCATTACCATTGGCTTGATTTAAGTGCCACATATTAGGATAAATCGTATCATCAGGAACAATGGTATATGTTCCAATAGTAGGGATTTCAAGGTTGTTCACAAATGAAGATTCCATTAATAATGTAGACACATCAAAAATGTTTGCATCTCCTGTAATTTCATAGTCATACCATCCAGTAATCGCCTTTCTAAGGAATACTAAATTGTGTTGTGATTCAAAGTTGTTGATGTCACTTTCCGCAGTACTTACTTCGTACTTAAGTGTTATCGTATTATTCACGATAGGGAATTTTTGGCCATCGGGTGTAGACACCAAATGCCATTGACCGTTGATCATTTCATAGCTATTGCTTTGGAATTCAATAGTTTGCGCCATACAAACTGAAGTGATCAAGCTAAAAGCCAGAACGGATGCGTAAAATTTTAAGTTCATAGTCGGGTATTTAAGTGATTAGTATATAATGTTTTAAAAAATGAGCAAAGCCAAATTTGAAATACAAACTTAGCAAATTTTAACTATCATATCCATAGCTAAAACAGTTCTCGAGCCGTGAATATAATTAGGAATATTCAGTTTTAGTCCCTTTTTTCGCAGAAATTGTTGACAAATCGCCATATAATCATGAAAATCATCATTTCCTCGACCCTTTTTAATAGGAGATACTTCATACAAAATTAAGACATAAACTCATGCTTTTTTTGAATTGCGTACAGGTTTGTAATAATCCAAAAGTTAGCTACATTTGAGCTATCTCTAATTTTGGATTACATTATGAGGCATACCCTTACGCTATTATCCTTGTTTTGTGTTAATTCCCTCTTTTGTCAAGAAAGTATTCTCGATAAGAACATTCAAGAACTAAAACAAAAAATAGAAGAAACGAAGGGTGCCCAGCGGCTTATATGGATGGATAGCCTCTCAAATGTTTTTGCCTTTGATACAGATTATAGAAATGATTCCATTACAAGGGCAACCATTAATTTTGCAAAAGAATTAGACTCGATAAATATCACCGTTTCGCAGACTTCTAATTTGATTTATCACTTAAACAACATCAAGGGAACTCCTCGAGAAAGTGTAAGAGTAATTTCAGAAACCCAACCACTACTCTCTTCCGTCTCAAAACCCAAAGTAGCCTGTAAGTTTTACTACGAGACAGGAAACACATATTACTATTTGAGTGAATTTGAAGCAGCGCTACCCTTTTACGATAGCGTAACTTTTTATGCCGAAAAAAGTAATAACATTCGATTTTTGGGCCTTGCTAAATTAGGCAAGGGGCAAGTATATACTGACATGGGTGAATTTGGACAGGCTTCACTTACCCTTCAGGATGCAATTCGATTCTTTCAACGCTATCAAGATACCACCCGCATGATGGAAGCGCGAAATTCCCTTACTATTTTGTACAGTAAAAATGGGTTTTATAAAGAAGCACAGGAAGAACGCAATGAGATTATTAATCATGAGTTGGCTAAAAAGTCTTATGATATGCTACCTGCATTTTACTTCAATGCGGCGGCAGACGATAATAAAATGGGAGATCAAGAACAGCGCATCGTTCACCTCAAGTTAGCATTAGAGGGAGCTCGCAAATCTCGATTTTCTGGCTATTACAGCCCTATTATGTTGTCGGGACTTGCAGTAGCCTATGCCCAAACAGACAGTGTTTCTTTGGCCGAAACCTATTTGAAAGAACTTGAAAGTGATCTAGAAAAAAACACTACAGGACCATATCGAGGATATTATTTAGACGTGTTACGTAATATTGCCTATGCCAAAAAAGAATACATTAATGCTGTGGTTCATGGAGAGGCCTATTTAGAAGAGAAAAAGAACAGTGCCCAGTATGAGGAAATTCAGGAAGCCGAAAACTTTTTATACAAAGCACACAGCGCCTTAGGTAATAAAGGCAAAGCCTTGGATCATTTTGAACAGTACACTAAGATCAAAGATTCGGTTGAAGACATTCAAAAAACTAGAGTTTTGTCCTACTATCAAACACTCTATGAAACCGAAAAACGAGATCTTCGATTAAAAGCACAAGAAGACAATATTTCATTTTTAAATGAACGTGGTAAAGTGAGAATGCAGTGGTTTCTAATAGGAAGTATTGGGTTAATTGGGCTTTTTGGAATAATATTCTTAATGCGTTCTCGAAATTTCGCGAGAAAGAAGCAAAAATTACAGGAGTCTTTTACACAAGATCTTTTACAAACCCAAGAAAACGAACGGGCTCGTATTGCTTCAGAATTGCATGACAATGTAGGTCAAAAATTACTTCTTGTAAAAAACTCCTTATTAGCGGCACAGCTGAAAACAGATACCGAAATTAATATGGTAGGAGAAACCATTAAAGAGGTCCGAGAAATGTCTCATAACCTCCATCCCTTTCAGTTTGAAAAAGTGGGCTTAGAACAGTCATTACGAAATATGATAGCGTCCTTTCAGAAAAATTCTAATATTTTTTATTCCGAAGATATTAAGAATGTAGACGGTGCTATTCCAAAAGAAAAAGAGATTGTGATTTTTAGAATGCTCCAAGAATGTATTACCAATGTTGAAAAACATTCGGAAGCATCTGCCTGCAACCTTTCAACAAATAAGCAGGGTGATTCGTTACTTTTTGTATTGAAAGACAACGGAAAAGGTTTTGACACTCCAAATAACGCTGAAGCGTTTGGTGGTTTAGGGATGAAAACATTGAAAGAGCGCGCTCAACTAATAGACGCTCAATTGGAAATAGATTCAACATTAACTCAGGGAACCATCGTTTCTATTAAGATCTCAACCAAATGAATCCAACCATTGTCATCGCAGACGATCATCCCATTTTATTAACTGGGACTAAGCATTTTTTAGAGGGCAAAAAATTCAATGTTCTGGCAACCGCCTTTGACGGTAATGACGCCTACAATCACATTGTAAAACATACGCCAGATGTTGCAATCTTGGACTTTGATATGCCTAAGCTTAATGGCCTAGAAGTTGCTTCGCAGTGCCTTCAAAAAGAGTTAAAGACAAAGATCATTATTCTTACCTTATATAAGCAGGAGGCCATTCTTCAAGAAATTGGAAACACCATTCATGGCTATATTTTAAAGGAAGAAGCCTTACAGGAAATTGAGTTATGCATTAGTCGGGTCTTATCTGGAGAACATCATATTAGCAAAAGCATCCAAGACGGCATCCATTTTTCAAAAAACGAGACCGAACTCCATAAATTGACAGTAGCCGAGGCCAAAATTTTACGTTATTTGGCAAAGAATCTGTCCTCATCTCAAATAGCCGATGAGCTCTTTATTTCAAAACGTACTGTAGAAAAGCACCGCAGTAATATTATTAAAAAGCTGGAGATTCCTCCCACTCAAAATGGCTTGCTTCTCTGGGTTCAAAAAAATCCACATCTATTCAATACGTAGGGATACGTAGCTTTTTTTGTAAAAACAGCACGTACTTTTGAGGTATGAGTTCTACTACAAATAAGGATACTTCCTACCCAAATGTCGCCTCTTTTAATCTCACTGAAACAGAGCTGGATATCCTATGTCATATTAAGGAAGGTCTTACCTCTCCTGAGATTGGGGCCATTCGTGGTTGCTCTTCCAGAACCATCGAAAAACACCGAAGTAATATCATTCAAAAAATAGGCGTCAAATCTTCTCAAAACGCCCTACTAGTGTGGATCTATAACAATCCTAACTTCCTCAATACGTAGGTCTACGCATTTTATTTGATTCTCCTGCATTGTAGTTTAGCCTAACGAAAAAAGCTCCCCAGTTTTAATCATTTAAATATAATAACATGGAAAACAATGCAAATCCGGAAGAGGCCGCGGCCAACTTCGAACAAATGAAAGAAAATTTCAAGAACAATCTTGATGCAAACATTGCGCAACTTCAAGAAATGGGTGTCTCATTAACTTCGAGCACGTTAGCCACCGATGTGGTAGCTGGTGCACAAATGCGAAGTAGAACTGCCGAACAGGCAACTGTACAACTACACTGGTGGGGCATTGAGATTGACACCAATGAGGCGATGACACAAAACATCGTTAATGGAACTACGGCCACTGGAACCGTTGGTGGATTTATTGCCGCAGCCTTGGGCGCTGCTGGTGTTGTCACCGGTGGAGCAGCCACCGTCATTGGCGCAGGGTTAGCGGCTATTTTTGCCATAAAAATTGCGCAAATAAACATTGTTAACAATGGAAAAGGCGTACGTTGGCCAATCACTTGGCTGCAATGGGCAGCCATCATGGCCTCCATTCCAGGTGGACCTGCGGCTATCGTTGCAGCAGGAGCGATAGTAATTCACCCGCTCAGAAACTAAAAAGACAATCACTTGTCTTAACTGAAAAGCCCTATGGTAATCATAGGGCTTTTTCATGTTGCGGTTTTTCTTCTCCTTTATGCAATCAGAATTCAACCCTGGCTACACCAAGACGACATCCATTAGAAACACTTAGCACATCGGATAATACAGATCTGTATTTCTTTTTTACACAATGGAACGTCACTTTTGGGTTTATTCTTAACTTTAAGGGAACCATAAAAGAAGATGACATTGAAAGCGAAAGAATTTGAAGTGACACGATGGATCAACGCCCAAGGAGATGAAATAGACCCTGTGACTCTTTCAGATTTCTCTGGAAAATTTAAAGTGCTTTATTGTTTTCAAAGCTGGTGTCCTGGATGTCATAGTAAAGGGTTTCCAGACCTTAAAAAAATGGTAGCTGCCTTAGCAGGTTCAAAAAGTGTTTCATTCCTTGCCATTCAAACAGTATTTGAAGGATTTGAAGATAACACCTATGATAAACTTAGAGAGACCCAAAAAAAATATGATCTCAAAATACCTTTTGGCCATGATGCCGGAAATGACAACAAGTCTAGGTCTAATATAATGATCAACTATCAAACTGGGGGAACACCTTGGTTTATATTTATAGACAAGCACGATACGGTTGTTTTTGCCGATTTTCATTTAAATGCAGAAACGGCCATTGAATTTTTAAAGACCCTTTAACCCCAATGAAAAATATCCCAAAGATCAAACTATATGGCGCCGATGGCTGTCATAAAACCAATTATTATAAGCTTCTACTAGATAGCACGCAACTACCTTATCAATTTCTAGATGTTGAAGCAAATGAACTACACGCTGAAGAATTGCGTAATCTTTATGAAAATAAAAAACTAAATTTCCCAACCATTACCATTGGAAAAAAGAAACTGCGAAACCCTACTAAAGAAGATTTGCACAAATGGCTTAATAAATTAATTCCGGAGAGACTCCCGATCATTCATGATATAGAAAATAGTCGCTTTACATTGGATATCAACGGTGAGATCGCTATGGTTAAATATCAATTACGAAATGAAAAAATGTATTTGGTTCATTCTGAAGTACCCTATAATTTAAGAGGACAAGGCATCGGTAAGGTTTTGGTTGAAAAAACATTTGCTAAATTAACTGAAGAAGGATACGAAGCAGTTGCTATATGCAGCTATGTAAAGGCCGTCGCCAAACGTAGCGATGTATGGAACAAAATTATTGGATAGTGGTTTAAATACATGTATTTTGATAAAAAAAGAAGCAGGTTCTTCCTAAGAATTACCTACTCCTCTCTTCAACCAAAATCCGTTTGTCTCGATCTTATTATATCTTATTCCTGACTTAAAAAATCGCTATTCATGAATACGTAGTCTCCTTGTCCAGCCACAAAAACATGGCAACTAGTACAGAACTTTGCTTTTCCCGAAGTTCCTGTGGCAACCTTCTTAGCCTTTAGTTTACTCGCATATCCCCAATCTCCAGTTTCGGGAGAGGTTCCTTCTTTGAGTTTCACCATTAATTTTATCTTTGGTTTCTTGCCTTCCTTCCAAGCAGCTTCATCTTTGTATTCCTCCTTTACGATCATGGATCCCTCTGGATATTTATAAGGTGCTGTTCCTCTGTTTACCGCCTCTCCAATCTCATTCACATATACCTCTCTATAGGCCCTAACTCCTCTGTGTCTTCCATCTAAGAATCCCGTTGGATCTCCCGTATTTGGAGCATCTTTAGTAATTCTATACCAGCTCTTATAATCACTGTAATCTAGAGCAAAATCGGTCATGGCCAATGCAACACGATCTTCACTGGTGATCGCGACATACTCCCCTGTCTTATTCGAAATAACGCTGAAACTAAGTGCCAATGCACTTACAACGGACAACGCTACTAAAGAAATTGCTTTTTTCATTTCCTTTGTTTTAGTTTCTATTCGATGACGGTTCTAATAAAGTTTACTACATCCCAACGTTCCTCCTCAGAAAGTATGGATTCCCATTTAGGCATGTTACCTCTCCCATTTGACACCTTCCAAAAAATCTCCCCATCTGTTTGCCCTTGCACGCTTTCCGAAGTGAGATTCGCTGGTTTTGGTGTAAATCTTGCTCCCGCAGGTCCATCTCCTTTGGCCGTTTCTCCATGACAAAATGAACATCTTTTCATAAAGACTTTCTCTCCTTTTTTTGCAGAAGCCGCCCTTTTCTTCTCAGGAACTATGTTTTCTATTTCCTTTGCAGATTCAGGAGCAACCCATGGGTCATCCTGAACATTAATCTTCGTAAAACTGAAAGCCATTATAATGGCTACAACGAGCAACAAACTATTTTTCATACCTGTAATTAACATTTAGATTTGAGTTTAAAACTAATCATTACAACATGAAATTCCTTGCACATTTTCTCACAATCAGGAACATTGAAACGAAACCTAATCTCTTGATTCAATGACTTCTAATGGCATACTTTTGAGAGCTCTATATTTGGATTTTATAAAGAAATTTGTCCTATTTAATCCAAAAAACATTAAGTATCTTTTTCCTAAAATTGATATCTATGAAAATATGTGCTTTAATTCTAGTAAGTAGCTTCCTTTTTTCCTTCACTTCAGGCCCGATAGCTACAGAAAAAGATTCAGAAAAAGTTGAGAGCAAGAAAACTGTTCTTCAGCAAGAAATTCAATCGTTTAATGAAATCATTGATAGTAAGATTAATACGGCAAATGTATTACAAGAAAAAGCCGCATTACTCTTATCACAGGACCCGAATTCTGAAATGGGACAGGCATATCAAGCCGAAGCCAAATTGCAAGTAATGATGACACTCAAATATCGCGCGGCTATTGCATGTAGGATGCATTTACTGGAAAAATAACATCAACCTTTATTCATTTTGTATAAAGAGCTTTCATTAATATATTTTTGAATTGTTCTGGGATTCATGTACCGTTCTTTTTCTAGAATAGTACTGGTGTTATCCTTAGAGTTGGTAGCTCCGCCCCATTCATCAATATGTAAAGCCTCTCGAACATATGTACTCCATGCAAGCAATTGATACCCCAAACCATGATTAATGGTGGTGAGATCTGTATTGTACTCAAAGGCATCCGTAGCATCAGATCCCAACAATTTAAACCCGAGACCAATAATTTGCATCGAACTCAATTGATTATAGTGCACAACATGCCCCAATTCATGTCCAATCACACCTATTTGAGCATTGTAGGGGAGGTTATGAAATAAAATGAGGGACAGTGTTTCCTTAGAACTTGTGCTTATGGTAATTACATAGGTTCTGTTTTTCTTTTTCTTCAATACACTCCACAACTGCGGTCTCGATGTAAGGGGTGTTTTTGTTTCACGAAAGCGAAAAACAATACGTACATCCTTTAATTCAGGATAAAAAGATAGGGCCGTAAGCACCTGAGGTTTTATACTTTCAGGAAGGGACTTACCATTTTCAAACTGCTCATAATTCGCGGGTTCATATTTTTCTCTACTGAAATGAATCTCTGGGGCTTGGGCATAGAAAATACCATGACCCATAACCACCCATAGTATAAACGTAATGGTGTAATATGTATAAGGACTCTTGGTCGTTTTCACTTTGTGTTTTATAACCTGAATTTATAATGTAGTGAAGCACTTGCAATCCAATCTTGGGCCACCTCATCTCCATTGGTGATCACATTAATTTCTCTTCCAAAACCTAAGGTAAGACCTATTTGTGCCGAGGTGTTTTTAATAGGCAAAAAATATCCTGCTTCTAACCAGGGTTGCAACACGAGTATATAAGTGCGCCCGGATCGCTCATTGGTAGTTCCAACACCATCTCTCCAATCTATCCATAGATTCCAGATATCAATATTAATTCCTGCAACCACTTCTCCAGTTTTAAGAGGAAAATGTTTGCGGTACCCAAATCCTCCCCCAAACCCTTCTCCTTCTTCGGCATCGTTTTCTGAACTAAAGTCTTGTCTATCTGTAAAATTGGCTCCTATTCGAAATAGCAAAGATGTATTCTCTGAAATATACCTTTCAAGGTTGGCTGTAGCGATAATTCCGGCGGGATAAGCTTGCACCGAAATACCATAAAAAGATGATGGTTTTTGGTTCTCATTGGAGGTCTGAGCGCCAAGTGTTGACATGCATAACACACCTAAAATCAGGCAAGAAATTTTCAGTTTTAAATTCATGGTAGCGAGTATTAGTTATATAAAATATACGATTACCGTATTTTCAGTTTGAAATATTTTTTAAAAAATAAATAGGTCAGATAACAGGCGAATCCAAAATAGGTCGCGCCTAACAACAGGGTTATTATATGGCCATAGACGCTATAACTTTCAATTATTTGTTGCCCTCCCAATATAAATAATGCCAAGGCCAAAAACGTTCCTAAACCTATAGCGCCTATGTACAACACATAAGACATTGGACCGTCCCAGAATATGTTTTTAACTCGCAATGCTTTGGTCCAGCCAATCCAAAAGGGTATTTGTAAAGGGTTCAAAGCACTTAGCAAAACCCCTAAGAAAAACACAGATTTTAGATTAAGAAATGATCTTTCTTCGGCCTGAAAGCCCACCGAAGTTGCAAGTGATACAAAATTAGAGATTGCTAAGTAGAGTAAAAATATGATGGTTACAGGGAAAAGGTAGAACAAGAAGCGATCACTTACTTTGATGCGCCCAGAGGGTTTCAACAACATCCAGATTACTAGCATTTCAATTAAAACGGCCCCAACAGTAAAGATAATTGCTTGATTTTGATTTTGGGAAGCCGCAATTTCAAACGCCGTTATATTCAAAGTGCCCGGAGGAAGTGATCCCAGAAAACTAATAGCAAATCCTGCTAGGGGTATCTTTAGATATTTGTTCATACAAATTATGCAGTAATTTCATGTATGCTAAAAGCAGCTAGGCCTTTTTCAAATGCCTAATGAAATCTCCAACTTTCATGGGTTTAATTCCATTTTCAATTTGAATTTTCGATAAATTAAAAAGTACTTTCCAATGGGTTAAAAGAACTTTTCCGGCATTAAAAAAAGAATTCTTGGGATCGTAAATATGAGCGGGCTCGCCTGACACCCCATTGATCTCCATAATAGCAAAATGTTCTAATTTTTTGAGATCATCTATTGACCGGCATTTGATATCAAATCGGCCATAATTTAAGTCGGGGATTGTATTGCACAACCTATTGAACGCTCGTACAAGTTCTTCATCTATCAAATTATTACCATCTAAAAAAGCGGTTCCTTTTTTATGATTTCCCACAGGTTCAATGACTAGTAATTGACCATCTTCAGGGATATGTTTTAGCAATTTTGATTTTTCTTTTTCAAAGCGATCTAACTGCAGGATGGCTCGATCACTCTTTCTCATGAGTGTTTCAACATTATCCTGGCCGTTTCCAGTTACACTTAAAAACTCCTTTCTGCAAATGGATGAAATAACGCCTTCGTCTTCATTAGGGTGTTTATAATATAAAATGGCAAGTTCGATAGGGTAATGAATAAATTCTTGAATGATTACTTCTTCATCACTCGATCTAAAATAGTCTTTCAGTTCATCTTCTGTTTCACAAATACTCACATTATACCCTCGTTCTCCAACATCTGGTTTTGCCACTAGGGGGAAGGTGATTTTCGCCTCTTTAATTTTCGTTAAGATCAACTCAAAGTGCTCCTCTTTATCAATAAGAATGGACGTAGGAATATATATCTCTGGAATTTGTTTGAGTATCTTCATTTTACTCTCCTTCACAAACCCTCCCGTTTCTATTCTGGGATTTATTGTTGTGAAATAGAGAAATGATTTTAGCCTAATTGAAGAAACGATCCAATTTAAGAACACTGGGATATATAGAATCCAGAACGGCCAGTATTCCCAGTTATTAAATCTTATAATTAGCGTTTTCATAGTAGTAATTACTAAAGCTTTAGCTTCCTGATTAGGTTACCGCTATATCTTGGCCCAATTTGCATCTGCCTTTTTTCGATATTTCACGGGATCTTTTACCCATTTGGATAGTGCATTGTTTCCCCAAGAATTGTAAAACACATACAGTTTACCATCTCGTATTTCGAATGTTTCAGGGTCGACTTCTACTTTTTTACCTTTCGCAGCCATCGCATACGCACACCATCCACCGTATTGAGGAATGAATTTTTGAGGATCATTTTTAAATTTCTCTGCATTCTCGGTGGTAGAAAATTTATACGATGTTTCGTTGTAGGAGGCAGTATGTTCTTTTTTTCCTTTAATTGCCTCACTACCAAAATATGCCACAACATCAAATCCTTCTAAGGCATATCCTTTTGACGTATTTGTTTCTTTTTGAGAATATGCTACCGCTGTAAGCGCTAAAAATATGATTATTAAACTTTTTTTCATAGGACAGTTTTCTTGCTTAGCATACACCGCCAAGCATAATGCTACCAATAGGTCGTTGTGCAATTGACGAACTTACCGCTCATCCAAATTCAATTAAAATGAAACGTATTAGAGAGAAGTATTGTGGTATATATTCTTCAGCAATTTCATCTGAAATGGCAATCCTTTTTTTCATTCATTCCAAATTTTGGCATATTCATAGCAAATTCTAAGTGCCAGATATCTTCGATTGAAAAGCTCGAACTATAACTAGTATCTTTAACAAAAAGGGTATGAAAAGATTAATAATACATACGGTCGCACTATTGATGATGTTCTCTTGTTCAACCTATGAAGATGAAAACACAGTACATAGTGGAGATTCCGTAGCCAATGATGACTCATCCAACGACTCAGGAAATTCTGACTATTCTCTTTTGTTTATTGGAAATAGTTTAACGTATACAAATGGATTACCAGCATTGGTCAAGGATGCAGCCAGTACCCAAGGAATAACGATTACTACAAAAATGATCGCCTATTCAAATTATGGTCTTGAAGATCATTGGAACGATGGTGTTATACAGGATCTTATTAATACTGAAAAATATGATTATGTCATTATTCAGCAAGGGCCGTCTTCTCAGGCAGCCGGAAGAGCCTCTCTCATTGAATATGGTGGTAGAATTGCGGATCTGTGTCAAATGAACAACACACAACTTGCCTTTTTTATGGTTTGGCCTTCAATGACATACTACCACACTTTTCCAGGAGTCATTACAAATTACACCGATGCAGCGTCTTTAAGTGGTGCTATTTTATGTCCAGCCGGGAAGGTCTGGAAAGATTATTTTGATCAAACCAACGATTTTTCATACTACGGCCCTGATAATTTTCATCCATCGCTATCGGGAAGTGAAGTGGCAGCAGCCGTTATTCTTGAATCGTTAGATCTTTAATATCCATCCATCGTTACTTATTCTTCACTTTAAAGGATCCATTCTGTAGCTGAAGCTTCACGGTTTTATCTGTTGCATTCAAACGATTTTGCTTTTGAAGGGCTCCGTTCAAATCAAAGAGCTGCTTTGGCACCATAATTTCTTTCCCTAATGTGGGGATAGAATAGGTTTTAGTTCCCTCTTTTGGTTCCGCTTTTATATACGTCAAATTGGCCTTCTTTTGTATTTGTGTTTTTTCCAATTTGCCAGATCTGTCCACACTCTCTTCAAGCGTTGTTTTTATTGTCTTTATGCGACCATAGTCCTTAGGTGAAGAAAGCGTTTTCACTTCTGTAATCCTATTTAAAGCGCTGGCATAAAGTATTTGCTTGTCTTTTTGTCTATTATCCGGTAATTGGGATCCCAGATCCGAAAGCCCTTTAAAAAACTGTCCCTTAACAAAATCCTCGGGCAATGCTTTACTCACTTCTTTTTCCAAATTTGTGGTTTCCTCCAGATATTGAGACATTTTTTTCTGATTATTTTTCACATCATTATCGACAGCTGACAACTCTTTTCTCCAATTAATTATGGATCCAACCGCCGTAAGCGTATTTCGTTGTTTATCGTTCATGGCGCGTTCATAATTGGTGTTAACCGTTCCAAGTAACTTCTCTGCTTTACTCACTTGATCTAATGAAAGGTAGTCCTGTACAGACAGGGAATATGCATTGACTGCATCCTCCTTTCTATCAAGCTCTTTATAGACATCGCCTAACATACTTTTAAGCCTTGGATTCACTATAGGACCTAATCTTTCTGAAATAGCTCGTTTCAATTGAAACTCGGCATTGGTAGCGTATCCTCCTTCCCATTTTTTTTTATCATAAAAAATAGCTCCTAAGGTAATATGATACTTGCGAATCATTTCAAGGTCACTTTCCTCATAAGCAGCGCCTTTCATATCAAACAGGTCAACCACCAAGTCGTTAAGCTTTTGGTCTTCGGGATCTAATTTCGGGTGGGTATTGTAAAATTTGGCCAGATCGGAAGCAACTACCGTAAAATAGGCATTGTCATAGTCTTTGGCTAGTTTGAGAGCTTCTACCCAAAAGGACTCTGCTTCTTGAAGGTCTTTTCGAAAATATGCTTGTCTGCCTTTAACATGCAAGAACTTTATAAGCACAGTTTTTGGTCCCAATTCACGCCGATCCCCCCAATCTAATGGTCTAGGAAAAGGATTTGCCCAAAAAGAGATGTCTCCCATTTGGTCTACATTTTTAGCTTGTAATATCTTCTTCAACTCCAAGAAGACGCTATACACCATGAGGTTTGAACTTTGATTTGTATCGGGAAATGCCTTTTGGAAAACTCTATTGATTTGTCTCATATCCTCCCATCCTTCATCTGCCAACAAATTGGCCCATAGAATTAACGATTTTGTGGCCTTGGTGTTATCTTTATCTGCTAAAGCTAAAGACAATTCCTTTCTAAGTAATTCTTCAGCGTAATTAGGCAGGTCTATTTCTTGACAGTCTTGTGCTAATTTACGCACGCTACCAGATAAGGTACAAGAATAATTAAAACGCGTATAGAGTCCGACCATGGCCGCGCAAGCTTTTTCAGAAAAAGGATCTTCTTTGTAGGCTTTGCTGTAATAAGAACAGGCCGAATCATAGTTCTTGTTTTTCTTATATACATCTCCAATGGCAACCCATAAATTTACCCGTTCGTTGGGATACTCTGCCGCTAGTTTTTCCAATCTGGAAATCGTTGTTTTATGATCATAAAGTCCCTGATACAGTTTCATCAAATTAGACCAAGCAGCACTATTGTTTGGGTATGTAACTAATACTTTTTCATAATAAACCACAGCTCTTTTCTTGTAATTATCGCCATTAATAGTGTCCAGCTTTGCTGCTTTCTGATACATATATCCCTTGGTGAAATCCAACCCAGACATACACAGATCTTGATACCCCAAAGATTTACATTGGGCCTTGCTACTTTCTATAAAGGCGGCAGCATCATTAATTTGTCCTGCGGAAAGAAATGCCTCCACTTTTTCGGTAGTGTTCTTTATTATGAGCTTGCTTCTCTCTTCATCCTTCTTCTTGGTCGAACGTGTTTGACCAAAACAGCCAGCGCCCATTAGCACTACAGCAATTATTAGTATGTTGACTCTTTTCATGGCTACTCTTGATTTGATGATGTGAATGTATTGGGATCACTTACCGTTTCGTTATCTCCGTTTGTCTGGTTTCTCTTATAATTTATAATGAAAACCTTTCCGTTGAGCGGAGTAATGTTCGGGAAATCTGGAATTTCTATGCGTATGCAGCCCAATAAAGTTGGACTGGTAGACATATTAGGTTCTACTTCGCCAATGGCTTTTCCATTACGTCTAATGGTTGCACTGGATCGGGTATCGTCATTATAATTTCCATTTACAACAACGAGAAAATCACTGGCATTGGGAGCCATGTTGAACTCTTCGTGCTTAAAAGGTAATATCGCTTCGTTTCTACCTTGACCATTATCTACATAATAGTGACTACTATCAGGTAAGGAGAATGCGATTTCATCAAAGAGACGCGTTACCATATCCATATTATATGAAGACCGGAGGTAGGTATTCCAATCTTCGTTTAATTTTTTCAACAGATCATCTGCCGCATAGGTATGTGAATCTTCACTCGAATCTATAAACTCCCATTCGTGATTAAACGTGGTTCCTTCCGTGGTTGTTAGTTCAAAAGCCAACCAATATTCTGGAATACTCCCAGAGCCTCTATCGTTTAAGGTGATTTTAAGTTTGTTTTCTGTAGTGCCCGAAATGAACTCCAAAAAACCAATATAGTTGGTTAATCCACTAACTAGCGTTGTTAGTGCTGTTTCCTCCATAGTACTAATTTCACTATCAAAAAAATCGTTCAAAGAGCTTCTGGGGTCAATATCAAAACTCACTTGTACTTGGGGTTTACTTTGCGCCACTATCTGCATTGATACCAGCATCAACAACCCAAATTGTACCATACGCCATGATCTAAATATGTTCTTTTTCATCAGTTTGATTGTTTTATTTTAATGTCTAATAATTTATCCGTTACATCCACATTTTTTCTAATAGAATACGTTTCTTCGTTATAAATAGAATCGAATTTTTTTCTGATAACCTTAACCGTTATTCTATCGTCAAATGCGAGGTCTATTTTTGGAATGTATTCTGTTTTTGACCAAATGTCAACGATTTCTTCTATTCGCTCAATCGAGTTGACCGAAGCATCATCACGTAACTCCTGTTCCCAATCTGCCACTCTTCTTGTAATATCAAAGTTTCTTCCTAGGGTTATACTTCCAGAAGTTTCATCCATAAAGTCATAAACAGTGTCATATATTTTTTCTTTGGCTCTTTCTATTTCGATCCTAATTTGATAATCATCCATTAATTTTCTTTTGGAGTATCTATAATCAAACCGAACAAGAAAAGCAGGTTCTAATCTGAAATCTCTTGGATAGTAAAATTCCTTTTTCGAAAAGGATTTAATGAGAATTTTTTTCGCTTCATTCCCTTCTGGAACAAGGGCCACAGAATCACCAATGGGAGAAGTGAACATAAAAAATCGGGTCTTCCCCGTAAGATCAAGGTTTTTTTGAGTGCCCTCTTTCAACTCGCTGTCTGAATATAATGTAATAGATTTCTCGCCTAATTCTGAATTCCCATACACCCAAACCGAAGATGTAAATGTCCACAAAGCGGCTATCACGGTGGCAAAAATGATCAAAAAAGGAGTTCCAAAAAGTATGTTACCTAGGCCGGTTTTGAGTTTTGTAGATTCTGTATTCATTTTTTCTCCCAGCCAGTCACCAATTAGCTTTCCAGAAATTGAAATGGCCACAAGAACTATCGAAATTAACCCCGAATCTTGGATGGAGCCCAAATGGAAAAACATCCACCATAAAGCTAAAAAAATCAATATAGGCAATACAATCAGGCCCATTCCATATTTCCTGTACATAGGAAAAAGAGGATATTCTTGTCGGTATTCTTTTTGAACTTTAGTCTTATGCTCCTTACTTTGAAGCAACGAGAAAAGTGAATTAATGCCTTCCTCTTCCCATAATTTTATAACGTCCCATATTTTCTCAACAGGAATTACGTAGGCACCAAGATCGTCTTGGGCGCTCATGGTCATATGCACGATACCCACAATTTTCCCACTTTCTCTATTCATTAATGCCGCTCCACTCATACCGGGTCTAATTAGACCATTTGTAAACATGAGCTTCTGTATAGCGCCATCTACTTGCTCTCCGCTATAATTGAGACTTACAGCTTGAGGCACGTTATGAAGAAGATCTCGATCCTTTTTTTGAAACCCAAAGGCTAGGAACTGTCCTTCAGTAAAATCTTCAGGAACTTCTCCATATCTAGGAAAAGCAATGATGGGATGTTCTGTTTTACTTATTCTTAGCACTGCCACATCTGGATATTCTGTTGTAAGCAATCTACTCTCTGTGGTACCTGTACCTATTCTTTGTTCTTCATATTTTTCAGAAACAAATACTTCTATTGCTTTCTCTGTCCACACAAAGTGTCCAGGTCTAGTCAAATCCGGAAGCAATACTTCAATCGTTTCTATTTCACTAAGAGATTGTCTCACCACATGAGCGCAGGTAAGCACCATTCCCGGAGCAATTAAGGTCCCGGTACCAACAGCTCCACCTGCTCTAATAAGCAGGGTTCTAGGGCGTAATAAGTTAATTAATGAATCAGCCATTTTCCATCAAATTATAAGGCCATTGACGGCCATAAGCAATAAGAACTCCAAGGAGTTTGAAAATTATAAACTATTGTAAAACAATCAAGACTAGGGATTTATAAACCAATTTGACTCATTTCATTAATCGGCACATTGGCTTCTTGATCGTTCTGAAAATGTACGAAAAAACCTCCAGAATAACAAACCCCTAAAATCCATGAAAGCAACAACGCCAATTGAATTATTAGTAACTTCCCTTTTCAAACCATTGTGATGACCAACAAAATATCCATAGAATTATTTCCTGCTGGAAACGGAGACGCTATTTTAATAGATTTTGGGGAACAGCTCATGCTAATTGATACAGGTTTTACCTCAACCTTTCGGGACCACATAAAACCTCGGTTGCAGGAATTGCACGCAGTTGGACGCCGCCTTTCTCTCTTTGTGGTAACCCATATTGATGCGGATCATATTTCGGGTGCTATTTCTTTTATAAAAGAAAACGGTCCGTCTAACAACCCTGCCATTATTGGTATTGATGAAATATGGTTTAACAGCTATCGCCATCTTGTTTTTGAAGAAAAGGAACAGGGTGTTTTTGAAGGAGAAACGCCTGCCATTGACATTACAGGCGGGTTAGAAAGTGTAGAGACCGAAGATGAAGTTAGAATGGTAAGCTATAAACAAGGATCTACCTTGGGAAGTCAAATTTTAAAATATAAATACAACTGGAATACTCGCTTTGAAGGAGGTGCAGTCATGGCCAATGAACCTTACAAAATTGCACTAGGCAATGGACTGGAATTAACCCTATTGGGGCCCACTCAAGAATCACTTGACGCCATGTCTGACCATTGGTACAAGTATCTTAAAAAGATATTCTCTGGCTCCATCAATGAAGATGCCTATTTTGATGATGCTTTTGAATTAATGATGGAAGAAATGCGTCAAAATGATTTGGATAATGCGGCTGGAGTTGATCTTGAAACCTTGGTGTCTTCGGGCAATGACTGGGTAGAAACAAATGCCGTTCCTTGGGAAAATGAGGACAACTCACCCACCAATGGCTCCTCCATTATTTTTTTGTTAGAATATAAAGACAAAAAACTTCTTTTTCTGGGTGATGCTATTCCAGGAAGGGTTCAAAGTCAACTCGAAAAACTAATTTCTAACGCTGATTCACCCTTACAACTTGACGTACTTAAAGTGGCACATCACGGGGCATGGTATAACAATAGCCCCGATCTTATTTCTATGTTAAGAGCAAGGTATTATCTCTTTTCAAGTAATGGATTGCGACATCACCATCCTCACTTTGAAACCATGGCTTGGATTCTTAAAAGTCATGAAGTGGAAGCTGACAAAACATTTGTTTTTAACTACAAACAGGGAGAACGTTTACAAGATGTTGATGATCATATCATCAAAGAAAAATACAATTACGATGTGATATGGCCGGATATTGATGTTTGGGGTAATGGAAAAGACGGGTATATACAACTCACTATTACTTAAACAGCTTATCTGTTATTTCAACAGGTGTTTTGAGGTAGCTTTTTGATTTTCGGCTTTCCATACGGGCAAGATGTGACTCGCCAAATTGAGTTTTATCCCCCTTAAATGATATGCACCATATCTTCCCTATTTTCGAATCTGATATGTACAAATTCCCATCCTTCCCTTGGGCCAATCCCATAGGTCTGTATTTGGCATCCTTCATATAGGCTACCGTATCAGTCCCTGTAAAACCATCGGCAAATACTTCCCAAGTACCGTTTGGTTTTCCATTTTCAAAAGGAATAAAAGCAACAATGTATCCTGCTTGTGGGTAGGGTGTGCGATTGGTAGAACCATGAAAGGCAACAAATGCACCGTTTTTATATCGATCTGGAAATTGATCTCCCTTATAAAAAAGCAAATCGTTAGGGGCCCAATGTGCAGGAAATCCCATCAAAGGATCTGTGAAACCTACTGCCTCCTTTTGACCATCTCCTCCATATTCTGGAGCCACCATTCTTTCGTTCTTAAAATGATCGTAATAGGTATATGGCCACCCAAAGTCATCATCTTTTTCAATCTTCATAAACTCTTCTGCAGGCAGTACTGCATCATGCCACTCTCTATAGTACTGAGGGGCATGATTGTATAAGTAATCCCGACCGTGATTTATGGCATACAAACTATTGTCTGATTCATTCCATGAAATGGCCACAACACTGCGTATTCCTGTGGCATATCTCACACCATCTGACTGCCTTTGATTTGGTTTATCTTCATCAAATTTCCAAATACCTCCTAAAATGTCTAACTGAGAGCAGGGGTATTCTCCTCTTACTATTCCAGAAGGATCAGAGTTGGTTAACGCCTTATCTTCACAGGCATTCGTAGGAGCACTAAAGGTAACATACATACTTCCTTTATTGTCAAAAGCCAAAGACTTCGCATTATGCCATCTTATAGGATATTCATCTACTAAAATCACTTCGGGTTTGCCTTCAGGGACTAACTGACCTGGCACTAACTTTTGACGGTACACCACTAGTTCTGAACTAAAATATAAATACCCATTATGAATACGCATCTCTGTGGCAAAAGTCCCATCATTGGGGTAATCTCCAAAACGTTCCATGACGTCTGCTTTCCCATCATTGTTGGTATCTCTTAACGCCATGTTTCCCATATTCCCTGTGGGAGTACGTAGCTTTATATAGACATCTCCATTGTCATTTACGGCCAGGTGCCTTGCGGGCCCAACACTGTCCGCCACTACAATAACCTTAAATCCATCGGGTAGAAGGAGCTCTCCATCAGTTCCATTGGATGTTACCTCTTCGATAGGTGTATTCTCGGTTTTCGCTTCTTCAATTGGCGGCTCAGACGGCGTCACTTTATCAGAAGTTTTTTCTTTACAGGAAAAAGTAAGAGTAATAATTAGGGCTAAAATCGCGGGTGAGATTTTCATTTAGGTATCTTTTACAAACTCTTTGAGTTGTTAAAAATAATAAAATTAAAAGAGGTATTTCAAATTTGCACCGGCATAATAATTTACGGGTTCCCCAGGATAATAATACCGAGGTGCGTTTCCTCCAAAACTACCTGCATTAATAAGGAGCATAGCTGCATACTTTTCATCAAATAGATTATTGACACAACCATAAATATCCAGTTGAAGTTTCTTTGAATTATTCGATCTAAAACCCAACTTAGTGGTTATCACCTGGTATTTATCCGAATACAACGTGTTGTCATCTCTAATAGGTATGGCTCCAACATAATTGTAATTTATGAGCGCATAGATACCGATACCTGTCTCAACATTTAGATTAGAATTAAAGGTGTGATTTGGCACCCCTGTGAGATCATTGCCCGAATAATCGTCTGTGTTATCTATAAACTCTTTGAAGGTAAAATCATTATACGAAAAGGCATTGGAATGATATATCCTCAATCCTTCCGTTTCATATATCTGATAATTTAGGGCGAGTTCCAAGCCATTATAGGTTGTTTTTCCAGCATTCACACCAATAAACTGATCATTAGCCGTTCTTCTGGCCACTAATAAATTTTTCACATTCATTCTATACACCGAGATGTCAAAATGCAGCTTGTTGTCGAAAAGATCTCCGCGGCTTCCAATTTCATAATTCCAACCACTTTCGGGTTTTATATTACTGTTGATCAAGCCATCGGGCAGCAATGTTTCTTCCAAAGTGGGTGGTGAAAAGCCATGACTTACCGAAGTATACACCATGGTACTATTTCCAAATTGATGTGTTAATCCAAACTTTGGAGAAAGAATAGCCCCAAAATTATAATCACCAGAGAAGTCGGTTTCATTTCCTAAAAAAGAGTCATCCAATGTATAGGACGTATAATTAAGGTTCATCCCTATAGAAACTGTTATTGTTTTTGAAACCTTATATTGTGAATCAGAAAACACGTTGAAATACTTTCGCTTTTCTCTAAAATCGCTAAGCATAGAACCCTCTACACTACCTACTTCTGGAGGAAAATCTTCATACAAATTTTCAAATGTTTGATAGGTATTGGCGTCTCTAAACACCTCTCCACCCAATGTCCATTGTAAGGGTTTACCGAATATCTTTATTTCAGAATTAATACGAGATCGCAGTCCTATACCGTGGGTCCTCTCCTGCAACACATTAAAAGGTCTGGGTTCATACGAATCCAAAAAAGAAGTAAAAACGCTTGTTGTTTGATTTGTTTTTTCTGAATACTCGTGCTGCCATGAGAGTCCAAATAACCCCTTGGTGTAATCTTCAAAACCCATAGCTCTTCCCCAAGTAAATGCTGCTTTGGTTGGGTCATTTAGATAATCGTCTTCATTAAGTGAACTTGGGATATAGGCCTTTAGATCAATATAATTTCCAATGAATATGAGCTTATTGTTCTCATTGATTAAGTGATTGGTAGCAACTGTAAATGTTTGTCTACTTGTTTCATTGTTTTCTCTATATCCATCACTATGCAAATTTGAATAGGTAATCGTTCCTGAGTTCTTCTTATCTCCATAATTAGCTTGCACCAAATACTTTTGTAACCCATATGATCCAAAAACAGAGCCGGCATTTGCCGAAATTTCATCAAAAGTCCCTTTGTTTGGAATTAGTTGTATGGTTCCTCCCAATCCCGATCCGTAGGTGCTCGAGGAAGGGCCTTTTGAAATTTCAATACGTCCCAGTGTACTTATTTCTATGTCTTCAATAGTTGAAGAGCCCGATCCATTGGTTAAGGGAATATCTTGATAATACGCTCTAATTTTACTAGTACCAAAAAGATTTCGGCTTCCTATTCCTCGGATGGTAATTCTATTGGTCGTAAATGTTCCATTATGCATATAGACCCCGGCAATGGTGTTAATAATGGGTGCGATATTGACCGTGTTATTACGTTCAATTTCTTCCGCAGACTTCACAGTAATTGCCGTTGGCAATGTCTTTAACTTGCTCTTAAAATTGTTGGATACTATAATTACTTCACTGAGATTTTCAGGAAGAGCGACCAGTTCAATAATACTATTAGATGTTGTGGAAATATAGATTGACCTCGACATATACCCCTTCTTCGAAAAAGTATATGTGTTATTTTCTAGTAAAGAAAATTCTCCATTTTGGTCTGTGTTTATCAAAAAAGAGCCCTCAGCGTTTTCAATTTTTACCGCTTCAATTGCTTCTGAATTTTCACTATCCACAACTTTTCCTGTGGCATTCTGCGCCTGCAACTGAAATGCTAAAAGAGCTATAAACAGCGTAAGGGAAAATGTTTTTTTGGGTATTTTTAAAAAGTCCATTATCTGTGGTATCTGTACATCATTTAACCCCCTAGATTCAAGTTTTGAAAATAAACAAACAAAGTCATAAAACTAAAAATCAAGACAACTTCTTTCATATTTCTTTCCAATCACTCCCAAACATGCACGCGTTCAGATGTTTTTGTGTAATAATTGTGTAACTTTTACGTACTAATCACAAAGCTTTTTTCGTTATTTTTGTCTAGATTAGGTAATTGCCTTTATTACTCTTGCTATGAGATCTATTTATTTTTGCCTGTTGTTTGTATTCATCTTGTCTTGTAAAAGCGATGATGGTTTTAATAATACCCCTGTTGGTGGTCAGGTAGACTTTGTCAACGGTTGCGTTGGAGTGAGCTATCCCAATTGGGAAACTTCCAAATATGTTTTACCATATCCTGTGGGGAAGTCATATACCATTGGGTTGAGTAATTGTAGTGGGCCTCCACATTCTGAAGGCGAACCCGACCAATTTGCTATTGACTTTATGATGAGTGTAGGCACACTTGTAACGGCCTCTAGAAAAGGTACCATTATGTTTGTTGAAGAATCAGGAATGGATTTTTCTCCCACAAATAATGTGGTTGTTTTAAGGGATGAAGATGGCTTTTTTATACATTATCAACATCTCACACATAATGGGGCTCTTGTTGAAGAAGGTGATTTTGTTGAGCGAGGAGATCCTATAGGTTTGAGTGGAGCCTCGGGGACAACATTTGCCCATTTGCATTTTGTAGCCCCTAGATTTGGAGACTGGATGATTCCGTTCTCAAGGTCTTATCCTATTACATTCGGTAACACCTCTGAAAACCCAAAAAGTTTGATTCAAGGTGAAACGTACCTAGCGCTTCCCTATTAAAGAACATCTCTTATTGAGAGACTTACGGTTTATTTTCTACAGTGTATATTTTTGGGTTATTCTTTTTTTGACAGGATACTCTTTCATTTTCCTTATCCAATCGCATTTTAAAAAACTCTCGTAGTTCAGGATAAAATTCAGCAACGATCATAGTAGTGTTAATGGTGCTTTTTATGTTTACCTGAAGCGAATTACCCTGAGAAGAAACTTGATAGATATACGACCCATAATTATTGGGTAAAGAGACCTTTACTGGATCTGGCAGAAAGGAAACTTCATAGTCTTCAGGAAAATTAATAGTTAACAAATATTGATTCACTTTAGGAAAACCAAAATCAATAGGAAATTGTCTGTATTCCTTCTGAAAAGGATTTTCTGAAAGCCCCAAAAACAAAGAAGGGGCTAGATATAGCTTATTGCCTATCTCCTCTACGGCTTCCTCCATAAAAAAATCATATGACAAGTTTGCAACTTCCTTAGAGGTTTCCTCTTTAACATCTACATTTTCTATATCTAAACCTTCATAATCAAAATCTATTATTTTGCTTTTACTTTTGTCTCTATCTTTCATAAATCCCTTGAAAGAAATGCCATAATATCCATTTCGTTGCTCATTGGCGCTTCCCGATATTTCCAAGGACTCATCCAATACCGCTTTTGCCAATATTCTACGTTGAGAAACCTTTGGCGAATCAAGAGGTATCCATTCAATAGAACCATTTTCCCGTATGAGTAGTCCCTGCCAATTAAGCATATATTCGGGGATATAGTTAAACGTAGCTAATTCACTGGCCGCATCAAAAACATAATATTTGTCGTAAATTTTAATACCAGCGAGTGTGTAATTAAAAGCTTCCCTACTGGCAGATAACGGAATACCATTTCCCTTACTTGAAGCAAGTATGGGGTAGGCAGTATATCCAAGACTTCGCATCATGGATATGTACAACATATTAATGTCTGATACATCTCCTTTCTTTTCTTTGAAGGTATCCCGGATACCATTATCTGGATATCTTCCAAAGTACCCATTCCACTCAATCTCATCTTGGATGAAATTATAGATAATCTCTGCTTTTTTGAAAAGATCCGTTTCTTGACCTATTAACTCCTGTACTTTATCTTTATAGACTCCAATGGGCTTTACTTGTCTTCTAAAATCATCAATATCATAGAGTATTTTAGGAACGTCTTCCCACTTGTTATATTGAGGAGAACGATCTCTACCTAAATCCAATAATTGTAATCTGGCTGTATATAAGTCCATATTATACACATAACTTTCCTCTTCAATTGCTGGAACATTCTCCGCATTAATAATAACACTGTTATCTATATCTAATCTATCTAAAGCTAAATACGCCCTTGGATTTTGTGTAATTCTAAAAGTCCGATTGGTTAAGTTGATCACTTCCAACCTCATTTTCTTTATAGGAATGTCATATTGTAGATTTATATCTGCCGTAGTCCCGGTATTGGTTCTATATCTTAATTCGATAACGCTTCCCGATTTGACTTGTGGAAATGTAAATCGATTGATTTCATCACCGTCATCATCTTTTTCACTAAAAATCATACTGTTGGTTAGCTTTGTCTTCTCTACTTCCCCATTGACAAGATTATAGGTAGCTCCTTTTATATCCTCTGCATTATAATATGGAATGGTCATGGTACTATAATCAAACCCTTCTTCATTGAGTATTTTGATTTTTTCATATACCTCAACGTGCTGCCACATGCGCACATATACTTCGCGATATAGTACGACGGCATTGGCTTCAGGAAATTGCGGGTCTTGTGTCATGGACAACTCCTTAAAGGACACTTTACCCATTTTGTATTTTTGACCCACTACTGAAACACTTATTAACAGTAGTATTACTAAACTCAAGATTTTACTATTCATGCACTCTTATTACTTTTTTATTAATACCATCTTTGCAGCATCCCCCCTAACAATTCCCTTTATAAAAGATCTGTATTTTTTGTATTCTTCCTTTTTCAATGAGCTTTTTTTGATAACAACCGTCCTTTTATATAGAATCTCATCATCATTAATTTGATTTACCTCGGAAGTATACGAACCAAAATCATTCTCGATTATAGTGCCATCTGGAATAGATTCTAGCTGATACCCTTCAGGAAGTTTAATTTTAATCTCATCATTATAAAAATACCCTCGTTCTATTTCAACACCTTGCTTTCTATTGCTATATCTGTCTGGCAAACTTGTATGTCTGTTGAAAACATTGAGTGGAACCAACATTTTATCTGCTGCTATCGTTCCGTAGGATCTTGCATTAAAAACAACCTTCTCTTCAAACCTTATATGATCCCTATCATTCTGAAATTCATACGAGGCAATGGAAACATTATCAATGTAATCCCAATAAGATTTATAAAATTCAACCCGCTCTTTTGTATCCATAATGTCCAATGAAAACCTATTATCATATTGAATACCATAAGACATTATCTGGACATCTGCCGTAAGTTCTCCTTGCGGTGATATTTGACAGACCCCTGTTGTGATAAGACGATTGTGTTGTTCATTGTATTCCGGAGTGCGCTTTAACACCCCTCCTTCTGGAGTAAGTGCTAAGACATCTCTATCATCTGTGAAATCTCCCAAAAAATTGAAAGGAACCGTTTGACTGGTACACTCTAGCCATAACTCTTCTTTTTCTAAGGGCACGTTAAGGATCACATGATTGCCTTGAAATGAGGGAAAATCGAGGTCAACATCTCGTTTTTCTGAACCACCCCACACAACACAATAGTTGGATGTGATTCCTTGAGAGGCTAACAACGCCATCATATAATTGGTAAGTCCTTTACAATCACCATACCCCAGTTCTTCCACCTCTGCTGCAGGATAGGGTCTAAGCCCTCCAATACCCAATTGTACACTTATGTAACGCGTGTTTTCTTGTAAATACTGATAAATGCGTTTTACCTTTTCTTTATCATCTTTAGCCCCTTCCAATAATTGCGTAATTTTCGTTTTAGTTTCTGCAGGAATATAATCAAGTCCCTTAACTAAATTGTCATATTGCCATTGGCCGTAGTCTTTCCAGTTGGCGGCGTTATTTCCCTCCAATCCACCAAGATTAAACTGATCCAAAGCAAACATAACATTAGGAACATGATCATACAGAGCGGGGCCATATTGCTCAGGTTCCAATCCTACTTTATTCTGGGCAGAAATGGAAAGACTTCCTGGGCTTGTTCTTACTTCAATCTCACTATTAGGGTCAAAGGTTTTATGTCTTAGTGTAAGCTTCGGATCGTAGTTAACCTGCATTTCTTTGGAGAGCACACCACCATAATAGTTTGTATGCATTGTCCAAGGCGGGATATAAAACGTGTTCTTACTTTCAACCGTATAATTAAATACAACCGTATATGGATACGAAGTTGGGACATAATCAATGTACAACATTCGATCATCAGAATAAAGCGTTCCTCCAGAAACAATACTCACATCTATAAAGTCTTTCTTTTTGAACTTTTTTATCTCTTTCCCTTTTGCATCGTAAAAAATTACATTGGCGGCCTTTACCTTCTTAAACATATCGTAATGCACAGAATTATCTACAGCTCTATTTCCTGCTTTATTAAGTACCGCAAGAACCGTGTAATCACTTGTAATGGCTTTTTTATGGGAAGGGATTTCGATGATCGTTTCTTGCTTAACCAAGACACTATTCGCTCTTTCTTTTAATTCCTCTGGGATATCTGCAATAGAATAATCACTTTGGGCATTACTAAAAAAAGAAAGGGTTATAAAAAAAAGAAAAAGAAGTGCTTCATAAAACGCTGATACATCATATAGTAGACGAATCTACTATTTTTTTTATTTATAAAAAATTATTCGCTATTGTTCCAAATTGTATTGGTTGGCATTCCAACTAATATTCTGGTCACTCCGGGAGTGCCCTAAACATCTTGCTTATATTGACGAGGTCAATATTAGGTTTATTCACATAGGGGATAATAAAGAAACCGTAGTGATATTGCTCCGTCCCCTTATATTGATACTGTTCTTGAGGCTTGGAATACCAACTATCATCACCAGCCACACCTCTTTGCCCAAGGTCTATGTTAAGCTGAACAAGATTTTTTTCCTTTATATCTATGGTGTGTTTATTTTCTATAGCATTCGTATAGTCCAAATCATGCGTGGTATCAAAGTCTTCGTTCTCCATATGAAGCGCGCTAAAACTTAAAGTGCTTGAAGCTTCGGCAACAAATAGAAGCCCGTTATGTCCTTCATCTGAAAGCGAGACCCATCTTACGTCTGTTTTATATCCATTATCCTGTGGCCGGATGTATGGCACATACTGATCTCTTACTTTGGATATATAAAGGTCTACAAAGGCGGCCGTATTTCTGTCTTGATAATTTTCCCAAGGCCCTCTGCCAAAATATGTAAGCTCATCGTGTTTTTTTGGCAGCTGCATGCGCATCCCAATTCTAGGGATATCTCCTTGATATGTGGTCGAATTCAAGGTGTTATTTACCTTAATAATTCCATTTTCTGAAACTTCATAGGTAGATACAAAAGTAGTTTTCACAATAAGGAGCTCATAGGTAACCGTCATCAAGACAGCACCATTTTTAAGCGTTTTAGTTGCGACTTCAGTTACTTTTGAATTCATCGAAGCGTCCTTCCATCCTATGCTCTTTGTATGCATGGCATTCCCAAAATCATTGTCGGTTACAGCTCTCCAAAAATTTGGTTTCGGACCTTTTTCATCCATAAGAAATTCTTTTCCTTGATAAATATACGAGGTAAGTCGTCCCTTGTCTTTATCAAAAACTATTTTGAATTGACTGCTGGAGATAGCGATTGCGTTTCCTGTTTTTTCTATTGATAATTTTGACTGAAAATCTATTCCCGAAGGCACTTTTATAAAAGTATCGGGAAGGGTGATTTGTTCATGAGCCACTTCAAATCCAGTAGGAAGTATCCCCCATTTCTTTTTTGTAATTGCTGAAAGTTCTACGAAATATTCCGTATTATCCTTAAAACTTACTTCGCTTAGCGGAATACGCACCAATTTTCCGGTATGTGTCTCTACTGAAATATCGTCAAGCACAACGGTTTCTAAAACGACTCCATCAGCCTTTATTTTGGCTGTAAACTGAAACTGGTCTAGGTTGGTAAAATCATAAAGGTTCTCTATTAAAACCCGCAACTCATTATGTTTGTTGATTCCTTTGGATTTAAAATTGATGTATTCATGGGCCTTCTTCACTTCAAACAAAGCGGGCTGAGGTGATCTATCTGGAAACACAATTCCATTGTTCAAAAAGGAATTATCTGAAGGCATATCTTTTCCATAATCACCGCCATAGGCGTAAAAGCGTTCTCCATTGGCATTGGTTTTCCAAATAGACTGATCTACCCAATCCCAAATAAATCCGCCTTGCAGATTATCATATTGTTCAATGATTGTCCAGTAATCCTGAAAGTTTCCTGTACTATTTCCCATACCATGTGCATACTCGCTAGGAATATAAGGACGATCTGTTTTCGACTTTCCGATCTCTTCAAAATTAGCAGGTGAAGGATACTGAGGAACAATAATATCTGTATTGGTGTCCATATCATATAGGCTCCTATCATATTCTTTGTAAGGGCGTTCGTATTGAACTGGACGTTTGGTGTTATCGTGTGCCTTAATAGCATCATATCCTTTAAAAAAATTCACGCCATTGCCGCCTTCATTGCCCATAGACCAAATAATAACAGACGGGTGGTTTCTGTCTCGCGCTACCATGCGGGTCATTCTTTCTACATGTGCTTTTTCCCAATTGGGTTGCTTTGCCAACGAGTACTTGCCATAATACATTCCATGTGATTCTATATTGGCCTCATCTACCACATAGATTCCGTACTCATCACAAAGTTCATAAAACCTACGCCCCCTTGGGTAGTGACTCAAGCGTACAGCGTTAATATTGTTTTCCTTCCAAAGACGAATGTCCTTGATCATTAATTCTTCGGACATGATGTGTCCGGTCTCAGGATCTGTTTCTTGTGTATTAACCCCTTTTAACGTAATGCGCTGTCCATTGACAAGTAAGAGTCCTTTCTTAATTTCTACAGATCTAAATCCAATTTTTGTACGACTTACTTCAACTAGCTCTCCTTTTTCTGTGGTTACTTTAAGTTGTAAGATGTACACATTTGGGTGCTCAGCACTCCATTGTTTTACATCTTGCAGTGTGGCATTAAAATCACTTGAAACTTCACCGTTTTTATTCACTGTTACATCTTTCCTTCCGGAAGCAACGATGGCATTAGAATCATCACGTATTTCATATGACAATATTGCTTTTTTATCTCGGTTAAAATGGTTTTTTAGGGTGATCGCTAGCCCAAATTGGCCATTTTTATAGGCATCATCTAGTATGGAAGTGATCTCAAAATCTTTGATTCTCAATTTGGGTTGTCCATAGACATAGACCGAACGTTCAATCCCGCTTATTCTCCAAAAATCTTGACATTCTAAATAGGATCCGTCGGTCCATCTAAAAATTTGAATGGCCAGTGTGTTTTTGCCGGGTTTCGCTGCGTTGGTAATGTTGAATTCAGCGGGCAACTTACTCCCCTGAGAATAGCCAATATATGTGCCATTAAGCCACACAAACCCTCCTGCCTTCATGGCGCCAACATGAAGAAATATTTCCTTGTCCTCCCAGTTTTTGTCTATGTTGAATTCCCTTCTATAAGATCCAACGGGGTTGTATGAGTCCGGGACATTACCAGGATCTTTGGGGTAATAGGTGTCAATGAGTTCCATATCATCTGCGATCATGGCTTTATAATCTGCAAATTCATACTGATGGTTTACATAAATAGGAACTCCAAAACCTTCAACTTCCCAGTTTGAAGGCACGTTTATATCTTCCCAGTCCGTCACATCTATTTTTGGATCCATAAATGTGATTGGTCTATCCTTGGGGTTACGGACCCAATTAAATTTCCAGGAGCCATCTAACGATTTGAAATATAACGGTGTTTCGGCTATCGCATTCTCTTCAGAGATATATGATGTGAATGACGCATGTGCCGGTAGTTTGTTCTCGCCGATCATCGCCTCATTTTCAATGTAGCTTTTATAGGTTGCAATAACGTCTTTTTGTTGCCCAAAAAGGCCAAAGCTTACCATGGCGAAAAACAGAGAGCAACATGCGTAAAGTTTCATAGAATACTATGTTAAGGGGTTGGTCTATTTAATGTCTCCCAATTGTTCAAATTTAAACTTATCGTTCGCAGCGGGCTCGTGTTCTTGCTTCATAACTTCCTCTATTCTCCGTACTATTTCGGGATACTCACTTGAAACATCCATTTTTTCCTCTACATCAGATTCAAGGTCGTACAACTCAATCGTTAAATTACCGTCAAAAATATCTTTTCGCACTCCTTTCCATTTGCCCATTCTAACTGCTTGCTGGCCATTATAACTTGGAAACTCCCAGTATAAAAAATCATGTTGTTCTTGTTGTTCCCCAAGTAAGACCGGTTTAAAACTAATTCCATCTATGTCCTCAGGAGGAGCCACTCCAGCGATATCACAAATGGTAGGCATTAGGTCATAAAAGGCTGAAATATGATCGCTCTTAGTACCAGATTGAATATGGTTTGGCCAACTGGCAATTAGGGGAATCCGTATTCCTCCTTCATAAACAAAGCCTTTGGTTCTTCCATAGCCATTAGAAAATGGTTTAGAACTTTCAAAATAATTAAAATCAACACCGCCTAAATAGGTGGGGCCATTGTCACTTGAGAAAATAATCACGGTATTCTCGTAAATACCTTCTTCTTTAAGTGCGGCAATCAATTCACCAAGTTGTGCATCCAGATAGCTTATCATTGCCGCGTAGGTTGCTCTGGGATATCTATTAGGAAAATAGCTATCGTCACCTATATAGGGCTCTTCTTCTCCAAAAATGGCTCTGTACCTGTCTACATATTCTTTAGGTGCTTGCAAGGGTAAATGAGGAAGTGGGGATGCATAATACATGAAAAAAGAGCTGTCTTTGTGGGTCTTTATGAAAGACAAAGCTTTTTGCTGAATTCTCTCAGGAGCGTACTCATTCTGAGAAAATTTGGCATAACTATCAATGTTATATGGATCTGAAAGTGAGTCTAGTTTCGTTCTGGGGGGAACAAGCTCATTTGACAATACTACTTTCTGCGTATTTTCCCAAAGATGCGAAGGATAGAGATTATGTGCTTGCCGTTGGCAATTGTATCCATAGAAAAAATCAAACCCCTGAAGGTTTGGTATTCCGTCTGTTTCTGGTGCACCTAATCCCCATTTTCCCAAAATACTTGTACTATACCCTGCTTTCTTTAGTTGATTGCCCAAGGTTATCGTATTGTTTGGGATGGGCCGTTGCCCTTCCAAAGAAGGGTCTGAAAACACCTTCTCATAATCCCAAACATCTCCTCGTTCATTCCATTCGTCATTGCCTCTAATAAAGGCATTTCCTGTATGTTTTCCTGTTAAAAAAACATATCTGGCGGGTGCGCATACCGGTGCCCCTGAATAATGTTGTGTAAAACGCATTCCGTTTTTTGCAAGCGCATCAATATTGGGAGTTTTAATAATTTGTTGGCCATACACACCCACTTCGCCGTATCCAAGATCATCGGCTAGAAAAAAAATAATATTAGGAGGTCGGGGTTCGCTCTCCGTTTGAGAATCACAACTTATAAGAGCAAATACAGATAAGCTAATTATGATTAATTTTTTCATAGGATATAGTTACATTGACATTATTCTTCAGGCATTCAAGCGGCCTGTGATATTTTATACCAATGTAACAAAGCTACATAAAAAGGGGGGCAGTTGAAATACTGCGGCAATCTTTCTTGGAGCGTCGCTAACTGGGTTCATAATGAAAAGAAGCTGACTCTAAAGCAATTACCACGTAACTTATTAAACAAAAAAAGCCTTTACATTTCTGTAAAGACTTTTTACTCTTGGCCTTCCCCCCTTGGTCGGCTCGGAGTAACCCTTTGAATAAACTCTTTCTATTACTTATTGCTTAATAATTTTCTGAGTAAATGTTCCAGCCGTGGTTTCCATATTCATAATATAAAGTCCACGGGAAAGATTTGAAATATCGACAGTATTATTCGTGATAGTTGCGACTGTTCTCTTTCCTAACATATCAAAAAGAGAAACATTGTGAATCTCTATTTCAGAAGGCAATTTAACCGTAAATGTCCCGGTAGTGGGATTTGGGAAAATTGAAATTTGAGATAAGAGTACATCATCAATCCCAAGGTTGTTTCCTTCAATGGCTACAATTCCCATTTCAGCGCAGTTCACATCTATGGTTCCTAACGAGGTAAAAAGACCCGTTGTTGTATCCACCGTTCCAAACATATTAGCTCCTGCTCCCAGATAAGCCGCCATATATAACACATTGGTCTCTCGGTCAAAGTCTGCGTCCTGTGCAAAGCTTATGTCAATGCCAAATGGGCCAATAAGTGTTCCGGCTCCAGTGGTTAAATTCACCGAGTAAAAGTTGTCATTATCAATATCTGCCATAAAAGCGTTTCCATCGGTGTCAATGGCCAGCCAAATTCCAATAGGATTTCCAGTAATTCCAATGTTGGTTAGCACTCCTGTGCCTAAATCCAACGAATAAAGTATGGTGTCTATATCGTTGGTACTAATAGCATACATGGTTGAGTCAGACTCATTCCATGCCATTCCAGTAATATCGTGATCGTTTGGTAAATTGGTAATTGGTGCTACGGTAGTTTCAGCACCGCTGGTTCGGTTAATACGTATTAGTTCTCTGGTAGAATCGTTCACCCCATAAATGTTGCCGTTGTCGTCCATATCACCTCCAAGAAAGGTCGTTGACGTACCCACAATAGATACAAAGTCGTAAGGACCCCCTAATTCAAAACTTCCAAAAGCTTCGATACACACATCTCGTATTTGAACTCCAAATACATCCCCTGGGGCTCTACCTTCTTGGTTTGGCACACTTTGAAGGAAGTACTCTTGCAATAAAATTCTTTCACTTTCTGAAAATAGATTTGAATAATCTGCCGAATGTGTTTTTTCCAATGAATCTAGGCGATCTAAGAGATCGTTTAACGATGGATTATTTGTGTTCTGAGCTTGAGCCGAAATAGTAAGGCATACCAATACCAGTAATGAAACTAAATAGTTCTTTTTCATAGTTTTTGTGTTTGATTATAAATAATTCGATGTAACTACGGTTGCAGTTCTGGAAAAATCTTCTCCCCCCGAAGAGACATAGCTGTTTTTATAATAGAACAATCTCTTGAACCATATTCCTACTTTATAGGATAAAAACCTGCTTATTTATAAGGCCATCGTAATTATTGAAGGCAGCGTCATTGACCTGCAATTTTAATATGGGGTTCTAATTATGGCTTTTAGCTACGGGAAATGTATACGTTCCGAAAAGATATTGCGTTAGTGATAGTAGTGACATCCTCTCTCTGGTTGTTATCCAACAACAAGGGAGAGATATAACGGATAGCACGACTCCTACGAAGTAGGGAGAACGCCATTCTAATTGTTCTATTATAACAGCACTCCCCAATAGTTTTTTATTATAAAAGGCTGCTATGCACTAATCTGGAATTCTAAAAAAAGGAATCCTTATCTTAGATAGCCCCAATAATTATGAGAGAGATTTACGTTGTACCATACTTTTTAATTAAGAATTCGGTGTTTTTTGCATTCCTGTTCGCCATAGGAATTAACAATATACACGCTCAAGATAAGCAACCCGTTGTCCCCGACAGCCTGATGCATAAAACGTCTGACGAGCTCATAGAACACATCAAGCAATCTGAAATACGCGAAGCGGCCATCTTTGAACTGGCTTTGTTAAGTAAAGAACGTCGTGATGTAAGCAGGGCCGAACAATACTATGAGATAGCGGTTCATTTTTATGACAATGCCCAGTATCAAAGGTGTATCACTTACTTTAACAGAGCTATTGAATTTGCCGATGATTCAAACAACGACAAACTGCTGCCGGTTGTTTACTTAAAACAAGGGAATGCCTATAGACAGCTAGGGGAAAACGAACTCGCGCTTGATTCTTACTATAATTTTTTGGAACTATCTCAGGAAATGAACAACATTGACTATGAGTTTATAGCAACTACCAACATTGCTATGATTCATAGAAATATGGGGCAAACTAATAAGGCGTTGGAAAAATGTAAAAAAGCCTTAGATCTTATCAATAAAACGTCCTTCAAAAACAAAAGTAATCATGTCAATATATTGACGGTAACTGCCGAAACTTATCTGGACTTGACCGCATACGACTCTGTGCTTCATTACGCCGAAATGGGATTAAAGATTAGTGATTCTATTGATTATAAATTGGGTCTTGCCGATCTCTGGATTAAAACGGGAATTGTCCACTATAAAAAAGAAGATTGTGAACAAGCCTTTCCTTATTTTTTAAAGGCAGAAGACATTTTATTGAAAAATGACCTCTCAAATAGCTTTCACCAGAAGATATACGCAAACTACTTTATTGCCAGTTGTTTTTACAGGAATTCCGAATATAATCCGGCCATTTCGTACTTGCAAAACACGATTAACTTATTGAAAAAAGAAGACATCAAAAAAAATTATGTTTTAAACACCTACCTCCTACTTGCCAAAACGTATCACGAAATTGATGACGCAGAAAACTCCATCTATTGGTACGATGAATATACACGCCTTAATGAAGAATCTAAAAATGATAAAAAGAGAACCATCTCCAAGATATATGAAAAAGAAACGCAAGAATTTAAAGAAGAGATCTCCCAATTAAAAAAAGAACGTCAAAAAAGTAAGACCACGACTCAATACGTAATAGCAACCCTAAGCCTTATTTCATTGATCTTACTTTTCTTGGTCTTTAAATATGTTCAGAAGCGAAAATCCAACAAAATCCTATTCACCAATTTGATAGAAAAAATAACGAAGCTTGAATCTCAGGAGGGTGCGCAAATAACAACATTAGAAGAGTCTCGAAAAGAAATTACTATTGACGATGATAAGGTAACCAAAATATTAAACGGGTTAGACAAGCTCGTTGAAAAAGAGTATTTTCTAAAAAGCGACTGTAACCTAAGGTCGATGGCCAAAAAACTAAAAACCAATGCCACCTATTTATCCAAGATTATTAATATTCATAAAGAGAAGAATTTTACAGATTACCTAAACGACCTTAGAATAGACTATGTGCTGAAAAGATTGAAGGCGGATAGAAAGTTTCGGTCATTCTCTGTAAAATCAATTGCTACTGAAATAGGATACAAAAGTGATTATTCTTTCGCCAAACATTTTAAATCCAGAACCAATCTAAATCCTTCCTATTACATCAAAGAGATAAACAGGCTTCAACAAAACAAGTAAAAGGTGGTGCAAGCCTTGCGTTAATTTCAGCATTAATTTCTGGCAGTTATACTTGCTTTTTAGGCACCCTATTTTGAACAAAATAGGGTTGACACATTATAATTTCATGGCTATTAAAAGTATCTTTAATATGATACGATTGGGGAATCTGAAAACCAAGAAATAGAGTAGGAAGAAATAAAAATGTTTTGCTATGAAAAAGAAACAAAATGAGAAGATTAGTTTGAAAAAGCTAACCATTGCGGTACTTAGTTCGCCGGCAATGGGAAAAATTAAAGGCGGGGATTGTATCCCTACAGATGTACAATTATCTAATGATCATTGTAAGCCTGATCCAACCATAGGTATGGATTGATAGCCACCATTGAAACAAACCCTTTTGTGAGGTTTTTTTCGTCTCCCTATTTTGTTTAAAATAGGGAGATTTAATTTTTAAATGCCTTTGAACGGGGCTAAATTGATGTTAGAATCAATGCATTGAAACCAATCAAATTTTGCAAGGGGAAGCCGAAAACCTTTTAAAAGAGTAGGTTTTATTTCTAACATTAATAATTATGAAAAAGTCAAAATCATTAAAAAATTTGCACTTTAAAAAAGAGGTAATCAGTAACCTTAATTTAGGTAGCGTTCAAGGTGGTATCGTTGGACCTAACACTGAAACAATACCTTTTAACGTATGTAACTCTGTGGATCCATTTTGTCCAACAGCAAACACCTGTCCATCGGCAGGAGCAACCTTATGTTACACACACTGTGATGTATGTTGCTAGAAACTTCTTTGATTTAGGAGTCAATAGATAAACTGGTAGTAGTATACTCTGGTTTATTCTGGGGTCGTTTAAAATGTAATTGCCTTTGGCATTCGGTTTGGGTGTTTTGAAAACTTCAACGCACCTAATTAGATTCCCTCTAGTTACTTTTTAGGCGACCTCTATTTTACATTCAATCAAAAAATGAATCAAAAAGAACAGTTACAAGAAAAACTAAAAGAGATTGACCGTATTCTCAGAGATACGTATCAAGACCATACCGAAATAGGTGTTTTATCTGGTATTTCAGGATTGGCTCTATTTCAATTTTACTATGGGAAACTACTGGGTGAAGAATCCAATACAGATGTAGGGGCAGAAATGCTATCCTTGGTAATTCAAAAAATAAACGAAGGGTATTCGTACCACACATTTTGTACAGGCATCTCCGGAGCTGCCTGGGCCATGGAACTTCTTAAACAGGAAGGTTTCATTGATTTGGATACCGATGCGTTATTCTCCGAATTAGATGATTTCCTAGTCGCTTCCATGGAAAGAACGCAATCAGAAATTGTTTTCTACGATTTTCTACATGGAAGCATTGGTGTTGGATATTATTTTTTAAAACGGTATCAAAACACCCAGTCTGCGGTGTTAAAAACTAGGTATAAGAAGATCTTACTTCGAATAGTAGCCGCCCTTGATGAATCGGCACAAAAAGATAGTGAAACGGCCCGTTGGGAATCCTTTCTCATTAAAGAAGATGGGTTACGAGGTTTCAATCTAAGTTTATCTCACGGTATTTCCAGTATTATTAACTTCCTATCCCGTCTGGTGATCTATGACGATTTTTATACCGAAGTCAAAGACCTATTACAGCAATCTGTGCGCTATGTCCTATCATTAAAAAGTATCGATACCTCTAGTACTTCAGCTTTCCCAAATTGGGTCACACTGGAGAGTGAAAAAAGTGACAACACAAGATTGGCCTGGTGTTATGGTGATCTCGGAGTGGGTCTATCACTTTGGAAGGCAGGAAAGGCGTTGAATAACATTTCTCTTTCTGAAACTGCCATTGCTGTATTAGTCCATTCTACCCAAAGAAGAGATCTGGCGGAGGCTAAAGTTATTGATGCGGGATTGTGTCATGGAACCTTCGGAATTATGCATATATATAATTATATGTATACCGAAACTCAGGAAGTTGCCTTTAAAGAAGCTGCCGACTTTTGGATGCAAGAGGCTTTAAATATGGCGGTACATAAAAATGGTCATGCGGGTTATATGCAATGGAAAGCCGGAGAAACCAATGGATGGAAAAAAGAAAGCAACCTCTTAGAGGGCATTGCCGGTATTGGGTTATCGATCATTTCCTATCTAGCTCCCTTTGACACTCAATGGGATGAATGTTTGCTGATGAGCTAGCATCAAATCGATAGCACTGATTTTATTACCACAAATTAAATCAAAGTATTTATTGAAAACAGGTTTTCAAGTTATCGTGGTAAATGGACAGATGTAGACCCTACTATTCTCTTAGGGCCTAGACTGGAAAACGCCATAATTAATATTACGGATTACGGTGTCTTTGAACTTACTTTGATCAAATAGAGATTCCCATACCGTCAAAGTCATTTTGAATTTGACGGTAGATATTCCCTTTTACTATCTTATTCTCCATTTGTTGGTATCGTACTATTTCATTAGACAATCTCTGTACATTTGTCATTCGTTTCGTCCATAGTTTTTTAGGGAGGATTTTTTCTGCTTGATTATGAAGAGTCAAGGCTTCTTTTGTTTTATTTTGTAGTTTAAGTAGGGCAGATTGGATCAATGTTGAAAAGGCCGCCTTTTCAGGCTCAATTTCATCAGGAAATAGATTATCTATGGCAATATTGGCTCGAAGAAATGATGTGCTAAGTGGAGGAATATTCTGATAACGATAAAGCTCTGGATCATACGCCAAATCCTTTGAAAAAATCTCACATGCCGTCATGATCTCATGAAAAGTATGATCTCTAGCCGGTATCATCCATCCTAGTAAACCCAATCGTACCAATTCGAAATTCACATTGGTTTTGGTGGAAAGTTTTTCAGCCATCTGCAAAATGCCGTAGGCTGTCCCGGAGGTTCCAGTCGCTACTGGAGCCAATAACAATTCGGCTTCTGCTTGAAATTTAGAGTTCATTTTATAATGATATTTGGCAGCTCCAGGCTCCCACCCTAGTTTTCCCTTACCATCAACGGCTCCAAACCATTCTCGATCGGATAGCGGTAAACCAAGTTCTTTTGGATGCGGTTTCCTAACGGAAGCACTGTCTTCTTTGGGTCGAAGCTCACGAGTCTTTCTTTCTTTGGCAAATATCTTTGGGCGTTCTAATTTTCCGAAGATATTTTTTTGATATCCGTTGTAAAGAAACGTGAATTTTTCTCTTAGATTTCCACCTTCTACTACCGCTTTTAGGGAAATGAGATCATTTCCTACCATGCCTGTGTTTACAGCCTGAGTTGTACCAAATTTATGTTTGTCCTTATCACTTACAGTTTTCCAAGCGGCTTGGGCTAACTTTGAGATTTGATTTAGTGCTGGACCATAGGTGGCCAGGTAGTTACCCAATTTTTCTTCAAATTTAATAGCCGCTTCACTGTATGAAATAGCTTCCATTACATTGGCTGAGGCATCTGGAGCATTACGCAACGCAAAAGATGGTTCTTCTAGGTCCTCTACGCTCATGGGGATATCCTTTCTTTTCGGATCAGGATTAACTTCATCTGCTTTTTCTTTGTGTCTGTCAATTATATGTTTGCGATATGAATCCACAAATTCTTGGTTGGTATACGTTCGCCATTTGTTTGCACTTTCTAATACAAACACTCTAAAAATGGTAAGGTTTTGGCGATAAAAGGGGTTCTGAAATTTAATCTGAGATACATCTCTATCTGTCACAAAATCCAATTTTCCATATTTATTTTCGATGGATTGTTCTGTCTTACCATCTAAATCTCCCGTATTTGTAAATACTTTTCCTTTGGCATCATCATCCAATTTCATTTCTATCACGGCCGCAGGTCTTCCCACGGTGGGTGCATAGGCTTCGGCACCTTGAAAATCAGGAGATGTATAAAATCCATTACCCAGTTCGGTCCATCCCTCTTTATTTCCAACCCGACCAATTCCATTTGCGATATATTTATATGCCGATGCTGCATTTAACACCCGATATAAGCTAACACCTGCCGTAAGGGTCATTTCTTCCTGATCTTCAAATTCATGATCACTTTTTTCATCAATAAATTTAAACAATGTCAAATCAACCACCTTGTCCTGTGTGAGTAGGTCAAACAGCATTCTCGTTTGTTTGGCGTCATCTCCCATTTCAAAGAACTCGGATCGTACATATATAACTTCGTTGGAGATATAGATAGGTTCTTTATCTACCATGGGGTTTAGGTTGGGGGCATTATCTTCCTTTATATTATCTTCTTCTATGTATTTCTTTAATTCTGCTTCTGCATGGGCAATAATATCCTGATATCCTCTAATCTTTTTGTCTTCTACATTTTCGGCCACCGATGTAATGAGCAATGATTTGGCACGTTTGAATACACTTTCAACTTTAAATACCAGGGATTTAACTTTCACGCTTAGCCTTTGGTGAATCGACATTCCTATATTTTGAGGTTTTGGTTGTAACAAAGAGCTTCCATGAAGTTTCTGAACCTTCAGTTGTAAGGCTTTCTCTCCCATGATATCAGCCTCTTTCTCCAAATCGGCGTCATCGTTAATGGGAATCTTGCCTTTCATCTGCATTGTGGGTTGTACTCTTCCTTGCTTTTGTTGTACCACGTGCCAAGCTTCATGGGGCAGGTGTTTTTCTTGCCCAGATGCAAGATGAATATTAGACCCTTGTGCAAAGGCATGTGCATTTAATTGAGTAGGCTTTGAAGAATTGTAATGCACCTTTACATCGTCCATAGAATGACCAGATAAGTTTTCTATTCCAGATTTTAACTGATCTGGCATTCCTGTTTTGTTTGGCTTTTTTTGAATGGGATGGGACTGGCTCGTCGTAAAAATATTGGCCATTTTCTGAAACTTCTGTTGGGCCAAAGACTCTGGGCTATTGCCCTTAAATTGAACCGAACCTATCTCACTTTTATGTGTGCCTCCCCCTGTCGCAGGTTGGTTGGTTTTTTTAGTGTCTGATTTAGCTTTGCGTATTGGCATGGTACTCTATGGAAATACCCATTATTTTGGTTAACGGTACAAGATATAATCCATTAATATACACGCCAATACGTATTTTCACCTATAAATTGATCATATCGCGCACGTATTCTAATGGAGCAAAACATGTGGGAGTTTATTCAAATACACAAAAAAGAGTGTTAATGAAGGCGTTACACTATTTCATAGAGATTATATTGCCCTGTCTTTCCTTTTAAAGGAGTTTTAAAAGAATTATTATTAGGGTACTTTTTCCTAATTTTTTTATACGCTTCTTCAGATAGTAAAAGTTTAGTTCCAAACTTTTTATTCGCCGATTCAATGCGGCTCGCGTAGTTCACGTTGTCTCCTATTACTGCCAACTTTTTCATGGTTCCCGTATCAAAGGGGCCAATAATTACATTCCCGTAGTGCACTCCTGCTCGTATTCCAAACTCAATATTAAAATTCTCATTAAGATATACATTAAAGATTTCCAATTTTTTGTTCATTCCTTCGATGGCGTGGATCGCGTCTAATACGGAATTATCATTTTCAGTATTAGCACCAAAAATCGCTAGAATTCCATCTCCTGCAACATCACTAATAATTCCATTATTTTCCTGAATAACGGTATTCATAATTCTATAATATCGATTAAGAACATGCACAATATCATAGGGTGGAAACTTTTCAGCTAAAGAAGTGTAATTAATGATGTCTATAAACACTATCGTCAGTTTTTGTTGACTCCCTAATGCTATTTTTGAATCTTCAGAAAATTGTTCAGAAATAAGATCCATGTCCAGTTTGTCAGCGACCATTCTTCGGATGGAAATATCTCCAACAATTTTTGTTTGACATGCCAAACGAATTTCAGAGGGAAAGTTTAATTTTTTGGCCATTTTTTGTTCCGCCACATTTCTTGGGATGCAATTTTCTATTCCTTTTACGACGCTAACTCTACAGGTAGAACATTTAGCTTGCCCACCACAGGCATGAGCATGATTTAGATGGGCCGCCAAGGTAGCTTCTAATAAGGAGTTATTCTCCTGACAACTAATCTCTTTTTGTTCTTTGAACAAATGAATCTTATATGATTCCATGCGCTTCATTCTTTTTCAAAACTCGTACGAATTGACCCCACAAGTAGTATACATTGTGCAATAAACGGATTTTCTATGCTATGTTTACTTGAGTTGGGTAAAATAAAAAAATCCTCTTTCTCTCCGATAAAGATTTCGTCTTCAATTGTTATTTTTGGCCTCCCTTCAAGGACATAAATATATTCTGTTTTTTTCGGATGGGCATGGTAGGGGTAACTCGCAAAAGAATCCACTTTTATCATTTTCAAGCTGCCATTCTCCATTTCTAGTAAATTCTTAGCATGAAAGCCTTTTATTTTTCCAGCTACCCAGTTTAGATTATTTGTTTTTTTTAAATTTTCCATAATTTTTAATAGTCAAGCACCTGTATTTTACGCAAGTAATAGTAGTTCATTTTCGTTTTGGGGTTCAAATGATATTTCAATATTTATGAGACGTTTTACGACTTCAATTTGTACACTATACCCCATTGCTCCTTAAGAATTGACCTTGGTGTATTTTTCAATACGAAGTTTCTTATTCCGGTAAAATATCTCCAATGCCCTATTATTCCCATAAGACGAGATCGTCTCACTATTAAATTTACTTTCTTCATTCTTTTCTCTTGAAAAACTTTAAAGGCATTTACGTTTTTTTGCATCTTGATTATCTTCGCCAAAAAATAAGCGTCTTCAATGGCTTGGGCACCTCCTTGGCCCATATTGGGAGTGGTTGCATGAGCTGCATCCCCTAACAAGCAAACATTTTCTTTATACCAACGAGACATCGGTTTTAAATCACTCAAATCACCTTTAATAATGTTTTTCTCACTTGTTTCATTTATCAAATGTTTGACCATGGGATGAAATCTGTTAAACACTTTTGATAATTTCCTTTTGACCTCTCCTAGTTCATCCTTTAGGTTTTGAGGACTGTTGACAACCGCAAACCAATAAAATCTGTTCTCTTCGATCTTTGTAATTCCGAATCGTCCATTTACTCCCCACATTTCAATACCTCTGTGCTGATATTCTTCAAAAGTATCTGAAAATGTACAAATCCCTCTCCAACAGGTTTGGCCAGAATATCTAATTTGACTTTTAGGAAAAAGGTGTTTTCTAACATTGGAATGAATACCGTCGGCGCCTATTAAAAATTTGGTTCGAACCACGGTACTGTCCGCAAATAAGAGATCTATATTGTTTTCTAATTGGTTGAAAGAAATCAGTGATTTTCCTAAATGTATTTTACTTTCAGGTAATTTATGAAGAAGTATTTTTTGAAGTTCCCAACGATGAATTGAGAGGGAATAAAAGCCAAACTTTTCTTTAATATCATCTTGTTGATAGTCAAATAATGATGACATATTCTGGTCTGTCAATGTAATTCGTTTCATTGAATTCCCCTTTTTCATTAATTCGTCAAGAATTCCAAGCCATTGAAAAACTTGCAATGCATTAGGCGGAAGTAAAATCCCAGATCCAACAGGCTTTAGATCATTAGCTTTTTCATAAAGTTGATAGTCAATCCCTAATTTTTCAAAAGCCAATGCTGTAGTTAATCCACCTATACCACCTCCTATAATACTATACATAATGATGATTTATACTAAAATTACTTCGGCAAATTAATCCAAAAAACAACCTACTTCAGAAACATACCTAATAAAACTCAATCTAGCTTGCCCAGGGCGTATATACAGACAGGGTTAACAACAAAGTGCAAGCCCCTCGAAGACTCGCACTTTTAGACTGCAAATAAGTGTTATTGTTATACGGACATTCGTTCAATGTCCTATCTAAATATTTCCAGTTTTGTCAAACTTCGTTCCTTATTCTGCATTGAAGTATTCTTCTTGAATCACTTTTCCCTCTTCATTCCAGATTCTGCGAATAATTTCATGCCAGTAAATCTTACTACCATCTTTCATGTCAAAATCAAATGTGAATTCTGAAGCAGAAACGTTTCCTTCAACTAAAGAATGATGTAAAGTAATACCATTTACTTTTGCGATTCCTGCCACAAAACCTTCCATTTTGGCTACCATTCCTGCCTTATCTGATGTTGTTCCTCCTTGACCGTGGTCTGAAGTGCTCGCACCATCTGCAAAAAATTGTTTCACGGCATCTACTACAGCTCCAGTTGAAACTACAGCGTCCATTTTTGTTACTTGGTCTTTGATATTCATGTTTTTCTTTTTAAATATGTTAAACATTGTATTGGTTTTTTGATGGTACAAAGATGTGAGATAATCGAGATTGAAAGGCTACAAAAAACGCGCTATACATTGGACTTTTTGAATTTGTGTATTGGATGGGGTCATTCCAAAATAGTATTTGAAAGATATTGGAAATAAGTGCTTTATGGTCTTATCCACTGTTTTTGTTGAGACAATTAGCTGGTTTTCGAGCGATAAAAACGCCCATTGTTCATTAACAAAAAAACCACGCTTTCGCGTGGTCTTTCTTTATGCTCACCTCTATAAGGTGATCATATGAGTTTAAAAACGGTAGTCTATGACAAACAGCAAACAGAACCGTCATGTGTTCCATAGCAAGTGGTTCCATTTGGTCCTGGAACGGCACATGCATTGCTTCCTCCCCAACAAAAATATGGAGGTCCTACACACGTACCAGACTGGCATCCACCAAAGCCACCTTTACCTCCGTTAATTCCTTTTTGCTCATCACGGGTTAGAGCTTTTCCTAAGTTCAATAAATTTTTCATAATAAAAATTTTCAGTATTGATAAAATCTTGATCATTTAGAGACATTCAAGGTTTATGTCTATTCTCGCGCAAAAAATATTATAATAGGATTATGAAGTTACTAGAGGGCCGTCTTCCATAACGGCCACTGTTGGGCTTCGTAATTCAATTAAATCGTCTATAAAGAATAGCAGATCGTTTCTGTCATATTCCTCAGGATATTGTTTCCCCAGGACAAAGAGCACTGGAGTAAAATTGATGTTGTTTTCACTACACCATTCTTTTTGAAAATTCAATAGGGTTTTATAGTCAGGAGTCTCTAAGGGGGTTCTTTGTTCTAACCATTTTTCCAGATCGCTATTTTCTTCATATACCTCGGCCATATGCTTCATACAACTCCTCTCTCCTTCGGTATTGTATATATGTAGTAAATGCGCAACCACTCGGTATCCTATGTCATCTTCTCGGTCTGTTTTTACATTAAACCGAACAATAACCTTAATCTGATTTTCAGATTGTTTTAATACATTCTGGATGTCTGTATGTGCGCTTTTGCAATAATAGCACATAGGGCTAGTCACTAGTATAAGTTCCAATGGAGCGTCTCTATTGCCAAAAACAATCTCATTTGGGAAGTTCATACTGGTGCGCAATGCATCATTTTCTGTAAGCAGTGTTTGGAATAAAGAGAACTTTCTTTTAAAAAAACTACTTTCTATTTTTAATTTTTGGAGTTCAACCTTCTTACTAAGCAATGGTTTTACAAAGGCCCAAAGAACAATCACAACACTTAGGCTTATTCCATATATACCTATTGCTTTTGTGTCTATCATTAAAAACTCATTTGCGTTTCTGGTAATTACCATTATAAGACATTGAAAGGAAAGCACGCCCACAATTCCTAGGCATAATGGGCACCATTTTTTTAGGACAAGCCTTTGATAATAAACAGAGTAGATAATAAAAGGGATGGCAAGAACGCTAAGGCCTGAAATAACAGGTTCTACGGTGACTGAGCCTAAAAGGGCAAAACAATAAAACAAAGTATAACTTGCAAAAACTATAATACTGGCATCGCTAAGGGGTATTAGGCCAAGAATTTTCGATCCTTTTGAATTTAGAACGGCGTCACAACTTGTTTTTTCAGAAAGATTACAAATGGTATCCGTACTACTAGATTTCATTCCCAGTGCATGTCTCGTAATGAGAATACTTATTACTACCCCCACAATACTCAAAGAATAATGAATGCCTACAAACATTGACATGCTATAAAATAATACAACTCCAACACCCACGGCAAGGGTACTAAACAACCATTGCCCTACTCTAGCATGATTGAGATCGGTTTTTTCTTTTATAGATTCATCTTTCTCGATGGCGATCACAATACCGTCCCACATGTCAAAAAAAGTGCTGATTTCAATCTTTTTCAGTTGTGTATCTCCAGTATATACCTCTAGTAAATTTTTCCTCTTTTCTACCAAAACTAAGTGCTCTCCTTCGTTTCCAGATATCCTTGCCAAAAATGTTTCGGGTAATTGGTCCAATGTGTCTTGATCCACAGGAACCTGTAAGGCAAGATTAGGCACTCCAAAATGTTTAAGTACTCCCGTAATGGCGTGCAGGCTAGGGTATGATGGATGACTTAACAGCTGAAACTTGAGCTCTTCTTTATTAAGCCTAATGGCATTTTTTACTAAAAGTTTATATAAAATATTGAACAACTGCTCCTGCATACATAAAGAATTAAATCTGTTTAACGGTGTTTCCGATTGTTTCCCAAACATCAAAATTATTAGGGTTAAATACAAAGAACCTTTAGTGCAATTCACGGAATTGGAGCATCTAGTATTATTATTAAAAATTTGATAATCAGCAGTTTAAATTTTTAAAACCTAATTTGACCCTAGCAAGAAGAAAAGCGCACCAAACCTAGTATTTGCCATTAAAATTTTAGGAGGTGTATGGCGTTTCTCTGTGAAATCAAGAATTGTTGTAATTTGATTACTTTAGGGACAGTGAAAGTTATCCCCACAAAGCGGTTAAACAAAAGCCTTAAAGCACTGCGCTATGTAGTATTTTGGAATTGCTGTTTAATGACTTGTATCTCCTTTGGACAAGAAAGCGTTTTTCAAATACCCGATTCTTTAAAAGACAAAGACTATGGTTATCTGTACAATCGTTACGGCGAGAATTATAAAGATACTGTCGCCTCTCAACTATATCTCAACGTCTACTTAGCAAAAGGTATCATCTCCAATAATAAAATAAGACAGTCCATTGCCTTAAACTACCTTTCCTATTATGCAGAAAACAAGGAATCTCAACTCGATTTCATCAATAGATCCATCATAGCTAGTAATAGTGTAGATTCTAGCTATTCTATAGCCCCATATAATCATTTAGGCGAATACTATCAGTATGAGTATGCTTATGAAAAAGCGCTTCAAGAATATTTGAGAGTACTAAAACTTTCGAAAAAATATAACTGGAAAGACTATGAGGTGGTTGCGCTTAATAATATTGCCGATTTAAAAAAGAACATCGGAAAATACAATGAGGCTTTGGTGTTATACAAAGAGTGCTTTTCCATTGAACAACAAAAAACAGCTTCAGAATACACTTCAATTGGAGAGGTTGCTATAAATCTTGCCGAGTGTTTCAGAAAAATTCAGAAAAATGACTCAGCATCCTACTATTACCATTATGCCTTGGATAACCAGCTCTTGAAAAATACAAATAGTACGAGTAAGGCAATTATTAACGAAGGCGTTAATTTATTCTATATGAATAATATGTCTGAGGCTCAAGCATTGTTAAAGAAGGGAGCATCTTTGGCCAATTTAAACTTACCTAGTAGTCAAAAATATTATATACTATCACAGTTTTATCTAGGCAAAATATTCCTTTCTTCAGATAAGATTACCGCAAAAAGCTATTTTATAAAAGTGGACTCCTTACTTCTTGAAACCAATTCAGTCATTCCTGAAGTTCGAGAAACTTATGAGTTTTTCATCACCGAATATCGGGCCAATGAAAATTACCAAGAACACCTCAATACTATCAACAAATTACTGATATTTGATAGCATTGCTGCGGTACGAAAAATAAATACTACCGATAGTCTGTATGCCAAGTTTGACACCCCGTCTCTCATAGAAAACAAGGAATACTTAATTCGGAAATTGGAAAATAAATCACAATCACTCGGCTGGAAAGCTTTTGTGTTATTGCTACTTACAGTTTCTTTTAGTATTCTATTTTTCTTGCAATTCAGAAAGCACAAAATATACAAGAAACGATTTGAGCGTATTATAGGACAGATAGACAATCAACAGAAACCAGAAGCTCCAATGACAGTTTCTAAAAAATTTATCGTTGATTCACCAACCGTTGTGGTCACCTTAGAAAAATTAGAGGCCTTTGAAGCAAAGAATGGATTCCTAAAAAACTCGATCACCATTACCTCCTTGGCCAAGAAATTGTCTACAAATACGAAATATTTGTCTCGAGTTATTAATATCTACAAAGAGAAATCATTTATCCAGTATATTAATGATTTGCGCATTGACTATATGGTGAGGGAATTAAAAACAAACACTACACTACAGCGATATACCATAGCAAGCATTGCGGGAGAAGCAGGGTTTAACTCCGCCAAATCATTTTCGGATGCCTTCAAGAAAAAAACGGGAATTACGCCTTCCTACTATATTAAAAGCTTACAAAATCAAAAAACCTCTAAAGCATCAGCTTAAATTATATTTTGTATATTATTTTCTTAACCATTTAAAATTTGAACTATGAAAAAAAGAAAGCTCTCCAAAAAGTTATCAATACAGAAGTTGACCATTTCAAAACTAAACAACGCTGCTGCCATTGTGGGTGGAACGGGTTTCTGTGGAGATACGGAAGATTGTTTAAGCAACGGAGATCCTTTTACATGTCCTCCTATTCGATCAGAAAACGGATATACCTGTGCTTCCGACCCTAATGGTGCTGGTTGTTGATTTATATTTATAATATTTAACGTAACCCACTAATCATGCACATAAGGCTGATTAGGGGGTTTTTATGTATGTTATAAACACGGGCAGCTATATTTTTACTGAAAGTCTATTGCTTTGTGAATAAAATTCGAACGGGGGTAGTACCAAAATCACAGTCTCCATCCCACCCTAAATAACCTTCAACAAATTGCAACTCGAAGGTTGAATCGTCATCGTAATTTACCATACTATTTTGAGTATCCGGCCCCAGTAGTATTGGGGGTCCACCAAAAGAAAATCCTCCTTCGGGTCTGCACCAGCTGAAGAAGCTAGAAATTTGATTTTTGCCAAATATGAGCTCATCACAAGCCACTAGGAAATTAAAGGTTCTGGCTGGCTCATTTAGCCTAGAAACAATGTAGTTGGCTTCAAAGGTTCTTGAGTTCACCGAACTCCCTCTTTTTATTTCTACAACTTTGGGTTGTCCAAAGGTAGGCCCAATGGGACCATCGATGATAGAGCTATACCTATACATACCTATAAATTGATCGCCAAGAGGATCGACAAGGGTTACGCTGTAGCAAAAAGGGGAACTAAATAGCGTGTCAAAGCCAATAATTGTAGAAGAAGATCCTGCGTCAACCGAAAAACTTCTGCCATCGGTTAAATTTAATTTTAATCGAATAAGAAACTGATCTTTACATAGCGTTGCGTCATTTGAAATACTGGTCGCGCTAAGTAATTCTGATAAGGTCAATTCTAACGTAAATCGGGGTAAGCCAATTGGTCCTGTGATAAATGAACCGCTAGAAATAGTTTTAACAAGGAATTCTTGTGACGTCAAATTACCATTAGCGGGCGTATTGTCTTTAAATTTTGCAAATACTTCTAGATTATCAAGCAGACCACCGTCCTCCTCATCTTGAACTTCTAAATTTACGCTAAAAGTACTTGTAGGATCACCTTGGATTACGTCTGAATTATTAAAGCCTAAGGTTCTAACAAAAGCACCAGAATCAACCTCGCCCCCAATGAGACCACTAGTTTTTTCGTCGCTAGAACAGGATACAATAAGGCATGTCAAAATAACTGAAAGAAAGGCTTTTAAGTACATAATCAATATTGTTTACTCAGAAAGCTACTGTAAACTTTTTACAAAAGAGTAAGGCTTTATAAATTATTACTGACCCATTACCACCTATCGTTATTCTTTAATTATTTTTTCTGTTAGAAAATTATTCTCTGTTTCTATAGTGACGAAGAATAATCCCCTATTCAAATGAGACATACCGATTTCTTCAAAGTGTTCTTTTTCTTTGAGTACTAATTTTCCGAGTTGGTCATATATCCTAACAGAAAGTATCTTGTCAATGCCGTTGTTAACAATATTCAATGTGTTAATTACAGGGTTTGGGTACATAGAAATAAGATCTAAATAGTCAGTATCAGTAACACCTAAAGTGCATCCTTCACTATAATCGGTAGCCGCATCTTTGCACCAACTATCATCATTGCAATCCTGATTATTTGCGAAGTCTAAATCGTCAACTCGAATACAAGTAAGATTAGGGTTGTTAAAAGCCCACATGTGTATCATATTTGTATTATTCCCATTTTTAATATTTAGACTAGTCAATAAATTATCACTGGTAATACATATTCTAAGATTTGGGTTTTGAGAAATATCCAAATTGGTCAGTTGATTATAATCACATCTTATCCTATCAAGATTTGGGTTTTGAGAAACATTCAAACTGGTCAATTGATTTTCATCACATCTTAAAAAGGATAAATTTGGATTTTGAGTAAGATTCAAGCTGGTCAATTGATTATTACCTGCACCTAATGCATGAAAATTTGGATTTTGAGTAAAATTCAAACTGGTTAAATTATTGTTATAACAATATAACTGTTCAAGATTTGGGTTTTGAGCAAGATTCAAACTGGTTAAATTATTATCACTACAGTCTAAAAACAATAAATTTGGATTTTGAGTAAGATTTAAACTGGTCAATTTACAATCACCGCAAAGTAAATGTTCAAGATTTGGGTTTTGAGTAAGATCTAAACTGGCTAAATCATTACTTACACACCACAGCATTTCAAGATTTGGGTTCTGAGAAACATCTAAATTTGTTAGCGAATTATCATTGCAATTTAATTCTTCAAGATTTGGGTTTTGTGTTAAATTAAGACTTGGTAAATTAAGGTTTCCTTGACAAAATAATCTAGTAAGGTCTGGGGCTTGAGAAACATCTAAATTTGTCAGTACATTATATTCACATTCTAATGTTAAAAGACTGGGGTTTTGAGAAACATCTAAACTTGTTAGCGAATTATGTCCACATTTGAATTGTTGAAGATTAATAAAGTATTGTAACCCTTCTAGAGAAGAAATCCTTTCAGAATTTGGAGTATCAAAAGTATTACTTACATTTAACCATAATACGGCTTCTGCTTCGCTAATCTGTATTTCACCATCATTATTAATATCTACATCATCATCTTCAATTCCATTACCAGTTGTATCTACACAAAGCTCGTTCACTAAGGTATTTTTAAAATTAGCATCAGGGATATCTACAATTTGTGCTTGACAAATAAATGTTGAAACCAAAATCGCAACAGTAAAATAAATATTTTTCATTTTTGAAGGGTTTTGATTTGTCGGTCAAGGACCTGGATTTTCTTGTGCCATTTTATGTTTTATATATTGGGTAATGTTTAGTATAAAAGCAGTAGCCGATTGAAATGCGCTTACTTTCAGAATATCAATATACGTTATTAAAACGAAAAGCGGTTCTAGTTTGCACTACAATCTCTACGATCGTTTTATGCTAGCGTGTCCCAATCGCCTCCTCTTGGGCTCGAACCATAAATGTTACAACGCCCCCATTTTAGTGAAATCGAAACACAGATGAACTTCCCAATTTCGGAATTAGGCAATTTGGAATTCAACGGTATTCACGGTGTATGTTAAAAGTACCCCGAATGGATTTATTCGGGGTACTTATTAAAGCATAAAAAGCTCTTCTGACTGTTAGTTTGGGTTTAAACCGTTACAAAACCACAAGTCCATATGCACCAATCGCCGGAAGGTCCGAGGAGGTGTACATTCCAACCTCTTTTAAATCACCATTAGGCATTACTTTAAACACAAGGATTGCCCCACGGTTTCCCACTAATTGATTCAAAAATTTACCGTCATGACTAACAAAAGTGTCACTGAAAAACAATGACTCACTCGATTTCTTGAATGCGGTTTCATTCTTTAGAGATAATGCACCTTTATTGCTTATGGCATAAGAAGATATCGAACTGGATAATGCATTTGACGCCCATAAGATGTTGCCATCAGCCGATACTTCTACCCAACAATTTGCAATTTGTCCTCCTTCTTTATCAGCTCCCGTCATTACATCTCCTGAGATCAACCTTATTGTGCCAGTCTCATCTATTGAATAGGAAGATGTCGATCCAGTCTGCCAGGAATATTTAGGTGATTGCGGAACTTTATCCGCTTCTTCACGCAACATGCCCATATTATCCAAAAACCGAGCTTCAGAAACAATCACAATGTGTTCATTACCCTTCTTCACAATATCAAATCCAACCGGAATTGGTAGCCATCTACCATTTTCTGAATCGTGCGGTGATGAAACGGTACTTATTGGTTCGGATGTTAGTAACCCATTAGCCTCCACCCCATACACCTTAATCAATCCACTGACCAACTCGGCAACGACAAGATATTTCCCATCTTCTGTAAATACCACGCAAGTAGGGCGAGCAGCTAAGTCCCTTGTACTGTTAGGAATTGCGGTAAGCTTTCCAGACGAATCGATCCTGTATCCCGTTATATTTCCGCTAAATGGCGGAGTCGCGACAGTTCCTGAGCTAGCAACGTAAACTATGTTGTTATGGGAAGCAATACTAAGCGGGTGTTTGTCCCCCGTTTTGACTACGCTAGACAGCGTTAACCCTTTGTCCTTATTAACACGAAGTGAACTAATCGTTCCATCTCCCGAATTAACAACTAAAAGATTCTTACTGTCACTGGTCTTATAAACACCATATGCAGATATCAACGGATCTATACCGTCCTTCAAGGGGTGTGTGCTATCATATCCCCAATCAAATATTTCTATATTATCTGTTCCTTGCCTCCTGTGGCATATTCTCCAATGGTTTCTAAGGATCCGTCAGGCATTTGCCTAAAGGCTACAATAGTGTTTCCATCCCCCTTGTTTGAAGCAACATAAATGGTTTGTGTATCAACTTCTGTAGATACAGAAGCTGGCTTTTCTTTCTCTACTAAGAAACTAGTAAGCGAAATAAAGAAAGCAATAAACAATGTATATCTAATGAAATTATTCATAAAATTAGTTATTAAAAAAAGTTTGTAAATAGAATTAAAATTTTCTTTGTGTGCGGCACGCACGCGTCATGGGTTAACTTGCAACGCGTATGTCATTACAATTGATTAGCAATATTGAGTTTACATATTAGGGCACCTCCTTTAGAAAAAACAGAATTGATTATGTATGAATTTCCGGCATAAAACCGTTAAAAACATTTCATAAAATTAAAAAACACATTGTAGAAACCGTGGCACTTTTTTCAGAATTGCGGGCCACAGATTTAGTAGAAAAAATTAATAGCTAACTATGGCAGAACTCCTGCTATTAGTTTCATTATTTAGCGATATTAATCTAATACTGTAATGGGATTTTTACAACTTCATTTTGTAAGGCAAAAACAACCAATCCGGCCACATTTCTGCAATTCAGTTTTAACAAAAGATTGTTGCGATGGCCATCAACTGTTCTGGCACTTATAAATAGCTTTTCTGCTATCTCAGGAGCCGTGTACTGCTCGCAAATTAATTGTAGAATTTCCTTTTCACGGGTTGTTAATTCTGATGAAAATTGCGCCTTTGGCTTTGTTTTCGAAATAATATTTTCCCGGATAATTCCCAAGACTTCACTATTGTAATAAAATCCATTTTCAAACACTGCTTTGATGGTTTCTACTACTTCGGAAGGTTGCGAGTTTTTAGGCAAATAGGCAACGGCAGATAGCTCGATCATGTTAATAATAAAAGCCCGACTAAAGTGCGTTGAAAGTACAATAGTCTTTAAGCTTGGGTATTCTTTCTGTATTATTTTAGCGGCTTCTATTCCGTTCATCTCAGGCATTTTTAGATCGAGCAATAGAATATCTGGGTGCGTTGTAGCTGTTTTAAGTTGATTCAGTAAATCGACACCATTTTCGGCTTCTATATCTACGTTCAAGTAGGTGTAACTATCTAGTATGAGTTTCATGCCTCTTCGAAAAAGCGCTTCGTCATCTGCTATGGCAATAGAAATGGTTTTCATAATTATTTTTACGTTTTAGTTAACACGGTTGAAGGGACTTCAATAATAACATTCGTTCCTTCTTTTGAAGAATTATATTCAAGTGTTGCTTTAATGATGTGCAACCTGCTTTCAATGTTTTTCATCCCGAGGCCTTTCTTGTTTTCAATATTAGACACATTAAACCCAATTCCATTGTCTTGGTAATTTAGTGCAATACAATCAGGTTTGGGACCTAGTTTTATATCAATTTCGGTTGCTTTTCCATGCCGAATTGAATTATTAATTAATTCTTGCAATACTCTAAAAAGATTCAATTCGATAAGCTTATTATCAATGCTTATAGCATCTTCGGTCACTGTAAAATCGATATGGATATTGTCCAACGAATTAAAGCTGTGCTGTAATTCCCGGATGGCCTCCACCAACCCAAATTCTTCTAAGGTGGGAGGCAATAACTCGTGAGAGATGAGACGGATTGAATCTATGGTTGTGTTAATAACGGCTTCCACCTCATCGGTTATAGTATTAATGCCATCATGGTCTTTGCCAAATTCTTTAAGGCGGTGAATATTCAAAAAAATCACATTGAGTTTGGACCCAATTTCGTCATGAAGATCTCTGGCAATTCGTTTTCTTTCGGCCTCTTGGGTTAGAATGGTGCTGTGTAGTAATTCTTCTTGATGCTCATAGCTCAATTGCTGGACGCGCATCTGTTCTTTAAGAATCTTTTTTTGAGAATAATTAAAGAATAGCACGAAGGCCAGCGCCAGGGCCAACATAATAAGAATGCCAATTGCCATTAGGGTCATAAAGCTTTTTTCTTGAAAAATACCTTCCATAGTCCTAATAAAATAAGCAATTGAAAAACAAAATTCAAGATTGCGTTAAATGTCCAAAATATGACATAGGTTTCGTCATTCCCGAAAGAAATTTGGCTACACATAAAGATAAATAAACTTCCTGAATAGTACACCATAATGGCCGAATTGATAAGACGTAAGCCTTTTGAAACCCCAGGGGAAAACACCTGATTCTCCACAAGGTTGTAAAAATACAGCACGGCATAACCAATAATAGTTATTTGTACGAAGGTTTTTGCATACGTATTGAATCCGTAGATATTTTGGACAAACACCGAATTAAGTACAATGAGAAGGCTTCCTCCAAGCACAAAATACCAAAACCCCCTTTGAAAAAAGGAGGGTTTTTGGATTAAACTCTTAAACAAGTAGGAGAATAGCATAAACTCTCCCAATGTATAGAGATGCAAAAGAGGCAAGTTATTGTATCCCAAATACATACTAAGTGCTAGAATTTCGATGATAAGATTCCAAATAAGAAAATAGAATAATCGTCTAAAGGGAACACTCAGTTTTTTACGATATACCAAACAGAACACTACATTAATGCATAGGCATACTAGTGCGAGATTAGCAGTGTAGAAGTAAATGGTGTTTAAGACCGTACTAGAGTTCATTGTGTTATTGTTTTTTTAATATTGAAACCAATCTGGGCAACCTGTGGGGCAAGGTCTTGTAAAATCAAAGGAAAGCCAAATACTGTCTTGATTGGGTCCTTTCTGGCTCGTTCTTAGTGAAAAGAAAATTTCGGTAGAATCACCCTTAATTCCATTCATTAAATATAGCTGATCATCGTCTTTAAAGTTAGCATTTAAAAGAACTTCTCTAAGTTCGCCCAACCGTACCCACGAACCATAGTTTAACTTTTTCTTGTCGTTCGGGTATTTAGTAGGATCACTGTCTGCAAGATCTCTTCTTACGTCATCTATATAATCTCGATAGTCATTTATGTAGTCTTCTGCGTCCTGATGTTCTATTTTTTGAGATTCATAGGAAACTTTATCCAATAGAGGTGTGTTCTCTACATCCTCCTTGGTGCCTTTGTTATCTCCGCAGGCCGAGAAGAAAACTACTACTAAAAAAATTACGAATGTGTGCTTAATTACTGTTTTCATGATTGTTAGTTTTTAGAATTAAATAATTTTTCATTCTCAAGGTAATTGATATTTCTTCACAAAAGATTTTACCTCTAAAAAACAGGTTGAATTACCTAGTCATTCTGGTTGAATTACCTGTATTTAATTTCGCGCTTTTTAACGCTTACCTAGCTCATTGTTATCGTGCAACTTTGTGGTAGAAACTTAGCTGTAAAAAGGTTCTCATTGTGTTCATCATGATCACAACAGAAAACTTGCGAAAAGATATCATCGGCTAGAAACATTCATTTAAAACTTTTATACCATGAAACAGATTAAAAATTTAGTATTCGTTTTTTCACTGCTACTCGCAGTTGGCGCCCACGCTCAAGTAAGTATTGGGGCCTCATTAGAAGCTTCAGCTCAGTTGGAAGTATCTAGTACCACAAAAGGATTTTTACCCCCTCGCATGTCTGAAACACAAAAAAATGCCATAGCAAGTCCGGCAGAGGGACTACTTATTTACAATACCACTTCAAAAACAATCAACTATTTTAATGGAACGCAATGGCTTTCATTAGATGGCACGATCATAAATACAATAGCAGTAGGTGATCGTTATCAAGGTGGGATTGTAGCCTATATATTACAGGCTGGTGATCCCGGTTATGTGGAAGGAGAAACCCATGGCTTGATAGCGGCTGAAGCAAATCAAACTACATCTGCCGTGTGGGGTTGTTATAGTACAGACGTTCCTGGAGCTAGAGAGACATCACTGGGAACGGGAAATCAAAATACAATTGATATACTAACGGCCGATTGTCCCTATCCTAGCAATCCAGAAGTGACAAAAGCGGCTCAACTGTGTGGAGATCTGGTGTTAAACGGCTATAGTGATTGGTATTTGCCAAGTAAAGACGAGTTGTACAAAGTGTACTTAAATCGCGACCTAATTCCTGGTATAAGTACATCTGCAATTTATTGGAGCTCCTCTATGATTAATGACACCAACGCTTGGTGTCTATTCTTCGGCAGAGATGAATGGTTGGATTATAACAAAGGAAATGGGGTCTATGTTCAGGCGATTCGGGCCTTCTAACTATTTAAATAGTAGTGATTATACAAGCTCCCTTTCCCCAATTATTGACATCATAATTAATTAAAAGAGCCACACTTTCGTGTGGCTCTTTTAAATTTACTACCTCTACTTTTTCCTTTTCATGGTATTACTTTATTTCATCCCGACCGCTATCGAGATAGGGAGCCTTTTAACCATATGCCCATTGCAGTTCTATACAGTATTTATCTGTTAAAAATAGTATTCAGCGCCGTATCTTCTCCTTTCATAAAGTCACTAAACCTTAACGAGCTTTTGACATCTGGGTCTAAATTATTCACGGCGACACCGTCAAAAATGGTGATCCAAAAGCATTTACTCCAATCACTACAGCCATTTTCCCAATCTTGGTAGGCTGTCCAAATACGTAATGGAATTTTAGAGTTAGGCAAACGCATTACACTCCCCCCATCTGACCAGAACTGTAAACGGTCGCCCACGGGCTCTCCTATTATTTTTGCCTTATTTCCCAAGGTATGTTTTGCGATCGCAGCGGTCATGATACCTGCCGAGAATGTGCCATTGCCGGTTACAATATAAAATGGTTGATTTTCATCTAATTTTTTATCCATTGCTTTAATGAAAGACCGCGCTAGATTATAATCTCCTCCCGGATTAAATCGTACATCAAGTATTACAAATTCCAACGTTTTTTTTTGAAACTCATTTGTGATATTCTTTAAATAAGAATTGATATTTAAATGTTCAGTATTGGCATTTTCATTAAGCTTAACGTAAAGCCCGTTATTTATAAACTCATGCCATACATTTTTTTCTAAGTGTTGAAAAGGAAGTGCAACTCGATGATTAACTGGAAGTGCATTCCAACCATTTTCTAGTGTCCTTTTCGAAGGATTTAACCAATTGGGAGGCCAATAACTGCTATTTTTTTTGCTAGCCTCATCCGTTTTAATAGTTCTAGATGCTATTTTTCCTTCAACATCGATATACTCGATCGCAATGGCATCTTTACCCAAACCATATCCTATGGCATTTAATAACTCTGGAGACATAAAGTAAAGTGGACTGAAAAATTTTAATCTCGTATTTGCCCCACCGTACCAAGGCTTTATTTTTTCTAATAAATCCATTGGAGTATGTCCATTTATCCTAATTATTTTAGCTCCTAATAGATCTTTTTGGGCGTCCTTAGTCATTACCACGTGCAGGCTTTCTTCAAACCAATAGAACCGCAATGGAATTGCATTGAATCGCCGCGCTCTAGACCCAGGATGTACATTAGTATGGGTGTTGTCTGCAATAGCCATCATCTTTGCAATGGCCATTTCAAATTGAGATTTTGATACAGGTAGTTGCTTTTCTACCTCTTTTATGCTTTTATTAAAAGCCGCTCTTTTTTCCTCGGTGTCAAAGCTTCTATCTAGGTTAATATAAAGTGATAAATAATCTAAATCTTGACGTTGGGCTTCTTTGGCATTTTGCGCTAATGGATACTCTTTTTTCGGTGCTTCAATTACAAATCGGGTGTAGAATGCATAAAATACTATTCCACATGCAATCATCAATATTAAAAGCGCAAAGGCTGTTCGTTTTAACCATTTTTTCATATCATATCTGTGTTGAACACAAATATCGATGAGGAAACAGTACGTAAGAAAGTTATGTGGTTGATGTCTAGGTTTTGGGGTAAATTAAGGTATTTGTTGGCGAATGACGACATAAAAGTTATTCGCCACAATCTATTTATTTAACCCCTATAGCTTTCTTAAGGTTTTCCACATAGCTTCGGGATACAGGAATTTGTGGTTTCTGTTCTTTTATAAAAAGTTGCATCCCTTGTGAATTTCCGGCTATTTTAAATACGTTATTAAGATTTACAATATAAGAACGATGTACCCTTAAAAAAGGCAATTCTATATGATCTTCCACCTTTTTCAAGGTGGTGCGAATCAGCTCCGTTTTAACACCATTGTCAGACAAGTCTTTATATATAACATTGATATAATTATCTTCAGATTTAATAAATAAAATAGTCGAAGCAGTAAACTGATAGACTTCTTTATCATTTTGAGATTTGATACTAAGATTACCTTCTTGGGGGACTTCCTTCAACAATTGCGTTAAATCTCTAGTCGATGATTTAATCTCTTTTTGGAGCGCTCTGTTATACGACAGTAAGGAAAGTATAAACACAGGTATTAGACCTACAAAAAAAGCGTTAACGAGAATTTCAATAAATAATTCAAAGTTAAAAAGGGACTCTTCGTTTAAATAATTCTGAAGTAAATGATGCGTAAAAGCAACTAAGATAATTAGGAAAAGATATCCCAAAACAAAGTGATAGAAATAATATTTCTTGAGATTTACCAATGTATTAACGAATGGAAAAATCCATTTTATGGCAATAAACAATACGACAAAATATGAGGCAGAAAAAAGTAAGAAAACTACAAATTTGTTGTAAACACTTGTATAAAACTGAAAAGGCTCAAGAAATACAAAAAGTGTATATATGATGCCCATTCCTAGTCCTAAAGGCTTAATAATATCAATAGTTCTAACATCTTTTCGAATAACAGATTGCGTAAAAAATGTTTTAAGATTGAGCATGTAACAAATATATAGTTTAGTTTTAAAACAATAAAAGTACGGTGTGGTGCAATAAACGAATAAACAGGTTTGTTGTCTGCTTATCTTATTTGACTTTACTGTTAATGTTCAATATAGGTCCCCTACGTTTCTTCCTTATTCTGTTATTCTTTTCTTCCGCCTGATATGGGAAACCATAGAACACAAGGGTGTTGTTCTTTGGTTTATTGAAAAAAATTAGAACCTACACGCAACATTTCTTGACTCGCTAGTCTATAGGAAAAACCTATAAAGCTTTTGACAATGAAGGAGTTAAAAATTGTGCTTGTTCTCATTTCTATTTTAGTGGTGTTTGGTTGTTCTGATGATAACGAACAAATTACCCCTATTGATGTTACAAATAGTTCAATAACGGTTGAAGAAGCTATTGAAGATATTACAGGGGGAACATTCAAAGTCTGGAAAATTGATCAGGCCCATCTTCTTCAAAATGGAGAAGCTACCGTAGACATAAGTTCGCTATACAATGTTCGTGATGATGAAGTCACACTAAGCATGAATATTGACGGTTCCAATGGGCTCCTGCGATGGAACAGAGGGTTTGACATAAATACGAATGCAAGTACGGTAGAAGAGGCAGCGTCAGACATTCGTCGCTCGGTGCAACAACTCAATCTTTTTATTGAAGAAACAGAATTTGGTATTGAAGTCTATTCTGAAGAAAATCGCTTAAAAGGGGTGTATGATGAGACTACAAAAACAATAACAGGAACGCTCAAATATGATCCCGATGTCCCAGAAATTCAGATAACCCTAACCGAAAAGAAAGCCGGCGATTATATAGCTCCGGCTTCAACTTTCACTATTGGTTCTGAACTGTTCAGTTTTACTTCGGAGGTGAATACCCTTGGATTTAAAGTATCACAGGCCACTAATAATCTCTTTATAACAAATAGACGCAACGCAGTTGACGACGGAAGTCAGCAAGCATTTAAATATAACTTGATAACAGGGAATCTAGACGAACTCCTGTTCAATCGGCCAGATTTTGCAACAAAAAATATCGAATTTATTAATAATACTGTCTATAGTATAGGTGGGAAATCTTTTGATCGTTTTGAATATGACTTCATCAATGAACCTTTGCATGAAACCATAGAAAACGAATCTATTATTCATAGTAACGGAAGTGCTGCATTAGACAACAAAATATATGTATTTGGCGGGGTCATCGCTCAACAATTTAGAAGTTGGACCACCTGGGAGCCAGGACAATCTTCTATTTTTCCAACACTCCTTCCAATTTCTGACGACCTCTATAATCCAGATGGAGAAATTGTAAATGGGAAGCTCTACGTATTTGGAGGATGGTCTGTAGATCAAGGTAGTCCCGCTATGTCATCAAACACTATTTATACTTTTGACTTGATTGGTGGTGATCTAGATCAAATTCCTGGACTTGAAGGAGTTTTCTTTGCATATACTTCTATCGTACAGCATCTAATTTATATAGGAGGAAGAAAAGGAGTTGATACCAATGGAGATGGTAGTATAGATGTGTATACCTCCAATTTTTGGGTTTTTAATACGCTAAACAATACATTAAACGAAATTAGCTTAAGCAATCAACTTCCCGAAAATCAATATGTTATTCAACTACAAGTCACAGAAAACAACGCTTTTTTAGTAACTACCGACGGTTTATCTGAGTTTTATGTTTATGAGGTTAGTCTTCAGTAGAAAACCGCACCAAAGTGTTGTCTGTTTTTTCAGCGCTTTTCAACTGTTCTTCTTTCTTCATATAGTATAGGGAACCCAGCTACGATCCAGAATTAAATCGGGATAAAAACTCTTGTTTTCTACTTCTTGCCAATTCAACCTCGACACCATTAATTAATTCAATAGTCCCGCCTCGCCCCTTCTTATAGCCTTTAACGCAGTTCATATTTATGATATTGGATTGGTGTACTCTAAAAAAATTGCAGCTAGATAAAAAGTTTTCAAACTCTTTTAGTGTCTTGGCAACCAACAATTTATCGCCATTGAGGAAATGAGCCCTCGAATAATTTCGTTCACCTTCAAATCGAATGATTTCTCTACAATTTACTACTCTAAACCCATCTTTATATGGCAATACAAGTTGTTCATCATTGTGGTCTAGCTGATGTGCTCGAAACACAGAATATTGTGTCTTATCTACTTTAGAACTTGCCACTTTTGCCACAGCTTGTTTTAATTCATCCACGTTGATAGGTTTCAGTAAATAATCAAGGGCACTAAACTTAATGGCTTTTAACGCATAGTTATTATACGCGGTTGTAAAGATGACATGAAATTCCTGGACTTCCATAGATTCGAGTAGGTCAAAACCATTTTCAAAAGGCATACGAATATCGAGGAAAACCAAATCTGGATGAAACTGTTTTATTAAGAATCGTCCCTCTGCGACAGAGGTGGCTTTTCCAAGTATTTGTACATTATCACAAAAAAGTTGGAGCATGCTAGATAACGTTTCTAACGCACCTTGTTCATCGTCCACAAGTATCGCTCTTATCATTAAAATTGTTTTGGGAGTTTAATTTTTACCTCGGTACCCAGAGGCTTCATGGAATCATCTTTAAGGTCCCTAAATTTGATAGATAAATACTTAGCCTCATTCGTCCAAATAGATTTTAACCTTTTTTGAGTAATAATAAGCCCAGAATTAATTCTTGATTTCGCTGTTGTATTCTCCGATCGACCCACTCCGTTATCTCTTACCAAACACATTATATATGCGTCATTATCTTCAAATTTAATATTAATTTTCCTTTCTCCTTTTTTACTGTTTAGTCCATGAAGGATTGCATTTTCTACTAAAGGTTGGATGAACATCGGCGGTATTTTCACATTATAAATATCAATGGTCCCAGTTTCAAATGTTAGCAAAATGGGAGTCTTAAACCGAAGGTTTTCAAGATCAACATAGTTCTTTATAACATCGGTTTCATCGTATAGAGACACAAACTTGAGCTCAGAATGTTCTAAAGAAGATCGCATTAACTTTCCAAACTTGCTAAAATAATCTAGCGAAGATTTTGTGTTATTATTCATTATAAACTGTTGTATAGAATTCAGCGCATTGAAAATGAAATGTGGATTAATCTGGTTTAAAAGTGCTTTAAGTTCCATTTTATTACGCTCCTTCTCTAACTCGATATAGGCTCTCGAAAGTTCTTCCTGTTGATTTTCAACCTCTATTTTCTGCTTTTGAATGACATGAGTTCTGGCTTGAACCATTTCTTCCAAAACTAACTGCTTTCGTATCATGCGTTTCGAATACCATAAAAACGCAACTGTAAGTAAAAAAATACAGGACAAAATGTATGAAGAAATAGCCCAATTGGTTAACCACCACGGCGAAGCTATTGAAAATGGGTAACTTAAAGGTTCACTCCATTGTCCCGATGACCCCAGCCCTTTCACCATAAATGTATAGGTTCCTGGAGGAATATTTCGATAGTCAGCTTTGTTCTCTGCATTGGAAACGCTCCATTCCTCATCCAACCCTGAAATCTTGTATGAATAAACAACTTTGTGCGGTGCAGCCCAATCGATTCCACTAAATTTAAAGGTGAGATGATTAAAATAGTGCGGAAGTGATAGATTGGTTGGGTAGTTTTGAAACTTTTCTATTCCAACAGCGTTTTCTCCAAGCTCCTTTAAGAAGGTTGAGGTTTCATCATTAATAACATCATGCAATCTGTTATAATCGATATTTTTTTGATTGATATGAATGGTATTTAGTTGGACAGCAGGAGGTGAATGGACAAAACCAAATTGGTCAAGATTAGCATTTAAAACGCCGCTTATATTTCCAAACCAAAGAGTATTATTGTTATCTACCGCCGCACTATTGGCATAGAAAATAACACTCTTAAGGCCATCATTTTTGTAATAGCTACTAATGTGAGCCGTACCTTCATCAATTGTTTCGCTATAGTCTATTTGTAAAATAGCATCAGTATCGTATACTATGCAATTAAGGCCTTTGTTTGTCCCAGACCAAATATTTCCCTTTGAATCTTCCAAAACAGACCAAACAACATTACTGCTTAATCCATCTTTTTCGGTGAAGTTTTTAAAGTGTTCTCCATCGAATCGAGTAATACCTTTTTGTGTACCCGCCCAAATATTATTTTGTTGGTCTTCTAAAACTGACCAAACAATGTCATGGGGAAGACCTTCATTTTGAGTATAAAACGTAAAATAACCGTCATCATATTTACAGAGCCCTCCGGTGTTCGTAGCAAACCATAAAATTCCCTTACGATCTTCCATGATATCCCATACTGTGTGGGTAGGAAACTTCTCTCCAAGGCTAAAATGAGTGAATTCGGTGCCATCAAACCTAGTTAACCCCCCTAGTTCAGTGCCAAACCATAAATAACCACTTTTATCTTCCAAAATACTCCATATCATATTACTTCTTAGGCCAGAATCTGTATTGAATTGGGTAAATATTTTCCCATCAAACTTAAATACTCCTTGGTCAAAAGTCCCAAACCAAATGTTCCCTTTTCGATCTTCTGTTATTGAAATTACATTTTCAGATGGGAACCCTTGTTCTTTGCTAAAACACAGATATTGAATTCCATCATATTTACATAATCCTTGGCCAAAAGTTCCCAACCAGATATTTCCATTTGTATCATTATAAATAGAATAGACTTGTTCATGAGGTAATCCCGTTTGTGGTGTGCGATAGGAAAAAGTGTCAGGATTAAACTTAAAGAGGCCAGCTCCTTCCGTTCCCGCCCATAGATTGTTTTTACTATCGACCATTAAACTCCTGAGTTCGTTATGTGGTAATCCCTCGCTTTTTGTGATATTATAAAAAGAAGTTCCATCATATTTGGATAGGCCGCCTCCGTGAGTCGCAAACCAAATGTTATCATGAGTGTCACCCACAATAGAAATAACTTTGTTATGGGCCAATCCTTCATTTTCAGTAAAAATGTGTAAAAACTCCCCATCATATTTGGAAACCCCTCCTTCATTGGTTCCTATCCAAATATTTTTATTGATATCTTCATAAAGGCTCAAAATCTTGTTATCTGGCAATCCATCATTAACAGTATATGATGCAAACGATTGCCCATCGTAAACACTAACTCCAGATCCTTTGGTGCCAAACCAAATATTTCCGCTACTGTCTTGAATCATTGCTGCAATGCTATTGCCTATCAAACCATTTTCGGTAGTAAAATGAGTAAAAACATTGTCTCGGTATCGTACCGCCCCATTCATCGTTCCAAACCATATGTTCTGGTTTGTGTCTTCAATAATGCTCCAAACTGTTTTATCTGGAAATCCATTTTCCAAAGTATAATGAGTAAAATTGATTCCATCATATTTTGTTAAACCCCCATAATAATGTCCAAACCATAGATTGCCTTTTGAATCTTCGAATATCGTCCAAACATAATTGTTAAGCAGTCCTTCTTCTTCAGTGAAATGATAAAATTCTTCGCCATCAAATCTACTTAATCCCCCTCCGTAATATCCTATCCAAATATATCCTTTGGAATCTTCAAAATTAAAAACTACATAAGCAGAGTTCAACCCTTGATCAACGTCCATCCATTGCACATCGACAGCCGCATTATCTCTATAAAGTGGTGCATTGGCAACGGTAGCCTTGGGAAAAGAAACCTTCGCTTTATCGCCTTGTATCAAGGTGTCTTTAGGCGGTTTACTATTAGAACTTTTCGTTTGAAGGGGTCGCACATCTCTTAGGGGAATAATTTTAGGTTTGCCAGCTGATAGTGGAACATTTTTTGGCTTCCATTGTCTTGGAGGATTCTCCAAAGTTTGGCTCGATACTGAGGATGTTATAAGCGGTTGCTTTTCTCCTATAAGTCGAATAGGAACACCGGTTGTGATAGTATCTCCATATTCCGAAACCAAATACGGTGCAGTTTCATCACTAATAGTCTCTATCGAAGACGAGCGGTCTTCTTTTAACGACGGCGTCTCCGTACAAGAAAGAAAAACAAAAAACATCCATAAAAAAGTAGGGGAAAACTTTCTCATCCTTATTTTAAGATTAATTACGAGCTTCCAATGTATAATTATTTACGCTTCTAAATATCAATGTTTGGTACAAATTTATGACAATTAGCGCCCAATTATCCCGAATTTAAGCCAAACCGATAAGTTAGGCCTCGATAAGGGTTGTTATCTATTAATTTGAGCTTCAATTATTATCCGATATGCTACTTTTAATTTCATTGTAGCCCATGAATGTAAAATAGTTCGGCACATAATTTATTGAAATTTATTTTTTATAGCCTAAATTAATTTCAACTCTGTGAATTTCCAAAACAACAACGATTCTTCATTTTTTAAGACACTCGTGGCGTTAAGTTCCGAATCCATTATCATTTCTGATATCCAGGGCGCAATTGTCTATCTCAATTATCAAGCAGCACAATTATTTCAATATACCCAAGATGATTTATTAGGCAAGAAAATAGAAATTCTTATACCGAGTGCTTCTCGCAAGGAGCACGTTAAACTAAGAAAATCTTACGACAAAGCCCCAGCAAATCGTCCTCATGGAAAGGGATTGGATGTATATGCATTAAAAAGCAACGGTCAAACTTTTCCTGCTGAAATAAGCCTTACTTCCATCCATTTCGAGGAAAACATTTATACGGTTTCAATAGTTTCGGATATTACCTCCAGAAAGGAACGTGAGCAGAAAATTCAAAATTTTATAATAGAACAACAGGAGGCGAAACGAGCCTATGTTCAATCAAAATTAGAAGTTTTGAAAAATCAGATTAGCCCTCACTATCTATTTAATTGCTTAAGTGTTTTGTATCCTATGATCGATTCGAATCCCAAAACAGCAATGACTTTTACTAAGAAATTGGCAGAGACTTATGGCTATGTATTGGAAACAAAAAACAAAAGAGAGATTAGTCTGGTGGACGAGGTGAATTTTCTTAAAAATTATGTGTTTCTACAAAAAATAAGATTTGGAGATACGTTTCAGTTGAAAATACAAAAGGAAGTAGAATTGGATACAAGAACCATTTTACCTCTGTCTATTCAAACCCTCATTGAGAACGTATTTAAACACAATCGCCTTTCAAAAAATAAACCCTTAGAGATTTCCATCACATTGGTAGGATCTGGACTGTTGGTTTCAAACACTGTGACGGAGGGAAAATACGATCTAAAATCGTATGGAATTGGACTTTCAAACCTCGTAAAACAATATGAACTAATATCGGAACGCAAACCAAAAATAGACAGAAATGACAAGGTCTTTTCAGTTTGGTTACCGCTATTTGAAAACAAATCCAAATGACAGAGATACTCATAATAGAGGATGAGCAGGCTTCCAGTGATCACCTCATTGACCTTTTGACCAAAAGTAAAATGAACTTTAAAATTATGTCGGTATTAACAAGTGTCGATGATGCGCTAAATTGGTTATACTCAAACTCGGCACCTCACATTATTTTTATGGATATTCACCTATCCGATGGGCAGTCTTTTGAGATCTTTAATAAGTTCAATGTGATTTCTCCTGTCATATTCGTAACAGCTTTTAACGATTATGCCATTCAGGCCTTTAAAACTACTGGGATTGATTATTTACTTAAACCTATAGACAGTCTTGACCTCAAACAGGCACTTAATAGGTATCTCGAAAATAAAATTTTACGCTACGATAAGCAGGGAGATAGCTTTAATTACATCTCCAATGCACCGTCACAAATGGAATATAAAGAAAGGTTTTTAGTAAAGGAGGGCAATGAATATATTCCTATAAAGGTTGAGGACATGGCTTACTTCTATAGATGTGAGACTTTCGTGTTTATTAAACTGTTTAAAGGAAAGTCTTACGTGACAAATTATTCGTTAAGCCAATTAGAAGAATTACTGGCTCCCCACCTGTTTTTAAGAGTAAATAGAAAAATAATTGCAAATATTAATTCGATCGAGTGCCTTTCTCGAAAAGAGAGTTTTTTTTATATAAAATTACGTCCAATTTTTTCTGAAGACATAACCATTAGTCAGGAGCGATATGGTAGTCTTAAGCGACAATTGTCCTAAAAAAAGTGAATCAATTTGTTAAAAACCAAAACTCATGGCCAAAAAAAGGCTTTTCAAGCAGCATTTTCTCTGTTTGCGAAATTTTTGATTAGATATAAGTATTAGCAAAACCATAATTTTATAATTCAATCCCAAATTGACAACCTATGAAATTCCAAATTCTATTAACAACTCTTGTTCTTTTTAGTCATGTTGTTATCTCGCAAGTTGGTATAAATACAGTATCCCCAAATGCTTCATTAGATATTAATGCTACTAACCAAGTTTCCCCCACGACTATTGATGGCCTGTTGATTCCTCGGGTAGATGCTTTTTCTAGCACAAATCCTGGGGCGTCTCAGGACGGAATGTTAGTTTATTTAACCACCACTGTGGGAAGCAATGTCCCAGGATTCTATTACTGGAGCAACGCCTTAAGTCAATGGATTGGTATTCAATCTAGCATGAACTCGGGCGATTGGGCACTAAATGGAAATTCTGGCACCACAAATGGAAGCAATTTTATTGGAACAACCGACGCTCAGGACTTAGACATACGAACAAATAACGTAATTCGAGCCAGATACACTACCGGTGGTCAAATAGAGATATTAAATACAGGAGGATCCATTTTTCTTGGAGATGGAGCAGGTGAAAACGATGATCTAATTGCTAATTATAACGTTTTTATTGGTGAGAATTCCGGCTACTCGAATGTTGGAGCTCGTTATAACGTTGGTATTGGAAGACAGGCTCTTTTTACCAATCCAGAGGCTAGTTTTAACATGGCAATAGGCTACCAGTCGTTGTATTCAAATACGGCTGTGTTCAATACTGGCATCGGGTATCGAGCGATGCGATCTAATACCACAGGAACAAGAAATCTTGGAATTGGATATCAAAGTTTGTTCAGTAACACCATAGGAACCAGGAATGTGGGATTAGGAAATAACAGCTTATATTCAAATGTGAGCGGGCAGGACAATACCAGCGTAGGTGACGAGTCCATGTTACTTAATACTTTTGGCATAGGTAATGGCGCATTTGGTTATAGGGCCTTATATAATAATTCCACAGGAAATTTTAATCATGCCCTTGGCAATAGGTCTCTTCAGGAAAATACTACTGGAAACAATAATATCGGAGCAGGAGCTTTCGCTTTGAATAAAAATACAACTGGAGATAATAATATTGCTATGGGGGTTCAAGCATTAGATGGTAACACCACAGCCGATGACAACATTGCCATTGGATACAGAGCTCATTATCAAAACACCTCCGGAACCAAAAATGTAGTTATAGGTTATGAGGGTCTTTTTTATAATACAACTGGGTATGAAAACAATGCAATAGGAGATGAAGCGCTACACAACAATACAACCGGATATCACAATAATACGTTGGGGTATCGAACAATGTACTTAAACACAACGGGGTATGAAAACATTGCTATTGGAGATCAAGCTCTGTCAAATAACATCTCAGGAAATCATAACATTTCTCAGGGTTATAGATCCTCTTATAATAGTATAGATTCTGAATACAACATCGCCATTGGTTACGAGTCTCTCCGAGAAAACAACTCGGGCGATTTCAATATTGCTTTAGGATATCAGGCTTTGTATAGTAATATGGGCAGCAATAACTATGGCATGGGCTATCAGGCTCTTAATTCGAACACCACTGGAACTAATAATATTGGAATAGGATATCGTTCTATACCCTTCAATACAACCGGAAGCTCCAACATTTCTTTTGGAAGAGAAGCGGGGTATAATACTACTACAGGAAGTAATAATGTGACCATTGGCGATTCTAGCGCCTATAATAACCAAACAGGTACAAACAACGTCATATTAGGATATCAAGCAGGCTTTGGAACAGGACTTGTCTCTACTTCAGGCAATGTTTTGATTGGATATCAGGCGGGGTATCAGAATATAAACTCAAATAGGCTATATATCGAAAATAGCAATTCGTTGTCACCCTTACTGGGTGGTGATTTTAGTACCCGCCAAGTAGGAATTAATACCGCGATAAATACCTTGAATCATACATTAACTGTAGGAGGTAGTGTTAAAATTGATACACTCATCAATATTAAACCGGGCACGGCGCCTCTTTCCCCAGCTACCGGAGATGTTTATTATGACGCAGCAACAAATAAACTACGTCTTTATACTGGAAGTTCATGGGAAGACCTTAATTAACCATGATAAACAAATTGAATACATACAACTAATTACAATAACCCAATTAACCTTATGAATATGAATCTAGGAAATTTCACCCGCGCAACCCCAGTTGCAGAACGAATTAAACTTTTTGAAAGCGACGTTAAAAGAATGAAGTTCTACATGTCTCTTATTGAGGAGGAACTCGCATTTAATGACGGAAAGGACAGAGAACTCGACAAATCGTTCTTACATCAACAATACTGTAGTATTTTACATAAATACTCTTGCAAGAAATTTTTCAACAAAATGGGCCTATTAATAAAGGAGTAGGTGTACAGAAAAGAGGGTTTGGTCTTTTAAATGACTCAGTGTTTAGGCTATACATAAACACAGGTTTGACAGACCCTCTCTTTGGTTTTAGTTCTTATTTATGAAAAAATTATACTTTAAATTCTTTATAAAAACGCTGGTCGTTGTAGCATTCTCGGTAAGCCCGCGCATATGTTTATCGCAAAACCCAACCAATATTTCAGATCTTGTTTTCTTCGTTGAAAGTATTGCCATAGACATAAATTTGCATGTCGCAAATTGTAATACTACCGCCTGTTTAAGTCATCCAAACTCTGAGCAAGCTCCAATTGAAGAACAATATTGTGATGCCACTTCTTGTTCTGACGGCTGTGTAAGGCGTTGGCAAGATCAATCTTCATATATTCCTTCGGGAGGATTCAATCCACCTGAATATACCCAAGGAAGAAACTTTGGACAAGATGACTCCGAAAAACCCTGCTATATTCCTAATGGAATTAATGGAAAACCTTCTATCCAAGGAGGACCTCCATACGGTGGTTTTGTTCAGGATAAGTACTTAGAATTAAAGGTCTCCGATATAATATCACTTGCTCAGGATTTTTCGATTTTCTTATTGTGCAAACCTATTGATCAAAGCGCAACAGGAAACTGGTCTTATTTTGGTCAGGCTACCTCCAGACTTCAGCACAATACGTCTAATAATTCTTTGCAAATGCGAATAGATGGTTCGACATCTATTGCACAGATTACTAATAACAATGCCGTTGCGTTAGATGAATGGCAACTTATAGAAATTCATCGAGACGAATTTGATATCTTAACTACCTACATAGATCTTCAGGATGTAACTCCGGGCGTAATTACGAGATCGGGAACAGCGAGAATTGGATATTTACTTTCTAACTTTAAAACGACGGGAAATCTGGCCATGTACGGTGAAGTAGCCACTTTCATTATCTATAACCGAGGCTTGGAGTCATCTGAAATAGAAGATGTTCGAAAATATATTAATGAAGTTTACGAATTGGGATTGTGTATCAACACAAGAGAGTTTACTGCAGGAAGTTGGGATAATGGAACACCAGATATTAACACTTCAGCGATAATTTCTGACGATTATTCGACACTATCAAATGGGTCCATAGAGGCATGCGAAATTACGGTGACTAATGGCGCTACGTTAACCATCTTTCCTGAAGATTTTCTAAAGACATTTGGCGATATTACCATAGAAAGTGGGGCGAATTTAGTCGTAGAACATCAAGGAAGTGTTGTACAAAAAGATCCTAACGCTACTGTGAATAATAATGGAACTATTAATGTTAATATAACCTCCCCTGTACTTCAAACACGGGACTTTATGGTGATGGGCAGTCCTATGACCGCTGAGACAAGAACCGATGTGTTTAATTCATCATTTTTAGTATTACAACATACACCTGCAGACTTTATTCCGCATCCTTTGGTACCAGTAGGTGGAACTAATTTTGCCGATGATAATAATGATTTTTGGAATCAATTTGCAACAGGCCCTATTCATGTAGGGGAAGGATATATAGTGAGACCTCAATCTGGATATACAGACCCGGCTAATGTTGCTTTTAATTTTACACATTCTCAAGGCACTCTTAATAATGGTGATATTACCAAAAGTGTCGTGTTCAATGGGTTAGGAACCAATCCAGATGGTACACCAAATGTATATGCCAATCCATATGCATCAGCCATATCCGCAGATGATTTCATCACGGACAACGCTTTGGTCAATGAGATTTATTTATGGGAACATCTTACCCCCCCAAGTGATACGATCCCAGGAGCACATACTATCAACTTTAGTATGGGAGATATCTCGATGTACAATTTGTCCGGGGGCACTGCTGCTTTTAATGAAACAGGAACAAGTAATACAGAACCCAATGGAATTATTTCCACCGGACAAGGGTTTGGTATCAAGGCCTTCGCAGCAGGCACAGTTACCTTTACCAATAGTATGCGTCGGACCACAGGTAATACAACTTTGCGTAATCCTGAGCGAATTGTAGATCGTATCTGGCTTACTGTCTCTAGTCATGAATATGAACTACGTAGTACTACCCTTATTGGGTTTAATACTCAGGCTACTGATGGATTGGATTCAGGTTTTGATAGCAATCGTTTGGCCACATTCTTTGCCTTGTACTCCCATTTGGAAGACGGAAGCGAACAATTGGGAATTCAAACCAGAGAGGGTTTTAATAATGGTATTAAGATACGAATGGGCTTTGCTAGTCAATTAGAAGAACAGTCAATGTATACTATCTCTATTGATAAAATTGAAGGCGCTCAGTTAAGCGAAGCAACGGTATATTTGATCGATAATGAACTTAATATTATTACCAACTTGAATCAGGGAGATTACAACTTCGTAAGTGGAAAGGGAACGTTCAAT
>Ga0316205_10000230_pt1 | contig 118187 bp, 86 predicted proteins | sample 3monthpyrite_MG_FD_204941 | JGI IMG/M metagenome (GOLD analysis project Ga0316205, IMG submission 204941) | Microbial mat bacterial communities from mineral coupon in-situ incubated in ocean water Damariscotta River, Maine, United States -... | ecosystem: Environmental > Aquatic > Marine >...
AAACCCTGGACGAAGCCAAACAGATCAAGAATCTGGACATCGCAGAAGAGCTGGCACTCCCGCCAGTAAAAGTACACTGTTCAGTACTGGCAGAAGATGCGATTAGTGCAGCGGTGGAAGATTACCTAAACAAGAAAGACAGTTAGCAAGAAAGACAGCTAACACCTACGAGGCCGTTTTTTAGTTAACCGGTTTGAAAAATATTATTAAATGGTTAGTTTGTATTTATAGCTTCTAAACAAGTAACACGGGACAGCAGTCATGGCGATATCAATTACAGAAAATGGCGCAAAGCGCGTAAACGAATTCCTTGCGAACCGGGGTAGCGGCGCAGGCGTACGTCTGGGTGTAAAAACCACCGGCTGTTCAGGCATGGCATATGTAATTGAATTTGTTGATGAAATAAATGCAGACGAAGACGAAACTTTTCAAAGCAATGGTGTAACCATTGTAGTCGATAAGAAAAGTCTGGTTTACATCGATGGCACTGAAATGGACTTTGTAAAAGAAGGTTTAAACGAAGGCTTCGCTTTTAATAATCCAAACGAAAAAGACGCCTGCGGATGCGGCGAAAGTTTTACTGTTTAATCTTTTGTTTAAATTTATGAAATAAATAAACTAATGTCAGAACTTATCAATTACATCATTAAATTTTCAGCCTCTCGTGTTGATGTGCATGGAAGCACTAATTCAGCGTGTGTATGGATGCGCAGAAGTTGTTGTTTGCGTTCATTCACGTTTTCTTTTATTTTTTGATTTTAAATTCACATGCCAAACCCAATCTTCAAACAGAATTACTTTGAAATATTCTCAGTGCCCGTTTCAACTGCACTGGATTTATCACAACTAAAAGAAAAAAATCATGAGCTGCAGCAGCAGATCCACCCAGATCGCTTTGCTAGCAGCGGTGACGCAGAAAAACGCGAAGCGATGCAAATCACTTCACTGGTTAATGAGGCTTACAATACCTTAAAAGTCCCCGTGTCTCGCTTGCAATATATGTTGACCTTAAAAGGCGTGGATATGAACGGTGAAACCGATACTTCAATGGATGGCGCATTTTTAATGCAACAGATGGAATTGCGCGAAGAAATTGCGGATGTTAAAAGCCAGGCTGATCCGCTCGATGTGCTGGATACTATGAGCCGAGATTTAAAGAATCAGGCAGAAAATTTAGTGTTAAGTTTTGCGGAATTTTATCAGCAGGACGAGTTAGATAAAAGCCGTGAAATTGTGCGTAAATTACAGTTTATTAATAAAGCACAAAAAGAAGTAAATGATATAACTGAACAATTAGAAGACGAATTAATTTAATGGCTTTATTACAAATTTCAGAACCGGGACAGTCGACTAAACCCCACGAGCATAAATTTGCGATTGGTATCGATTTGGGTACCACTAATTCTCTGGTGGCATCGGTGCGCAGTGGTCGCCCGGATACCTTGCCAGATGAGAATGGAGAACATTTATTGCCATCGGTTGTGCAATATAAAACTGACGCAGTTATTGTTGGTTCCCAGGCAAAAAATAACCAGATTGAAGATTCCCAAAATACCATTTCTTCTATTAAACGTCTAATGGGACGGGGCATTGATGAGTTAAAAAATCAGTTTGAAAATTTAAGCGATGTGTTGCCCTATACATTTGTCCAATCTGATTCTGTAGTGCCAAAAATTAAAACAGTAGTGGGGGACAAAACCGCAGTTGAGATTTCTGCAGATATTTTAAAAGCGTTAAAAAAACGCGGTGAACAAACCCTGGGTGATGAGCTGGAAGGGGCGGTGATAACTGTACCGGCATATTTTGATGATGCACAACGTCAGGCCACAAAAGATGCGGCAACGCTGGCGGGTATAAATGTTTTGCGTTTATTAAATGAGCCTACTGCTGCAGCGGTTGCTTATGGTCTGGATAGTGGTGCTGAAGGCATTGTTGCCGTTTATGATTTAGGGGGGGGGACCTTCGATATCTCGATTATGCAGCTTAAAAAAGGTGTGTTCGAAGTGTTATCTACCGGTGGTGACAGCGCACTGGGAGGGGATGATTTTGATCATGCTATTGCTGAATGGATTATAAAACAGGCGGCTGTAAAGCCTGCTGATTTAAGTTCCGGTTTGTTGCGTCTGGTATTGCACGAAGCCTGTAAAGCCAAGGAAGCATTAAGTGATGTTGAGCAGGTGCAAATTAATATTGAATTTACAGATAATAACTGGACCGGCACATTAAATCGACAACAATTAAACTCACTTATCGATCCGTTAATTAAAAAAACGTTACTATCTTGTCGCCGTGCGCTGCGAGATGCAAATGTCGAAAAAGATCAGGTAGTTGATGTGGTAATGGTGGGTGGTTCAACCCGCGCATTACGTGTGCGTGAAAATGTTGCGGCATTTTTTGAAGCCGATCTGAAAGTGGATATTGACCCTGACAGAGTCGTTGCAATAGGTGCGGCGATTCAGGCGAATGCATTAGTGGGTAATGATTCTGACGGTAATCTATTGTTAATGGATGTCTTGCCGTTGTCTTTAGGGATAGAAACCATGGGGGGATTATCTGAAAAAATTATTTCTCGTAATACGCCCATACCCGTTTCTCGCGCACAGGAATTTACTACCTATAAAGATGGTCAAACGGCCATGGCATTGCATGTAGTGCAAGGCGAACGTGAGTTGGTTGATGATTGTCGATCGCTGGCTAAATTTGAACTGCGCGGTTTTCCACCACATGTGGCTGGTGCGGCCAGAATTCGCGTGACCTTTCAGGTGGATGCTGATGGTTTATTAAGTGTTTCTGCCAAAGAAGAAACTTCTGGCGTTGAGGCCAGTGTTGAAGTAAAACCCTCTTACGGTTTGCAGGATGCTGAAATTGAAGCCATGTTAAAAGCCTCCATGGAATTTGCTGGCGAAGATAAAGACACCCGTAGTTTACGTGAGCAGCAGGTTGAAGCGGATCGCGTGTTAGAAGCAATTGATTCTGCCATGGCGGATGACGGTGAAGAAATGTTAAGCGCAGATGAGCGAGAAAAAATTCAACAGGTTCGCTCTGAGCTGGCGATTGCACGTCATAATGCAACCGAGACTCAGGAATTAAAAGATGCGATGAAAAAGCTTGAAAAAGTCAGTGCCGAATATGTGGCACGTCGAATGAATGCCAGTGTGCAGAAGTCAATGGCAGGGCATCAGGTCGAAGAGTTTAATAAGTAGTTGGGTTAGATAAGTAAAGAAAAAGAAAACGCAAATGAACGCTAATGCACGCAAATAATTGCTCCTGCGCATCCGTGCGCTCGTAAAATTAGTGCGTCCATGCACTTCAAAGCAAAAGCATTTTTTAGGTGTAATGCGCCGCAGGCGCATGAACCTAAAAACATTTACGTTTATTCGCGTTCATTTGCGTTTTCTTTTTCTTTTGACTTTTAAGTCATAAGAAACAACCAGTTTAAAATAAAGAGAGATTAAAATGCCGCAGATTATTTTCCTGCCCCACGAAACACTTTGCCCAGAAGGTGCCGCATTTGAAGCGGAGGCGGGCGAAACTATTTGTGATGCTGCCCTTCGTAATGACATTGATATTGAGCATGCCTGTGAAAAATCCTGTGCCTGCACAACCTGTCATGTATATGTTCGTGAAGGTCTGGAGTCACTGAATGAAAACACTGAAGATGAAGACGATATGCTAGATAAAGCATGGGGGCTCGATCCAGATTCACGTTTAAGCTGTCAGGCGGTTGTTGCAGACAAAGACCTGGTAGTGGAGCTGCCGAAGTACACCATCAACATGGTTTCTGAAAATCATTAGGAGCAGACAATGAGCTTAAAATGGACAGATACTCTGGATATTGTTCTGGATTTAGATGACATGCACCCGGATGTAGACCCACAATATGTGCGCTTTACCGATCTGCACCAGTGGGTGTGTGAGCTGGAAGGCTTTGATGATGATCCGGAAAAATCCAGTGAGAAAATTCTTGAAGCGATACAGATGACCTGGATTGATGAGAAGGATTGATTAAAGCCTCCCCCTTGAAAAAAGGGCGATTGAGGGGAATTTAACGGTATAAGTAAAATTTCCCAGCTCCTTTATCCAGGAGAGCTGTTAATAAAATTCCCAGACGCTAATCCAATAAATAAACCGACCACAGCCATATAAATCGTTTATAATGAGCAGCTTATTTATAACAATCATTTGGATTTTTTTGTAATGTCAGAACGTACCATCTCTATTATCAAGCCCGATGCAGTCGCTAAAAATGTAATCGGTGAAATTTATAGCATTTTTGAACAGGCAGGTCTGCGTATTGTCGCAGCTAAAATGATGCACCTGAGCCGAGAGCAGGCTGAAGGCTTTTATGCTGTACATAAAGAACGCCCATTTTTTAACGATCTGGTTGATTTCATGATTTCTGGTCCTGTCATGGTACAGGTACTTGAAGGTGAAAATGCGATTACAAAAAACCGCGAAGTGATGGGGGCAACAAACCCGGCTGAAGCCGCAGCGGATACTATTCGTGGTAAATTTGCATCTTCTATTGATGAAAATGCTGTACATGGCTCTGATGCGCCAGAAACGGCAAAAGTAGAAATTGACTACTTCTTTACCCCTGAGGAACTCTGTGAGCGCACCCGTTAGTTTTCCCCACATTGAAAAAACCAACCTGCTGGGTTTAAACCGGCAGGACATGGAGGCCTTCTTCACCAAATTGGGTGAGAAGGCCTTTCGTGTTTCTCAGGTAACCAAATGGATACACCAGCTGAATGTTGATGATTTTGATCAGATGACAAATCTCAGCAAGGCTCTGCGCGCCCAATTAAAAGAAAAAGCCTGCATTAAACCCCTCGATATCATTGTTGATCAACTTTCAACCGATGGTACGCGTAAGTGGGTGATGGGGTTGGAAGATAAAAATCGCATTGAAGCGGTTTATATACCTGAGGACGACAGGGGCACATTGTGTATTTCATCCCAGGTCGGATGTGCGCTAGATTGTAGTTTCTGCTCCACAGCCCGCCAGGGTTTTAGTAGAAATTTAACAGTAGCCGAAATATTATCACAAATATGGCTAGCGACACGTTTGCTTGACGAAGAAAAAAAGCCCGGTCGTAAAATAACTAATGTAGTGCTCATGGGTATGGGTGAACCATTGCTCAATTTTGATAATGTCATGAAAGCAATTGATGTCATGCTGGACGATTTTGCTTATGGTTTAAGTAAGCGCCGTGTTACTGTAAGCACCGCCGGGGTTGTGCCTGCAATGGATCGACTGAGTGAGCGCCATGATGTGCAGCTAGCGATTTCACTGCATGCAACCAATGACGAGTTACGAAATGATCTGGTGCCGATCAATAAAAAATATAATTTAGAAGAGCTAATTGCTGCCTGCAAACGTTTTATGCAAAAACGCTCACCTCGATCCAGGTTAACAATTGAATATGTTATGTTAGCAGGGGTCAATGATTCTAAAGAGGACGCACAGAAATTAATTAAAGTCCTCGATGGTATTTCGGTATTAATTAACCTGATACCCTTTAATCCGTTTGAAGGCTCGGGTTATAAAACATCATCAAATAATGCGGTTCACCGATTTCAGGATGTATTAATGCAGGCTGGTTTAATCACGGTGATTCGAAAAACCCGCGGTGAAGACATTGATGCGGCCTGTGGGCAGTTAGTAGGTAAAGTGGCAGATAAAAGCCGACGTGAAAATAAATTTAAAGACCCAAGACTTGGAATGAATACATAATGCGGATCAAACTGTGGTTAGTCGTAATTTTATTAAGTTCGTTAATGGCCTGTGCTTCAACACCTAAAGAAATAGCGAAGGATAAAAAAGACCATGAAGCAGCAAGAATTAATACGCAGCTGGCAGCGGGTTATATGCATCGGGGTGATTTAAAAATTGCCCAGGAAAAGCTTGAAAAAGCCATCGTGTTTGATAGCCAGTATGTGCCCGCTTATACCACGCTCGCGGTTTTAATGACGATTCTTAATCAGCCGGTTGAAGCTGAGAATTTATATCTTGATGCGCTGGATATCGATTCCAATGATCCTAATTTGCAAAATAATTATGGGACTTTTTTATGTGGAATAAAAAAGTATGGCGAAGCAATTGAACAGTTTGAAAGTTCGCTAAGAAATCAGTTTTATAAAAACCCGGAAGTGGCACATGCCAATATCGGGTTTTGTTTGTTGCAATCTGAAGAAGAGGATTACAACAAAGTTGAAAAACACCTACGTAAAGCATTACAGTTAAACCGCAATATGCCTACTGCATTACTGGCCATGGCTGAGTTAGGCCTAAAAACCAAAAACTATCTGATGGCTCGAGCTTATACCCAGCGTTATCATTCAGTTGCTAAACCCAGTGCTGAAAGTTTATGGGTGCAGGTACAGGCAGAACATGCTCTGGGTGATAAAAAATATTTTCTTGAAATTTCCAGAAAATTGCTCGACTATTTTCCTGAATCAAAAGAAGCCGGCAAACTAATGGGGTTATCTAATTTATGACAGATTCCATGAAAGCTGCTGACGCTGTTGAAAATGAAGTAAACGATTTATTGCAGAAAAAAGATTTTGGTGCTCCGTTAAAACGGGCTCGTGAAAAGGCCGGTATGTCGCTGGCCAACGCAGCTGAAAACCTGCTTATATCGGTTGATATTATAAAGGCTCTGGAAAATTCACAGGCGGATGCATTACCTGCATTAACATTTACCCAGGGTTATATTCGTAGTTATGCACGTCTTCTAGGAATTTCTGCCGAAGAAATAATAAGCGATTATGTGCATATGGCGCCGGATTCCAGGCAGGCATTAACAGCGCATTCTGTGCTTCCGGTTCAAAAGTGCTGCAATGATAAAGTAGTAAAGTTTATTAGTTTTAGCTTTGTTGTGGTTGCCATTATTGTGCTGGTATTGTGGCTGGTTAATACAGACTTTACACTTAAAACAAACATTGTTACAGACACATCTGGTGAGTTAGCTGATGTTGATTCGCAAAAACCTGACGAACCCCGGTTTAATGAATCCACTAATAATATAACAACCGAGCAATCCAGGGCATCAGGTGATTCGGCTACTAGCACTGAAGAAAAACCAATGTCCGATAAAGATCTGCAACCTGAACCAGCAGCTGCTTTAAATCCAGATTCAGATATATCCAATAAAACCAATGAAGTGTCCGCGGCACAGCACTCAAGTGATTTTGAAAATAAAAAATCATCCGTTGCCGATAAGCTGTTTTTAAGTGCCCTTGGTGATTCATGGTGTGAAATACAGGATTCGACAGGTAAGCGATTATATTACCAGTTACTTAATACGGGTGAAGAAATTGAATTGTCCGGTACTGCTCCGTTTACTGTTTTTTTAGGCAATGCTCCGAAAATTCGAGTCGAAATAAATAATAAAATTGTCGATTTTGAAAACCTTATTAATAAAAATAGTAATATCGCGACCCTGGAAATCAGTAAAGATGCCGCGGTTGTTCCATTGTCTCGTCATTAAAAAATAAATAGTATGTCCAGTAAATTAAATAAAATTCAAAGTATTCGGGGTATGCATGACATACTTCCCGATCAGTCTCCACTCTGGCAGTTTTTCGAAATTACTGTTAAAGAATTGCTACAAAGTTATGCCTACAATGAAATTCGTATGCCGGTTGTTGAATCAACGGATTTGTTTTGTCGCTCAATTGGTGAAGTTACCGATATTGTTGAAAAAGAAATGTACACCTTTGACGATCGAAATGGTGACAGTTTAACCCTGCGCCCAGAAGGCACTGCGAGCTGTGTACGCTCCGGTATTCAACACGGTCTGTTTCATAATCAGCAACAACGTCTCTGGTATATGGGGCCCATGTTTAGGCACGAGCGTCCGCAAAAAGGCCGTTACCGTCAGTTTCATCAAATTGGTATTGAAACCTTTGGTATTGCTTCGGCAGATATAGATGCGGAATTAATTTTAATGTCGGCACGCTTATGGAAAATGCTGGGGCTTAAAGATGTTCATCTCGAATTAAATACGCTTGGATCTGTTGAGTCGAGGCAGGCCTACAGGCAGGTACTGGTTGATTATTTAAACCAGCATAAAGCGCTTTTAGATGAAGATTCATTGCGTCGTCTTGAAACGAATCCTTTGCGCGTGTTAGATAGCAAGAATCCTAATATGCAATCCATGATTGATGCAGCGCCGAGTTTAATGGATTACCTGGATGAAGAATCCAGTGATCATTTTAAACAACTGACAGATACTCTGGATAAAGCTGGAATCAAATATAATATTAATACGCGGCTGGTTCGCGGGCTGGATTATTATTGTAAAACTGTATTTGAATGGGTAACCGATGCGCTAGGAGCACAGGGCACCATTTGTGCCGGTGGTCGTTATGATGGTTTGGTGCAGCAGCTCGGTGGTCGCGAAACGCCCGCCGCCGGTTTTGCCATGGGAGTTGAGCGCATTTTATCACTACTTGAAGATGCGGGCCTGCAAGTGGATAATGCAGTTGATGTTTTTGTGGTGTTACAGGGTGAGCCTGCGCAACTTCAGGGCATGCCATTTGTCGAAAGCATTCGAGATCAGTTACCGCAAGTGCGCTTTCAAACAAACTGTGGTGGCGGCTCATTTAAAAGCCAGATTAAAAAAGCCGATAAATCCGGTGCAAAAATTGCGCTAATTTTAGGTGATGATGAAATACAGAATAATACCGTCGGTATTAAATTATTACGTGAGAAAGCTGAACAACAAACCGTTGCCCAGTCTGACTTGTTAACAACATTAAACACAATTTTATAAAATTAGAAATTAGAGATAATTATGGATTACGAAACAGAAGAACAACAACTTGAAGCCATTAAAAAGTGGTGGAAAGAAAACTCAAGCATGGTAGTTACCGGTGTTGCCGTGGGTGTGGCTGCTATTTTTGGCTGGCAGTTTTACCAGACTGAGACCGTTCAACATTCTGAACAGGCAAGTGTGCTTTATGAGCAGGTGTTGATTCTATCTGAAAATCCGGAAAAAATTAATGACCAGCTGGCAAGTGCAAATCAACTTGAAGCTGATTTTAGTGATACTCCTTATGCCAGCTTATCCGCACTAATTATTGCCAGACAACATATTGCATCTGGGCAGATTGAAAAGGCACAGCAACAATATCAATGGGTAATTGATAATGCGAAACAGGATGAATTAAAATACTTAGCCAAAATAAGATTATCCCGTTTATTATTATCCGATAATAAAATTGACCAGGCGCTTGTTCTGCTAAATGAAACCTATCCTGAAAGTTTCAAAGAGATGGTGCTGGAGTTAAAAGGGGATGCACTTTTAATACAGGGTAATAAATCTCGGGCAAAGGCCGCCTACATTGAAGCAAAAATGCTATCTAAAGGTTCAAATCGCTGGCTGCAACTAAAAATTGATGATATCGGTGATGTAGCCGTTGAATCTAATTCTGAAACAGGCACTGAACCCTCCGCATGATTCGTTTACTTTTAATTCTGTTTTTAATTTTGCCGGCGAGTTTTATTCTAAGTGCCTGCAGTGACGATGATAATGCAGAGCCACCTGCAGAACTGGTTGATTTTAAGCAAACGCTGGAAGTTAAGGAGTTGTGGAGTGTCGACACCGGCAATGGTGTTGGGCAGTTATTCATTAAATTATTTCCGCTGATTTTAGACGATCGCATCGTGGTGACTGACCGTGATGGAAATGTTTCTGCATATGCATTACAAACCGGTAAAAAACTCTGGCAAACCGCCTTAGACATCAGTGTCAGTGGTGGTGTGGGTGGTGATAACAATCATCTGGTTATTAGTGGGCGTAATGGTCATGTTGTATTGCTGGATGCAAAGGGAAAGCTTGTCTGGAAAGTCGATGCATCATCTGAAGTATTGATGCCTGCTCAAATTGCCGGTCACTCAATTATCATCCGTTCTGTTGATGGACGAATTTCCGCATTGAATATTAAAGATGGCAGCGAGCAGTGGACCTATCGCCGCGATGTTCCTGCACTTACCCTACGCGGTAATAGCTCACCCATAATAAAGCAGGGTTATATTTTTAACGGCCTGGATAATGGCCGGCTGGTGACCCTTGATTTGCTCGACGGGCACACGGTATTTGATATTGCGGTCGCATCACCTGCCGGTCGATCTGAGCTTGAACGTCTGGTTGATATAGATGGTCATGCAGAAATGCTCAAAGACACGTTATATATGGCAAGTTATCAGGGGCGTGTTATTTCACTGGATGTGAGGCGGGGGCAGTTAAACTGGAGTCGTAAACTATCTGCTTATAATGGTGTAAGTTATTCTTCTAATAGCCTGTTTATCAGCGATGATAAAGATTCAATTTGGGCATTAGACTCAAAGAATGGAGCGACACTCTGGAAACAGGAAAAACTCAGGGCACGGAAAATTACCCGCCCTATAGTTATAAATAAATCTATTGTGGTGGCAGATTATCAGGGATATTTGCATTTTATTTCGCAGTTTGATGGACATTTTCAGGCCCGTATAGAAACCGATGATTCGGGGGTTATTGTTCCACCAATCGAACATGATGGTCGACTTTATGTTGTTACCCGTGATGGTGAGCTGTTTGCGTTTGAAATAGTATCTAATACAGAATCTAAATAATTTTAAAATGTTTTGTTGGGCGCATTCTGTATGCTGTCTATATATTTTGCATGGTTTAGACTAGAATTATAAATAGATTTATTATTTCGATGTATAAATTTGGCCGATGTAAAAATATTTTTGAGCTTAGTGTTTTTTTGCTGGATTGAAATTGTTTAAAAAGGATAAAAATGAGTACAAAAAAAATTAGTATTGTAGAAGTAATATTATGGTTAATCGCAATAATCATGATCATCCTCTCACTTATGCCCTTCGCATTAGGCTTTAAAATAAAATCAGATTATGCCTCACTCGTCGAAGATTTTTCAGACCTGTCACAGCTTGAGTTTAAAATTGTAGATTACGACCAGGGATTTTTTTCCTCAACTGCCAGCGTTGCTGTTGTAATCCCTGATATACCAGAGCAACTTTATTTTAAAGAAAAAATTATCCATGGTCCGCTTTATTTCGGTTTGTTAGGGCAGGGTAAATCACCGCTGGTTGCAGCAGTGGTAAAAGGTGAGCTGGATATTTCAGTTTCACAAAAAGCCACAGTTAAAAAAATATTTGCCAATAAAAATCCTCTTGTCTATCAGACGGTTATTGATTTTGCGGGAAACATCGATTCTCAGTTCTTTATTCCTGCAGTTAACACAAGTTTTGAAGATGAGACCGGTACAGTCCATCTCCAGTCTGCCGGGGTCATTATGAACCAGCAGTATTCTGCAGAGAATGGCGAGATGAAAGGCGAGATGATAATACCGACCTTTAAAATTAAATCAGCATTAAATGCCCTGAACGCTGAGTCTATTAATGTAAGTTTTTCAGGCTCAATGGGCGGTAATGATATAGTTGTCGGTGACTCAGTGGTGTCGATGAATCTGCTCGATATTGATTCCGCGGAAGAACAGTTTGCGGTACGTGATCTAGTGGTTCATTCAGTGACATCGGAAAGTGCCGGTTTAATTAATTCAAACACTCGCATAAATGCACGGGAGTTACTGGCATCGAATCAGAAATTTGGGCCAATTGTATTTGATTTAAGTTTGAACGGTGTCAATGCGGAAAGCTTAAACAAACTGCAGGATGTGCAGGCTGAAGTTGATGATAAACTTCAACAAGGTGTATCGCCAGAGCAGGTGAATGCTATGATGACCGGGCAGATTATGGGGATTATGCCTGAGCTAATCAAACAGGCAGAAATGAAAATAAATCCACTCAGTGTTAGCAGTGAACTGGGCAAGCTGGAAGCGGATTTGAATTTTGCCCTGGATGGTATTAATGAGGATACTCCTCCTGACCCGATGTTTTTACTAGGGGCGATTAGTCTTGATTTAAATGTATCAATCGATGATCAGCTGTTAAGGCAGTTTATCAGCTGGGAGCTGGAAAACAGTAAACAGGATGTTCATCTGGGCTCTACTAAAAATAAACGCATTGAATCAACGATTCCCATGAATCAAAGAGTGTCTGAAAATATACAGGGAATGCTTGATGAGAACTGGCTTGTCATGAACGAAGGTGTTTATTTAAGTAAGATAAGCATGCATCAGGGTGAGTTGCTAATTAACGATAAGCCGGTAGATCCAATGCAGCAGATTATGTCGTCTATGGGGGATAGCAAAGCTGCTTCAACTCAATAGGGCCGTGTTTAAAATATCGTACACAGATTTGAATTTCACTGATTTGAATTTTACTGAGACAGCGATTTAAAAAAACTTTCTCTGTGCCAGTAGTAAAGATTACGTGTTCTTGCTAAGTGTCATATATTTACCTGAACTAACCCATAAAATACGTTAAAATACTTCAGCAAGGGCTTTATAGGCGCTTGCTGTTTTTTTATAGCCCGAAAAAAATTCGGGAAATTATCTGCTGGAAAAATCTATGCTACCTGTAATTGCCCTGGTGGGCCGTCCTAACGTTGGAAAATCTACGCTTTATAATGTCTTAACGCGAAGCCGTGATGCACTGGTAGCGGATTACCCGGGTTTAACCCGTGACCGTAAATATGGCCATGGTCAGTTCAATGACAAAACCTATATATTAATCGATACCGGCGGTTTAAGCGGTGAAGCTGAAGAGCTGGATGAGCACATGGCCAAACAGACTCTGTTGGCGATTGATGAAGCGAATATCGTGCTGTTAATGGTGGATGGCCGTGCGGGAATTACCGCGGCAGATGAAGGTATTGCTCGGCAGATTCGTCGACTGGGTAAAAATATTCATTTAGTGATTAATAAAACCGATGGTATTGATGTGCAAACCGCCGAGTCGGATTTCGCCAGCCTGGGTTTTTCAGATGTTTACCCGATTGCGGCTGCGCATAAAAAAGGCGTTACCCAGCTAATTGAAAATTTACTTGGGGACTGGCCTGAGTGGGAAGAAAATCTGGATGATAAGTACCCGGGAATTCGCGTAGCCATCGTTGGCAAACCCAATGTGGGTAAATCCACACTGGTGAATCGCATGCTGGGTGAAGAGCGAGTGGTAGCGATGGACATGCCCGGCACCACCCGTGACAGTATCTACATTCCCTTTGAGCACGACGGGCAGGATTACACCCTGATTGACACCGCCGGTGTGCGCCGTCAGAAAAGCATTAAACAAACCGTCGAAAAATTTAGTGTAATTAAAACCCTGCAGGCGGTTGATAACTCCAATGTCACCATTATTATGATCGATGCTAAAGAAGGCATTACCGATCAGGATCTGCATCTGCTCGGTTACGCCATTGATTCCGGCAGGGCGCTGGTTATTGCTATCAACAAATGGGATGGCATGGATCAGTATAAAAAAGAGCAGGTTAAAGAAGAACTCGAGCGGCGTCTCAGTTTTGTACAGTTTGCCAAGATATATTTTATATCCGCGCTGCATGGTTCGAATGTCGGATTGCTATACAGGGCAATTAACCAGGCCTATGCCTCCGCCATTAAAAATTTGCCAACCAATGAGCTAACCCGTATTTTAGATAATGCCGTACAGGCGCACCAGCCACCCACCGTACGAGGACGGCGTATTAAATTACGTTATGCACATCAGGGGGGTAAAAATCCACCGATTGTTGTGGTTCACGGCAACCAGACGGATTTGCTACCCAAATCGTATACACGTTATTTAATGAATCACTTTATTGAGGCCATGAAGTTGACTGGTACGCCCATGAGAATGGAGTTTAAAACCAGTGACAACCCCTACGCCAAACGCTCAAATCCCCGCAAACCGGCTAAAAAAGCTGGAAAAATTCCCTTTAAAAAATCAATTAGAAAAAAAAGTACACAAAAAACTCGCGAGCATTCTCGTCACAAATAAACTTATTGATAACAATTATCTTTTTTAATATCAGTGGCTTGTATGCGACATTTAAATTATAGCTTTTAATAACTGTTGTTTATGTTTGATTTTGTTTGGTTATATTAATTAATGCTAATTTGACCAATGGGTTTTTATTAATTATATTCGCCAATATTATAATAATTTCAAAAAATACCCACTTTTTTTAAAAAACAAATTTGTGTTTAATAATAATAACAGACATAAAAGAGGCTATAGAATGAAAAAGTTTTTTCTATATTCAACTTTGATTGGGACATCAGTGTTGGGTCAGCAGGTACAGGCAATTGAATTTGACGGGTTTTTAACAGCGGGATTTGCGGTGCATGATCAGGAACAGACCAACGGAAAAAAGCTGGTTTATCTCGAAGAAATTACGGATGATGTAACCTTTTTACAGGATTCAAAATTCGGCTTACAGGTAACCGCCGATGTTGCAGAAGATATGCAGGTAGTGGCACAGATATTAGCCTCTGCAGAAGATGACAACTACAGCATGGATGTGGAATGGGCCTATCTGGACTATGCCGCATCTGAATCCACAATGCTGCGAGCCGGCCGAATTAAACAGCCGGTTTTTCTCATTTCAGATTACCTTGAAGTGGGTTATGCCTATCCGTGGATTCGCCCCCCCGCAGAAGCCTATAGCAATATGCCAGTGGATAGTATTATCGGTGTTGAGGTGCTTTATCAAACTAAAATTGGTAGCATGAATTTTGGTGTCCAGCCTTATTTTGGTTCGAATACAGAAGGGGTTCCTGGAGAGCAAGCTAATTTTTTTGCGGATAATTATATTGGCATGGCGTTACGCCTTGAAAACCGTTATTTCACCATTCAGTTAAGTTCATTCCAGACAGATGTATCAACAATAGGTACACGAGAAAATGGCGATAGTTTAAATAGCGAGGGCACCGCGGCTTTATCGGTTGCCAGTTTATCCTGGGATGTGGCTAACTTTGTAGGTTACACAGAATTTACAACACGCGATATCGAAGCTGATAGCGAAATTTTAGTGGGTGTAAATGACGTTGATTTTGATGCACTATTTGCAGATCAGGATGGTTACTATCTAACCCTGGGTTACCGTATGGGTAAATATCTACCCCATTTAACTTTTGCGGCTATAGATTCTGATCCTGCTGGCCCACCTAATACCCATACACAGGGTGCTCGTCAGGAAACAGTAACGCTAGGATTGCGCTATGAGCTTAACGACAGCGCCGCATTAAAAATGGAATATGCGCAAATTGTACGGGAAGACGAGCTCTTCAACCCCGGGCTATTTTCAAGTTTCGACCTGGAAGATGTTCCAAATGGTAATGCCTTTGAAAGCGATACCACATCATTAGTCAGTGTTGCCATTGATGTAATATTTTAGGCTATATTTAACCAGATCTCACTGGATATGCTGTGGGGTCTGGTTTTATTGAATGCTTAGTTCAAACAGTGTTACCTTAAGCGGTTGTTATGGCTAGTGTAATAACCCGCATCAAATGAATAAAACTATAATTAACATATACACAACGTGGTTGTTATGATGAGAATATTCTCATATTTTATATTTATTTTCGCTATAAGTTTTTCAGCGGTTACAAATGCAGAAGAGCCGGTTGTTTTCTCGGATGTCTCTTCCGGCGTTTTTCGATTTCAACTAAAATTAGCTGAGCAGGGAAATGCGGAAGCCCAATATATTGTTGGCGAAATGCTTGAAACCGGCTCAGGGGTGACCAAAAACAGGGCGAGAGCTCAGTCCTGGTTTAAAAAATCGGCAGCTCAGGGCCATAAAAAATCGATTTATAATCTTCTGTACTTGGATATTCAAAATAATGGGCTTAATAAAGCCAATAAAGCGCAGTTAGGTGTGTTGCGTAAGGAAGCCGCTACGGGGAGTGCAAGTGCCCAGTATTTTCTAGGTAAAATGTATGCCCGGGGTGTTGGGGTGCCAAAAAGTTTGACCAATGCTTTAACCTGGCTAAATAAAGCAACCTTTAATGGCCTTGCCGAGGCTGAGCATGAAGCGATCGCCGTGGAAGAAGAGTTGGCGCGAAAGCGAGAAAAACAGGCTAAAAAACGATCAGCAGAAATTGCTGCATCAAAGAAACGTAAAGCTGAAGAAGCTCGTTTGAAAAGTCTGAAGAAAAAGGAGGCTGAAAAGAGACGTAAAGCCGATTATGCCAAACGTAAATCCAGTAAAGATGCTGAAGCTAAGCGACAGGCCGTTCAACGCAAGCGTAAGGAGGAAGAGCGTAGGTTGCTAGCAGAAGAAAAATTACGACTGGAAAAGGAAAAGCAGGCAACTGAAGCTGAAATTGCCCGCCATGAGAAGGAGGCTAAGAAGGCGAAGAAGAGTAAGAGCAAAAAAACTGAAGCTGAATCCACCTATGTCTCCGACCCCTGTAAAGGTAAATCTGCGCGATTCCTTTCAACCTGTCGATAACACCTGTTATAATACACCACTGTAAAAGGGCATCTTTGATGCCCTTTTTTATTCGGATTCAAAAATATATTGTCAGGCATTAAGCGGGCATATTTCTTGAGATACTCCATAGAATCCGTTAAAAATAAATTTTAAAATAGCATTTATGACAAAACCAAAAAATAAGCCCCGTAAGAAAAAATCCCAGAAGAAAAAAGTTAATAAATCTAAGGTTCGCTCTGGTCTCAGAGTGTATTTATTTAATCGCTACACCTTTATTGGTATAATACTGTTCACACTTTTTTTTGCCAGTTACCTGTTTTATTTAAACATTAAAATTACAGATAAAATGTCCGGGCGCATCTGGTCTTTACCTTCCCACGTTTATGCCCGGCCTCTTGAGTTATATCAGGGAAAACATTTAACCGTTAAGCAGCTCAAATTAGAGCTAAAGCAGCTTGATTATTCGCGGGTAAGTAATCGTCCCACAAAGGCCGGACAATACCGAATTTTAAATGAATCCCATTTTGAAATAATCAGCCGAAATTTTACCTTCTGGGATGGTGAACAAAAATCACAGGGTATTCGCTTAAGTATTTATAAGAATAAGCTTGCTACGTTACATAAATTATACTCAGATGAAACCATTCCACTGTTCAGATTAGAGCCGGTAAAAATTGCCGGTATTTATCCGGCGACTCAACAGGAGCGTCAATTAATTAAACTCGATGAAGTACCGGATGATTTAGTGCTGGCACTTTTAGCGGTAGAGGACCGTCGGTTTTATCAGCATTGGGGTATAGATCCGCGCTCAATTATTCGTGCCATGCTTGCCAATATAATGGCCGGGGGCACAGTGCAGGGGGGGAGCACCTTAACCCAGCAACTGGTTAAAAATTTATTTCTTTCACCGGAAAGAACATTAAGTCGAAAAATAAATGAAGCCTTAATGGCGGTGTTGCTGGAAATAAATTACGACAAGTCGGTTATTCTGGAAACCTACATTAATGAAGTGTATTTAGGTCAGAACGGTGCCCAACAAATTCATGGCTTTGAGCTGGCCAGTCAGTATTATTTTGCCAGACCACTTATAAAATTAAGGCGTGATCAAATGGCATTACTGGTGGGTTTAGTGAAGGGGCCCTCATGGTATGCACCGAGACGTCATAAACAAAGAGCAATTGAGCGACGTAATCAGGTATTGAAACTTATGCTGGAGCGAGGTGCATTAACGCAGGCGCAGTTAAATAAATACGTGGCACTGGATTTAGGTCTGGCAAATAAACCGCGTTTTTCATCAAATCGTTATCCGGCGCTGATTGATCTGGTTAAACGTCAGTTAAACAGTGATTATGATGAGGATGATTTGCGCTCATCAGGTTTAAAAGTATTTACCAGTCTTGATCCATTCATTCAGTCGCAGGCGGAAGCCAGCGTTAAGCGGGTGATTAAACGTCTGGAAAGTACCAACCCAAATGCTGAAAATTTACAGACGTCATTAATTGTTGCCTCTAGTCAACAGGGGGAAATTCAGGCAATGGTGTCAGACCGGCAACCGAATTTTTCAGGTTTTAATCGAAGCCTGGATGCGGTACGTCAGATTGGATCATTAATTAAGCCGGCCATTTTTCTAACTGCCTTACAGCAGCCACAAAAATATACCCTGGCGAGTGTTTTAGATGATACGCCGTTACATATCAAAACTTCAAAAGATGTCATGTGGTCACCACAAAATTATGATAAAAAATTCAGCGGGAATGTCTTATTGCATCAGGCGTTGGAAAATTCTCGCAATGTGCCCACGGTACGTCTGGGGCTTGAACTGGGCCTGTCGGATATTTCAGATACCCTGCAAAATTTGGGGGTAACGCGAAACATTCCCACTTACCCTTCAATGACGCTGGGGGCGTTTAATTTATCTCCTTTTGATGTGGCAAATATGTATCAGACATTTGCGGCGAATGGATTTAACGTACCCCTTAAAGTCATTCGCGAGGTATTAAATAAAGATGGCAAACCCCTTAAACGTTACCCTCTGAAATCGGACAAGGCGATTGATGAAAAAGCCATATTTCTAGTGAACCATTCATTGCACCGGGTGACACAGATCGGCACCGCCAAATCACTGGCAAATAACCTGTCTCATTCGGTGGCGGGTAAAACAGGCACCACAGATGATTTGCGCGATAGCTGGTTTGCGGGCTTTTCCGATGACCAGCTGGCCGTGGTATGGATTGGGCGAGATGACAATGCCAGTACCGGCTTAACGGGCTCATCCGGTGCGCTGCGTCTGTGGACGGATTTTTTCCAGCACCTGGATAAGACAGGTGATCTGCATGGTTTTTCACTGCAGGCCCCCGCCGGCATAAATAATGTGTGGATTGATGGGGAAAGCGGTGGTTTATCTGAAAAAAATTGTCTAGGTGCGGTAGAATTACCTTTTATTCAGGGGTCTGAGCCAACAGAGAAAGCCGCATGCAAGTCAGCAGGAATCATCGAACAGATAAAACGTTTTTTCAATTAGGATTATTTTATAAAATAGCCGCACTGTTAGTATTGCTGTTTTGGCTTGGGGGCTGTTCGCAAACCAGGCTCGGTGAAGTTGATTCTTCAAATAACGTCTTACCGGTTGTAGATAGTCATAACTTACCCGATGTTATAAAAACCTTGATAAAGCAGTCCGACGAACAATATTTGAATCAAAATCTGGCGGGCTCTCTGGCAACACTGGAACGCGCGGTGCGGATTAATCCCCGTCATGGGGAAGTGTGGTCGCGCATGGCGCAGGTGTATTTAAAACTGGGTAATTCAGAACAGGCAAAACAGCATGCCAAAAGATCCAATAGTGTGTTAAAAAATAATGCGCAATTAAAAGCCTTTAATGATCGTATTATTGCCACTGGATCAGTGGAGTCAATTCATTGAGTCAGTCTGCAGAGTTATTAAGTGAGCAAGGAGCGTTTGCTGACCTACTCGATGGTTTCACTGCGCGTGCCGGGCAACAGGCCTTAAGCGATGCTATTGAAAAAGTTATCGATAATAAGAAAGTTTTAATCGCGGAAGCCGGTACGGGTATTGGAAAAACATTTGCGTATCTGGTGCCGGCGATTATGTCTGATCATAAAGTCATTATTTCCACCGGCACCCGGCATTTGCAAGATCAGTTATTTCACACGGATATTCCACTGGTTAAAAAAGCATTGAAAGTTGATTTACCCTGTTCGTTGTTAAAAGGTCGGGCCAATTATCTGTGTACTTATCGTTTAGGCACTGCACATCAGCAAACTTTTTTAACGCGGGAAACACAGGATCATTTAGCGCGCATAAAACAGTGGTCCAAAACAACCCACAGTGGTGATAAATCAGAGATGTCAGAAATTTCTGAAGATGCCAGGGTCTGGCCAATTGTGACTTCTACGGCGGATAATTGTCTGGGTAGTGAATGTTTAGACTGGTCTGACTGTTATGTAGTCAAAGCCAGACGAGATGCTCAGGAAGCGGATATTGTAGTCGTTAATCATCATCTATTATTAGCTGACATGGCGATAAAAGAAGAAGGTTTTGGTGAGCTGTTACCTGCAGCACAAACCTTTATTATTGACGAAGCACACCAGTTACCGGAAGTAGCATCACGTTTTTTTGGTAAGGGTTGTAGTAGCCGGCAAATTAATAATTTAATGGGTGATTGCATTGCGGAACAAATTAAAGATGCGCCGGAAGCCATCGAAATACGTGACGCCTGTGATCAGTTAAAAACCAGTACGGCGCAATTTCGTTTAGCGTTGGGTGTCGATAATCAGCGCGATGGCTGGGCTAAAATAAAATATAAACCGGCGCTGCAAAAAGCCAAAGAAATACTACTCAGTGATTTTGAAGATTTAACAGAAATTTTACAGAATAACGCTGATAGAGGAAAAGGTTTGGAGCAGTGCGCGGTACGTTGCCTGGAACTTCAGCAAAGTTTTAAATCTTATGGCGAAGATTCTGGTAAAGAAGCGGCATCAATTTACTGGTACGAAACATTCAGTAAAGGTTTTGTATTGCACTCAACACCAATAGATATCGCAGCATTATTTAAGCAACAGCGTGATGCACTACCGGGTAGCTGGATATTTACTTCCGCAACTCTGGAAGTGGGGCACGACTTTGATCACTTTGCACAGCGTCTGGGTTTAGAGGAGTATGAAAAAGGTAACTGGAAAAGTCCGTTTGATTATCAACAACAATCACTTTTATTCTTACCGGATACTTTACCAGAACCATCGAGTTTTGATTATACCGAAAAACTAATTGAACAGGCGGTGCCGGTTTTAGAAGCAAGTAAAGGTCGCGCTTTTTTATTGTTTACCAGTTACCGCGCTTTAAATGAAGCGGCAAAATTACTGCATCGAAAAGTCGATTATCCCATTTTAATTCAGGGCAGTTTGCCCAAGCATCAGTTGCTGGAAAAATTTCGTGAATTAGGTAACGCGGTATTACTTGGCACCAGTAGTTTCTGGGAAGGGGTGGATGTGCGCGGCGAAGCCCTGTCCTGTGTCATTATCGACAAGCTGCCATTTGCCTCTCCGGGTGATCCGGTGATGCAGGCACGGTTAGACGGTATTCGAAAACTCGGCGGTAATCCGTTTATGGATTATCAATTACCGCAGGCAGTTATTTCCTTAAAACAGGGTGCGGGACGTTTGATTCGCGATATGAAAGATTACGGCGTATTAATGATTGGCGATAACCGTTTAAAAACTAAACGCTACGGAAAAACCTTTATCGAAAGTTTGCCGGATATGCCGCAAAGCAAGCGCATTGAAGATGTGGTGGCTTTTTATGATTCCTGGTTAGATAGTGGTTCGGGGAAAACCTGATGGTGGGTTCAGCAAAAATTTTAGCTATAGATACCGCAACCGAAGCCTGCTCAGCCGCATTGTATATTGATGGGGTGATTACAGATAAATACCAGTTGGCACCAAGAGAGCATACACAATTAATTTTAAAAATGATTGAGTCATTACTGGTGGATGTGGAACTGAAAATTTCAGACCTGGATGCACTGGCTTTTGGTCGTGGCCCGGGTTCATTTACCGGTGTGAGAATTGCGACAGGTATCATTCATGGATTGGCCTTTGCCAGTGACCTGCCGGTTATTGGCGTTTCTACTTTAGCCTCTATTGCACAACGGGCTTATGATAGTCATCAACATGAAAATGTGCTGGCAGGTATTGATGCACGTATGGGTGAAATGTACTGGGCCGGTTATCAATTAGGTGAAAATAATTTAATGAGACTGTGTGGTGAAGAAAAAGTGTCACCGGCATCGTCAGTTACTGTAGATAAAACTATTTCCAGTGAGTGGTGTGGTGCCGGGTCAGCCTGGAAGAGTTATACGCAACAACTTAATGAACAGTTAGGCACGCAGATTGTTGATGTGTATTCTGATTATTTTCCTGACTCTGCCAGCATTGTAAAGTTAGCGGCAGCGGCATACGTTCGTGGTGAAGCGGTGGAGGCGGCACTGGCTCAGCCGGTGTATTTGCGTAATGATGTTGCTAAAAAGAAAAAAGACCAGAAGAAAGCCTGAAGAAAAAAATGTAAATAGATACGAATGTCTGTAATGAATAATACAGAATTTCATATTATACCTCTCCCTTAGAAAAAGAGGAATGAGGGGGATTTTGTTCCCCGAGTCAAATCTCCCCGAGTTTTTCTTTGCAAAAGAGGGGAGCAAAGATAATGTCTAATATCCCACTATAGATGAAAAAACCAATATAAGGTAATATATCGCGCTTTCAGAACTGCTAAAAGCAACCCGGATTTATGTTAGAAATAAACCCCCTTCAAAACCAGATAGCCGATCTTGCCACCCGCCGCGATGACCTTCGGGGGTATCTTTGACTTTGATACCCGCAAAGAAGAACTGGATGAAATAAGCCGTGAGCTAGAGCAGCCTGACGTGTGGAACGATCAGGCACGCGCTCAGCAGCTGGGTAAAGAAAGAGCCCGCCTTGAAGCCATTGTACTGACGATAGACAATCTGGATAATGGTCTGTCCGATGCCGCAGAGCTGCTGGAGATGTCCACTGAAGAAAATGATGAAGAGGGTGTGCAGTCCGTTGCCGATGATCTGGCATCAATGGAAAAGCAGATTGAAGCACTGGAATTTCGCAGAATGTTCTCCGGTGAAATGGATGCGAATAATGCCTTTTTAGATATTCAGTCCGGCTCCGGCGGCACCGAAGCCCAGGACTGGGCGGAAATGATTTTACGCATGTATTTACGCTGGGGTGAAGCCCACGGTTTTAAAACCGAGTTAATGGAAGTGACCGCAGGTGATGTAGCGGGCATTAAAGGCGCAACCATTAGTTTTCAGGGCGAGTATGCCTACGGCTGGTTGCGCACCGAAACCGGCGTACATCGTCTGGTGAGAAAATCTCCTTTCGATTCTGGCAGCCGCCGTCATACCTCTTTTGCAGCGGTGTTTGTATCCCCGGAAGTGGATGATGATATCGATATAGATATTAACCCTGCGGATTTACGCATTGATACCTACCGTGCATCCGGCGCGGGTGGACAGCACGTTAATAAAACAGAATCTGCGGTGCGTATTACCCACCTGCCAACCAATGTGGTGGTACAGTGTCAGAACGATCGCTCACAACATAAAAACAAGGCCAGTGCCATGAAACAACTTAAGGCCAAGTTGTATGAACTGGAAATGCAAAAACGCAGCGGTGATCAGCAGGCGGTTGAAGATAATAAATCGGACATCGGTTGGGGCAGTCAAATACGTTCCTATGTACTCGACTCTTCCAGAATTAAAGATTTGCGCACCAATGTTGAAACTGGTAATACTCAGGCGGTTTTAGACGGTGGGATAGATATGTTTATTGAGGCCAGCTTGAAATCGGGATTATAAGATATAAATACGTCGTCATACTTGCGAAAGCAGGGATGACAGTAATAGCGACATTAAATTCACAGAAAATATAAAACATTATGACTGACGAAAACAAAACAGAAGAACCACAGATAGACGAAAATAAACTGATCGCACAGCGCCGTGAAAAACTGGCGACAATGCGTGAGAATGGCAATGCCTTTCCTAATGATTTTCGTCGAGACAATTTAGCCAGTGAATTACATGTGCAATATGACGAAAAAACAAAAGAAGAACTGGAAGAGCTTAATGTAACGGTTAAAGTGGCAGGTCGGATGATGGCAAAGCGCATTATGGGTAAAGCCAGCTTCGCACAACTTCAGGATATGTCCGGTAGAGTGCAATTGTTTTTACAACGCGATTCATTACCTGAAGGTTTATATAACGACGGATTTAAAAAGTGGGATATCGGCGATATTATTGGCGCTGAAGGCGTTTTATTTAAAACCAAAACCGATGAACTTTCGGTTAAGTTAAGTAATATTAAGCTACTCACCAAGTCCCTGCGTCCTTTACCTGAAAAATTTCACGGACTGTCTGATCAGGAAACCCGTTACCGTCAACGCTATGTCGATCTGGTGATGAATGAGGAAGTGCGTAATACTTTTCAGCTACGTTCAAAAATCATTTCTTATATCAGGCGCTTTTTTGAAGATCGGGGTTTTATGGATGTTGAAACACCGATGTTGCAGGGGATTCCCGGGGGTGCAACAGCACGTCCGTTTGAAACTTTTCATAACGCGCTCGATATGCCAATGTTTATGCGAATTGCGCCAGAGTTATATTTAAAACGCCTGGTTGTTGGCGGCTTTGAAAAGGTATTTGAAATCAATCGTAATTTTAGAAATGAAGGGGTTTCCACCCGCCATAATCCAGAATTTACCATGTTGGAATTTTATCAGTCATATGCGGATTATAATGATCTGATGGATATTACTGAAGCCCTTCTACATGGATTGGCAAAAGATGTTGTGGGCAGTGAAAAAATTCAGTATCAGGGCGATGTTTATGACTTTGGCAGTAAGTTCGAACGTATGTCTGTTTTTGATTCAATTTTACATTTTAATCCAGACTTAAATGCGGATGATATAAATACGGTTGAAGCGGCAACAAAAGTTGCGCATAAACTGGATATCCCATTAAAAGATTCTTATGGCCTCGGGAAAATACAGATTGAAATATTTGAAAAAACCGTTGAACATCGTTTAATGAATCCAACCTTTATAACTGAATACCCTACGGAAGTTTCACCACTGGCGCGACGCAATGATGGTAACGAATTTATTACTGATCGCTTTGAGTTTTTTGTAGGTGGACGTGAAATTGCAAATGGTTTCTCAGAGTTAAATGATGCTGAAGATCAGGCAGAAAGATTTAAGCAGCAGGTAGCAGATAAAGATGCCGGTGATGATGAAGCCATGCACTATGATGCGGACTATATTAGAGCCCTCGAACATGGATTACCGCCTACGGCAGGTGAGGGTATTGGTATCGATAGACTGGTGATGTTGTTAACCGATGCGCCTTCTATACGCGATGTAATTTTATTTCCGCATATGCGGGTTGAGGTTTAGATAAGTATTGTTGAAGAAAAAGAAAACGAAAAAGAAAAAGAAAACGCAAATGGCCGTTCTAATACATCCATGTAGCCATGGCATTAGTGCATCCATGCACGTCAACGCGAATAAACGCAAATATTTTTAGGATTGTGCGCCTGCGGCGCTCATTTCATTTTTATTGCTTTTTCTTTTATTTGCGTGCATTAGCGTTCATTTGCGTTTTCTTTTTATTTTAACTACATATATTTCCAGGGATTATTTGCATTGTCAGAATTTGATCTTATCAATCAATTTTTTAAAGCCGCTAGCATAAAGCGTGATGATGTTTTACTCGGCATTGGAGATGACTGTGCAATACTCTCACCACCACAGGGCAAACAATTAGCCGTATCTACTGATACCTTAATCAGTGGTGTGCATTTTCCTGAATCTACCGCTGCCGAGGATATTGGTTATAAATCCTTAGCGGTTAATTTAAGTGATCTTGCGGCAATGGGAGCAGATCCAGCCTGGGTGAGCCTGGCTATAAGTTTGCCGAAGGCGGATGAAAACTGGTTAGGCAATTTTATGCGTGGCTTTAATCAGCTGGCTGAGAAATATAATGTAACATTAATTGGGGGGGATACTACCCAGGGTTCATTGAGTGTTACAGTTAATATCACCGGTTTTGTTGATGCGGATAAAGCCTTAAAAAGAAGCCGTGCCAAAGTGGGAGATTCGATTTTTGTTAGCGGTAATATCGGTGATTCGGCAATAGGGTTAAAAGCTATTTTTAATAAGCTCGAAGTTAATAGAACTATTTCGGAACACGATAAAATCTATTGTATAAATCGTCTCAATCGACCAGTACCCAGAATCGAAGCAGGTCAGTTGTTACGTGACTTTTCTGTTGCCGCAATAGATATTTCAGATGGTTTGATGGCGGATTTAAATCATATTTGTGAAGCCAGCGGCGTTGGTGCACTTTTGAATCTGCAACAAATACCATTATCACAGGCGGTGTTAAACTACTATGACAACCAACCTGACTGGCAGGATATTTTAAGCGCAGGGGATGATTATGAATTATGCTTTACCTGTGCGGAGAATCAGCTTTCTGAATTACAGGAAATAATGGATACACATAATGTTAATATTTTTTGCATCGGAAAGGTCACACATAATTCCGGTATTAAATGTTTAAATAATGACCAGTTAATCAGTTTTAATCAATCAGGATACAAACATTTTAAATGAAAAGTGCTATTAAAATTCCATTCTCATATTTAAAAAACCCGTTACATTTTATCTCTCTGGGGTTTGGTTCAGGCCTGGCCCCAAAAGCCCCAGGTACATTTGGAACGCTTGCGGCAGTGCCTTTGTATCTGCTAATGACTAACCTGGAATTAGGGCTGTATTTATTGATTACCTGCGTTGTGACCTTTGTGGGTGTTTATCTGTGTTATTACACCAGTAAAGCACTGGGCGTGCATGATCATTCTGGTATTGTCATAGATGAAATTGCGGGTTATTTTATAACCATGATTGCGGTTCCATTTGACTGGCTATGGATATGTGTGGGTTTTATTCTGTTTCGTTTCTTTGATATTTTGAAACCCTGGCCAATTTCATGGATTGATGAAAATATTCATGGTGGTTTAGGTATAATGCTCGATGATGTACTGGCGGGTGTTTTTGCATTTGTTTGTTTACATGCAATCATTAATTATATATAGCTCATATACAGAATGAAAATAACTTACCTAAAACATATAAAAATCACAGTTTTACTTTCGCTGTTTTCATTGGTACTGCCGGTTAATGCCAACGAAGATATACAAATAGAAGTGCAGGCATTAATGCCTGGCATGGTTGTGCTGATGATCAACGGCAGCAGGGAAACATTGAAAACCGGTAATGAAACTCAGGGAGTTAAATTAATTTCATCGACTACCAAAACAGCTGTACTTGAAGTTAATGGTGAACAAAAAAATTATCAAATGGGTACAACCGTGGGTACCCGTTTTACACAACGAGAAAAAGTCACAGAACGAGTGATTGTTGATCAGAATGGAATGTTTAGAAGTTATGGAAGCATTAATGGGCAAAGTGTCAAGTTTCTGGTCGATACGGGTGCCACTTCAGTGGCAATGAGTGAAAAAGCCGCACGTAAATTAGGTATTCAATATCAGCTTAAAGGTATACCGACTCGAACTAGCACGGCTTCTGGTATTGCCAGGGCCTGGTCAGTGAAACTTAAAACGGTGAGTCTCGGAAAGTTACTTGAACGGAATGTTCAAGGCGTTGTAGTTGAGGGGAACTTTCCCAGGCAGGTATTACTAGGAATGTCTTTTCTAAATAGAATGAAAGTTGAAAAAGAAGGGGCGACAATGAAAATTACAAGTAAAAAGTAATTTTTAGTTAACTCGAGCTAAATATCAATTGCTGCTTTCTGTTTTAAATTATAACGCGTTTTTATTCCCTGATATAAGCCGCAATAAATAATATTCATTGTCGAAATTACCGGTATAGCTACCACCATTCCAATAAAACCAAATAAGTTACCGAATACAATAATGCCAACAATGACAATTAAAGGGTGCAGGTTTACCGCATTAGCAATAACCGCTGGGATTACAATTACATTATCAATTAACTGCGCGATTAAAATAACAGATATCGCTGCACCCACTAACCAGAATTCGACCGGGACATGACCCAGTGCAAGTAACACGGGTAGAACCATGGCAAGTAACGGCCCAACGTAAGGAATGAGGTTAAGTACCCCCGCCACTATGCCCAATAAAAAAGGCGAGTCAAATCCGAGTATATAAAATCCAATGGTGGTTATTACACACATGATGGCAGATTGAATCATAATGCCACGAATATATTCCTGTAATTGATGGGCAACCCGATAATAAATTAACCAACCCATTTCAAAACTGGAATTGGGGAGTTTGTCGAGTAAGTTATTTCGAAAAGTCCTGAAGTCTCTAACTAGAAAAAAAGTAAATATGGGAACTAACACTAATAAAACTGACAGGCTGATCAGCATATTTGAGCCTTCAATCAGGGCAGCTTTTCCCCATTCATCTACCTGTGTAAAAAAATGCTGGGTCAGTCTGCTTGATTGAATGTCTAAATTTAAAGAGGTGGCAATATGCTGGCTAATATCTTCACCCATTGTAGTAATGGATTGCCAGACGACGGGTAGCTGAGATTGTAGTGTTGAGAGTTGAGATGACAGGTGTGGTAATAATAATGAGACACATAATGCACCGATGGCAACCAGAATTAATAAAACACTAAGCGATGAGGCATTGCGGGATAATCCGTGACGTTCAAATGTTTCAGAAATTGGTTCGAGCAAAGCATATAAAGTAAATGAAATAATAATGGGTATGAGCAGTGGGGCTAGCAAAATAGCGAGTAAAGTAATTGCGGTAAATATTAAACTAAACACAAAAAGTGTTCTGCTAAGTGGGTGAAGTATGAGTGTTTGTAACATGTCCAGTTTAGTATTATGGCTAGCTGGTTTGCATTGAAAGTAAGATATTAGTATGGCGTAATCTGGCAGCTAAAACCGTTGCAATATTTAACATAAATTGCGCGCCACTTCTGGGTGAACGTTTAATCCATTCTTCAAGGTCGGAACGTAAAAAGAAAATTAGCTCGGAATCTTCACAAGCGATGGCATCAGCGGTACGTGGTTCATCAATAATGAGCGCAACCTCTCCAAAAAAATCACCGGCGACAAGTTCTGCAAGTAATTTTTCTGCGGCTTTAATTTCTATTGCACCACTGCGAATTAAAACAATACTGGCGCCGATATCGCCACTATTAAAAACCATTTCGCCTTTTTTGTAATGTCGGGGATGCATGGTTTTTACCAGATCACGGCATTCGCGTCGGGTGATTTTATCGAACAGGGGGGTATCCATCCACATCTCGGTGACTTCGGATGTACGATCTTCTTTAGCTTTAAACAGGTTTTGCCAGAGAGGGTGTTGTGAACTCATTTTATTATTAAGTATTTAAACCACATTCTTCAGAGTGTATATATCTATTTTTATAATTGGTTAGAGTGTAGCAGGTATTGCGCAGATGTTCCTTGCAAGAGCATCCCCCAGATCAAATCACCGCTAAGCCATTGGCTTTTAACATTCGGCAAAGTTGTATTAGTGGCAGGCCAATTAAAGTGTTAGGGTCATCACCGCGCATGCTTTCAAACAGGCTGATTCCCAGAGCTTCTGATTTAAAACTGCCCGCACAATTATATGGTTCTTCACGTTTGAGATAATTTTCAATTTCACTGTCTGACAACTCACGAAATTTAACGACAAAGGATTCACAAATGGTTTCAGAGTGACCGCTGGCACTGTTGTGTAAGCATAAACCGGTGTAAAAGGTGATGCTTTGCCCAGAGGCGGCTTTGAGCTGTTTGAAGGCTACCTCATAGTTACCGGGTTTATGCAGAACCTCGCCGTTAAGTGCTGCACTTTGGTCTGAGCCAATAATTAAAGCGTGTGGGTGCTGAGGAGCCAGTGCCCTGGCTTTGGCTTCAGATAAGCGTTTCACCATGGTTTTGATGGATTCACCGGGCAGCGGAGTTTCATCAACATCCGGAGAGTCAGTTTCAAATTGCAGGTGTAATTTTTCCAGCAGGGCTTTGCGAAAGGGTGAACTTGAAGCTAAAACGAGTTTCATGGTTGGGTAATTATAGAGTTTCAAAAACAGGCATTTTACCCTGTCTGATTAAATCATTGTAGTGATTCAAGCGTGTCGAAAAGATAAATGAATGCAGCATTTGCGATTAATGCCGAAATCCTTGAAAATAAAGGGAATTTCTTTGACAGCAGAGACAGAAGCGGATAGAATCGCGCGATTATTATGAACCAGATATTACCTGTCCATCTGAACTTCGCCCAGAAAGCCAAAATTGGCTTTGAACTAAAGGGAAAATGGCCTATTAAGCAGCTAAAACGCTTAAATGAGGTATTGATGTCAGATCAGGGTGAGTTGGATGTCGAGTTGACGTTTGATCGGGCGGGGCCCATTCCGTTTATTGAAGGTCATATTACGGCAGAGCTGCAACTGAAGTGTCAACGCTGTATGCAGGCGATGCCGCATCCGGTGGATATCCGGTTTAAATTAGGGTTGGTGCTGAATGATGAGCACATTGAAAAATTGCCCGATGATTTTGAGCCTTATATGCTCGAAGATGATAATAACCACCTGCCAGATATGCTGGAAGATGAGTTGTTATTGGCGCTACCACTGGTCGCCATGCACGAATTCGATTGTTCTGATTATCTGCAACAGCAGGATTCAGATCAACAGAATGAAGTAGAAAAAGTTGAAGAAAAGGAAAACCCGTTTTCCGTATTGAAAGATTTACTTTAACAACATCTACTTTAATAAGTTTATTTAAGTTATTGTTTTATATGGCACATAGTGCTATTTATTGGAGAATGAAATGGCAGTACAACAAAACCGTAAAACGCGTTCAAGACGTGGTATGCGTCGTTCACATGATGCACTAACTGGTGCTGCTCTGTCTGTAGATCAAACTACAGGTGAAACGCACTTACGCCATCACGTAACACCAGACGGCTACTTTAAAGGTCGTAAAATTACTACTAATGCCAGCGAAAGCTAGTAAGTGGTAAATGCAACCCGGCGAATCATCGTCGGGATGTGTAAACAAGTCGTGTAACTAAAATACACGCATGTAAAATCGGGCATTCGTATCGATTTTCACATGATAATAACGGCGCAGTTTAATAGGCGCCTCGTTTAGCGTAAGCGCAAAACGAATTCATTTCTTACTTATATAGAGATTTTATGCCCGAATCCCCGATTATTGCGATTGATGCCATGGGTGGTGATATAGGCCCAGAAGTGACAGTTGCAGCCGCTGGCCGCATTCTTAAGCAACGCCAGGATGTTAAGCTGATTCTGGTGGGACTTGAAGATAAAATAAACGCCGAGCTTTCACGCCTTAATATTAAAAAATCTGACCGTTTATCCGTGCAACATGCTTCCGAGTTGGTCGCCATGGATGAAGCCCCTGCATTAGCCCTTCGTAAAAAGAAAGACTCTTCAATGCGGGTGGCTATCAACCTGGTGCAAGAAGGCAAAGCCGGTGCGGCGGTTAGTGCGGGTAATACCGGTGCGCTGATGGCAACTGCGAAATTTGTATTTAAAACCCTGTCAGGAATAGATCGTCCTGCCATTATGACGACATTACCCAATATGCAAGGTCACACACACATGCTCGATTTAGGGGCAAATGTGGATTCCAGTGCTGAAAATTTATTTCAGTTTGCGGTTATGGGTTCTGTTACCGCATCGGCGGTCGATAATGTGGATAACCCTCGAGTGGGTTTGCTTAATGTAGGCTCCGAGGCTATGAAAGGTAATGCCCAGGTAAAAGCTGCAGAGCCTTTACTTCAAAACAGCAACCTTAACTACATTGGCTTTGTGGAAGGTGATGATATTTATAATGGTTCGGTCGATGTGGTGGTATGTGATGGATTTGTGGGCAATATATCACTGAAAAGCACCGAAGGTGTTGCTAAAATGATCGGCCAGTTTATGCGAGAAGAATTCACGCGTAATTTATTTACCAAACTGATCGCATTAATTGCGACACCCGTATTAAACTCATTTAAGAAGCGCGTTGACCACCGACGTTACAATGGTGCCAGCTTGCTGGGTCTGAAGCAAATTGTAATAAAAAGTCACGGTGGTGCTGATGAGTATGCCTATTCTAAAGCCATTGAAGTGGCGATACTGGAAGTGGAGAAATCCGTACCCCAATGTATTGAAAGCCATCTTGGGGCATTATTAGAAAATACGCCGACTACAAACTAGTCGCCCAGCAGGATTTAACCTGCAGTTAATATTAAAAGAGCCTAATTTTGAAATACGCGCGCATTACCGGAACCGGTAGTTATTTACCTGAACGCATTATGACCAATGCTGATATTGAAAAAATCGTTGATACAACGGATCAATGGATTCAGGAACGCACCGGCATCAAACAGCGCCATATTGCCGCGGATGACCAGACCACCTGTGATTTAGCGGAGCAGGCGGCGCTTAAAGCCATGCAGGCCGCTGGTAAAACCAAAGATGATATCGATTTAATCATTGTTGCCACCACCACACCCGACCAGGTGTTTCCCAGTGTTGCCTGTTTGTTGCAGAAAAAACTTGGAATTCATGGTTGTGCAGCTTTTGATGTGCAGGCGGTATGCACAGGTTTTGTGTATGCTTTGGGTATTGCAGATAATTTTATCCGCGCAGGCTCAGCAAAGTGTGCATTGGTGATTGGCGCCGAAACCCTGTCACGAATTCTTGACTGGAACGACCGGGGAACCTGTGTACTGTTCGGTGATGGTGCAGGTGCGGTTATTGTAGAAGAAAGCGATAGCCCGGGAATTTTATCATCACATCTGCATGCTGATGGCGCTTATGAGCATTTATTAAATGTTCCCAACGGAATTTCAAAAAATCAGCAGCGCTTCCGGGAAGAGGGAGCGCATATCACCATGAAAGGCAATGAAGTGTTTAAAATGGCGGTGAATACATTGGGGCGAATTGTTGATGAAACCCTGGCTGCCAATAATATGCAAAAGTCGGATATCGACTGGTTGGTGCCCCATCAGGCGAATATTCGCATTATAAATGCCACCGGCAAAAAGCTGGGCCTTAACCCGGATCACGTAGTGGTGACGGTTGATGTGCAGGGTAATACTTCTGCCGCATCCGTACCATTGGCACTGGATACCGCAGTCAGAGCCGGTAAAATAAAAGAAGGCGAAACGGTAATGTTGGAAGCCTTTGGTGGCGGTTTTACATGGGGTGCAGCTCTGCTGAAGTGGTAATGAATTTCGAGGGGCTTATTCCGATAATTCAGTGTCAGCATATTGAACAGACTCTGGAATTTTATCAACAGGCCCTGCGTTATATAATTATCAGCAAAACAGAAACCGATACTGGCCTGCAATGGGCGTATATCAAATCAGACAATACCTTTTTGATGCTGCAAAAAAGCACAAATGCTACAGGTGCTTCTCAGGATAAAACTTCGAATTCAACCCCGCTTACAAGCCAGTCAAACAATATTATCCTGCATTACTACACCGCTGATGTTTCAGCTCAGCGCCAGTTTATGGCCGCTAAGGGGATTAAGGTTGGTCAATTAGAAGACACCGCGTATCATATCAGGCAGTTTTTTGTAGAAGATCCGGAAGGCAATAAAATTGTAATCGGACAAGACATAAAAAACCAACTATCATAATGTTTAGGCATTAATATATAAGGTCTACTTTTTCAGTATGTTTTTTTAAGAGAGTATTTATGAATAAATTTACCAAAGTACTAATAATTCCAGCAATCATCGTTAATTTATCAGCTTGTGCTGCATTTACTGAAGTATCATCGAGCACCAGTTCGACTTCGGATGCGGTTACCCCCGATGTAACATTAAATGAATTTGTAAATAAACGCTATGTCGCGATTCGTCATGATGCAGCAAATGGTGGCGGTGAAAACCTCGATGCTTTGGCTCAGCTACTAGGTGAAAAAGACAAACAGGCATTTGCTGAAAAAATGAAACTCAATTTTGATAGTGTTTTTAAAGATGTCGATCAGCCATCTGAAATTATCGTGAGAATTGAAAAAAAGGTGGTTTCTAAAAAAGCATAGCTTATAAAAAAGTCTGAGTTAAATCCCTCGATATTGAATGCACTAGCTGCTTTAATATCGGAGGATAAAATAGCTTAATCTGGTGTTATAACAACAAAACAGGTTTCATTGTGTTACATTCACATTCTTTGGGCGGATCTGAAAAATACAGAGTGATTAGAAGGTCTGTCAACACTATGTTGATATAGAAATTTAAAAAACACTGCAATAAAGGGAGCGGGTGTTGTTTGATATTGAAAATGACAATAATAAGCAAGTTTCTAATAAAGAACTCGATCAGAATATAAATCGAGGACTCGCGCTACTGGTTTTGATAACGGTATCAATTGTCGGTTCAAGCTGGCTTTTATCGTTACCCGTATACTTTGATATTAAAATTGCAGCGCAAATACTTCCTGTGTTGTTTTCAATTCTTCTGTTATTTTTTGTAACTAAGGTACAGCATGTTTTTATAAATAAAATTGCGCCGGTAGTGGGGTTCAGCTTAGTTTTTTGTAGCTGGTCTTATGTGATTTTTTTAAATGCAAATATAACTAGTCAAATAAAAAATATCGTTGAGGCGCAATATTTAGGCATGTCTCACACCATGTACCTGATAGGATTGTGCTTTATTATATTCTGGTTGGGGCGTTATTTTAAATATAGCTTATACCTTTCACTACTATCCGTTATATCGTTTTTAATATTTTTGTTTTTATTCGCAGATATAAAAATAATTTACTTATTAGCGTTGGCATTATTGCTGGGATCCAGTTCAGTTTTTGCAGTTATAGGTTTAAGTAGTGCTCATCAGCTTGCTGAAGTAGGCAACAATCAGGAAGATTTTTATGACCCATTTAATGATTCGCAGGCAAAAGAGTTGTTGCTTTCATCGGAAATTAAAGAAGAAGTAATTGAACCTGAGCTTGAAATTAATGCGCTGCCACTTAATGAGTCATCTGTTACCCATGATTGGGAGTTGATATTAAGAGAATTACATGGGGAATTAAAAAACACTACTGATGTTGATCAGTTATTTAAAAGCATGCTTGTGTTTTTGCATGGGGCGATCGAATTTGATGGCGCAGCTGTGGGTATGCTACAGGATAAAAGCATTAGAAAAATTGTAGATTTCGGTGATGATGAGTATGTGAATGCTCAGTCACTTAACTGGACAAATAAAAGAATTAAAGAGTTGTTTGCTCTGCGTGAGCCAATACTAAGTACACAAAAAGGCTTAAATGCTGATACTAGTCAAATTACTAAACCAATGCATCGACTCGATGTGCCAGTTATTACCAATAAAAAAGTAGTTGGACTGGTTACTCTATTTAGAGATGAATGGCAGTTTGATAGTCATGATGTAAAGCTATCCGCCAGCATTGTGTTTCATAGCATGATTGCACTACGCCAGGCTCGGTTACAGGAAGAAATTAAGCGCTTAAGTAGTGATTCACCTGAAATTAAAGTAACACTTTATAGCCGGGAACAGTTTGTAAGTCGCTGCAGGCCTGTATTTGAAAAATTGTCTCAGCCCAGAGAATGTTCATTGTTTATAATGGAGATTGATAATCTTGATGAGGTTATCGATAAGCAGGGTAGAGAGGCGGGTTCTTTATTGTATAAATTCACTTCAAAAGCCATAAAGTCATTTTTGACTGAAAGGGATATCTTTGGCAGATATGGGAATGATGGATTTATTGTCTTACTGGATGAAACGAATCTAATGCATGCTAAAGAAGTAGCTGAAAAAATAAGAGTTAAAGTATCGAATAATAAAATAAATTACCAGGGAAACGTATTATCTACTACAGTCAGTATTGGTTTAACTATTGTTTCTGATGCGAAAGAAGACTTACCCTCTCTAATGCGTAAGGCTGATATGGGTTTGTTTGTGGCAAAAGAAAATGGTTGTAATACTGTTAAAGTTAGTTTGTGATTTTTTGCGTCTGCTTAATTTATAAGACAGGTATGACTTGAATATGCTTCCAGATCAGGTGAAGCTTCGCTAAAATAATTTCACAGGTTTTTTATGACTGAGCACATTGATCAGCTTTCGAATATCAATAAATTTCTTCCGCTGAAAGAAAAATTGATTTCTACCCATAAGTCAATTAATGATATTTTTCCTTTTATTGTCCGAATTGCAATTGCATTATATGACTCTAAAACAAAAAGCCTGAATACATATCTACATAGCAGTGGAGATGCTAACCCGCTAGAGCACTATCAGACACCGCTGGAAAATGCACCATCTTTAAAAAAAATACTCGATCTGGGCTTGCCAAGAGTTGTTAATAATCTAATCACTTTTGATGATGGTGAGCATGAGCACACACGCCGGATTGGTCGAAGTGGTTATGCGGCCAGTTATACATTACCAATTTTTAATGACGGGGAGTTTATCGGCTTCATTTTTTTTAATTCAAATAAAAAAGATGTGTTTACAGAAGATGTTCTGCGTCAGGTTGATGTTTATGCTCATATGATTTCTTTACTGGTGATTAATGAGCTGAGTTCAATTCAGGTTCTGACAGCAGCGGTTAAAACAACCGGTCATATCACCCATATGCGTGATCCTGAAACGGGTAGTCATCTGGACAGGATGTCACGTTACAGTCGATTAATTGCTAATACACTGGCGCAAGAGTACCGACTTGATGATAGCTATATCGAGCATATTTTTATGTTTTCTCCTTTACATGATATTGGAAAAATTGGTATACCCGATAATATTTTATTAAAGCAAGGTAAGCTTGATGAAGCTGAAAATAAAATCATGAAAACCCATGTAGAAAAAGGTTGCGAAATTATAGATGGATTGTTACAAAATTTTGGCCTTCAGGGCTTTGCACATATGGATGTATTACGTAATATTACCATGAGTCATCATGAGGCGGTAAATGGAACGGGTTATCCGGCAGGCTTAAAGGGTAATGAGATACCGTTAGAGTCGCGAATTGTTGCAGTAGCTGATGTATTTGATGCTTTAACCAGTAAGCGACCTTACAAGGATGCGTGGAGTAATGAAAAGGCCATAAATATGCTCAAGGAGTTATCGGGTGAAAAACTTGATAAGGCTTGTGTAAATGCGCTGCTTGATAATATGGAGCAGGTTGAGATAATTCAGCAACGCTTCAAGGAAGATAACATGTAATAAAAATAGTTAACTTTTATACAACGCAACTGTGCCCTGCAAATATTTAAGTAAAGAGATTTTTTTAAAGAGTAAAAAATTACTTCTCTCAGTACCGGCTATTAACAGTTGAGTTGTGAGCGTTTTAACATATCTTTAGCATGCTCAACGGTTTGTTGGGTGATTTCAAGTCCTCCCAGCATTCGTGAAATTTCATCAACCCGTTGCTCCATTTCTAACGGGATTATTTCAGTGCGGGTTTCTTTGCCATCGCTATGCTTATAAACCTGCATGTGATAATGCGCCTGGGATGCAACCTGAGGTAAATGTGTTATGCAGAAAACCTGCCGACTTTCACCCAGCATTCGTAGGTGTTTGCCAACAATTTCTGCAATACCTCCGCCGACACCACTATCAACTTCGTCAAAAATTAAAGTTGGAATGCGACCCTGTTGAGCGGTAATCATTTGAATGGCTAAACTAATTCTAGCCAGTTCACCACCGGATGCAGTTTTTGCAAGAGCTTTAAATGGCTGGCCTGTATTGGTGCTGACCATATATTCGATTTGATCCAGCCCATTAGGTGAAGGTTTATCTTTTGATATTAACTGAATTTCAAATTTACCGCCGGACATGCCAAGCGTTTGCATGGATTCACTGATTTGCTTGTTGAGTTTTCTGGATGTTTTTAATCTTGATTCGGTGAGTTTTTTAGCCAGTGTGATGTATTTTTTATTGAGCATATCTACATCGTTTTCCAACTGGTTTAAATTTTCATCCGCATTATCTAGTGCATTTAGTTCTGTGGACAAAGCATCACTTAATTCGATTAGCTGGTCAGGCTCGACATGATGTTTACGGGATAAATCATGAATTATACCGAGGCGGGTTTCCACTTCTTCAAAGCGTTGCGGATCGCTGTTTAAATTATCTTTATAGTCGCGTAACAAGCTGGCAGTTTCTTCAATTTGTACCATTGCTTCAGAGAGCATTTCAAAAGCGGGTGTCAGGCTATCATCGGTTGATAACATTTCTTCAATTTTGCTGGCCTGCTGTGATAGCTGCAAATGAATACTTGAATCATCCGCATCATATAAATTATTTAAAGCCGAAGATGTGTTTTCACTGAGCTGATCGGCATTGGCTAATGTCTGATGCTCATGTTGCAGTTTTTCCGCTTCGCCTTTCAGCAGTGACAGATCTTCAAGCTCAGTCACCTGATAGCGTAATAAATCCAGCCGGTCATTTTTGTCTTTGCAGGCGGATTGCAGTTCATGCAGTTTTTCTTTTTTAGAATTCCAGTCATTAAAAATATTTTTAATATCGTTTAAAAGTTTGCCATGTTGTCCGTAGTCATCCAGTAACTGACGCTGCATATCGGGTTTCATTAATGACTGGTGTTCATGCTGGCCGTGAATATCAACCAGCATTTCACCCAGTTGTCGCATGTCCTGTAGTGGTACCGGGCTGCCATTTACAAACGCCCGTGAACGACCATCAGCCCCCAGTCTTCTGCGTAATAAGCAGTCGCCATCCGCATCCAGTTCTTTGCTTTTTAGCCAGTCATTGACGGCGCTTAAATTTGAAATATCAAACTCGGCACTGATTTCAGCTTTGCTTGAACCGGCACGCACACTGTCCGAATCTGCACGATCCCCCAGTAAAAGTCCGAGCGCTCCTAGTAAAATTGATTTTCCCGCACCAGTCTCGCCAGTGAGGGTTGTGAGTTTATTTTTAAAATCCAGATCGAGGTGATCGATAATGGCGAAATTTCTAATGCGAATATGGTTAAGCATTACAGTTGTTCACTCCAGTGTAATTTTGCACGCAAAATTTCATAATAGTCATAACTCGTTGGATGTATTAAAACAATGTTACCGGGTTTTTTCTGAATGATAATTTTATCAGCGGGCTTAACATCAAATGCAACCTGCCCATCAAAGGTAACCTGTGAAGTTGACTGCTTGCTTTCACCAATGATAATTTCAACTTTGCTGTCTGCATTAATCACCAGCGGGCGATTGGTTAATGTGTGTGGACATATCGGTACGACAACCATTGCATCTAATGTGGCGTGTAACAGTGGGCCGCCACTGGATAAAGCGTAAGCTGTTGAGCCGGTCGGGGTGGAAATGACCAGGCCGTCTGCGCGTTGATAATTTACAAACTGTCCATTGATGTAGGTTTCAAATTCAATCATGCGTGCCACATCACGAATGTGTACAACTACATCATTAAATGCATCTGCACAGGAAATTATTTTACCATTTCGCTCGACTTCCGCCTGTAATAAAAATCGCGACTCATCGACATATTTTCCCTGTAAAATCTGATCAAGGTGTTGCAGCATATCATCGGGAGAAATATCAACTAAAAATCCCAGTCGCCCTAGATTGATGCCAAGTACAGGAATATTGTGTTCTGCAAGTGAGCGCACGGCACCTAAAAAGGTGCCATCGCCACCGACGACGATGGCCAGGTCGGATCGTTGTGCCAGTGTGTCTCTATCGACGTAGTTAGCATTGTCGATTAAACCTTCTGCGCTTTTATCGTAAACTAGTGTGCATTTTTTTTCAGAGATAAAATCAGAGAGGCGTCTAATGGTTTTGCTGACGGCCTCACTTTTATCTTTTGCGATAATACCAATGGAATTTATTTTTATTGTCATTGTTTTTCACTTGGTCGTATTTTACTGTTTTGATAAACCGTCAATTCAACTGTGGCTTAAGTCAGCTGTCTATCTGCCATCCATTTAAACAACGGCAGGGTTAATGTTTATGTGACTTTTCAGCCAGTTCATACAATAATGCTAATGCCTGTCGCGGATTTAAATCATCCACCTGTATTTCCTGCAACTGCTCAACAATCGGGTGCGGGTTGTTGTTAAATAATTCCAGCTGTCCGGTGGTGGCCTCAACAAATACCTCGTGATTGTTGGCGGACTGGCGTTCTAAAATTTGTAGTTTCTTTCTGGCATTTTTAATAACTGACTCGGGGACGCCGGCTAACTTCGCAACTTGCAAACCGTAACTCTGATTTGCCGGGCCATCTTTTACCGCGTGCATAAAGACAATATTTTCACCGTGTTCCACTGCGTCAAGATGTACATTTTTTACGCTTTTTATTTCATCTACCATTGAAGTTAATTCAAAGTAGTGGGTTGCAAATAATGTATAAGGCCGGCTTTGCAGAGCCAGACTTTCGGCACAGGCCCAGGCTAAAGATAAACCATCAAAAGTGCTGGTGCCCCGGCCAATTTCGTCCATTAATACCAAACTTTTTTCCGTGGCATTATTTAAAATATTAGCGGCTTCGGTCATTTCAACCATAAACGTTGAGCGACCGGAGGCTAAATCATCGCTTGCGCCGATGCGGGTAAAAATTCGGTCAATCGAACCGATCAGCGCTTTATCAGCAGGCACATAACAGCCAATATGTGCCATTAATACAATCAGTGCGGTTTGACGCATGTAGGTTGATTTACCCCCCATATTAGGGCCGGTTATGATCAGCATACGTTGCTGGTCATTTAACTTGCTGTCATTGGGAATAAAGCTATTGTCTGTTACCTGCTCAACTACCGGGTGACGCCCTGCGGTAATGTTAATCGCAGAGCGCGTCTGAAATTCGGGCCGGCAATAATTTAAAGTGTCGGCACGCTCGGCGAAACAACACAACGTATCGAGTTCGGACAAACCTTCAGCACAAAGTTGCAGTGGATTTAAACTAAGCAGTAGTTTATTTAGCAATTCATCATAAAGTATTTTTTCTCTACTGAGCGCACGCTCTTTCGCACTTAATACTTTATCTTCAAATGATTTTAACTCCGGAGTAATAAATCGCTCCGCGGATTTTAAAGTCTGGCGGCGAATATAATCGGCAGGTGCATTATCGGATTGTGCACGGGAAATTTCGATATAAAAACCGTGCACTCGGTTATAACTCACCTTTAAGGTGTTTATGCCGGTGCGTTCTTTTTCACGTACTTCTAAATCGATTAAAAACTGATCGGCATTTTTACTTAAATTTCTCAGCTCATCGAGTTCTTCGTCATAACCCTCAGCTATTACTCCGCCATCGCGTAATACAACCGGTGGGTTTTCTATAATTGCAGATTGTAATAAGGCAACGGTTTGTGGGTGCTCGCTAATGGTGTCTGATAACTGGGATAGGCGTTCTGCCGCTAAATGACTTAGCAGCTGCTGAATTTGCGGTAACTGTGCCAGTGAATTACCCAACGTAAATAAATCTCGGGGGCGGGCAGATTTAATAGCCACCCGGCTAATAATGCGTTCTATGTCACCAATGTGCTTTAACTGACCCTGAATTTCAGCGTAATCCCGATTGCCTAATAAGGCTTCCACCCCACCAAGACGAATACTTAACTGTGACTGATCTCGTAGTGGGCGGTTAATCCAGCGGCGTAAACAGCGGCTGCCCATGGTGGTGGTGGTTTTATCAATGACCGAGGCGAGGGTATTTTCAGGGCCGCCATTCAGATTGGTTTCCAACTCTAGATTGCGTCGGCTGGCGGCATCGAGGAGAACAGAATCTTCACTGCGTTCAACCCGTAAGCCCTGTATATGGGGAAGGGCGGTACGCTGAGTGTCATTGACGTATTGCATCAGGCAGCCAGCAGCTAAAATAGCCTGGGTCATTCCATCACAACCAAAGCCGCAGAGATCTCGGGTGCCAAACTGCTCCGTCAGTAAGCGCTGACAGGTATCGTATTCAAAGTACCAGGGAGGCTGTCGACGCAGGCCTTTTACAGATGAAAGCTGGCTGTATAAAACATCATCTTCAGATATTAATAGCTCTGAGGGTTTAATACGCTCTAGTTCGGTTTGCAGCTGCTCCTCACTGGTAAGCTCCTGCACAAAAAAACGCCCTGACCCCACATCTAAAACCGCAATTCCGATGTGTTTGTCAAATGAGGCAATTGCCATTAAAAAGTTATCCCGGCGTTCTTCCAGCAGGTTTTCATCGGTAACCGTGCCTGGGGTCACAATACGCATTACCTGGCGTTCAACCGGACCTTTTGTAGTGGCGGGGTCGCCAATTTGCTCGCACAGGGCAACTGATTCACCGGCGCGAATCAAGCGCGCCAGGTAGTTATCCGCTGCATGGTAGGGAATACCGCACATGGGAATGGGCTCACCATTGGATTTTCCCCGAGCAGTAAGGGTTATATCGAGAAGCTGCGAGGCCTTGCGGGCATCATCGAAAAACAGTTCATAAAAATCCCCCATGCGGTAAAACAGCAGGATATCAGGGTGCTCGGCCTTAATGCGCAGAAACTGCTGCATCATGGGGGTGTGTTGCTGTTCTTTCTCTTTGGGCTTATCTGCTAGTTGTACCACTGTTTGCCTGTTAATTCTTTATATTTCATGAGTTTATCGTAAATTTCTATGTGTCATTCTGTAATAGAGGGTATTTGCAATTCGTAGAGATATTCCTCGAAGAGCCCCTTAAGTGCACAGAGTGAGAGAATATCAAATATGATCACAAACCACTATCACAAGGCGCAGATAATGTGGCATTGATTGTATAGAAATTACCTGCGGGGGGGGGGGGGGCAGTGTTATTAACACTGGCCCATAATTCTGACTTTGGTATTAATGGTTTGCGAGCGTGCCCGGATTTACGCTTCAGGCTTTTTAAACAGGAGGGTAATATCGCCTTTTTTATAGATGCCTGAAAAGCGCATGATTAAGGCTATTTCATGTGGTGAATAGTGTTCGTAAACCAGCTTGCTGTCAGGTATATGAGCCATAAAGCTAAATAACTGTTTACGATCATAATAAGAAACTACCGGTTCGCCGATGTTGTTCCAGTACCCGAAAAGGCCTATGCGCCCCGAGGTAAATTTTGAAACAAACTTCTTCACGTAAAATACCAGATCCATCGAGATCTTTGGGCTAAAAATCGGCTCTAATAAAATCAGGTGGCCACCGGGTTTTAAAATGGCCATAGCATTTTTAAGTGCGTTAATGGCTAGTTGGCGGGATTTATCCCGACTGGAATCAATCAGGTGGTGAAGCACGGCACCCACCACCACAAAATCAAATCGTTGTGTAACAATTTCACTGAAATTTTGATCTAAAATAGAGGCATTAAATGTAGTGCAACCGGTGTTTTCTTTGGCCTGTTGTAGGTAATTATCAGAAATATCAATGCCGGTTAAATTATTAATGCCTGTTTTATGGCTGATTAATGCCAGAATGTTTCCGGTGCCGCAGCCAATATCCGCAATGGATGCATTTTCAGTTGACAGTTTTTTAATAGAGTCAAGAAAAGGAAGGTAGCGCTCAATTGAGTATTCTGGGGTGTTATTATCAAAATAATCCGTTGTTTTCTGGTCAGAGTGAGCCTGCATAAGATTTACCTTTAGTCATTTAAGTCACTATAGTCATTATTGCACTAAATGTCTGCTTTTAATACTCGAAAGATTTGAGGGTTTGTGTGCAATTAACGATTTATATTATGAATATGTTATATACTAAGTCTGTTTATTTTTATTTATTTTTTGGAAGTTATATGAAATTGTTAAAGTTTACAAGTGTACTTTGTATAGTTTTTGGTTCAACCGTTGCGGTTGCTGAGATAAGTGAAGTCACCGCAAAAAATCTTGATATGAGTCATCTGGTTGATGTAAAAGATAAGAAACAACGTTTCTTTAATTTTATGCGGCCAATCGTTATTGAAGAAAATAATAAAGTGTTGAAATTGAGAGAGAAATTAATAGCCGCGAAAAAAGCCAACAATAATCAATCTTTTGTAGCACAGATCGCAGAAGATTATAGTGTTGAATGGGAAGCGGGAAAAGAAAACTGGGCGAAGCTTCTGGAAAGGGTGGATGCGGTTGCACTGGAAGTTGTACTGGCACAGAGTGCAAATGAGTCTGCCTGGGGGCAATCAAGATTTGCAACTCAGGGTAATAATTTTTTTGGACAATGGTGTTATAAAAAAGGTTGCGGGATTGTGCCAAAGCGGCGTGATAAGGGCACGCGACATGAAGTGGCTAAATTCAGTAGTGTTAATAGATCGGTTCGCAGTTATATTAAAAATATCAATACCGGGCGGGTTTATGCGCCACTCAGGCAGATACGCAAAAAGAACCGCGCTTCAGGTAAGAAACCGGATGCCACTGCACAGGCGGGTGGTTTAGTAAAATATTCGCAACGCCGCGAAGCTTATGTGAAAGAAATTCGTTCGATGATTCGTTATAACCGTAAGTTAATGCTGGGTTAAACGCCTGAGATTCCAGGCTTAACTCGGATGTTTTTATATAAATGATTTTAACGGAAAATGAAATCACCGGCTTAATTAACCAGCTGGCCGAAAAGCTGGTTAAACAAAATAAAATAATTGCCGCAGCTGAGTCATGCACTGGGGGCTGGGTGGCAAAATCTGCAACGGATATTGATGGCAGTTCCCAGTGGTTTGACTGTTCAGTTGTGACTTACAGTAATCAGGCAAAAATGAATTTGTTGGGGGTGCAGCAAGCAACACTTGAAACCCATGGTGCGGTGAGCCAGTCGGTAGTCAAGGAGATGGTACTGGGGTTGCTGGATCGTAGTAATGCGAATCTGGGGGTTTCAATTAGTGGCATCGCTGGTCCCGCAGGTGGTACTAAAGAAAAACCGGTGGGGACGGTGTGGATTGCATGGGCAAGGCCGGGTGTGTTTGTAGAGGCGGTAAAGTTTAAATTTAACGGTGACCGAAATCAGGTGCGCTTGCAGGCAGTTTATGAAGCAATAAAAGGTTTTGAACGATTGCTGGATCATTAAATGCAAAGATCGGAAAACAAAAAAAGAATATTTTTTGCTTTGTGGCCGGAGGATGATGTACGTGAAAGGCTCGTTAAAGCTTTTAATTTAAGCAGTTTTTCAAAACAGGCTGGGCAAAAATTTCAGCCACACAATTTACATCTTACCCTGCATTTCTTAGGAAATGTATCTGAACAAAAATATATTTGCGCAATGAATGCGGCGCAGAAACTGACATTTAATTCATTTGAGCTGGTGTTGAATAAGTTTGACGGGTTTCAAAAAGCAAAAATTTTTTATATGGGAATGACAGATGTTCCGCAGGGGTTGGTTGACTTACAGTCGCACTTGGGTGAGGTGTTAAGCGTTTGCAATTTTCAGCCTGAGTCGCGAGTATTTACACCTCATGTGACGTTGATGCGTAAGATCAAATCGTTCACTACTGAGAATGTAGCAGATGAAATTAATTGGCAGGTTAAGCGGTTTGCGCTAGTTGAGTCGCTTCCCGTTGAAGGTGGAGTAGAGTACAGACCGGTTAAGTTTTTTAAATGTGGGTTGTAGGGCGTTAGCTAAAACTAACGCTTACCTACATGGCTTACAAAAACGCCCAGCCTGCAAATGGCTCAATTTCATCCCGGTTACTGATGATGAGTTGATAGGCGTTTGGGTTTAGTGAGTAATCTGCGGTCGTATCCACTTTCATTTGTTGCAATAAATATCCCACCAATGCCTGTCTTACCTGTAACTCAATCATACCGTTTTGCATGTCGTAGTCGTAGCTTAATGCCAATCGTTGTTTTTCAGATAAGCCCGGATGTGCCTGTAGTTTTAAAGTAATGGGTTCCATCCATTCATCGTCATAGCTTTGGCTTGATTCAGCCGGTAAGTCTAATTTTTCAGTTTCAGTGAAACGCGATAAAACAAAATCTCTGAAATCATAATGTTCGTGATCATAGGCCCGCACATGCCAGCGCAGACCATTATTAACCAGCGCGTGGGGTTCGATAATTCTTTCCTGTTGCTGGCTCTCTCTCTGGCTCAATGAGTGGTATTTTACTTTCAACTGACTGGCATTTTTCATTGCCTGTATCAGAGGGGCCAACACATTTTTCTGCGGTAGTCTTACGGGAAAGGGGATACCTTCAACACTAATGCCGTAAATAGGTTCGTTGCCGGATGGGTTATCAACGGATAATAAATTTTGTGCGAACATGCTTAGAACTGTGTGCGGACTCAGGTCGGCAAACACTTCATCAAAGTTTGCGCTGGGTACAAAACTGAACAGGCTAGGGTTATATTCCAGGTTGCCTGGTGCCAGGTCATTGTAAAGTTTCAGGTCTTTAGTCGCTGCCGGATCTGATATGCCATAGGCCCTGGCCAACGTGCTGCGGCTGATATTTCCGCTGTAGTAGGCCATTATTTCTATAAACTGTAATCGCTGGCGGGTGGCGAATTTAATTTCGTGCAACATTTTAATGTTATCAGCCATCGGTCTCTTCTGTCTGTCTTTTCTATTTAACAATAAAGCGCGAATCAGTTCGCCCATACAGTATATATAAATCATGCTGATAAAACCAATATAGCTAATACTTTTTATCAACATGATAAAAAGTATTGACATCATAAAATGTATCCACTAATCTACAGCTATACCGCAACGCCGTAATCGCGTTATGCAAACGAAATAAACAATCAATGAGTAATAAAACAGGGGAATACCGATGGATGACAACAAGAAAAAAGCACTCAGCGCCGCATTAAGTCAAATTGAAAAGCAGTTTGGTAAAGGTTCGGTAATGCGCATGGGGGATTCGGTGGCGACGGAAATTGAAGCCATATCAACTGGTTCCATTGCATTGGATGTTGCGCTGGGTATAGGTGGTTTACCCAAGGGGCGAGTGGTCGAGATCTACGGTCCTGAGTCATCGGGTAAAACAACCCTGACTTTGCAGGTGATTGCAGAGGCGCAAAAACTCGGTGGTACCTGTGCGTTTGTTGATGCGGAGCATGCGCTGGATCCAAGCTACGCGGAAAAGCTCGGCGTTAATGTGGATGAGCTTCTGGTGTCACAGCCGGATACGGGTGAGCAGGCGCTGGAAATTACCGACATGCTGGTGCGTTCCGGTGCAGTGAGTGTGCTGGTGGTCGATTCGGTAGCGGCATTAACGCCGAAAGCGGAAATTGAAGGTGATATGGGGGATTCCCACATGGGGCTGCAGGCGCGTTTATTGAGTCAGGCCCTGCGTAAATTAACGGCTAATATCAAGCGATCGAATACCCTGGTTATCTTTATCAATCAGTTGCGGATGAAAATAGGGGTGATGTTTGGTAATCCTGAAACCACTACCGGTGGTAATGCGCTGAAGTTTTACTCATCTGTGCGTCTGGATATTCGGCGCATTGGTGCAATTAAGCGTGGCGAGGAAATCATTGGTAATGAAACCAAGGTGAAGGTAGTTAAAAACAAGGTCGCGCCGCCGTTCAAAACCATTAATTTTGAAATTCTCTACGGTGAAGGTATTTCCCACGAAGGTGAAATTATCGACATGGGCGTGAACTGTAAAATTATCGACAAGGCCGGTGCCTGGTATTCCTATAATGGGGATCGCATCGGACAGGGTAAGGATAAGGTGCGCAAGTTTATGAAAGATAACCCGGCGGTAGCAGATGAAATTGAAGCAAGAATTCGTGCGGAGCTGATGCCAAGTAAAGAAGAAATTGCGGAGAAAGCTGAGATGAATCAGGAAGTGGAAGCGGCAGAGGAAGCATCAGGGGAGGCGGTAGAGGGAGTGGTAGAGAAATAAAAAGATTTACCGCAAATAAGCGCGAATAAACGCAAATATTTATAGGCTTATGCTTTTATTTGCGTCTACTCGCGTTCATTTGCGGTAGTCTTTTAAGGGGGGCATATGTCACGTTCAGCAAACGAGGTCGCCATCGCAGCACTCTCGCGTCGTGAGCATTCTATTTTGGAAATGCGGCGTAAACTCAAACAGAAAAGTTTTGAAGACGACGAAATTGAAACCTGTATTGAAAAGTTAATTGATAATAATTTGCTATCAGAAGAGCGTTTTACCGAAAGTTATATTAATATGCGCAAGCGGCGTGGTTATGGTCCCGGGCGAATTGCTCAGGAGCTGCGTGAAAGGGGAATCGGCGAGGAGCAATTCGCGGATTTTCTGGATCGAAATAATCCGCACTGGCATGATGTTATGCGCGAGCAATACTGTAAAAAATACGGTACTGGGCTGGCGGATGATTATGCGGAAAAGGTTAAGCGCGCCAAACACCTGCAATCTCGAGGTTTTCCCTTAGATTGGATATTTAAACTGAATTCTATGGATTTAGATGATAATTAATTTCATTTAAATCAATTATTTAATATAACTAGTTAATGTAATTTAATATGACAACAACAGCCGAAATTCGACAGCAGTTCCTTGATTACTTCAGCAGCAAAGGCCACGAGGTGGTGGCCTCCAGCTCACTGGTGCCGGGCAATGACCCGACCCTGTTATTTACCAATGCGGGCATGGTGCAATTTAAAGATGTGTTCCTCGGGCAGGACAAACGCAGCTACACCACGGCCACCAGCAGCCAGCGTTGTGTACGTGCCGGTGGCAAACATAATGATCTGGAAAATGTCGGATACACCGCGCGTCATCACACCTTTTTCGAAATGCTCGGCAACTTCAGTTTCGGCGAATATTTTAAGCGTGATGCGATTAAATACGCCTGGGAATTTTTAACTGAAGTTTGCGGCCTGCCCAAAGAAAAGCTTTGGGTTACTGTCTATGCGGATGATGATGAAGCCGCAAAAATCTGGCTGGAAGAAATCGGCATAAACGAAAATGCTTTCTCGCGCATCGGTGACAAGCCCGGTGGTAAAAAGAATGAAAGTGATAATTTCTGGTCGATGGGGGATACCGGTCCCTGTGGGCCCTGCACTGAAATTTTCTATGACCATGGCGAAGGTATTTTTGGTGGTCCACCGGGATCACCAGATGAAGATGGTGATCGTTATATCGAAATCTGGAATCTGGTGTTTATGCAGTTTAACCGGGATAAATCCGGCAACATGAATCCCTTGCCCAAACCTTCGGTGGATACAGGTATGGGGCTAGAGCGGCTGGCGGCCATTTTGCAAAACGGCCACAGTAATTATGATATTGATCTGTTTCAGGCGTTAATTGCGGCGGCGGCCAAAGCCACCGGCTGCAAAGATCTGCACAACAGCTCGTTAAAAGTCATTGCTGATCATATTCGTTCCTGCGCATTTTTAATTGTCGATGGTGTGTTGCCATCCAATGAGGGCAGGGGTTATGTGCTGCGTCGCATTATTCGCCGGGCTTTGCGCCACGGGCATAAGCTGGGGCAGGATGGTCTGTTTTTCCATGAGCTTGTGCAACCGCTGGTTCAGCAGATGGGCGAGGCGTACCCAGAGCTGGCCAAAGCTCAGAAAGAGGTTGAGAAAGCCCTGAAGCTGGAAGAGCAGCGTTTTGCGGAAACCCTCGACAAAGGAATGAAAATTTTAGAAGAGGGTCTTGCGGAAATAAAAGGTGGGCAAATACCGGGTGACATGGTGTTTAAGCTATATGACACCTATGGTTTTCCGGTTGACCTGACCGCAGATATTGCCCGTGAGCGCGATCTTAGTCTGGATATGCCAGGATATGAAAAGGCCATGGATGCACAACGAAAACTGGCACAATCAGCCAGTAAGTTTGGTGTGGATTATAACGATGCAATTGAAACGGATGCGGTGACCGATTTTACCGGTTATGAGCACTTGCTAGATGAGTCGCAAATTGAAGCCCTGTTTAAGGGTGGGGAATCTGTGAATTCAATATCTGCCGGTGATGAGGCGGTAGTTATTTTAAAGCAAACCCCGTTTTATGCAGAATCCGGTGGACAGGTGGGTGACACCGGTCTGTTAAAAAATGACAACGCAAGCTTTGAAGTAATGGATACCCAGAAGCAGGGTAAGGCCTTTATTCATATTGGCTCGCTTTCAAAAGGCGAATTAAAAGTGGGTGATGCTTTAAGTGCTGAAATAAATGCGCAGCGCCGGGATGCCACTATTCGCAATCATTCAGCAACCCATTTAATGCACGCGGCATTGCGTAATATTCTGGGTGAGCACGTTCAGCAGAAGGGCTCACTGGTGAATAGTGAACGATTGCGTTTTGACTTTTCCCATAATGAGGCGGTAAAACCTGAGCAACTATTTGAAATTGAACAGATGGTTAACCAGCAAATCCGCTGTAACCTGGCAACGGATGCCGCAGAAATGGCCATTGCTGACGCTAAAGCCAAAGGTGCAATGGCGCTATTTGGGGAAAAATATGGCGACGAGGTGCGAGTGGTCTCCATGGGTGGGTTTTCCATTGAGCTATGTGGTGGTGTGCATGTGAAGCATAGCGGCGATATAGGCTCGTTTAAAATTATTGCGGAAACTGGCATTGCTTCTGGAGTGCGTCGCATAGAGGCGCTAACCGGTGTGGCAGCTGTTGAGTATGCTAATCAACAATCGAATAAAATCAATAAGATATCATCACTACTTAAAGCAAGTAGTGATGAGATTGAAGATAAGTTGTCTCAGGTTCTAGGTAAGTTAAGGGCCCAGGAAAAAGAAATTGCCCAGCTTAAATCTAAAATGGCAACGCAAACCGGTAAAGATTTAACTGCAGATGCGGTTGAGGTCAATGGGGTTAAGGTACTGGCTGTTAAGCTTGAAGGTGTCGATAGTAAATCACTGCGCGACACTATGGATCAGTTGAAAAATAAACTCGGTTCGGCGGTGATTGTATTGGCGACAGCGGATGATAAAAAAGTCAGCTTGTGTGCCGGTGTCACCAAAGATCAAACCGGCAATGTGAAAGCGGGTGATCTAGTGAATATGGTGGCCAGCCAGGTAGGTGGTAAAGGTGGTGGCAGACCGGATATGGCGATGGCGGGTGGTAGTGAGCCGGAGAATCTGGCCGGAGCATTGGCATCTGTGCAGGCCTGGGTTGAAGAGAAGTTATAGTAGCAATGGTGACGGTACATCTTCCTCGGGGAGAAACCGCCCTCTTTTGGCGATCTGTCCACAGTGCCAGTAAGTTAAGTTGTAACCTGTTGAAAACATACTAAATCGACAGTGTTAGCTCCCCTCTTTACCAAAGAGGGGTTGGGGGAGATTTAAAAACGTTCAAGTTAAGACGCTATATTTATAGTGCATTCAAACCTGAATGTTTTTAAATCCCCCTCAGTAGCATGATTTATTAATATAGTGATCTTGAGCTTTCACTACATTATATGTACTCCCGTTTTCAAAGGGGGAGGTCAATCTAGTTAACCGAAAATATTTATAATATTATCAAGGTTACAACTTAACTTACTGGCATTGGCACCGTCCCCTAATTGGATGCTATCAAGACTTTTACGAAGTGGTAGCCTACGCTATCTGCTTTTGAGATATCGACTATAAAGTCAAAAGATAAAAGCATTTGCGGACAAAACTGCTTTTGACTTTTATATCCAGGTGAAAGCAGCTCGGGTGTACGTCTTGAGTAAATTCGCAATAATCGTATGCATATGACATAATTCGCCACCCAATTTAAGGTGGTTTTTAGCAGAAAACAAACATGGCTTTAATCGTACAAAAATATGGTGGCACCTCCGTCGGTACTATTGAACGCATCCAGGCAGTGGCTGAGCGGGTGATTGCGACCCGTGACAAGGGTCATCAGGTGGTGGTGGTAGTTTCCGCGATGAGTGGCGAAACTAATCGACTAATAGGTCTTGCTAATCAAATAGATACAAAACTTTCTTCGCGTGAAATGGATGTACTGGTTTCTACTGGGGAGCAGGTGACAATTGCTTTATTAAGTATGGCGATTCATGCAAAAGGTGTGAAAGCTAAATCCTATACCGGTGCGCAAATTAAAATGCTCACCGATGAAGTGCACAGCAAGGCACGTATCAAAGATATTCAATGCAATGCTATGCAGCAGGATCTTGAAGATGGCAATATTATAGTGGTTGCCGGATTTCAGGGTGTTGATGAAAAAGGTAATATCACCACACTGGGACGAGGTGGATCTGATACAACTGCGGTTGCAATGGCGGCTGCATTAAAGGCGAAAGAGTGCCAGATTTATACTGATGTCGATGGCGTTTACACAACTGACCCAAGAGTTGAGCCGAAAGCCAGAAAATTAGATCGCATAACATTTGAAGAGATGCTGGAAATGGCGAGTCTTGGATCTAAGGTGCTGCAGATACGCTCGGTAGAGTTTGCCGGTAAATATAATGTGCCCCTGCGCGTATTATCTTCATTTGAAGAGGGTGAAGGGGTAGGTACATTAATAACAACTGAGGATGATGAAATGGAACAGGCCGTAATTTCCGGTATCGCATTTAATCGGGACGAAGCCCAGCTAACCATTTCCGGTGTGCCGGATCAGCCCGGTATCGCCTCGCAAATATTGGGTTCAATTAGCGAAGCTAATATTGAAATAGATATGATTGTTCAGAACGTGGGCGAAGACGGTACAACTGACTTTACCTTCACAGTGCATCGCAATGATTATGCGGCCGCATTAGATTGCCTGGAAAAAACCGGTAAAAAGCTCGGTGCTAAAAAAGTCAGGGGCAATGACGCGATTGTAAAAATATCGCTGGTAGGAGTGGGTATGCGATCACATGCGGGAATTGCCTCTTCTATGTTTGCAGCTTTAGCAAAAGAGGCTATAAATATATTGATGATTTCAACATCGGAAATAAAAATTTCTGTGGTGGTGGATGAGAAATATTTAGAACTCGGCGTGAGAACATTGCACAGTGAATTTAATTTAGAGCAAAAATCAGTATAAAACCACTCGAAAAAGGGATCACAGATTCGTGACAGCTGTGTTAACATTAGCTTCGGTGGACAGAGAAATAGGATATAAGGACTCTGCTTGCCACTGGTGATTGAATTTTAGGAGTAGTAAAAATGTTGATTCTAACTCGCCGTGTTGGCGAAACACTAATGATTGGTGATGATGTATCGGTTACGGTACTGGGTGTAAAAGGCAACCAGGTTCGTATTGGTATAAATGCACCAAAAGAAGTTTCTGTGCATCGTGAAGAAATTTACGAACGAATACAGAGAGAACAGGAAGACCAGAACGCGGGTAATACTGCAGGCTAAAAAAAATTAGCAAATTGGGCTTTACCTGTGAGCTGATCAAAGGTATTCTATGCCCCCTCAAAACCGCCGCTTTTTGCGGCGGTTTTGTTTGAATTAAGTATAAAAATTATAGTTAGATGAATAACTGAATTATAATAAGTAACTGGGTTTTTATACCTGTGTAGTAACGAGTTTTGTTCTTACATATAATTTTGGAGAGCTGGCCGAGTGGCTGAAGGCGCACCCCTGCTAAGGGTGTATATTGGAAACAGTATCGAGGGTTCGAATCCCTCGCTCTCCGCCACATAAAAAAAGGGCCCCCCTGGAAACAGGGGGGCCCTTTTTTTATGTGGCGGAGAGCGAATCTGATAAGAAGCAGTTTCGAAAAAATGCAGGAAAGCACTTTATTGATGCGAATGTTTTTATCGCGCCCTGAAGGGGTGATGTTATTTAGAGTAGCTGTTGTGTCCAGTGCCTTGAATGGTAAACAAAGATAACAAAATGGGATACGCGGCTATCAACTACGCCTGAGGCGCGTAAGAATCGGCGTTAAATAACTATCTGTGATTCACCTCTTTGAGTGATTTAAAGAGAGTTCATAGCAGTTATACTTCGTCAAAATGTTAAAGATAATTTTAAGGAATATAAATGTTTAATAAGTTTGCAGGTAAGCTTTTATTTGTATTTGGTTTAGCCACATTAACCATAGTTACATTTAATGCCTCAGCAGCTCTGTTGGACAGAGGAAACGGATTGATATATGACTCGTCTCAGGATATTACCTGGTATGCAGATGGCAACTATTCCCAAACCTCCGGTTACACCACAGATGGTTTAATGACCTGGCAGCAGGCAAATGACTGGGTTGCTCAATTAACGCTGGGTGGATATACGGGGTGGCGTTTACCATCAACACCTGACACAGACTTATCTTGCAGCAATCAGTATGATTTTTTTGGCTCCGGCAATGTTGTTAATGCGGGTTATAACTGTACCGGTAGTGAAATGGGCAACCTATTTTTTAATACGTTGGGCAATTCAGGCTCATGGGATTATGAAGGAGCCAACTATGTTGATTCTTATGGGTATTGGCAGACAAATGAAGGCAGTGGCCTTAACAATGCAGGCCCTTTTTACAATGTAATGTCCGGTTTACCAACAGATGAATTTGGTACACGTGATCCCGACGAAATAGCTTACTGGTCGGAAGCAATGGAAGCGGATGAGTATGGTGAATATGTATGGCATTTTCATTTGGGTGGGAATGATGGTTGGGATGGGTATCAGGGTTGGCGTATAGCTACTGACAAGTTCTACACTATGCTTGTACGTGATGGAGATGTTGTTTCAACTGTGCCGGTTCCAGCTGCGGTGTGGTTGTTTGTTTCAGGTCTTATTGGTCTGGCAGGAATTACACGACGCAAAAGGATGCGCTAATATATTTCATGGTGATTGAAAAAAGCAACCGGGATGGTTGTTTTTTTTTAATTATTATAATTCGACGCTTCAATATTTTTATTGCAATATTTGCCAAAATTACAGCTAAACTTTAAATTATGAAAGACTCAAAATTAAAGCTGGAAATTTTCCGGGGCCAAAGTGGCTTTGATAAAATAGTTAAACTCTGGAATAGTTTATTCCAGAGTTTAAAAAAAACCGTTTATACACAATCACCGACGTGGCACTCTGCTTATATAGAGCATTTGTGCACTGATCCAGATAGCTGTTATTACTTTTGTATATTTCAGAATGATAAGTTAATTGCTATTTTTCCTTTTGAGCAAACCAATCATCGTTATTTTTTGTTCAGATTAAAATCTCTATCATTTTCAGAGCATAGTCATTTTGGTATTAATAGTATTGTTGTAGCTGACGAAGAAGATGCTCAGTATCTGTTTAATTTTTTATATAATAATTTAAAGAATCAAAAAACGATAAAATGGAATATTATATATCTTGAGCAGGCGCTAGATGGAATGTCTACTTCATCATGTATGGTTTATGATGAAAATCTTTTGCTTGAGTCAGTGAGTAGTAGCTGTGATGTGTTGTCAATTCAAAATCAGGAAAAGACAGAAAGCCGTCTGACAAAAAATTTTAAAAATAATTTAAAAAAATCACGTAAAAAATTACTAAAATTAGATAATGTGGAGTATAGAACCTGCACTGAAAAGCAAAATATGGATGTTTGCTTCGAACAGTTTTTGACTGTAGAGGCATCTGGTTGGAAGGGGGCTGAAGGAAAAAGCTCAGCAATTAAGCTTAATTCTAATTTACGTGAATTTTATAAACAGGTGATGGTTGGCTTTTCTGGCTCTGGCCAAATGGAAATTAATACCTTGATGGTTAATGAAAGGCCTATAGCAGTACAATATGCCATTATTTTAGCAAGTACGGTTTTTCTTTTGAAAATTGGTTATGATGAAAATTTCTCCAAAGTCTCACCGGGAAATATGTTGCTTGAGGAAAAATTAAAATCGTATCTGGATCAGCCTCAATTGAAATATGTAAATTTAATAACTGATGCACCATGGCATCGGTCGTGGCAACCGGAAGTGGTTAATGCCAAAAATATTTACAATTGCAGGAACAGGTTTATTGCTATGTATATTAAAATGATGATATCAATTCGGAAAATAGTGCATTCTTTTAAGAAATAAGCTTATACAGTCGGTGATAATTTTTGTTGCCGATTATCAGCTTAAGCATCTTTTTGATCAAAAATATAGTTTTGCTTCTATAGTATTCACTACCACTAATATTGAGCAAGCTTATGAAACGGGGTAAATCTGTATTTACACGTATTGCATGTCTATAAAAAATTCCACCATTAACGAGATCGTCGGTTTTATTAAAGCCAAAGTCAGAAGTGAAAAAATGGCTGTAGCCCATAAGTTGCCCGCACTGAATGTTTTTCTGATTATATCGTCCCCCGGGAAATGAAATAGCCAAAACTTTACAGCCAGTTTTTTCTTCAATTTCCTCCATTGATGATTTAAATTCAAGAGTAGAGGTTTGATGATCCATATCTGCAAAAAAATCATGGGATTTACCGTGCGACTGAATGCTCATCCTGGCATCAGCCATTTCTTTCAACTGGGACCAGCTACAGTACTCTGTCGGTTTTGGCTGGTTTATTAAATCGGAGGTAATAAAAAATATCGCAGATAATTGGCGTTGTGCGAGAGAAGGGAATGCATATTTGTAGAAACCGATATGACCATCATCAAAGGTGATTAATACTGAACTCTCAGGCAAGTTTTGTGATGCGAGGTAGTCGTTGGGATCGACAATATTAAATGCACTGTTTATCAGGTAATCCATGTGTAAATTAAATGTATCGATATGCAGTGCGTAAGGCTGATCTTCAGGTTTTATCTGCTGCCATTCATCATCATTAGAATAGATGGAGTGGTACATTAATGTAATTAAGTGACTCATAAATATCTAAAATAGGGGGAGAAATTCTGGCCTTTATAGGGTATTAAAGCTTATTTTACATGACCGGAGATATAGGATATATAATATTTAGAGAATAAACTATTGATAAGTGTTTGTAAATGGGGGGAATTTAGCTTTGGCTATGATGTGACAGCACCACTATATATAATTGATACTTAAAGACGTCATTAAAAATTGTATAGTATTTTAAAAAATTGTTAAATTAAATTGAAATAGTGATTGACGAAATTGGATCAATTCCCCATAATTCACCCCCTCGAAGATATGCGCCTGTAGCTCAGCTGGATAGAGTACTCGGCTACGAACCGAGCGGTCGGAGGTTCGAATCCTTCCAGGCGCGCCATATTTAAAGCCTCCCCAAGTCTATTTGGAGGGGGTTTTTCTTTACAAAATCCTTCATAGTCCTTCTTTTCAAGTTTTCATCTGGTTTTTTGCCGTCCCTAAATGTTTATGAGTGGGGTACTGGATATCCAAATTATGTTGACAGCTCAATGTTAAGTTTTTGTTAAAAAATACTAAATAATCGTCCACATCATTGATGATAAAAACATAAGAAATGATGTATAATATATTCGTTAATTGCACTGATTAATAAAATGAAAAAATTGAGCTTACAGGGGAATAATATCTAGATGTTAAGGATTTTTAGTCACTATATACCTACCACAATTGTTATATTAATATTAGTTGAGCTGGTCGTTCTTTTTTCTTCTGTATATATCGGTGTTTACATTCGTTTTGTAGAATCTCATGATATCGTCTCAGATATTGCTTCAGTTGAACCTATTCACATTAAAGCCGGATACTTCACATTTGTAATGTGGCTATGCATGACGGCCTTTGGGCTTCATACCCGGAATATCGTCAATGAATTTTCAGGTTTAATGATACGTATTATCCTGAGTTTTATTGCTGGATTTTTGATAATTTCCCTCACATTTTATATTTTTCCTGATTTGATTTTGAGTCGTGGTATTTTTGCCTATACAATCATGGTCTCTTTTTTCGGAGTAATTCTTACCCGTACCATTTTTCAAAAAATTGATAATCACCGTATTTTTAAACGAAATATTTTAGTGTTAGGGGTGGGGAGAAAAGCTAAAATTCTAGAGAATCAAATGAAAAATGCCAATAAGCAGGGGTTTGAGATTGTTGGCTTTGTTAATATAAATACCGACGACACTTTGGTCGATAGTAAGTATCACTTAAAAATAGAGTCGACATTGCTCGATTTATGCAACGATCATGATGTAGATGAAATAGTCCTGTCATTAGATGACAGGCGAAAAAGCTTTCCAATGTCTGGATTGCTTGAATGCAAAATGAAAGGCATCATCGTTCGCGACTTAGTTGATACGCTAGAGCTAATAACAGGTCATATCCAACTAGAAGCATTACATCCCAGTGCTGTTATATTTTCAGATGGTTTTACTAATGCTGTTACGATGAGTATGGCAAAACGAATATTTGATGTGACTACCTGTATAATTATCCTGATTATAACTAGTCCGTTTATAATTCTAACGACAGTTGCTATATGGCTAAGCAGTTTTGGTAAAGACCCAATATTTTATCGTCAAATACGTGTTGGTTTATGTGATGCACCATTTGGTGTTTTAAAGTTTAGGAGTATGCGAACCGATGCGGAAAAAAGTGGTGCTCAGTTTGCATCAAAGAATGATTCTCGTGTTACAAGAATAGGCTCTTTCATACGAAAAACCCGTATTGATGAATTACCACAGTTATTAAACGTTCTTAAAGGTGATATGAGTTTTATTGGTCCAAGGCCAGAAAGACCGCAGTTTGTATTGGGATATGAGCAGACTATTTCTCATTATGGATTAAGGCATACGGTTAAACCAGGTATTACTGGATGGGCACAAATTTGTTATCCGTATGGTGAAACGGATGAAGATACTAAAAATAAATTACAATATGACTTATATTATATTAAAAATTATAGCCTATTTCTTGATATGACTATTTTATTTCAGACTATTCAGGTTGTTTTGTTTGGGCAGGGAGCCAGGTAGGTTTTTCTTGATATTTATATCCGATTTTTTTAATTCTAAATCTTCATTGATGATGAGCCTTGCTTTAATTGGGTGACCTTTTTCTCTTTTCCAGTCAATTACGTATCCATCTTTAAAGAAAATTTTAGATTTTCCGTAATGCCAAATATTATTATCCATTGTGTCGGGCTTTCCCTGAACATCGATAACTTCACCTATCGGTGAGCCAATTGTAAAAAATTCTGGGATTTTTCTTCGGGCACTGACTGTATTCTCGCTTATCTGGCTCTTCGTTTTCACCTGGCTGGGTGGGTGTTTGTTTTTTTCAGGTTCAACAGGCTCACTAAGGCTAGCTGGTTGAATATCTATATAAAAATTTTCTATATAAAAGATTACAAATGAGGCAATGCAAATAGAAATTATAAACGCTATACGACGTTTACGTGATTTGTTTTTAGGAACAAACTGACTCGTTGGGCTATTGGTTGATTGAACGCTATCAAAAATGGGTTCACTTTTACTCTGCTTGTTTGCGGGCTTTATTCTCTCTTTTGGTTTGTCAGTGGGTTCAATCGCAGGTAATGAGTTATGAGAATTGTAGTATTTTTCAATTTGTGAAAAAGCGGCATTTAGTTCTTTTATCTTATTGCTAGCAGCTTCTTTTTGATTGTCGTCGAGCTTGTCTGGATGATATTTCTGTATTTTTCGTTTATATGCCTTTCTGATCTCACTAAATGAATGAGTTGAGGTAGCGCTAAGTATCTTATAGCAATCAGTATAACTGTATTCTTGTTTCATTTAAGTAGTATCGAAAATCCAAACTGTATAGATTGTAACTTGTTTTTCCATAAAACAAAGGCTTAATTTCTGTCTATGTTATTAATATAATACAAATTTCTGTTAAATTTCCTCATTCATATGATGTATCTAAGTATGTTTTTTTCATAATAATACTACTTTCGTGTGATGCGCTCATTGTTAGAATATGTCATGCTCGCAATTCACACGGATGGTCTCAAATTGCTGGATTGTTACTTAATTCCGCTTCTAATTTTTAATTACCTACAGCTGTAAATGTTTAATATAAGTGTCTGATAAATATTGAATAATTCTAGATTCTTTCGTGAAATTGGCGTAAAATCTCCGAACTAATCGATTTTAGATGCAATCAGTAGGGAGGAAGTAATGGTAATTGTAATAATTGCTATTTACTAGGACAAATATGGTCAATTTATCAGATTATAAATATACAATTTTTAGCCTGGTTTTCTTAATCACCGGCTGCTCTTCACATCAATCTATCGATGTTCAATCAGACCTCGATAAAATTAACAGCTCTCCTGAAATAATAAGTCAATACCATATCGGTGTGGATGATGTGATACGAATAAATGTCTGGCGAAATCCTGAATTATCCGTAACTGTTCCTGTTAGACCTGACGGACGAATTTCTATGCCTTTAATTGGTGATGTGTCTGCGGCAGGAAAAACACCAGAAGCTGTTGCCAAGAATATTAAGAGTCGTCTGAGTAATTTTGTAAGAGATCCAAGTGTTACTTTAATGGTTACTCAGCTTAATAGTCATGAGTATTTAACTCGCTTGAGAATAACCGGAGCAGTTTCAGATCCAAGTTCAATAAATTATCGACAGGGAATTACAGTTCTTGATGCGGTTTTAGCCGCAGGAAGTGTGAATGATTTTGCAGCTCCAAATGGCACTAAGCTATACAGAAAAATTGATAATAAAATTCGTGTAATCAGTATTAATCTTGGTGATATTCTTTATAAAGGGCACTTACAGTCAAATATAGAATTGAGGCCTGGCGATATTATTACTGTACCTGAGCGTCTATTTTAAAAACTAATTTTGGAATATTATTTTAAGGTTTTAATTTTAAAAGTATTAAAGGATCAGAAGTACTCTTATGCAATTACCTTTTGAAGAATTATCTCAAGCTATTATTGCTGAAGCATTTGCCCGGCGTAATACAGTATTTACATTATTTGTTGTTATAAGCTTATCATTTCTAGTGGTAGGCTCTGTCTGGCCTAAAAAGTTTCTTTCTTCCGTCATTATTCATGTCAATTCTGAAAATATACTTACCCCACTAATGCGTGGTGCGGCTGAAACTACTCGCCCAACTAATCATGTGTCTAATGCGCAAGAGATTATTTTTGGCGATTTAATTATGTTGCAAGTTATAAAAAAAGCAGGTTGGTTGAAAACTAATCCAAGTGAAGTTGAAATTGAAACAATTAAAAAGGATATACTGGAGCATGTAAAAATTACGGGCTATGGGGCTAACTTAATTCGTATTGAATATGATGATGAAAAACCAATGCGTGCATATATAACAGTCAAAACAATGGCTGATTTATTTATTCATGAGGGTGAAAACTCAAAAATAGAAGAAAGCACAGCAGCTTATGATTTTATTGAAAAACAGGTGAATGAGTATCTTGAAAAATTAACAGATGTAGAAGAAAAGCTTAAGAAATTTAGATCTGAAAATCCAGATTCAAGATCTGATGCCGAAAGGGAGGTTTCTGCTCGAGTTAATAATTTACAAGCTGAAATTGAATCTACAAAACTTGAATTACGTGAAGAGCAAATAAAACTCGAGTCATTAAAAAAACAGTTATCTGGTGAGGCAGCGATAACAATCAGTCAATCCAGAGAAGGTCAATATAGACGTAAAATTTCAAATCTACAATCAGAGCTGGAGACTTTGCGCCTTGATTATAAAGATACTTATCCAGAAATTGTTCGTATTAAATACCAAATTGAAGATTTAAAGAAGTCTTTAATAGAGGAAATAGAGAGACGAGAGAGAGCAAAATTAAATGCTAAGAATGCGGGTGAAACTTATATTGATGAGTCTATAGTTTTAAATCCTTTGTATCAACAGCTTCGTAGTCGTGCATCATCATCTGAAACTCAAATAGCAACTCTTAGGGCTAGAGTGAGTGAAATGAAAAGAATGTTAAGTGAAGAGTTTAACAGGACTCGTCGCATACACAATTCAGCAGCAACACTATCTAAATTAACAAGAAACTATGAGGTTAACCAGGAAATATATCAGGATTTATTGCGTAGGCGTGAAAATGCACGTGTTTCGAAAAGTCTTGATGAAGAACAAAAAGGATCGATATTTTTAATTCAGGAACCTGCAAAAATACCCCTTCTACCTACTAGTATTAGATTTATACACTTTGCAATTGCAGGAATAATTTTAGGTTTGATCATACCGTTTTCATTAATTTATATTCTATTAAATTTTGATCCAAGAGTTAGGTTTTCAAAGATAATAACTAAAGAAATGAATTTACCTGTTTTAGCTGAAATAAATCATATTTCAAATAATAATGAGCGTAAGAGTATTAAGGTTAATCTTGTGTTTCTTGTATTAGGTGTCTTCATGATTTTTGTAATATATGGTTATGTAAGCTGGCTAAAATATTCAGGACAACTGTAAAATGAGCAAGATCGAAGATGCATTAAATAAAGCTAAATCTAGGCAAATATCAATTCCTGATAAGAACGTAGATTCGACGGCAAAGGAACTGGTTAAGACGAATTTAACTGGTATTGATACAATACAACACAAATCATCAGCTTCTGAAATTGGTCTCATGGAGCACGGGGATCTTTTAGAAACAACTGAATTATCAAATATGAAGATTATTTCTTCAAAGATGCATGATAATACAGTAGCGAATACATACAGAGATTTAAGAACTAAGCTAATTCAGAAATGTCAGGGTAAAAATTTTGTTGCTATGTTAACTTCAACTGTTGATGGATATTCCAGTTGTTTTACAACGGTAAATTTAGCTACAGCATTTGCATTTGATGAAAGTAAAACTTCACTAATCATTGATAGTAATATTAGTAGCCCGCAATTTGAGCATTGTCTAGAACATCGATATGAATTTGGTTTAACTGATTATCTGGAAAATGATGATATAAGCGCCCAGGATGTTATACAACCTACGGGTATACAGAGATTAAAAGCTATTCCTGCAGGTCAGCCTCGAGAAGTGGCTCATGAGTATTTTACTTCGTTACGAATGCGCTCATTAGTATCTGATTTAATTGGACGATATTCTGATCGCTATATATTTATAAATTCAGCTCCTATATCAGAATCAGCTGATTCAAGAATTTTATGCGAATTGTGTGACTTTGTTATATTGGTTGTTCCATATGGCACCTCTTCTCAGAACAAAATAAACGAAGCGGTTGAATCTATTGGTGCTGATAAATTTGCTGGAATTGTTTTTACTGAAGTACCTAGAGTTCCTTCACTTAGCAAAAAAAATAAAAATTAATAAGCAGCAAATTATCAGATGCAATTTAAAAAATGTAAAAGTTTTAGACGCACATGTTTGGCCATTATTTCATGTGCGCCTATGTTTTTACATGCTGCAGAAATAGATTATGCAGCTGCATTTAATATTACATCATATGATAACGTCAATCTTGTAAGGGATCCGCCAAGTGGTGAATTGTCGACTTCGGTTCGGGGATTGTTTTCTTATTCTGAAGATACAAGTGAACATGTTAGTAGGTTAAATGTTGATGTGGAATTTCTTAATTATAAAAAAGATCAATTAGATGACCAGGTTAATGGAGCATTAACGGGTGAGTCTACACTCATTATAAAACCGTCTTTTTTTGAATGGTATTTTTCAAATGTATTTGCAAGAGTTACTATTAATCCATTGGCTGCTGCATCATCAAATAACTTAATTAATACAAATGCATTTCTAACCGGTCCAAATTTCTATTTTAGATTTAACGAGTCTAACAATTTAAACCTGAACGTTAGAGCTGAAAATTATATTTTTGAAGAAGTTCAATTAGAAGAGGCAGATAATAATCGCTTAACAACTGCTTTATCCTATGTCCATTCCGTGGGGCCAACGAGTGAACTATCGTTGAATGGATCATATTCTATTGTAGTGTATAAAAATGAAACACTAAATTCTAATTTTGATAGAACGGATGGCTTCTTAGGGTTTCAGTATCAAAGAGGCTTATACGATTTTAATTTGGAAGCAGGTGTCACAAATATTTTATTTGAAGATGATTCTATTGCAAGTGTAAATCAACCAAGATACCTTTTATCGATACAGGGGCGTCAGTCTAGAACTTCAACTTTAGCACTAGAGGCTTTTCAAAGAACGACAGATACAAGTACAAGTCTATTGGATCAGTTAGATACGGACGGTGTTTCTTTTTCTTCATCATCGGCATTGTCAGATTTATATAGAGATACAGGTGCAGGTATTAACTATAGGAGAAATACGCCACTATCGCTTTTATCAATGCAACTTAGTTATCTTGAAACTCGGTACAATACCCAGAAAGATCTTAATGTAGATGTTGATAGTATATCGATAGAGTATGACGCTTTTCTTAACACCACATCAAGCTTGCAGTTTAGAGCAAGATTTGCTCAGAGTTCATACACTGAGCTTTCAACAGAAAGAGTAGATGATGATTTATTATATTCTGTGGCATACAGGATGAGGCTCAGACGAACAATCAATTTACGTTTTTCACTTGAAGATGAATCACGAGATAGTACCGTAGATTTACAGTCTTATGATGACTTTCGAATTCGAATATCAATAGAATATGTTTCTATTTAAAGGATAAATATGTATACAGATTTCTTTAAACTAAATGATTTTCCTTTCAGATTAACACCTGACACCGATTATCTATATATGAGTTCAGCTCACTCTAGAGCTAAAGCGTATATGGAATATGCAATTTTTAACCGGGAAGGTTTTGTTGTAATTACCGGAGAAATTGGTTCAGGTAAAACAACATTGATTAAAAAATTATTATCTGAATTAGATGATGATGTACTTGTAGCCAAAATATTTCAAACGCAGCTTGATGAAGTAGAGTTATTACAAGCAATATTAGTCGAATTTGGTTTAAACCCTTTTAGTGCTAAAAAAGTCGAATTGTTAAACATGCTTAACCAGTTTTTGGTTAATAATTATTTAGATGGAAAGCGAATACTACTGATTATCGATGATGCACAAAATTTAAGTAAAAGAGTATTGGAAGAAATAACGATGCTCTCAAGTGTTGAGACGCAAAAAGAAAAAATTCTTCATGTTATTTTAGTGGGACAACCAGAATTAAACCATATTTTAGAGTCGCCTGATATGGAACAGCTCTTACAACGTGTGAGTTTAAGGTATCATGTTAGGTCATTAACAGAAGAAGAAACAGCTGAGTATATACGCTTTCGTATGAATGTTGCTGGTATTAATAAAGAGATTTTTATTAAAAGCATAATAAGTATAATTTTTGAGTACTCAGGTGGAATTCCCAGGCTGATAAATACCTTATGTGATACATCCTTAACATGTGCATTTGCAGATGGTGTTCATAAAGTGACACAAGATATTTTAGATAGTGCCATTGATGAGCTTCAATGGAAAAGATATTCAGAAGTAAAAGAAGAGCACCAGTCAAAAAGTGAAGGTATGTTTAATTTCGGTTCTATGGATATATTGAATTCTGAAGAAAATCCACCTGGTTTTATGCACCAAGTATACAGCCCAATCGCAACTAGGGCTTTAGTTGAGATATCCAGGCAGTTAAAAAGAATTGCCGATTCCATGGATGATAAAAAGTAAAGTTATGCTTATAGTATTCTGGATATCAGTATTTCTAATGGCTTATATATATATCGGCTATCCGTCTACTATATATTTGTTGTCTAAAATTAAATCTAACCCTGCTAAAAATTACGAATTTCAGCCATCGATTTCAATTATCATAAGCGTGTATAATGAAGAAAAATTAATTCAAAATAAGATAGATAATCTAAAATCACTAAATTATCCGGATGATCTAATTGAAGTTATTATTGTAACTGATGGCTCAAATGATTCCACTGCAAGCATTGTTAGAAAAAATTCTACTATTAAATTAATTGAATCTTATGAAAGACTGGGTAAAGCAGAATGTGTAAATAGAGCCGTTGCTGCTGCACATAATGATGTTTTGATATTGATGGATGTTCGACAGACAGTTGAAACTAATGCAATTAATGAGTTAGTGTCTAATTTATCAAGTGATGATGTGGGTGCTGTAAGTGGTGAACTGGTTTACAGAGAGTCTTCAGATATTAATCAAACCACTGAAAATGCAAGTTTTTATTGGAAATATGAAAAAATGATAAGAAAGGCAGAGAGTATAATTGGCTCAGTTCAGGGAGTAACCGGTGCTCTTTATGCCATTAAAAAGGAATTGATGCCTGAAATTAAGAAAGGCACAATATTGGATGATGTGTATGTACCAATGACAGTAATAAAAAAAGGCTATCGGGTTTTATTTGAACCTGAAGCAATAATTTATGATGATGCCTCTGTTGATGAGTCTGTAGAACGTAAGAGAAAAATTAGAACTATTGCTGGAAATTACCAGCTTATGTCAATGAATAAATGGTTGCTAAGTCCATTTATTAACCCAACATTTTTTCAGTTTTTTAGTCATAAAGTTCTCAGGCTAATGTCACCATTTTTTCTTGCCATTACGTTGCTAACTTTAGTGTATTTGGGAGTTTTTGCTTCTGGTGTATTTTATAAGTTATTATTACTTTTTGTGGTTTTTGTTTTTGTATTTACTTATATGGGAAGTATAAATATTAAATTTTTAAGTAAAATTATAAAAATTAATCATGCATTTTTACAGCTTAATTATTATGCCTTATTAGGTTGTATTGAATACGTACGAAATAAAGATATTTACTTGTGGAAATGAAATGAATTTACTGTATGTGGTATCACTTTATCCTTGCTGGTCTGAAACTTTTATTGTTAGAGAAATGAAATTCTTTAAAGAGCAGGGTGTAAATATTGATGTACTTTCTCTACGTGGTAATACTGAAGAGTTTGTTCAGGAAAATGATATTGAGAGTGTTAATTCTGTTGTTTACACAAAGAGTATTTTTTCACAAGTTATGTCATTATCAAAGTATTTTATTATTCATCCTGTTTTGATATCTACATGGTTTTTAAAGAATTTTTATAGTTTTTGGCATAGCCCCTTAACGCTATTAAAAAATATATCTACTATATTGAGGACGCTGAGCGTTATACAGGAATTTGATCATATTGATCATATTCATGCACATTGGGCTACATATCCATCTACTGCAGCAATGTTAATTTCTCAATTAACGGGAAAAACATTCAGCTTCACTTCTCATGCACACGATATTTTTTTGGAAAATCATTTTATAAAAGATAAAGTCAATGCTAGTAAGTTCAGTGTGACTATTTCAAATTTTAATGTCTCACTCTTAAATAAACTCAAAGGAATTAATTCCTCCAAAATTAAAGTTGTTCACTGCGCTATTGATTTAAATGAATATTTGATTGAAAACCATACTAAGGAATTTAATATACTGGCTGTTGGTCGATTTGATGAAATCAAAGGCTTCAAGTATCTAATTGATGCTATATCGATCTTACAATCAAAAAATATTTCAATCAGTTGCAATATTGTTGGTTCTGGAGAACTTCATGATGAATTAATATCACAAACTAATACTCTTGGATTAACTAATAATGTTATTTTTCATTCGGCAAAGCCTCAAAATGAAATACGAAAGCTAATGCAAAAATCAGATATGTTTGTGTTGCCAAGTATTGAAACATCATCGGGTAATATGGATGGAATTCCTGTTGTATTAATGGAGTCTATGGCGCTTGGAACGCCTGTTGTATCTACATATGTGTCTGGTATTCCAGAGTTGATAAAAAATGAATTTAATGGGTTCCTCGTAGAACAAAAGAATTCGGTTAAGTTAGCTGAAGTTATAGATGTTATGTTGAATATGGCTGATACTGAAAAACAGGAACTTATAGTAAATGCAAGAAAGACTATCGAAGATGACTTTAATATAAATGTTGAGGCCAATAAGCTGCTAGATTATATCAAGGAATAATTGTGCAGAAACGTATACTATTAATCACTGATGAAATGGAAATGGGCGGAACGCAGCGTCAAATAACAAACTTATTACTTAATATAGATAAGAAGAATATTGATATTGAGCTACTTTATTTTGTTAATGAATCTCCACTCATACATGAATTGCGTGAAAATAATATTAGGGTTACGAAAATTTCCAAAAACGGTACATTTGATTTCAAATTTGTAATGAATTTGATTTTATTTGTTCGTAATAAAAAGTTTGATGCTATTCATTCATTTGCTATTTCTGCTGAATTTTGGGGCTTTGTTGCCTATATTATGTCTCCAGCAAGCAGGTTTATTACTTCAATACGTGGAGTATATGAATGGTATGAGTTAAAACACTGGTTTATGAAATCAATTTTTTCATGTTTTTCATACAGGGTTGTCGGTAACTCATTGGCAGGAATTGAATATGCCAGGTCTAAAATGTGGTGTAGAAAAGAAAATTTTCAACTCATTTACAATGGTATAAATACAGATTTACGTAATCCCATGTTAGATGATTATGAATTTAATACAGATTTTTTCTATTTATTATCAGTCGGTAGATTAATTGAAGGAAAAAACAATAGTTTACTAATTGATGCAATGGATGAGCTTAATAAGAAATATTCTAATCTTAAGTTGTTAATAATTGGCGAAGGTCCTGACAGGAAGAATCTTGAGTCAAAAATTAAGAAATTTGGCTGCGATAATATTGAATTGTTAGGCGAGAAATCTAATGTTAATTATTATATGAATAATACTGATTTGCTAGTTCATCCTTCGTTAAGGGAAGGCTTATCAAATACAATTTTAGAGGCGTTTACTCATGGTTTATTAGTGCTTGTTTCTGATGCTGATGGTAATAAAGAGTTAGTTAAGAACAATGATACTGGTTTGCTTTTTAAAAATGGCTGTCTTTTAGATTTGATTGAAAGTATTGGTGCTGTTATTGATGATAAAAATAAATATCATAACTGTACTGTCAATGCAAATGAAGCAATAAAAAGTAAATTTTCAATTGACTCAATGTGTAAACAATATCAAGAACTATATGAGAAATAATATGACAAGTATGTTTTATATTACTGATAATAAAGATAACAGTAATAAATTTAAATATAACTCGGTAAAAGAATTTGGTTCACTGGTTTTTATGTATAACGACCCCGTGAATTTTATTCAATCTGGTGATGATATTTGTATTTATTACTCTCAAGCTCAGGTGCTTGGGCTATTAAGTAGCGAAGTTCTTTTAAATGTTGTTGAATCTCATTTTTCCACTAATACATTTAATTATAAAGAACTAACTAATAAATACAGTTTTATTTTTTATAATTTAAAAACAAATATTTTTAAGGCGTATACTGATTTATTTAAAAATATAAATGTCAATTATGCATTAACTGAGGGATTTAATGTTAGTGATTCTTTGTCTGTAGTTAAAGGCGTAATTAATGAAGTTGAAATTTCAAAAGAGTCAATTTACCATTATTTAAATTTTTGTTATATTCCGTCTCCTCACACCATCTATAAAGGCGTTTATAAATTGGGTGCTGCCCAGTCTCTTGAGATAAATGTAGACACTAAAAAGACCGATATTAACAGATACTGGAATATAAATTACAAGCCTGTTCAGAATGGAAGCGAAGAGGTTTTGGTTGATAAAATTAAAAGCTCACTTGTTAAAGCAATTCTTCAATGCAAAACACAACACAACAACAGCACTTTCTTAAGTGGTGGAACCGATAGTACATCTATTACTTCTGTTCTGTCTAAAAACTCTGAAGAGAAATTGAAATCATATTCTATTGGGTTCTATGAAGAAGAATACAGTGAGTTAGAGTTTGTCGATATTGCACAAAAGGTTTTAATGCATGACTCAACTAAATATAAACTCTCTGCTGATGAGGTTTATGAGCTTATATTTAAATTGAGTGGTGAGTTCGAGGAGCCTTTTGGAAATTCATCAGTTCTAGCAACATATTATTGTGCCAAGTTGTCATCAAATGACAATAATGATGTGATGATAGCTGGTGATGGTGGTGATGAAATATTTGGTGGAAATGAAAGGTATGCAAAGGATGTCTACTTTCAAAAATACTATAATCTTCCGGGATTTATTAAATGGCCATTAGAATCACTAGTTTCTATATTGCCAGGGTCTTCTAACCGGTTTATAAATAGAGTTAAGAATTTTATAAAGCGTTCTAATACTAAAAATCCTGAGCGTTTTTATTTAGATGATTCCTTCTCATCTGACTATTATGAAGAGCTACTTTCTGATGGTTTTCGTAAAGGTTTAAATAAATGGTCGTCATTGGAAGTTGTTAAAGCTAACTATGATTATTGCGAATCAGATGAAGAGTTAAATAAACTGATGCAGCTTGATCAGCTTATGGCTATTGCTGAAAATGATTTAATGAAAGTAAACACATCGTGCAGTACTAATGATATAGATGTTTTATATCCTTTTCTTAATAGAGAACTTGTTGAATTTATGGCAACTATTCCAAAGAATCTTAAAATTCATGGTTCTGATAAACGCTATGGGTTTAAGAAAGCTGTTGCTGAGTTTACGCCACAGGAAATACTTTATAAAAAGAAGCAGGGGTTTGGCGTTCCATTAAGTGTCTGGTTTAAAACAAATATGAAATTTATCGAGCTTGCTAAAGACATATTTAATTCTGACGAATTTATATCACGTGATATTTTTAATCAGGATTTTTGTCTCGAGTTACTTGATAAACATATCAAAGGCACATGGGATTATTCTCAGGAAATCTGGATAATAATAAATCTAGAATTATGGTTAAGAAAACACCTATGAAAAAAAAGGTACTAATGGTTATAGAGGGCGCAGTACCGGCAGTTGGTGGAGGCGGGGCTGAGAGCCAGGTGCTTACATTGTGCTATGAGTTAAATAAGGAGTTTGACTGCCTTATTGTGTCCCCTATGGTCGATTTTGGTATGCAGATTAAAGATGATAATTTTAATGGTGTTGATATTCTTCGCATACCATATCTCAAGATATCAGTTATTGGTAAATTAATATTATTGTTTAAACTTGCGTTATATCTTTATATCGAACGAAAAAATTATCAGATTATACATTCTCATATTGCGGGGAGTATGTCAGCCGTATCAAGTGTAATGGGTTATATGCTTAATAAATTAGTAATTGTAAAAATGACGGGCTGGACTGAAGTCAACAAAGGTATATTGTCTAAGTCTCATAGGTATAATTTCTTTAATATACTTAATAGGTTTTCAATCAAATTGGCAACACATGCTCAAGCAACAAGTAAGTATATATGTAATAATTTAAAGGAATTCGGTTTTAAGGATTCTCAAATACTATATTTGCCAAATGCTGTAGATACAGACAAGTATACTTCAATATTATCTAAATCAAAATATAGGTCAATGCTTGGTATTAATGGGATTACTAATAATGATGTAGTTGGGCTGTATGTTGGTAGATTGGCTCCTGAAAAAGGTATATATGATTTTTTAAAAATCTGGTGTGCTACCAATAAGAACAGCATTAAGCATAAACTCATTATCATAGGCTCTGGAGTGCATGAGCAGTTAATCCGAAAATTAATAGATGATAACAATTTAAATAATAATATTTTTATGCTTGGCGCCCAATCAGATATTAATAAATATACTTTAGCGGCAGATTTTGGTGTATTACCTTCAATGCATGAGGGCCTATCAAATACTCTTCTTGAATATATGGCGTCATCATTACCTGTAATAGGTACGCGAGTAAGCGGGACTGAAGATCTTGTTAAGCCTGGTTTTAATGGCTGGTTATTTAGTTATGGAGACAATGAAAGATTAAATGAAATCATACTTGAACTTTTTGAAACTTCCGATGAAGTACTTAAGGAATATGGAGTCCATTCAAGGGAATATATAGAAAAAAATGCAAGTATAGATGTAGTTACCAATAAATTTAAAGAATTATATCGGGATAGTTGAATGTGCGGTATTGTAGGAATAGTTAATTTTAAGGGGAAGCTTCAGCACACAAAAGAAGTTATTAAAACTATGTGTGACTCAATATCTCATAGAGGGCCTGATGAGTTTGGGTATCACTATGAAAATAATTTGGTGTTGTGCCATCGACGATTAAGTATCATTGATTTATCGGGTGGTAAACAGCCGATGGTGAGTGAAGATAAAAACTATATACTAACTTATAATGGTGAAATATATAACTTTAAAGAGATTAGGTTAGATCTGGAAATTAAAGGTTATAGTTTTAAAACTCATTCTGATACTGAGGTCTTGTTAAATGCTTTTATAGAGTATGGAGTAGATTGTTTTGTAAAGTTCAACGGTATGTTTGCGCTTGCTATCTGGAATAAAAATACTGATGAGCTTGTTATTGGCAGAGATAAAACGGGAAAAAAACCACTTTATTATTGCACCAAAGATAATATGATTGTCTTTGCTTCTGAGCTTAAAGCTATTTATCCATCAAATATTTCTGATAAAAAAATTGATGATAAGGCTGTTCAGGATTATTTTACTCTTGGTTATATTCCTACCCCACGAACTATCTACGAAGATATAAAAAAATTACCCCCCGCCAGTTTTGCCATTATTAGAAAAGATCATTTTAAAATCACATCGTACTGGGATATTAGTTTTAATTCAACTAATGATAGCTATGATAATTATCGAAAAAATTCTAAGCAGATTCTTTTTGAATCAGTGGAGCGAAGACTGGTAAGTGATGTTCCCTTCGGTGCATTTTTAAGTGGCGGCATTGATTCTAGTATCATTGTTTCTATGATGCAGGAGAAAATGGATATTCCGGTTAAAACTTTTTCCATTGGTTTTGATGTTGATGAGTTTAGTGAGCTTAATGATGCCAGGCATATTGCGAATAAGTTAGGTACTGAGCATACAGAATTTGTAATTGATAAAAACTGTCTGGATATATATGACGAGTTTATTGATTTTTATGATGAGCCATTTGCAGACTCATCCTCTTTGCCAACTTACTATGTTAGTAAATTGGCATCAGAGCATGTAAAAATGGTACTAACGGGGGATGGTGGAGATGAGTGTTTTGGTGGCTATAAGCGTTATTCAAGACACCTTGTCAACAATAGAATAAAATCGATTGTACCCGATAGTGAAATACTTTATTACATGGCATCGAGAATACCTTCTTATGGGGCAAAAATAGAAAGTGTGCTTAGACGCGCAAATTCTGAGTTTCCAGTTAATTATCTCAAAGAAGTTGCCTTATGTAGTGATAGTACCATAAGTAATTTGCTACGAAATTCAAGTGAGTATAGTACATTTGACACATTTAAAGAGTTGTTTACTACTCAAAAAACAGAACTAGAATCAATATATTACGGTGATATAAAATCTTATATGCTGGATGATATTTTGGTAAAAGTCGATCGTATGAGTATGGGAAATTCAATTGAACTCAGGTCACCATTTTTAGACAGTAATTTATTGGAATATGCGGCAACAATACCTGAAAAATTTAAAACGAGTCATAAAACGGGTAAGATAATTTTACGCGATATTGCTTCTGATTATGTATCAGAAAGTATTGTAAAAGGTAAAAAGCGTGGTTTCGCAATTCCGCTTAAAGAATGGTTTAAACATGATTTAAAGAATATGCTTCTCGATATTATCGCGTCTAAATCAAATTCTGAAATATTTGATTATGATTATATAAATAAATTAATTATTCAGCATGAAAATGATATCAAGGATAACAGTGAATTGCTTTGGCAAATTCTTTGCTTTGAACGCTGGGCACTAAAGTATAATTAAGGAATGTAATGATAAAAAAATTTAAGGATGTTTATAAATCCACTGTACCCAGTATAATTGATAAATTTAATATATATGACAAGAATATAAAAAATGGTAAACATAAATATTTTGTACCTATGTATCACCGTATAATTAAAGATCCGCAGGACGACCCATATAATCTTGGAATGTGTGTTACGGAAAAAACATTTGAGCAGCAGCTCGATTTTTTCGCTGAAAATTTTACGGATATATCCCTATCTAATTATTGCCAAAATAGGCAGGATATTGAATCTGACAATACCAGTTATATAACTTTAACATTTGATGATGGCTATCGTGATAATCTGGATGTTGCATTACCAATAATCAATAAATATAAGTTATCGAGCACAATATTTGTCTGTTCAAAAATATTTAATGATAGTTCAAATTACTGGTGGGATTCAATCATTAATGCGATAAAGGCAAGTGATAATACTCATTTAGATTTATCAGGTTTAGGTATTAATGATGTTAAATCTCCTGTAAGTATAAAAGGAGCGCATCATAACGCTGTAAGTGATTTTTTATTTTCAATATGGAAGAGTCAACGTTATAAAGACAATGGCTTTATTAAAGAAATTGTTTCGAGATTGCTTGGTGATAAGCAGGAGCCGCTGGTTGGGCATTTATCGGAGCAACAGGTCATTGATTTAAGTAATGCTGGTGTTGATATCGCTGCCCATACTTTAACTCATCCAGATTTAACTAGTCTTACTTTAAAAGAAGCGAGATATGAAATTCAAAAATCTAAATCCGTAATGACCGACCTATTAGGTAAAGATGTAAATGGCTTTGCCTATCCTGCTGGATTTAAGAGTGACGAGATCGTTCAGTTAGTTAAAGATACTGGGTTTAAGTATGCTGTAAGTACAGATAGTGGTGTTAATTATAGGTTTAATCCTTTTGAGGTCGAACGGATTGGTATGCCACAAACTACACTAGCTGATCTTAAGCGTTGTATGAGTATGTACTCAAGATACAATTGATATATGAGCGCAATACATACAAAAACTTTTTTTGTCACAGTAATAAACCTTTTGGGAAAATCATTAGGTTTCATTAAGACATTAGTTATTGCGGCCACTTTTGGTGCAACAGGTGTGCTAGATGCTTTTTGGGTCGCATATTCCTTGCCGACAATATTTCCTTCTATATTTACTATTATTATTTCAACTGTCTTTATTCCTCAATTTCTAAAATCTGACCGAACTAATAAAGACTCCTGGAATGGCATCAATACTTTTATAACAGTAGTTATTGTTTTTAATATTTTATTGTTTTTTGTTCTTTATTATATGTCATCAAATATTGTTAATATTATTGCGCCTGGATTATCATTGGAAGTTTCTGCAAACGCATCAACTTTGTTCAAGTATATGGCATTTGCAACTCTCATAATGGGGTTTTCTAGCTTGCTCGTTGCTATTGCAAATGCTTATGAAAAATTTTACTTAACTGCAATTGAGAGCATAGTAGTTAATTCATTAATTATTTTTGTATGTTTAACTGTGGAAGACCTTGATGATATTACAATTGTGGTATACGCAATAATTGCAGGTTTTTCTATTCAATTGATTATATTGATAGCATCAAACTTTAAAGTCATTAGTAAGTATATTCGCTTTAAATTTGAAGTTTTTCACCCTGATTTTATTAAGCCTTTGTCAGGTGCTCTGCCTCTAATTGTTGGTTATATGGGGGCTGTTTTTATTGGTATAGTTGATCAGTGGTTTGCATCTTTTGAAGATGAAGGTGCTATTTCAATTTTAACTTATGCTGTATTATTGGCTTTTCTACCAATGGAAGTGTTTGGTAATGCGGTGATTCAGACTTTCTACCCTCGACTTTCAAAGTATTTTTCTACATCTAATACTGTAGAAGGTATCAAAGTTTATCAACAGGGGCTGCAGTTAATCGTTTTTATTCTTTTACCGGCTACTTTGTACTTAGTTGTTGCAAATTTTAATCTTGTACAAATTATTTTTGAACGCGGTGCCTTTAGTTATTCTGATTCTGTTTTAACTAGTTCAGTTGTCTCTGCACTTGCGTTGGGCTTATTAATGCAAGGTGTAACATATTTTAACTATAGAGTTTTACATGCAGCCCAAAAATCATGGTACGCAATATACATTGGTTTAACAGGTGTGTTATTTAATGCGTTGTTTAATTATTTATTAGCCCCTGAATTTGGCATCAAAGGCATTGCTTATGCTACAGCTATATCTTTAACATTACAGTGTTTGTTGTCCTCCTTGCTATTATATAAAATATATAAGATTAATTTTTTACTGGAATTTGTGACTAAACCTTTTAAGCTCCTGGTTATTTCATCAATGTCGATTCTTGTGTATATTGCAATATATTCGTGGATTGAGACAAAATTGTGTGAAATTGCAGGGTGTGGATTAATGCTTAAATTAACTCCATTTATTCCTTTATTGATTAGTTTTATTGTGTTTTCCTATATATTCAGACTTGAACCCGTTTATAGCTTTATATCGAGAAAAATGAATAGGTCAGATTAGCTATTACCATTAATCTGGTATTGGTGTTTGTTGATAAATTTAATAACTCGACGATCGTTTTTATAGTAAAATCCAGCATTAATTTTTGTATTGTATAGAAGCTTAATTTAAGGAGTATCAAATGACATTATCTGAAACTAAATTGGCCATAATCGGTCTAGGCTACGTAGGCTTGCCATTAGCTGTTGAATTTGGCAAAAAAATGGATGTTTTTGGCTTCGATATAAATGTAAAACGTGTAAAAGAACTTGTATCTGGTATTGATAGTACGCTTGAGACTTCTAAAGAAGAGCTAGCAGATGCAAAGCAACTCAAATATACAACATCCGTTGATGATCTTAAGGCCTGCAATGTTTATATCGTTACTGTACCTACGCCGATTGATAAAAATAAAAATCCAGATTTAACTCCCCTGATTAGTGCAAGTCGCATGTTGGGTGAAGTAGTATCTAAGGGTGATGTAGTTATCTATGAATCAACTGTTTATCCTGGCGCAACAGAAGAAGACTGTATTCCCATCATTGAAGAAATTTCAGGGCTTAAATTTAATGAAGATTTTTATGCGGGTTATAGTCCTGAGCGTATCAATCCGGGTGATAAAGAACACCGGGTTACTACAATTAAAAAAGTAACAGCTGGCTCAACTCCCCAAACGGGTGATTTTGTTGATGCTCTTTACAATGAAATTATCGTTGCTGGAACCCATAAAGCAAGTTCAATCAAAGTAGCTGAAGCAGCAAAGGTGATCGAGAATACTCAACGTGACGTTAATATCGCATTAATAAATGAGCTGGCTTTGATCTTTAACCTGCTCGATATTGATACGGAGGAAGTTTTAAAGGCAGCGGGTACAAAATGGAATTTTTTACCATTTAGGCCGGGTTTAGTTGGCGGACATTGCATTGGTGTAGATCCATATTACTTAACACACAAAGCCCAGGAAATTGGTTATAACCCTGAAATGATTTTGGCTGGTCGAAGGCTTAATGACAATATGGGAAGTTATGTAGTTTCTGAAATTGTTAAATTGATGTTAAAAAAGCGTATTCATATAAGTGATTCTAAAATTCTTATTATGGGTTTAACGTTTAAAGAAAACTGCCCTGATTTACGTAATACTCGAGTCACAGATATTATTGATGAGCTAAACGAATATGGTGCACATATAGATGTTTATGACCCCTGGGTTGATAAAGCTGAGGCAAAGCATGAATACAATATTTCACCAATCGATGCGCCTCAGGAAAATGCTTACGACACAATAATTATTGCAGTATCTCATAGTGAGTTTGCTGAAATGGGTGCAGAAAAAATTCATTCTTATGGAAAATCTAGTCATGTATTATATGATATAAAGTACCTACTGGATGTTTCGGATGTAGATGGACGTTTATAATTTTAGGAAACAATGATGACAAAATTTGATGAAAAATTAAAATATTTAAAAACTAATCAAAGTAACTGGCTGGTAACTGGAGTTGCTGGTTTTATCGGTTCTAATTTATTGGAAACACTTTTAAAACATAATCAAAAAGTCGTTGGCCTTGATAATTTTGAAACAGGTCATCAACATAATCTTGATAAAGTTCAGGCGTTAGTCTCTGACGATCAATGGAGTAATTTTAATTTAGTTACGGGTGATATAAAAGTTTTAGAGGATTGCAAAAAAGCATGTGAAGGAGTTGATTATGTGTTGCATCAGGCTGCACTAGGGTCAGTTCCTCGTTCAATTGAAGATCCGATTCGAACTAATGATACAAATACTTCAGGTTATTTGAATATGCTTGTGGCGGCTAAAGATGCCGAGGTTAAAAGCTTTGTGTATGCTGCATCTAGCTCTACTTATGGTGACCATCCTGATCTTCCTAAACAGGAACCTAATATTGGTAACCCGTTATCACCCTATGCTGTGACCAAATATGTAAATGAATTATATGCAAATGTTTTCGCACGGACATATGGTTTTAAAACTATAGGTTTACGTTATTTTAATATTTTTGGTGCTCGTCAGGATCCAGATGGTGCATATGCAGCGGTTATTCCGAAATGGGTCGCAGCAATGTTGCATAATGAGCCGGTTTATATTAATGGCGATGGTGAAACGAGTCGTGATTTTTGCTACATTGAGAATACTGTTGAAGCGAATATTTTATCTGCGTTGGCAGATGATCCTGAAGCGGTTGATCAGGTTTATAATGTCGCGCTTAATGATCAGACAACTCTAACTGAATTATTCAATAGTATTAGAAATATTTTACAGAATCGGTTACCTGATCTGAAAATTCCTGACCCAATATATCAGGATTTTAGAGCAGGTGATGTTCGACATTCACGAGCTGATATATCGAAGGCAAAAAAATTAATTGGTTTTGATCCAAAGTTTAAAATTGATGAAGGTCTGGATTTGGCAATGGACTGGTATATTAATGACTTAATGAAAAAATAACTTTTTATTTACTAGTAATTAAAGGAATTTGATAAGTGTGTGGAATAGCTGGAATTGTAGATTATAGAAATAATCTGGGTCCTCTGGATCAAAATATCCAGACAATGCTTAATGTTATTAATCATCGTGGTCCGGATGCTGATGGTCTCTGGATTGATGAAGCTGCTCGTGTTGGCTTAGGCCATAAACGCCTTTCAATCATAGACTTATCAGAAGAGGGTGCTCAACCCATGCACTCTTCTAACCAGCAATTTGCAATTACATACAATGGTGAAGTATATAATTTTAAGGAAATAGCAGACGAATTAAATGCAGAATTTAATACTGTTTTTCGTGGCCACTCAGATACTGAAATCATTCTTGAAGCTATATCTCACTGGGGGATTGATAAAGCGGTCTCGAAATTCAATGGTATGTTTGCTTTTGCTGTATGGGATAAAAAAAATAAACTCTTAACTCTGGCAAGAGACCGACTGGGTAAAAAGCCACTTTATTTTGCGAACATTAAAAATTGCTTTATATTCGCTTCTGAGCTTAAAGAGCTAAAGTCAATTCCTGCTTTAGAGCTATCAATAAATACTGAATCAGTTGCATTATACTTTAATAATGGAAACATTCCGGGTAAGCACTCTATCTATAAAGATGTTTATAAACTGGAGCCGGGACATCTGCTTAAGCTGGATTTAGGTAAAGCTGATGAAATTAATTATTCTATTAGTTGTTACTGGTCTGTAGCTGAAAAAGCAGCTGAAAATATGAGTTCTGTATTTACTGGGGATTTAAATTCAGCTACAGATGAGTTACAAAACTTACTTAAAGATTCAGTAAAGCATAGAATGTTATCTGATGTGCCATTAGGTGCATTTTTATCGGGCGGTATAGATTCGTCATTAGTTACCGCTATTATGCAGGATGTTTCAGATAAACCTGTGCAAACTTTTTCAATTGGCTTCCATGAGAAAAAATATAACGAAGCTAATTTTGCTAAAGAAGTAGCTGAGCATTTAGGCACTAATCATACTGAGCTATATGTTACACCTGAACAGGCAATGGATGTAATTCCTAAATTACCTTTTTTGTATGATGAGCCTTTTTCTGATTCGTCTCAAATACCAACGTATCTAGTCTCTGAAATGGCTCGTGATAATGTTACTGTTGTGCTATCGGGGGATGGTGGTGATGAGCTTTTTTGTGGTTATGATCGCTATTTAGATACTATTCCCTTATGGAATAAAATAAATAAAGTTCCTAATAGTGTTAAGCCAGTGGTATCTATGCTGCTAAATATGTTACAGCCATTAGGCGTTGGTAAAGTACAGACTCTTGCAAATCTACTCGCGAAGTGCCGATCTGTTGATGATGTTTATCGCTACCTTATGACTGATTCAAGTGTAATGCAGATTATGAAAAATAATCCTGTGGTTCCTCCGGTCAATTTAACTAACCCCATTTTTGGTCCTGAAATTACAGACCCGTATAACCGTTTAATGTTATATGACCAGTTGGGCTACCTGGTGGATGATATACTAGTAAAAGTTGACAGAGCAAGCATGGGGGTGAGCCTCGAGTCTCGTGTGCCGCTTTTAGATTATAGAGTAGTAGAGTTTGCGTGGTCTATTCCCATGTCGATGAAAATCCATAATGGTAAAGAGAAATATATATTACGCAATCTTTTATCCAGATATGTACCAATGAAGATGTTTGATAGACCAAAGATGGGTTTTGCAGTACCAGTAGGAGAGTGGATTAAATCACCTTTATTAGATTGGGCGGAAAATCTACTCGATAAATCTAAAATGAATCAGCAGGGGTTCTTAAATACCGATTATATTCACCGTATATGGGAGCAGCATAAATCTAATCAATATGACCATAATTTCTTTATGTGGAAAATTTTAATGTTTCAGGCCTGGCTTGAAAATTCTAATTAAGATATATATCAATGAAAATTTTTAAGGATCAAAAAGATGTAAATGTTTTATTTTTGATATTAATAGTTTATATTCCTTTGTCTTCGCATTTAATTCGTGGTCTGGGGATACCGGGTGTGAATGTTTTTACACTTCTGGAAATTGCAGTATATATTGTTGCTTTAAAAAAGTTCAAAACAGATTATCAATCACCTTTAAAAAAACGTATTCGTTTATATTATTTCATGCTTAGTTATTCATTATTACTAACAGTGTTAAATGGGTCTGCTCATTTATTTGATGATATTGTAATCTTTAAAACTGCTATATCTTACTCTCTCCTATACTTTATTTATGCCAATTATTTTGATCATGAAAAACAGATTAAACTATTTGAATATGCTTTTGTATTTGTCACTTTTATTGTTGCACTTGAAATTTTACGAGAAACACTTGATTTCGGTTTAGGTAGTGGAAAACGTGCAGCAGGTCCATTTGGCGATGATGAAGCAGCTTCTAACTATGCCGGTCTATTTATGTCGTGGACTAGTGTATTTGTTTTTTCTCTGGCGTTATATGCGAAGAGTTTTTTTATAAGAGCAATCTACTTTTCAGTTTTTGCAATGGGTTTATTGAGTGTATTTTATACTTATTCCAGGGCTTCGTTAGGCGCACTAGCTCTTTCTTGTTTCTTTATATCTATATTTAGAAATAAAAGTTTGTCTATTTTCATTGTTTTAATGGTTGTCAATTTTAGTTTATGGGCACCTGAAACGGTTACAAAACGACTCGAAAGCACAGTAGAAACCAGCTCTGACACAGGTGAAGAACAGTTGGAGCATTCTGCGAAAAGTCGTTTTGAAATTTGGGATCGCGCTTATATTCTGATGGAAGAAAGCCCACTGGGCGTTGGCTTTAATCAGTTTAAAGACAGTATAGATCCGTTAATGCCAGCTGATATAACTGCCCGTGATGCTCATAATCATTTTATATTAATTGCTACAGAAGGCTCAGTAATTAGTGGTATTGTTTTATTATTCATGTTTTCAGGGTTTTTCTTTACTGGCCTCTCATTATCCAAAGGTCATGAAATGCGTGCTTATGGATTGGGTATAGCGGGAGCCACAATTGTTATCGTTATGGTGAATACATATAATAGCCTTGTTTATTCTGGTGAAGTGATGGGGTTGTACTGGATTTATGCTGCTATTACATTCAAGTATTACCATATACTTAATAATAAGCAAAAGTCTGGAATTGAAGAGCCGCCAGTATCTGATAAAATAACAACTGAAAAAGGCGCTAAGATACCACTTTTTGAACGTGATACCTGGGTGTGAAAATGCAGGCAAATGTAAAAAGACTGGGTTGTAAGGAGGTACAATTGAATAGACTTATATTTATTATTGTTTTAATGCTTGTTTCTTTACCGGCTTGTACTGGTAGTACAGATAACATCAATAATGTTCCGCCGACAGTTGATATCCCGGGAGTGGATGAAGGTGTTGGGCTTGGGATATGTGCGGGTTTTTACAAGCCAGATTTTACGCCAGTAACTGGCGATGTTAATGTAGTTCCAAGTGCTTCTCTACAAAATAAAAAACCGACGAAGGGAGTTCGTTATACAGACCCTTTGTTTAAAACTTGCGTAACTCGAGCAACAGATTGGCAGAAAGATAACGTAACGAATTTTGCAATTCCTTTTTATGCCAGAAGTCAGGCCTTTAATGCAGATAGTACAAAATTTATTGTTGTCGCTAATGACGGTTTTTGGCACTTGTATAATACTGAAGATCTTTCCCATATTCGGCGGGTCAGTTTAGGTGGCTTTGATGTTGAAGTTAACTGGCACTCAACTAATCCCGATATTTTATACCGAATGCCAATGAATGGTGGTTTGAGAATTTTTGCACATGACATATCTGATCCCACGGATAGAACCGCAGAAGTGGCTGCTGATTTTACCAATGTTAATTCGATAACAGGTTACCCCGGCGCAAAAGATATAAGGGATGTATGGGAAGGTGCAACTAGATTCTATACTGCAAGTGAAGGCTCACCTTCCGCGGATGGTCGGTACTGGGCACTATTGGGTGTTAGTGAAAATTTTAATACTGCATATGGTATTATCGTTTATGACATGCAGGCCAATTCCATTGTTGGTGTGTATGATTTTGCAACTAATGGTGGTGGAGTTGGCGGTCCGAACAATGTTACTATGTCACCAAACGGAAACTATGTAGTCGCTATCTGGGGGCCGGAAAATACCTGCAGAGGTAGTCTGGGAAGCTTTGCTAAACCTTGTGGAACTATGGCATTTAACAGAACCCTTTCAAGTGCGAAAGGCATTACTATGGCTGGTGAACATGGTGATACCGCTATTGGAATGAGTGGTAAAGATGTTTACATTGCAGTTGAATATGATCCTTCGGGGACAATACAGATATTTGATCTTGAAACAGGTAATTTAATTTCCCGTCCTTATACTAACACCTGGGAAGGTGCGATGCATTTTTCAGGTAAGGCTTTTAATAAACCTGGCTGGGTGATTATGTCAACTTATGGTCAAACATCAAATAACGGTTTTGATAATAGAATTGTTGCAATTAGTCTTTCAAGTGACCCTCAAATAATAAATCTTGCGCACCATTACACCAATGCAGCTGATTATAATTCTCAGCCTCATGCAACCGTCAACAGACAGGGTACAAAAATACTCTTTGGCAGTAGCTGGGGAACAGCGGGTAATGCAGATACTTATTTAATTTCGTTACCGAGCAGTTTTACTGATCTTTAATTATTACTTTAAGGCGTTTTTAATGCATGCATTCTTTTTTGGTAATATTGATTCTCCACTTTACGGCGTAAGTCATTCACCGACTTGTAATGATTTTAAAAATTCGGCGATATTAATATTAAACCCTCAGGGGCATGAATATATCCGTAGCCATAAGGCATTACGTCAGTTAGCTGATGCATTATCAGGTGCAGGATATTTTGTATTGCGTTTTGATTATCAGGCGACGGGTGACTCGAGGGGAGAACTGCAGGATGTTACCCTGGATTCCTGGAAAGAAAATATAAAAATTGCAGCGGATGAGCTTCGTTCAATTTCAGGACAAAAAAATATCACGGCAGTGGGCTTGAGGTTAGGAGCGAGTCTCGCAATCTTATCGAATGAAATTGCAGGGCTGAAAAATGTGATTTTATGGGACCCGGTAATCTCGGGTGAAGACTACATTGATAATTTAGATAATTTACAAAGCCAGCTGCTTGCAAATAAAAACTCATGGTTCAATAAGCCGTTGAGTGCTTCTGTGTTATCGGAAAATGAGTTGCTGGGTTATCAATATTCTGAAGCTTTTTTAAGCAGCATGAAAGAAATGAATTTATTGACACAGGAAGTACCGGCAAAATTAAGAGTCAAACATTTTTCAACCTTTTCTAATGACGATGTAATTTGCTTAAATGAAAAACTTGAAAATGATCTTCGAAGGTTTTCGCATTATGAAATAGAAGATATGGGTGACTGGGACGATATTATGAAAATTGACAGCGCTTTGTTAGTACATAAAATAACTAACAAAATCGTTGAGGAACTTGGCTAATGAAGGAGGTTATTCATGTATTTGGAAGTGAAAATAATTTAACAGGTATTGCAACTATACCTGAAAACATAAACAAAAAAGTTGCCGTTATTTTATTTAATGCGGGTGTATTACATAAAGTTAATGCCTTTGATATGAATATCGACTTAATGAAAATGCTGGCTGATGATGGATCACTTGTATTTCGTTTTGATTTAAGCGGTATGGGAGATAGTAAAAAAAGTAAAAATAATTCTACTTTGAATGAACAGGTTATTAACGATTTAATTCAATCTATGGATTTAATTGAAGATAAATATAATATAAATGAATTTGTATTTATTGGCCTTTGTACAGGGGCTGATAATGCGCATAAAATATCGGTGGCAGATGGTCGTGTAATGGGTGTGGTTTGGCTAGATGGCTATGCCTACCCAACCACTAAATACAATAAACTTAATTTTATACGTTATATAAAAGCTGCGTTCAATCCTTTCAAGTTACTTAGATTTATTAGGAAAAAATTAGTAGCAGTACTTGGGGGTGGCTCTGATTCTGTAAATGATGAAGGTGTAGATAATTACTTCTGGGAACTTCCAGATAAAGAGGTATACCGTAAGCAGATGCAGGAAATTTTTAAAAGAAATGCTAAGGGACTTTATTTATATAGTGGTGGTGTAAACGACTATTATTTGTATGAAGGACAGTTTTTTGATGCTTTTAAAGATGAAGCATTTTTGTCTAATATTGAAGAGCAATATTATGATAATGCAGATCATCTTTATGTAATCAGGAAGCATCGCTTAATCATGTTAGAAAGAATTAAAAAATGGATGCGGGATCATTTTTTGGTCGAATAAAAAAACAGGTCGCTCACATTGTTTAGTCGGTTATTATGCTATTTATATAGAGTTTAAAAATTAAGAGAGTCTCAAATATGTCAAATATTCAATATCATTTGCTTGTGCAGTTAAGCTGTTTTTTCTTGCTCATCTCATGTGGAGCGTCCAGTGACTCACCGGATGTCGATACTGAAATACCTCTACCACTTCCACCAGCTAACATGTTATCTGATAAAAGCGATGATTTTTCGGGTGATGGTGCCTTGCTGAGTTTTGTTACAAATAATGAAAATTCACTGCCCGATGTTGTTCGATCTGCGGGGCGTTATCGAGCTAATTTAATTGATAATACCAATGATATAACTTTGCATTTTAATGACCGTCAGGGTCGACTGGATGCAAAATTACTGGCATTTCCATTTGAATTTGTGGCAAGAAATATTGGTATCGGCACCCAGTTAGATTCACAGGCATCAAAATCATCCAGTGGAAACAGTTTTATATTTGCCGGTGTACAAATTCATGTGGAAGAGTTGAACTCACTTAATTCTTCACACATTGTTGTAGGGCACCGGGGCCAAACGTCATTTACACTCGAAGGTAAAAATACAGTTAATGGGGTGTCTAGTGTTAATGATCTGGGGGCGAATATTGTACCTACTGGGAGAGCCGATATTCGGGTTGTTGGTAACGTGGATGAAAGCATTAGTATCTACTGGCAACAACCCGGGTTATCAGTTGATGCATGGCAGCCCTATAATGGTAATGCTCGCTTACCGGGAAATCCGCCCACGTATGGCTCTCAGGTATATGTAGGGCTGATAACCTATGCACAGGGTAGCGGTGATATTCCATTTGTTGGAACGTGTGATGCTATTGAAATTTATGAATGAAACATCTTAAAACTAGAAGCATGACGAATCAATTTCATTAGTAATCTATTCTGATGGATTTTTAAAGCCAGTAAAATTATTAGAGTTTCAAAGAATGCATTTTACTGGCCCCCTCAAACAGGCTGCTTCAAACAGAGTAATAGAACAGGGATGTTTTGATGGACGACTTTTTAAATTGGCTCAAACAAAGCACAATAAAGTCACATTTTCGGCTTATTCACGTGTACGATGTTTTATGTCTGAAGAATCTTCATAATATTATGTCTCAAGGCCCTTCAATTGTTTAAAAAAACTCGAAAATACAGTAAGATACTGAGATATTAGCGGTATTCTAACGATTAAAATAAATGAGCTGATATTGGTCAATAGGATTTGTTGACTTGATGAAATATAGTTGCGGAATGATTAAGTAGTATAGGAAATCAAAATGAAAAAAACATGTTATTTATTTGGTAGCAAGTCTCTTTTAATGCAATGTTTTAAGGTGATTCAAGATCAAAATATAGACGTTAAAGCCGTTGTAAGTGATGATACTTCAATACAACACTGGGCGCTTAATTTAGGAATTCCAGTTTTTAGTCTGAAGGATCAGTCACAATTAATATCGCTAGGTTGCGTAGACTATATTTTTAGTATTACGCATCTAAAAATAATTCCCGCATCGATTCTCAAATTAGCTAATAATTTGGCAATTAATTTTCACGATGGTTTGCTACCGGGTTATGCAGGTTTAAATGTAACCACATGGGCTATTTATAACCAGGAAAAAGAACACGGTATCACCTGGCATGAAATGACTGACGCGGTAGATGAAGGTCATATTCTAAAGCAGGTTAAGTTCGAACTGGATTCGTCAGAAACTGCATTTACCTTAAATGCTAAATGCTATGAAGCGGCCTTAACCAGCTTTAGTGAGTTAATGTCAGAACTTGTAAGCAATTCTCTGAGTAAAATTGCGCAGGATGCTGGAAAATCTGTTTTTTACAGAGGCTGCCAAAGAATCCCCGCGATGTCTATTCTTGACTGGACATGCAGTGTAGAAAAAATTGATGCGACAATTCGAGCATTACATTTTGCGGCTTATTCCAACCCATTATCACTACCTAAACTTCTCTTACATGACAGTGTGTATTATGTACATGAAAGCAAAATTTTAGATAAAGCGAGTACACAGCCGGGCGAGGTTATATCTGTTGACTCAGGTTTAGAAATTTCAACTGCCAATGGCGTCATATCTCTCACTAGTATAATTAATTCGCAAGGGAAGCAATTCAGCGCTAAAGAAATATGTGAAATCGCTTTAGTGAAAGTCGGAGATGTTTTACCAGGTATTGATGAAAAATTAGCTCTGGAGTTAACTCAATTTGACGAGCAGTCCTGTAAGTCAGAAGATGTCTGGCTCAATCAGTTACAGGCTCTAAACCAGCTGGCTCCTAGCTCCTCGACACCAGATGCTGATGATAGTAAAAGAACATATTCGACATCACTACAGAAACTACCGAAATTATCTACGGCAAAAGTAAATACGGTTGAAAGCTTTCTTACATTATTTTTTTCCCGATTGAGCTGCCAGTCAGATTTTAGTTTGTTTCACTTTCATAAAAATGAAAATGCGATAAAACAGCTAATGATTGAAACATGCGTTCCTGTAGAATTTAATATTGATTTTTCTACTAATATTTCCGAGTTGTTAGAGAGTTGTGAAAAGGTTGTTGAACAGTCAAAAGGTCAAGGAGGGTACTGTAAAGACCTTTTAGTTCGTCATCCCGAGTTAAATATCAGGGCTATAACAAAAAATCTAGTCATCACCGAAACTGAAAACAATGAAAACTTTGCTGGATGCGATGATATTGCCCTGTTACTGGCGATTAATACCCAGTCAATGGATGTAATCTGGCACTATTGTGAGCAAGATTATAGCGCAGATAAAATCGTTCAATTACAATCTTTATTTTCAATTTTTATTGATAATGCCAATGCAAATCCTTCACAGAGTCTAGCGGATACAACTTTATTATCATCTGCAGATTACGACAAAATTGTAAACCAGTGGAACTCAACTCAAAGCCACTATGATGATTCTCTTTGTGTTCACGAACTATTTGAGAAACAGGTTAAACAGTCTCCCTCTGCTATAGCTCTATCTTATTCTGGAACTGAGCTGAGCTACAATGAGCTTAATAAACGTTCTAATCAGGTCGCGCATTATCTACTGGCACAAAATATTAAATCCGATCAGCTGGTTGGTGTTTTACTTGATCGTTCAATAGATATGATTGTTGCGATGATGGGTATATTTAAGGCCGGTGCAGCCTATCTACCGCTTGACCCGACCTACCCAGAAGATCGTATTGAATATATGCTTGAAGATGCTCATGTATCATCCATTATTACCCAGGAAGTTTATGCCGATTTTATTGATAAGATTTCGGTTAATCATTTTTATATAGATAATGATGAAACATTTTTGTCCGATTTTGCGGACACAAATCCTGTCACGAATGTTAAACCTGAAAATCTCGCATACACTATTTACACTTCTGGTTCCACAGGAAAGCCAAAAGGTGTAATGGTTGAGCATAAAAATGTAGTGAGTTTTTTTCACGGAATGAGTCAGGTGATAACGGATACGCAGGGGGTATGGCTAGCCGTTACAAGCATTTCTTTTGATATTTCAGTACTGGAAATATTCTGGACGCTGGCACGCGGTTATGAGGTTGCACTGTTTTCTGATGCTGAGCGAAAGTCATCTAAAAAAATCACAACAGCGTATCCGAATCAGGATATAGAATTCAGTTTGTTTTACTGGAATGTTGCAGATGATGAATCTGAATATGACGAGGATGCATATCGCCTGTTAATGGAAAGTGCCAAGTTTGGAGACAGAAATAATTTTAAAGCGGTGTGGACGCCGGAACGTCATTTTCATTCATTTGGTGGCCTGTATCCTAATCCTTCAGTAACCAGTGCAGCTTTAGCGGCAGTAACTGAAAATATTCACATTCGTGCGGGTAGTTGTGTAATTCCATTGCATCATCCAGTGCGCGTTGCTGAAGACTGGTCAATGATTGATAATATTTCAAAAGGGCGAGTCGGTATTGCTATTGCTGCAGGATGGCAGCCTAATGATTTTGTTATTATGCCCGATAATTATGCCAATGCTAAAACAGTAATGTTTGAGTCACTGGAAACAGTGAAAAAGCTCTGGCGAGGTGATACGGTCGATATGCCTGGACATGATGGTAAAAATGTTTCGGTCAGAACATTACCTCGTCCAATACAAAAAGAATTACCTGTGTGGGTAACAACGGCGGGTAATCCGGATACATTTAGACAGGCCGGTGAAATTGGCGGAAATATTTTAACCCATCTTTTAGGGCAAACCGTAGAAGATGTGGATAAGAATATTAAAATTTATCGCGAAGCTTATAAAAAGGCAGGCCATGCAGGAGAGGGGCATGTTACTTTATTATTGCATACTCTTGTGGGTGATGATGATGAAGCGGTAAAAGAGCTTGCCCGTGCGCCAATGAAAAAATATCTTAAAAGCGCAATGTTCCTGGTAAAAGCTGCAGCCTGGAATTTTCCAACATTTAAGGAATTGTCTGAAAAAACAGGGCAAACACTGGATGAGTTTTTTGAAAATATTTCAGATGAAGATCTAGATGGAATACTGGAGTTTGCGTTTCTTCGTTATTATGAAACCAGTGGTTTATTTGGTACTCCTGAACGTTGTCTTGCCATGGTTGATAGACTTAAGGAAATTGGTGTTAATGAAATCGGTTGCCTAATTGACTATGGTTTAGATACTGATAATGTATTAAACCATCTTCCACAATTAAATACACTTCGAAAACTTGGAATTAAACAGAAAACTACTAACAGCGTAAAAGAATTAACTATTAGTGATATTATTGAAAGGCGAAAAGTTACGCATTTTCAATGTACACCATCTATGGCAAATATGCTTGTTGCTGATAGTGATTCTGCGGATCATTTAAAATCGATCAGGCATATGATGGTTGGTGGCGAAGCATTTCCACAGAATCTTGCAAAAGAGCTCGCATCACGGGTGCAAAATACAGTAACTAATATGTACGGTCCTACTGAAACTACCATTTGGTCTAGTACGCATACAATTACTGCCGATGCTGAAAAAATATTTATTGGTAAACCAATTGCAAATACGCAGGTTTATGTGCTCGACAAATTTAAAAAACCCGTACCCGTTAATACGCCAGGTGAGTTGTATATTTCCGGTGCTGGTGTTGTACGTGGTTATCACCAACGTGAAAGTTTGACTGCGGAACGCTTCGTTAAAAATCCTTTTGTAAATGATGCTGATAGTCGAATGTACAGTACTGGAGATCTGGTTCAGTATAATGATCAGGGTGTGCTTGAATGTTTGGGACGAATTGATCAGCAGGTTAAAATTCGCGGATACCGAATAGAGCTCGGAGAAATTGAATCTATTTTATTAAGCAACGATTCTGTTTCCGATGTTGCCGTTATTTTACGTGAAGATGTAATCAATGATAAACGACTTGTTGCTTATATTGTGTGTTCAGCCGGAAGTACTCTTGATCAGGTGGCTTTAAAGAAATTGCTGGCTGCTGATTTACCTGAGTTTATGATACCCAGTATTTTTGTAGAGCTGGATAAACTGCCGCTGACACCAAATGGTAAAATTGATCGTAATTCAATGCCAGCTCCTGAACAGAAAAAACAATCGAGTAGCCAGGCGGTGTTTGTAAAACCTGAAAACGAGTTGCAGGAAATTATTGTATCCACCTGGCAGTCGGTACTTAATTTGGAAAAAATAGGTCTAGATGATAACTTTTTTGATATAGGTGGACACTCATTACTCGTTGTTGAAGTGTTGAGTAAATTACGTGAGTCCATTGATAAACCTGTAAAAATGATAGATATGTTCAGGTTTCCAACCATCAGACAATTTAGTGAATATTTGTCCCAGAATAAAGAAGATAATAAGCAGTTATTGGAAAGTGAAGATAGGGCCAAAGCACGTAAAGATGCACGTAAAAATACATTGAACCGCCGTCGGGCAAGACAAAAATAAAATGAGTAAAGAAAGATGAGCAATCAGGATATTGAATTTGAAGAAACGGATATTGCAATTGTTGGTATGGCTGCCAGGTTGCCAGGCGCTAATAATGTTGATGAATTCTGGAATAACCTGGAAAATAGTGTTGAATCGTTTACCCGTTATACTGATGAAGAATTATTAGAACGCGGTATTTCGCAACGTGTTATTGATGACCCCAATTATCAGAAAATTGGAAGACCCCTTGATAATATGGAAATGTTTGATGCGGCATTATTTGGCTTTAGTCCGAAAGATGCTTCCGTTATGGATCCACAACACAGGCATTTTCTGGAAGTTTCCTGGGAAGCGCTAGAGCATGCAGGTTACGATCCAAAACAATATACAGGGTCTATAGGTGTGTTTGGAGGCTCTGGCCACAACGCCTATATGCCTTACAATTTATTTACCAATCCAGATTTGATGAAATCACTGGGTTTGTTTTTAGCACGACACACATCTAATGATAAAGATTTTTTAACCACCCGGGTTTCTTATTGCCTTAATTTGCGCGGCCCAAGTGTTAATGTGCAAACAGCATGTTCAACTTCACTAGTCGCACTACATCTGGCTACACAATCGCTGTTAAGTGGTGAGTGTGATATGGCGCTCGCCGGTGGTGTCACAATTGAAATGCCACATCGTGTTGGTTATATGTACGAAGAAGGTGAGATTTTATCACCGGATGGTCATTGTCGTGCTTTTGATGAAAAATCTAAAGGAACCGTCTTTGGTAGCGGTGCAGTTCAGCTGGTTTTAAAACGCATGGAAGATGCAGTTAATGATGGTGATACTATTCATGCAGTTGTTAAAGGTTCAGCAATTAATAATGACGGTTCAAGCAAGGTGGGTTATTTAGCGCCTAGTGTTGACGGTCAAGCTGCAGCTATAACTGAAGCTATGGTTATAGCCGATGTTGATGCGGACACTATTACCTATGTTGAAACACACGGAACGGGTACACCTGTAGGTGATCCCATTGAAGTAACCGCGTTAAATCAGGCCTACAGAACACAAACTGATAAAAGTGATTTTTGTGCAATTGGATCTGTAAAAACCAATATTGGCCATCTTGATACTGCCGCCGGTGGTGCTGGTGTTATAAAAATTGTGCAGTCAATGAAGCACAAAAAAATACCCGCGAGTTTGCACTTCAATAAACCCAATCCGGTTTTAGATTTAGAGGACAGTCCTTTTTATGTTAATGGAAAATTGCGGCAGTGGGATGTTGATGGAATTAAAAGGCGTGCTGCAATTAACTCTCTGGGTGTGGGTGGAACAAATGCTCATGTGATATTAGAAGAAGCACCGCAAATGCCAGAGTCAATCGAATATGATGGCTATCACTTATACTGTTTGTCTGCACGGTCCCATGATGCGCTTGATAATGTTGCAAAAGACCTTAAAGACTATATATGTGAGCATCCCCGGTTAAATTTATCGGATGCTGCCTATACCTTAAAAGTAGGGCGCCAAGCACAATCATCGCGCTGTATTTTAGTTGCTAATTCGGCAGAGGATTTGAAACATGCGTTAACGGGTGATGATACTAGTCGCATGATCAAGCAGATTAGCAGTGAAAATAAGCAGTCAATTTATTTCATGTTTACGGGGCAGGGTTCGCAATATGTAAATATGTGTAAAGGCATATACGAAAGTGAGCCTGTATTTAAAAATGCCGTTGACGAATGTTCAACGATATTAACTGAATTTTTGGGAATTGCGATTACCGATTTATTGTACCCACAGGAAAGTGAAATCGATTCGGCAACAGCTAAATTAAGTGAAACGAAGTTTACACAACCGGCATTGTTTACAGTTGAATATGCGATAACAAAATTGTTTGATTCCTGGGGTGTTAAACCTGACGGCATGATTGGTCACAGTATTGGAGAATATGTTGCTGCCTGTATCTCTGGATTGTTTTCATTACAGGATGCGTTAAAGCTAGTTTCAGCACGTGGTCGACTAATGCAAAGTCTTGATACAGGCTCTATGCTTGTTGTTCCGCTTGATGAAAATGATGTTAAAACCTATTTAGATGATGATTTATCAATTGCAGGTATTAATGCTCCTGGGCTTGCGGTTGTTTCCGGCACGGATTCCGCTATCGATTCACTTGTCGATAAATTAAAACAAAAAAATATAGATACAACGAGACTACATACGTCTCATGCATTTCATTCATCAATGATGGAACCGATTCTCGATGAATTTAAATCACTGTTTACGGGAATTGAATTTGGTCAAATCATAACACCATTTATTTCAAATACCACAGGAGACTGGGCACAGGCAGAAGAGGTGTCAACTGCTGATTACTGGGCTAATCATTTACGTGGCACAGTTCGTTTTGCTGATGGAATGAACACATTAATGACGGTGTCTGATGCCGTGTTTGTTGAGTGTGGACCTGGAAATACGCTGTCGACATTTGCACGTCAAAATTCTGCAAAAACAAATACTCATAGTATTATCCAAACAATCCGTCATCCTAAACAGCCGGATAACGATAGCCGAATGATGCTAACCGCATTTGGACGTTTATGGTTGGCAGGTATTGATATAAAATGGGATCTTGCCCATGGCAATTTATCCCGTCGACGAATTCCTTTGCCAACTTATCCATTTGAGCATCAACATTACTGGATACAACCTGGTCAGAGTGGACTGGATTTAAATGCGGAAAAAAATCTCTTCAAGCAGGATTTTTCAGACTGGTTTTATCAACCTGGTTGGGATACATCCCCTGTAATTACATCGCATAACACAGTGTCTGAAAATGAAAATATACTGTGTTTTGTTAATGATACAGATGAATCAAAATCAATATTAACAAATTTAAAAGACCGTTATAAAACGGTTTTCTCTGTTGTGGAAGGTGACTCATATAAAGAGCTTTCTGCCCTTGAGTATCAGATCAGTGCAACTTCTGAAAATGACTATAGTTTAATATTTAAGGCAATAAACAAACATGCTGATAATGATATAAGCCATATAATCCACACATGGACGATCGAAAATAAAACAAATGTTTTAAGCTTTGATCAATCCGGTAAGGGCCTGGCAAATAGCTTTGATAGCCTGCTGATTTTAGCAAAATACTTTGCGACTCATGAACCTGAAAATGAAACACAGGTTTCGGTTATTACTAATAACTGTCAGCAGGTGTCGTCAGAATTTGTTAAAAGTCCGTATAAAGCTACGATGCTGGGGCCGACAAAAGTGATGACACAGGAAATAAAAAACCTTTCCTGCAAGCTTATAGATACCGCATTTGAGCATGAACCGGAGTGGAAAAAATTAAACCAGATCGAATTAGTCTGTTTTGATGCCATGACCACGACTGAAGATGAAGAAATTTGTTATAGAGGGTTAAATCGTTTTGTAAAATCGTTTAAGAAACTTAGTCCGCTTATTTTAGATGATTCGTTGACGGAATCAGCTGAGTCTGCTATTGCGCATTCTAAAATAAAAAATGGTGGCAGTTATTTAATAACCGGTGGTATAGGTGGTATAGGTTATGAGCTTGCACAGCATCTAGTTACAAATTATGCAGCCAATCTGGTTGTATTTAATCGCACACCTTTGCCCGATAAATCTCAATGGGACAATTCAGATAATTTGGAACCATTGCTCGCGGATAGAATTGAAAAACTAAAAAGTCTTGAAGTTGGCAGCTCTAAAATTCTTTCTTATAACGTTGATGTTAGTGATTTTGATTCACTGAATAATGCGTTACAGGCATCAATTTCAGAATTGAATGGGCTTGATGGCATTTTTCATACTGCAGGTATTTTAGACGATAATCTTATTGCGTTTAAAACGCTTGAAGATGCACACAAGGTTTTGTCTCCAAAAGTAGAAGGTATTTTAAATATAGATAAAGCACTTAACTCACATAAACCTGACTTTATCTTTCTGTTTTCATCAATCAGTTCTGCACTTGGTTTGAGCGGACAGGTAGACTATACCGCTGCAAATGCATTTTTAAATGCTTATGCTCAGTATAAAAAAGATTTAGATGGTACCCCTGTAATTGCAGCTAATTGGGGCGTGTGGTCTGAGACTGGTATGGCTTCACAGTTAGATCAGGGTGAAAATGCAACTGGGCAGGAGGAGGTATCGAATCATTATTTCTACACCCATAAGGCTAAAATAAAGCCAGAAAGTGTAGAATTTTCTACTAATCTAAGTGCAAAAACGCACTGGATTATTGATGAACACAGATCAAAGAACGGAACTTCATTACTACCAGGTACAGCTTATCTAGAGCTTGCAAGGTCGGCATTTGTACTCGAAAATGATTCAGCAAAAGCGGTGCGCCTTTCGGATGTGTTTTTTGTATCGCCATTTGTTATAGAAGGTGATGAAGAAAAAGTTATTAAAGTTCAGCTAAATAGAAATGTAAACAATACGGAGTTTCTTATTGAAAGTGAATTCGGTGAAGAAAATGTCCGGGGTACTATTGGTTTTGTTGATACAGATATACCAGCTAATTTACTGATAGATAATATTATTGAACGCTGTAATAAAAGTAAATTGGAATTACGAGGCACAGCCGAACATAATCATCTGATTTTTGGAAGTAGATGGCGTTGCATGAATGCAATTTATTTTGGTAAAAAAGAAGCTGTTGTAGAACTGGAAATTGCTGATGAGTTTGTCGAAGAATTAAATGATTATATGCTACATCCTGCAATAATGGATATGGCAACGGGTACAGCACAATCACTGAATCCGGATTATGATCCTGTTGAAGATTTATATATACCCATATCTTATTCCAATATTACGGTTTATAAACAGCTTTGTAAAAAAATGTATTCACATGTTGTTTATTTGGCAGATGAGGGACAGGGCAGTCAAACATCTATATTTGATGTTGTCATCACCAATGAGCAAGGTGAAGTACTGGTAGTTGTAAGCCAGTTTATTATGAAACGTGTTGATCCGAATGTGTTGCAGTCGCTTAAATCAAATAGAGTTGCAGTAGTACAGCCGACTAAATCATCAAGTGACATGTTCTTTGAAATGGGATTAAGGGCAGGTATGGATAATGCCGAAGGTCTCAGGGCAATTGATATTTTATTAACGGATATTCAGCCATCACAGGTTATTGTGAGCTCTTTAGTTTTTGATGATTACTTAGGTGAGGCACGCAAACTAAGAAATACGGATGAGTTTGGTGAGGAGCTGGATGATGATTCATTTGAGGGTCTTGAGCGACCTAATATTTCATCTGAATTTATTGCACCTGAATCTGAATTAGAAATGAGTATTGCTAAAATCTGGAAACCGGCATTAGGTCTATCAGATGTCGGAGTTAATGATGACTTTTTTGAATTGGGGGGGCACTCATTATTGCTCACTCAGGTGGTTTCAAGACTCAAAAAACATTTTTCAATTGATCTGCCTGTCAGCAACTTATTTGAGTCAGCAACTATCAGTCAGTGGGCTGGAATTATAAAAGACAATGAACACCTGCAAGGCGAGGTGATTCCACTTGTGGTGCCGGTGGATAGAAGTGATTATGCTGTTAAGTTATCAGAACTGTTATTAGCAATATAATCTTAAAAGTAGAATCAAGTAAACAGGATAAGATGTGACTACAAAAAACGATGACGTATATGTTTTTCCAACGACATACCCTCAAAAACAAATATGGTTTCTTAATCAGCTGGATCAGGAAAGCCCAGCATATAATATTCCCTTTGCATATGATATTGAAGGTGAATTGAATGTAATCGCATTACATAATGCTTTAAATGAAATTGTCTGCCGACATGAAACGTTTAGAACCATATTTGTTGATTCTGAAGATGGTTTAGTGCAGGCAGTTTTTCCCGAAATGAAACTTGACATGCCGATAATTGATTATTCAACATCTACTGATGCGGATATTGATGGGCAGATTAAAAGTTTTATCGATGAAGAATCAATAAAAATTTTTGATTTAACCAAAGGGCCATTAATTAGAGTCAGTGTAATTAAGCGCAGTGAAAATTCATTTATTCTATTTTTAAATTTCCATCATATTATTCTGGATCATATTTCAATTGTACAGTTTGCTGAAGAATTGAGTGTTATTTATAAATCATTTCTGGCTGATGAGAACTCACCGTTACAGCAGCCGGAGTTACAGTATGCCGACTATGCTGTATGGCAAAATGAGCACCAGAGTCACGAGATACTGTTATCAAAATTAGATTACTGGACTGAACAGCTTGCGGGTAAATCAGAGTACCTTGACCTGCCTCTTGACTACCAACGTCCTTCAAGACAGACAATGGTAGGAAAAGAGTATCATTTGTGGTTTCCTGTTTCACTGCTTAATAATTTGAAAGCTATATCGAGACAGGAAAGTGTATCTATGTATATTACTTTAATGGCTGGTTATTCAATATTATTAGGAAAATATTCCAAACAAAATGATGTTTCAGTAGGTACGCCATTTGCAAATAGAAGTCATCAGCCCGAACTTGAAAAAGTAATGGGTTGCTTCATAAATACTGTTCCTATCTGTACAGACTTATCCGGCAACCCAAGCTTTAAAGAGGTTCTTAAACGGGTTCGAAAATCGGTTTTTGGTGCAAATGCTCATCAGGAATTACCGTTTGAAATGATAGTGGAGGCACTGCAACCTAAACGTGATGCAAGTTACAATCCGATGTTTCAGGTGGCCTTTACTTTTCAGGAACCCCCCATGGAGATAGAGCTTGAAGCCTGTAAAGTAAAGTCACAGAGGTTGCATAATCAGTCTGCCAAGTTTGATATTCTGGCCTGGTTATGGGAGGCAAAAGACGGCATTCGTGGAACGTTGGAATATAATACTGATATTCTTGATGGCGCAACACTTGAAAGATTTAGTCATCATCTGCAAACATTATTAGAAAATGCTGTTAATAACCCAGATGCGCCTATCTCTGATTTAACAATAATGTCAGATTCTGAATATAACAAAGTAATTAAAGACTGGAATCAAACATCTAAAAGTTTTGATGCGCCATCCTATATACATAAATTATTTGAGCAAAGTTGTGAAAGTAATCCGGATAAAGTTGCGGCTATTTGTGATGGTGAAGAAACAACTTATCGAGAATTAAATGAACGAGCCAATATGCTGGCTAATTTTCTTATCTCACAGGGTGTGAGTAATAATGCATTAGTTGGTGTTTGCCTTGAGCGTTCAGTTAATATGCTTGTTGCAACACTGGGTATATTAAAAGCGGGAGCCTGTTATATACCGCTAGACCCTGAGTACCCTCAGGATCGAATTCATTATATGTTGGAAAATTCTGCTGCAAAAATAGTGGTGGTAGACGCGAAAACTTCAAAACATATTGAGTTTCCTGTAACTACACAACAGGTTCTTGTTAATGACCCCGATATATCTTTACAGCCAACTGATAACCCATCGGTTGAAATGAACACGGATGATCTTGCTTATATTATTTATACATCAGGTTCAACCGGTAAACCTAAGGGTGTAATGGTTCCCCATAATGCAGCAGCAAACTTTTTATTAAGTATGGCAGAAATGCCAGGTTTAACGTCAGAGGATACCTTGCTGGCTGTTACAACACTTTCTTTCGATATTGCAGTTCTGGAGCTGTATTTGCCCCTGAGTCGTGGAGCAATTGTTGTTATTGCTACATCCGATGAAACTTTAGATGGTGAAGATTTAATTGATTTAATGGAAGATAATGATGTGTCAGTAATGCAGGCAACACCATCTACCTGGCGTTTACTTATTGCGAGTAAATGGGATGGAAATCCATCGCTTAAAGTTTTATGTGGCGGTGAAGCGATGCCAAAAGATTTACTGATACAGTTATTACCCAAAGTTGGTCAAGTATGGAATATGTACGGACCTACTGAAACAACTGTCTGGTCAAGTTGCTACCAAGTAACAGATGCACAGGCCCCCATACTAATCGGAAAACCAATCGCTAATACGCAATTTTTTGTGCTCGATGAAAATTTAAATCCGGTTCCAGCTGGCGTTCATGGTGAACTTTATATCGGCGGTGAAGGTGTAACCAAAGGTTATTTAAATCGTGATGATTTGACTGAAGAGCGTTATATAACGAGTCCATTTGGATTTAATGGAGAACGCTTATATAGAACGGGCGATCTGGTTAAGTTTCATGAAACAGGTGATTTGGAATATTTTCAGCGAGTTGATAATCAGGTTAAAGTTAGAGGGTTTAGAATTGAGTTGGGTGAAATCGAATCAGTTTTATCCGAATTGGACTCTATTCAACAGGTGGTCGTTGTTGTTAAAGAACCCAGACCCGGTGATCCACGGCTGGTAGCATATCTTGTTATGAGTGAAGGTATTACCATGTCTACAACTTCTATTAGAGATGCCATTAAAAATGATTTACCGGATTATATGTTACCGCAGTATTTTGTAGAGTTGGATGAATTACCATTAACTCCAAATGGTAAAATTGACCGTAAGCAATTACCCGATGCTTTTGCAAATAGTTCTGAAGATTCCGAAATGGCTTTACCTGATACGTTTGCGAGTAAAGAACTGGCAAAAATATGGGCTGAAGTTTTAGATGTTAATGTAGAAAATATAGGTCTTCATGATAACTTCTTTGAGATTGGCGGGCATTCACTATTGTCGATGCAGGTTATTGTGAAAGTTAAAAATATTACAGGTGTAAAATTAAATGCCCGGGTGATTATACTTGAAAATCTGGAAGTAATGGCAGAACAATGTGGGTTTACTGAGAATGCCTCTACTGCTAGCCTGAAAGATGAAAAGTTTTCAGATAAAAAATCAGTTTTAAAATCAGCTTTTGGTAAACTTTTTAATCGCTAATGTATTAAGTCGTTTATACCGTTACAGATTATTTGTATAAGTTAGACTGGTTGGAAACCTACAAGCACAAGCCTGAATGATAGTATAGCATCTGCTAATGTACCACCCATTCAGGTGGTTGTTATTTTGCGGTCGTCTTGTAAAATGCACGCATTGTATCGAATTTAAATGATAATATATTAGGGAAGTAGTAATGAAAGGTTCAGTTCAAAATGAGTGGCTGTGCCTGCTCCTGCGTAATATTCTGTTTTTGTTTGCTCTTTCATTTCCGACCCTATCACTTGCAGCACCAACACTTTTAAGCTCTACTGATAAAGACCCCAGTATTACACTCAGCGCAGATAACCTGGGTGCATTATTTTCAGCTCCAGACACACATCGCGGCATTCGTTCAAATCAGTCCATACTTCCGGGTAGTGGTTTCTACTATTATGAAGGTCGCCGTGAAATTGCGGTTGCTAACATGGGATTTGGTGTAGCCACTAGCACAGCAAGTTTGACGAATTACGGTGGTTTTTCTACCCAGAGTATTGGTATAAATACTCTGGGGTATATTTATTACAATCAGATTAACCAGTTGGGTTCCGTAAATTCAAATATCACAGATACGGATACTTTTGGTATTGCGGTTGATTACCGCGGTGTTAATCCGGTGGTTTATTTCATTGCCAGTAACACTCTTCTTTTTACTCAGGTGCTCGACCAGGTTACCGACCCTCTATATATTCTGGTTTATGGTTACGATAACAGCCCGGGTATTCAGCAAACCATAAACACTGCAGCAGATCTTGTTGCATCGCCTTTTGTTTATGATGTTCGTGCAATTTTAAATACGTCGGGTGTAAGTGGAGTAACGAGCCTTATTGATGGCTGGTCATCCGCTACACAAATTAATATCATTAACGGTAACCGTAATGTAACCGTTGGGCAGAGCGTCGATAATAGCGCCGTAGCCGTAAATGAATCCGGGCTGGATATTTCATCAAGCATCAGCTGGAGTACAGATAAAGGACAAGCCGGAAACGGGAGTTTGTTTTCATTGTCAGATAATGCCTTATCGACACACTTAGTGACTGCACAAGTTTTAGATGTTAATAACTTACCGGTAACTCAAACCATAACGATTAATTTTATTGAGCAGGATTCTGACGCGGATGGTCTTACCGATAATGCGGAACTATCTTCGGGTACCGATCCACTTAATCCGGATAGTGATGGCGATGGACTTAACGATGGGGAAGAAGTTAATGTTTATGGTACAAATCCATTAAGTGCTGATACTGATGGGGATGGTTTGCCCGATGTCTTTGAAGTTAACAATAACCTTAATGCACTGGATGCTACCGATGCGGGTCTTGATAATGATGCGGATAGTTACAGTAATTTATCTGAATACCAGTCTGGCACAAATCCTGATGATGCTTTTTCTTATCCTAACTCACCTACGCGCTTAAGTGCAGTTGATAGGGATGCGAGCATTTCTATCAGTGCAGATCGTTTTGGTGCAATTTTCAGTGGCGGTGCTGCGCATCGTGCAATTCGTTCCGATCAGGCTATTCAACCGGCAAGTGGTTTTTACTATTATGAAGGCAAGCGCGAAGTTGCGCTCGCTAATATGGGCTTTGGTGTTGCAACCGCATCTGCAAGTTTAGTTAACTACGGCGGTTACTCAACACAAAGTATCGGAATAAATGCACTAGGATACATTTATTATAATCAACAGAATATGCTGGGTTCGCCAAATTCAGATATTACCGCAGCAGATACGTTTGGTATTGCCGTTGATTATCGCAGTGAAAATCCGGTGGTTTACTTTATTGCCAATAACACCCTTGTCTTTACGCAAATAATGACGGGTGTCACCGACCCATTACATATTCTAGTTTATGGGCATCAAAATACATCGGGTATTCAACAAACAATCAATACCGCTTTTGATTTAACGACTATACCTTATGCATATGATGTACGCTCAATCCTGACAGCTGCAGGTATCACCGAAGCGGAATTAATAAGCGATGGCTGGCAACAATCTACACCGGTTACCCGTGTGAGTATTGCAGGAAGTAACCAGATCGTTACGGTGGGTCAAAATATTACTTTATCTGCAACTGCAACTAACGCGGCAGGTACTGATATTTCTGCAGGTATAACCTGGAGTACTGATAGCGGTTTAAGTGGTAGTGGTAATACCTTTAATTTAATTTCAAGCCAACCTGCAACCTATATTGTGACTGCTCAGGTAATGGATGAATTGAACCAGCCTGTAAGTGCAAGTGTTAACATTCAGTTTGTAGATGTTGATACGGATAATGATGGATTGTCTGATGCGCAGGAAAATTTATTAGGCACTAATCCATTACTTGCGGACACTGACAGTGATGGTATTAACGATGGTGATGAAGTTAATATATATAGTACGGATCCATTAAATAGTGATACAGATAATGATGGTTTACCCGATTCATATGAAGTCAGTAATTCATTAAACCCGCTTGATGCCCTTGATGTGACAGCGGATCCTGATCAGGATGGTTACACGAATCAGGAAGAATTTCTACAGGGTACAAATCCTGTTGATGCTTTTTCTTACCCCAATGCACCGGCCCGCTTAAGTTTAACGGATAAAGATCCGAGCATAAGTTTAAGCATAGATAATTTAGGTGTTACATATTCTGCCGGTAGTACTCATCGAGCGGTTCGTTCAAATATTGCAATACAACCGGCAAGTGGTTTGTATTATTTTGAAGGCACTCGTCAGGTTGCGGTCGGCGACATGGGTTTTGGTGTAGCAACTTCATCAGCATTGTTAACAAATTTTGGGGGTTATACAGATCAAAGTATCGGACTAAATGCGTTGGGATTTGTGTATTATAATAATGTTAATCAACTAGGCTCTTCTAATTCAAGCATTACCGGTTCCAGTACATTTGGTGTTGCAGTTGATTACAATGGAGTAAATCCGGTTGTTTATTTTATTGTTAATAACTCACTTTTATATACCCAGGTGTTAGATCAGGTTACCGAGCCATTGTATATTCTGGTTTATGGTCAGCAGTTAACCAACCTGACTCAACAAACAATTAACACTGCGCAAGATCTTGTGGCTCAACCCTTTGTTTATGATGTTAAAACTATTTTAAGCAATGCGGGAATTGCTGGTGCAGGACAAATAAATTATGGCTGGATTGCGCAAACCACAATTGATATTACCTCGACAAATAATTCAGCTGATGTTGGCAGTAATGTGACGCTGACGGCTAGTGCCAGAAATCAACAGGGCTTAGATATTTCAAATACCATTAGTTGGCTAGATTCAACTTCAAATCAAACTGGTACAGGTGCTAGTTTCAGTGTTACATCAGCATCTGTGGGAAGTCATAATATTTCTGCGCAGGTGTTAAATGAATCAGGTTTTGTAGTGAGAGCAGTAACCAATGTTAATTTTACTGCAGTTGATACTGATGGTGATGGTCTGACCGATGATGTTGAAATTGTAATAGGTACAGATCCGTTAGTTGCCGATTCAGATGCGGATGGTTTAAACGATGGTCTGGAAGTGAATCAATATCTGACCGATCCGTTAAATACTGATTCAGATGCGGATGGTATTACCGATGGCTATGAAGTTGATCATGCTTCTAACCCATTAATAAATGATAGTTCAGAGGATACAGATGGTGATGGCTTTAGTAACCTTGATGAATTTATTAATAATACCAGTTCAAATAACCCAAGTTCATACCCTGGTGGACCAACGGGTACATTATTAAATATTGCTGATGCACATGCATCTATCGGTATTGATAGTTCCGGCTTATCTGCAACCTTCACAGGTGCGATTTCACGCTCAGTAAGATCAACTGAAGCCATTCGTGCGGGTTCTGGCTGGTACTATATTGAAGCGCGAAGAAATATTGCGATGGGTGATTATGGGGTTGGTGTAGCATCAAATCTTGCAGACCTGAGTTCTGCAGCAGGCAACGATAGTAATAGTATGGGCCTGACTACGGATGGCCGCGTTCTATTTAATGGTATCGTACAACAAAGTTTTGTACAGTCTGCTACAAATCAATTTTATGGTTTAGCGGTTGATTACAGTGGCGCAACACCAACAGTATATCCAGTCGTTACAGGCGTTGATGGTTTTGAATTATTACTCGATCCGGTTGCATTAACCAGTGTCACCGACGATTTATATGTTATGGCTTTTGGAAGCGGCACATTGACTTCAACTGCACAAATTACTATAAATGCAGGTGATGACTTGCTGAATATGCCATTCCATTATCCGGCAAATTATTTTATGTTTAATGCAGGGTATGCGGGTGCAGAATTCATGGGAACGGGTTGGGGAGCCGTGCATACTTACATTGGTCGTGCGGATGTAGAACAGTTTTCTACTGTGACTTTAGCGCTTGATGAAACCAGTGGCTCCGGTATCACTTTAAGTGCTGATGGTTTATCTGCCGCTTATGATATAGATGAAAAAATGGCTGTGCGCGCAAATCAGGGCATGATTGGTGAGTTCCGTTATTTTGAAGCAAACCGTTTACTGGATACTCTGGTGCAAGGAACAAATATCTCATACGGTGCAGGGCAGGGTGTGACTACGCAGTACGGTCGACTGAATCCTTATCCGTTTGATCCGGAGCAACCATCAATGTCGCTGAATTCTATGATTGGCATCTGGCGAAATTTAAATTTTATTGCTGATTACGATCTTAATGCTTATTACTATGGTTTTGTTGTTGACTATCGTGGGGCACGTCCGGTTATTCATGTTTTATTATTTGATGAAGTTATTCATACTATGGTTTTACCGGATGTGTTTACACCATTGCATCCCATGCTCTATGCCAACACACAGGGGCAGGGAGTTTTCACGAACAGAATTAACTTTGGCGCTACACCCTTTCGTTTTAATCCAAAAGCAGCGCTTGAGCGAGCGAATATAAATACAAACGGTTTTGTATCCGGCTGGGGTGATGTTAATCGTGACAGTGATTCTGATAATCTTCGCGACAGTGATGAAATTATTTATGGAACCGATCCTCAAAATGCCGATACCGATGGTGACGGTGTGCTTGATGGTAATGAAGTATATACCTATAACACATCTGCAATAGCAGCGGACACAGATAATGATGGAATGCCGGATGGTTATGAAATTCAGCTAAATCAAAATCCATTAATTAATGATGCAGCCGCGGATGTTGATACGGATGGTGTCAGTAATATTAATGAATATATTTCCGGTAGTGGTCTAATTAATGCGGCACCTGATTTATCAATTATACAGCAAGATTTAACATTAAATGTTGGCGATACTTTAGCGCTTAACGCCACGGTTTCAGATGTTATAGATGGCGACTTAAGTGGTTCTGTTAACTGGAGTGATAGTAGCAGTGTCAATACGGCAACAGGTTTAAGTTTTGGATTTGTACCGCAGCAGGGAATTCATCAAATTAGCGCACAGGTTACTGACAGTAGCGGGCTAACTTCGACAGCCAGTGTTACTGTAACCGTAATAGATCCGACGTTAACTGATACTGATGCAGATGGTTTAACCGATGAACAGGAAGTTGCACTGGGAACGGATATTAATAATGCGGATACGGATGCGGATACGTTAAGTGATGGTGCGGAAGTTAACTTATATTTAACCGATCCACTTTCAGCTGATACAGATAGTGACGGTATGCCGGATGCATTTGAAGTGGCAAATAATTTAAATGCAAATGATGCAACGGATGCATCACTGGATAATGATGCTGACGGTATTACAAATTTACAGGAATACCTAAATAATACAGATCCAAATGTTGCCGCACCTTTACCGAGTGACGAAATTATTATTGATACCGATGAAGTACAGACAAGTCAGATCGGAAGCTGGAATAGTGCCGGTGGTACGGATCATTTTGGTACAGGTTCACTCTATGCCACTGTGGGTGGTGCTGTCGATCGTTATCGCTTTACACCCGATCTGCCGTTAACCAGTAACTATGAAGTTTATGTCTGGAACTCCTGCTATAACAATCGCGCTGTCAATGTGAAACATATTATTCAATATGCCGGTGGTATTGATACTGTAGAAGTCGATCAGGATTGTGATACCGGTGTGTTTGGCCAATGGAATCTTTTAGGTGCTTACGCTTTTAATGCGGGAAGCACGGGCTATCTGGAAATTACCGATGAAGGTATAACTCCGCCGTCTACAACTTATATGGGAGCAGATGCGGCTCGCTTTGTTCGGGTTGGACAGATTGATGCTTTACCTGTGATTGTGCTATCTGACTCTGTAATCAATCTGATTGATGGGCAACAAATAATTATTACCGCGGTCGCAAGTGATGCGGAAGATGGTGACCTGAGTAATCTTGTAAACTGGCAGGATGATTTAAGTGGCTTAACTGCTAGTGGAAACAGCTTTACTCTGGTGCCTGGTGTTGGCGTACATACGGTAACAGCCAGTGTTACAGATAGTAACAATGGAAACAGCAGTGCTAATGCAGTTATTACTGTTGTGTTATCACCCGGTTTACTGGACGATGATAATGATGGGCTTAATAATGATGGTGAAATAGCCGCTGGAACTGGTATTTTAAATCCTGATAGCGATGCTGACGGACTGCTGGATGGTGAAGAGGTGTTAACCTTAAATAGTAATCCGTTAAGCAATGATACCGACGCAGATTTAATGGATGATTTTTTTGAGGTTAATAATTTACTCGACCCACTTGACCCAACAGACGCCTTATTAGATGCTGATGGAGATGGTGTAACAAACCTGGATGAATATCTGGCGGGGACCAATCCACAGCTAGTGCCTGTAACAGAAATTATTATTGATACCAATGAAGCGCAAACAACACAATCAGGAGACTGGAATAGTTCTTCTGGTACTGATCACTTTGGTACCGGTTCACTCTATGCAACTGTTGGTGGAGGTGTAGATCGTTATCGATTTACACCTGATTTACCTCAGACTGGCGACTATGAAGTGTACGTCTGGAATTCATGCTATGAAAATAGAGCAATTAATGTGAAACACATTATTCAGTATGCGGGTGGTACTGACACAATAGAAGTTGATCAGGATTGTGATACAGGTGTATTTGGTGTTTGGAATCTTTTAGGTACTTACAGTTTTAATGCAGGTACTGCCGGGTATTTAGAAATAACAGATGATGGTATAGTGCCGCCAACAACAACTTACATGGGTGCAGATGCTGCCCGCTTTATTTTATTGCCTTAAGGACGGGTGTTTGATGTTTAAAAAAATAATAATTTTAAAACTGATTATTTTGGCGATACTTCCTCAGCCATCATATGCAAATGAGAGTACCGGTTATCTGCAAGATATATTTGTTAATAGTAAAGGTCTGGTGCTTTTTCGATTAACAAACCCGGTTAATAATCGACCAAAGTGTGCAACCAATAAAGACTGGGATTATAAGTTAGATTTGAGTAATCCTTATTCAGTTAAAATATTTGATATGTTGAAGATGGCTGAACTTATTTCTGAGCCAATTCGAGTAGGTTATGGAGTAGAACCGAATTGTGGAAAAGGCTTTCCAGCAATTAATGTTGAATATATTTTACTTGTTAACCTTCATCAGGGTAAAAAATTAGGCAAAGGCAATTATATTGTAAAGTAATCAATTAACCCGACTACCATTTATAAATGGTAGTCGGGTTAAAATTGAGTAATTATTTTTATTACTTTATAAATTATCCAGTGTGCTGGACGGTACATTAATCATATAAGTATCGAGATCTAAAAGCGTTCCGCTCCAGTTACTACCCCAAACAACCTTGGTAGCATCTCGGCTAATCGCAGCATGCGGCTGAGACCAGTAATCAGCCGAGTTACTCTGGTGCTTCGCTAAACGTATAATGACTGGATTTGCATCAAGTTTGGCCATAAATATTTCCTGGCTGTACCAGGCATTCACTGGGCTATTTGAATAGTGGGAGATAACAACCCAGCCAGGCCGGTTATGTGCACGACCAGAAATATGGACAGCGCCGCCAATCCAGACATTTGTTTCAATATTAGAAACCAAATTTCCTGTTTCAAGGTCAATCACTTCTATTGCACCGCTATTTTGATATTCAATGCCTACATAAACATCATTACCATTAACACCAATTGAAGTGTCTCCATGTTCACCATTCATTGCCAGACCCTGTGCTCTAGAAAAGTCCTGACTGAATGACATAGTGCCACAAGGATTATTGAGTGTTCCGCGTCCAGCAGGTCGACCATTTTGTCCATCACATGCCGGTGGATTCCACAGTGCGACTACATGGGTTCCAGATGGTGACATGGTGATGTTATTCGGGCCACCGATACCACCGCCATCAGTTGCATAATCATAAACACCTACAATAGAGTTAGTTTGCATATCGTAAACAATCATTCCATAGTTGTTATTGAAATCACCACTCATCCCCATTAATGCCCAGTAACGTCCGTCAGCTGAAGGCGAACCTTCTTCACCTGTCATAAAGCGTGTAGCGTTTGGCCATACCTGATTAATGCTGGTAAATCCTGGGTAACCATCTATCGAATTTACATCGGTAAAGTCAGCCGCAACAGTATAGGTGTTATCAGATGCATCGGTTAGATCCTGTAAATATATACGCAAACCACCGTTATAAGCCATTCTGTAAAGTAGATCAGGGTTGGTTGGATGCCACTGAAACTCAACACTGTCACCCTGTAAACTTACGCGGCGAATATGGCTATAATTATTTGCATCATATAGATGCCAGAAGCCATCGCTTGCAAGTAAAAGCATACGTGACTGGTCGGCATTAAAAATTTGTCTTCTTGAGTAATCTGGCACTACACGATTAGCAATGTTGTTAGAGTCACTGCCATGATTGGTAACCCGTACGACACATGTGCCAAAGTTTGGATCCAGATAATGATTACCCTTAACCGGCTTATTTATATTCGGAACGGCGGTAAGGCTCTTGCTTGATACTGGAGTAAAGCCACCAGCATTTGAATATAAGGTATCGCAGGCTGATGCAGACTGTAATGGCTGAACATTAACTATTACTGTTGCCGTATTTGAAAAATTATTTAAAGCATCCTGCATTCGGTAAGTAAAACTAACGCTACCTGAGAAGCCATCAGCAGGTGTATAGGTAAAACTGCCGTTTGAATTTATATTGGCTGTTCCAGATGATGCCTGTGATACAAGTGACCAGGTTGTTGGTGAATTTGGAGACAAACTATCATTAGTTGCCAGGTTGTTGTTTAAACCTGTTTGATAGGGTGTACTAAAGCTATCGTTAGCCGCAGTCATTAGTGCAGGTGTCGTCACATTAAGTAAATTACTGGAAGTTTCATTTGCAGAACTATCATAAGCAAAAACCTGATAGCCATAGCTATTAGAAGCGGATACTGAGTTGTCGCTATAATTTAACGAGTTGATATTAGCAATTTCTACAGCACTGGCACCATTAACGCTACGCAATACTCGGTAACCGGTAACAGCAGTATTATCAGTGGCAGAATTCCATTGTATATTTATAGATGTGCTAGTAGGTGTGAGGCTCGTGCGTAAATTTGCAGATGAAAATACCGGAGATGTTGTGTCTGTTTCAATTGGGGTTGCTACTGACAAAACGTTACTGGCAGCACTGTTACCGGCCGTATCAAATGCAATAACCTGATATTCATAATTGGTATTGGCAGCTACTGAATTATCCTCAAAAGAAAGAGCTTGTTGATTGTTAACAAGTGTAGACCAGCTTCCATTATTAACACTTCGGATAATCCTGTAACCACTTAATAATTCATTATCAGTAGAAGCTTCCCAGTTGATCTGGATATTTGAAGATGTAGGGCTGGCTGATGTCATCAAGTTTGCAGGATTACTTGGAGGTGTTGTATCAGGTGCAGATAAAGTCATCACATTTAAAATGTTGCTGGTGGCAGTATTGCCGCTGCTGTCAGAAGCAATTACCTGATACATGTAAGGTGTATCTGAATTTACGCTTGTATCAGTAAAGCCTGTTGACGCTGTTGTTGATATTAGGCTCATGTTTTGACCAATTTCGCCTCTTAATATCTGGTAATTATTTATATTATTTACATCTGATGATGCAACCCAGCTAATTTCAACTAAATCATCAGTCACCCGTACTCTGCTCAAAGGTGCTGGATCAGTAGGTGCCCTAGTATCATTTCCTGTTGTAAATGAAAAAGACACATTATTAGATAGGTTACCAAAAGAGTCAGATATACCACTCAGTGATACTGTATAAGTATTATTTGCCAGCAACGCTGTAGAAGGCGTGAAAATAAGACTATTATCGACAATAGTTACGCTTCCCTGAATTTCTGGAGAGATCGTAAGGCCATTTAAATTTGAAAAATTGATAGCTTTGTCAAAATCAAATGTTAATTGCGTTAACTGATCATTAACATCAACTGTATTAGCATCAGGGGATGTGCTAACTAAAACAGGTGCTGTTAAGCCATTTTGATTTTCTGTTGAATAACTCCAGCTAAACGACTGGTTTTCAGTTGACCCAGCTAGTTTGAAGTTGTTAATTGAAAAAGCATATGTTTTGTTTGGTTCTAAATCTGCAGAAAAAATCAAAAATAGAACATTTGTTGACTCTAACTGAGTTTTATCTAATGTGAAACTGGTGGTTGGAGAAATGCTTATTTGTTCTCTTGATATAGAGTTAAAATCTATTTTTTTATCAAAAAATACAGAGACTCTTTCTAAATTTCTGAAAATGGGCTTACTACTAATAGCGGGTATGGTTGTAATGCGTACATCATCTGCCACATCATTTAGCAAACTCGCGTCAGTTGTTGATCCATCACAGGCATATATGAGTGATGCTGAGCTAAATGCTAAAAATATGTTACGTATTGACTTAATATATTTCATAGAAAAGTACCTTGCACTTATATATTTACAAAAATTAAAATTAAAAAAATAGGTACTTCATCATTTTTATGGTTTAAAAATTTTCAATTGGATTTATAATTTGGTGTTGCTTAGATTCGATAGCCTGAACAGCTATGGCATAAGGATCGCTAACTGGGGTAATTATGGTTAACTGACAGAGATAATTCTGTGTATTGGTTCATGTTATTGCTCACTCAAAGAGGTGAGTGAAAAAATGTGACAGAATTCACAGTTGGCACGAAACCCATTGGTGGCGGTCTTTCAGGGGTGTTTTGTCATGATTTAGTTGGCTTAAGTTAAGAAGATTGAGCTAAATCAAGTGAAATAGCTAAGAGTTTTATATTCAATATAAGGCATTGAACATTCCAGAAAAGTTAAAAACATAGCTACTTCTATAACTAATCGATTTATTAAACAGCTTTATAATCTTAAAAGGCGCATTTTGTAGATGGTTTATTTTCGAAAATTAATTCTTATTGCTACAGTAATAATGTCAGTTATGTTATTTACTGACACTCTGTTTAATAACTATCAACTTGGTCAGGCAATCTGGAATTTGGGGCACTTTTTTTTATTTTTTGCCTTTGTCTTGTTAGTACTTACCCATAAAAAAATTGTAAAAATAAAACCAATATGGAAATTATTTATAAGTATTTTTCTGACTCTTATATTAGGAGGATTGATTGAGGTTATACAGTATTTTACCGGTCGTAATATGGAATTTCATGATTTACAAACTGACTTCCTTGGCGGTCTGTTTGCTTTTATATCGGTAATAATATTCCACTACAAAAATAACAAGGCGCTTAAATACTTTTTTTATAGTTTATTGTTGTTTATATTGACTTTTGTTCTTATGCCATTGGCAGAAACAATAATTGATGAAATTAGGATGCAACGGGAATTTCCTGTTCTTTCAAATTTTGAAGATGCTGATAAAATTCATCGCTGGATAAAAAAGGATATTAATTTTATGCAACAGGATAGTGCGAGAAAGATTGAGGGCGAATATTCATTATTAATTAAGTTTTTGAGTAAGGGTGACCCCCACATATCACTTAAAGATTTTCCATCAGACTGGACAGATTATAGTTTTTTAAATTTTAGTATTTATAACGATCAATCCTATGATGTATCTATTATTTTAAAGATATCTGATAGTCTACATAAAGAACGAGGGTATGTAGCTAGTGACAGGTATAATAAAGTGTTGATGCTTAAGCCTGGGTGGAATGTGCAAAAAATAAAATTAACTGAAGTGGAGAAAGCTCCATTAAGCCGTGTATTAAATTTGAGCCAGGTAATGGAATTTTCATTCTATATGGAAAAAAGTCATGTATCTACTTCGCTCAATATTGACGATATTTATTTGTCTATAAAATAACTATTGTCTGTGATGGTATATTTATTTATAAGGTTTTGTAATCTTTATCAGGTTTGTTTTTATATTTTTCTTTGATCTTATAAGGGGTGGCTAGAACGACAATTCCAATCAACGGGTGATCAATATAGTGAACTTCTCGGCTTTTCATGCGACGTTCATTGACGACTGGATAAGAAATTAGTTCTGTATTTCCGAGAGCATCTGTTTGTGGTTTAAAATATTTCAAATTGATGTTGAAATGCAAATATCGGCTCATTATTAATTTAACATTTCCTGTAATGTATGACTCAGTTGGCTGTAGATTTTGTTCTATGTCCTGAGTAGGGTCCTGAGGTGAAACTTCAGTGTCTTCTGTATGTTTTTCGAGCAAACTATTTATAGGTATATTGAAAGTTTCATTTCTATCTAAACCGGTTTGTTTCCAACGTTTGTTAACTAAAATTTTAAAATTTGATTTAGTGGACAGTTTTTTGTATTGAGGTGATAGCTTGGCTGATTCCCAATTAAGCGATGTGTATTCTGGATCTTTTTTTTGTGTTGAGGCCGATGAATTTATATCAGTGTGAAGTAACATATCATTATATGACCAATCCTCCGATTTTAAATATCGAGAAGATGTGTCTTCAAATATAATTAATTCAACTTCGTAGCCAGTTTCAGTGGCAAATGAAATAGAATATTTAGAAAAAAGTCCAAGCGAAGTTATTAAAATTAAAATATATTTCATTAAGCAGCTTCCGATATTGTTAATGATGTAAGTATTTGACGTAAAATTTCTACTCTTTCATCACATGATAATGTTTCTTTATTTATTAAAAGTGTGTTTGGAGGATTAAATTTATATAACCCTGCATTAGACTGAATAAGGGTTATTAGCTGTGCAGGGTTAATATTAGCATCCTTGGTGAATATTATCCTTATTAATGCATCTACCGCCGTAATTTTTTCAACACCAATGATATGTGTCATTAATTTTATTGAGGTAACTTCAAACAGGTTTTTAGCAATATCCGGTAATAATCCGAAGCGATCAATTAACTCAACTCTGATTTCATCTAATGCCTGTTGGTTTTCTGCATTCGAAATACGCTTATAGAGTATTAAGCGGGTGTGAATATCATAAATGTAATCATCAGGAAGTAACGCAGGTACACCTAAATCAATTTCAGTGCCCTGATGAATTGGTGTGTTAAGGTCAACCGTTTTGCCTGATTTTAACGCCTTCACTGCTCTGTCGAGTAATTCAGTATATAGGCTAAAGCCGATTTCCTGAATTTGTCCACTCTGGTCATCACCTAGTAATTCTCCAGCGCCGCGTATTTCAAGGTCATGGGTTGCCAGAGTAAAGCCAACGCCCAGATCTTCTAATGCCTCGATAGCTTCAAGTCGTTTAATCGCATCTTTGGTCATTACGTTTTTGGGTGGGGTAATTAAATAGGCGAAGGCACGATGATGAGAGCGTCCCACTCGGCCACGTATTTGATGTAGTTGTGCCAGTCCTAATTTATCAGCTCGATTGATAATGATAGTGTTTGCGCTGGGTACATCAATGCCGCTTTCAATAATGGTTGTGCTGACTAAAATATTAAATCGTTGGTGTACAAAATCGAGCATAATTCGTTCTAAATCCTTTTCACGCATTTGTCCATGGGCAAACTGAACACTGGCCTGTGGAATTAATTCTTCCAGTGTTCGGCACATTTTTTCAATACTTTTAACTTCATTGTGCAAAACATAAACCTGACCGCCACGTTTTATTTCACGCAGGCAGGCTTCGTGTACCTGTTGGTCGTTCCATTCAGAAACAAAGGTTTTAATGGCATGTCGTTGAGTGGGGGGGGATGCAATAATTGATAAGTCACGCATACCCGCCAGTGACATATTTAATGTGCGCGGAATTGGGGTAGCAGTTAAAGTTAAAATATCTACTTCAGCTCGCAGGTTTTTAAACTGCTCTTTGTGTTTTACACCAAAGCGATGTTCCTCATCAATAATTAACAGGCCGAGGTTAGCAAAACTGATATCTTTTTGTAAAAGTTTATGTGTGCCTATGATGATATCAACCTTACCCGCTTTTAAATCATCGACTACCAGATCCTGATGTTTTTTTGAATTAAATCTAGACAGGCATTCAATTTTAAATGGCCAATCGGCAAAGCGATCTTTGAAGTTTTGAAAATGTTGTTGGGCTAGCAGAGTGGTGGGAACCAAAATTGCCACCTGTTTATTTGCATTTGCAGCGACAAAAGCAGCGCGCATAGCTACTTCTGTTTTACCAAAACCTACATCACCACATACAACCCGGTCCATGGCTTTTGCTTCGGTTAGATCTTCCACCACCATATCAATTGCTTTTTGCTGGTCTTCGGTTTCTTCAAAAGGGAAGGCGGCAGAAAACTGATTGTATTCGTCAATATTTATATTGTAAGCATAGCCGCCTTTGGCTGCGCGCCGAGCATGTATATCAAGTATTTCAACGGCGATGTCGTGAATTTTATTAGCGGCTTTCTTACGAGCTTTAGACCAGGTTTCACTGCCCAGTTTATGTTTCGGGGCGTGCTCTTCATCAGCACCGGTGTAGCGGCTGATTAAATCGAGTGAGGCTACGGGTACGTATAATTTATCACCGCCAGCATATTCTATGGTCAAAACCTCGGTTTCAATATCACCGACATTTAATTTTTGTAAGCCTAAATATCGGCCGATACCATGCACCTCATGAACAACCGGTGATCCAATACTTAAATCAGTAAGGTCTCCAATGATGGCTTGTGCATCACGAGTTCGTCTTTTTCTTTTACGTTGTTGCTGGGTGCGCTCACCGAATATCTGTGCTTCGGTTAAAATACAAATTTCTGGTGCATTTATATTTAAACCTCTATCGATAGAAGCAACGGCTACGCCAAGGTGATCGTCTGAATCAATAAAGTTTTGCCAGCTTTCAAATACCTTAGGAAAGAGTTTTTGATCGTGTAGCATTTCCAGAAGCATTTCACGCCGACCCGTAGATTCGGCAATTAACAAAATCCTTCCTAAACTGCTTTTAATATAAGATGTCAGTTTTGATACGGGTGTATCCGTTTTATCTTTTGCCAGTAACTGAAGCGGTGCACTGAAGGGTAAATCTATTACATTACTGCCGGGAGTATTTTTTTGAGTCTGTGTATGGATTTGTGCAAAGGCGTGTAATGATTCCTGTAATTCACTGGTATTTAAATACAAAGATTCAGGAGGTAATATGGGTCGCTCTAAATCGTGGCGACGTTGTTCATATCGCTGTGCAACATCCTCGCTGAATTGTTCAATGGTTTGTGGTAATTCAACGGCAGAGCAGATAATAGTATTGCGTGGAATATAGTTAAAGATGTTACTCAGTTCATCAAAAAATAATGGCAGGTAATATTCAATTCCGTTGGGAATAATGTTCTGGGATACTTCCTGGTAAATTTTACTTGCGGTTGGGTCGCCGGGTAATTTTACACGGTAACGTGTTCTAAATTCGCTGATAGATTCCTTATTAAATGGAAATTCCCGTGCAGGTAATATTTCAATTGATTTTATAGCATCTAGAGAGCGTTGTGTTTCCGGATCGAAGCGGCGAATACTATCGATATCGGTATCGAATAAATCAATCCTGAAAGGTAAATCATGCCCCGAAGGGTACAGGTCAACAATTGAACCGCGAATTGCGAACTCACCATGCTCCATCACCTGTGAAACACAGTTATAACCACATTGTTCAAGATTTAACCGAAATTCATCTAAATCTAGAGACTGGTTTTGTTTGAGTATTAATACCTGGGATTTTATATAGGTCTTGGGGGGCAGGCGTTGCAGTAAAGTTGAAACTGGTAGGATTAAGATATCACCTGACTGCATGTCGGACAATTGATACAGCGTTGTTAATCGTTGGGAAATAATATCCTGATGCGGTGAAAAAATATCGTAGGGCAGGGTTTCCCAATCGGGGAGTTCCAGGATTTTACATTTTCCAGAAATAAAAAAATCAAGTTCGTGTTGAAGTAATTGCGCCTGATTAACATCAGCAGTAATGACCGCAATGGGATTAGTTTTATTCAGTGCCAAATTCGCAATTACAAGCGATTGAGCGCAGCCATATAACTGCCCATAGATATTAAGCTCAGTTTTTTCAGGGGCTTTAAAAAGGCTCAAATTGGTTTGCTGTGGGGTCATAAATTTGGCTTACAGACGTCTAAAAAGAATAATCGCGACATTATCCTGTAATTGAATCAGATGTAAAGTAATAAGTCGTTACAGGCTAGCTAACTTTAAATATATCAAGTAGTTACGGGTGCTTATTAATGTATTATAGTGTGTTAAAGTTTGAGGCTGGTTGATATTATATCTGACTGAAAGTAGAACAATAGGGAAATCTTTTAGATGCATTAAAGTATGCCGATATTAAAGTGCAATGGTGAGAAAATGAATGTACACCTAAGGCGATACAGAACTACAGTAATAAGCAGGTTACAAATTCGTATGACAATACTATTTTATACACGGTTATAAACTGTCCAAAGTCATAAATATTTTGAAAGATAATATGGCTATGGTGTATATGTCGGATCATGGTGAATCTCTGTGTGAAAAAGGTATGTATTAGTATGGTTATATCTAAACAAAAAATTAAAATAATGAGCTTGATATATTTACATCATGCAGAAAGGATACATCAAAAATTGCGGATAGTGATGGACATAAAAGAATAGATCATATTTAATGGTTTTTTTGGTACACTTGGCATTGTAGTAATGGCAAGATAAATAAAATGGCAAAGACGGGTAATACAGGATTAAAGCGTATAGTCAATGCAGCAATATTTTCCTACAAGGGAATCAAAGCTGCATTTATTAATGAAGAGGCATTTCGGCAGGAAACTTACCTTCTGTTTCTGCTGGTTCCAGTCGCTATATATATTGCGGATAGTTTGTCGAAAGCACTGATCTTAATTTGTAGTTATTTGCTGGTGTTGCTCGTGGAGCTGATCAATTCCGCTATAGAGGCTACAGTTGACCGGATTAGCGATGAGCGTCATGAATTATCTGGCAGGGCAAAAGACATGGGGTCGGCAGCCGTTACACTGGCGATAACGATTTGCCTAGGTGTATGGCTTGCCGTTATTTTTTAGTCGCGATGCATAAAAAATAGGATATTTTTTTCATCTGCGGGTTTAATTCTAGATTAGAAACATTTAATTTACGTCCCAGTCTTTGGCTTTTTCGTCAAATAAATCGTTCATGTCTTATTCCCATAAAATTATATAAATTGATTAGTAGTTGTTGCAGGGTATGTGCTTTTTTATAAAAGGGCCTGTGAATAATATTAATTTAGAAAGCACAATATTTGTAACCATCAAAAGGTGAAATCGTAAAAACTGGATATGATATTGTTGCACTAGATATATCAATATCTACACTTTATTTATGCTTGATTATGTGGATGTATGGGTATGGATACTTAATCCGAGTATAAAATTATATGATGAAATGTTTTCATTAATATTAAGAAGCCTACTCAAATGCAATATATAAAGCGTAATAGAGATATACATGGTCTCGCATCACATAAAAACTTGCTCTTGCTAATTTATGCGCCAATGCTTTACGCGCAACGATTGTATTTGTTTTGGTTAATTTACGTTTATAAAATCGATTAGCCGGTTCATGAAATCGAATGGCGAAGTTTGCCGCTTCCATAAATGCCCACGCGAGATACTTATTACCACTCTTTTTATTGCCTGAACCTTTCTTTTTACCGTTGCTAATTTTTTTGCTTTCAACGCATCGGCAGTAGGATGTAAAATTTCCAACTTTGTGAAAGCGGTTAATATCTCCCGTTTCAAGTGAAATGGCTTGCGATAATATCTCACCGATACCAAAGACCGATTTAAGCTGTATATATTCCTGCATATCGACACATTGTGGTAGAACAGCACCCTCTATCGTTTTAATTTGGGCATTTAACAATTGAATGACATGCAAATTACTTTGTATAGAAAGAAACAGGTTTTGATCCGTGATATCGACCAACAAATCATCCTGACATTTTTTAATGTCCTGACTTCTTAATCTCAAACCTGTGCTACGCCAAAACTGTGCCTGAGCGCTGATCACATGAGATTTTCTACATTGTACGAGCTGCATACGTTTTCGAAAGAGGTCCCTCAGGCTGCGCTGTTCTTTAGGGTAAATATAACCTGTGGGTAATATCCCCAAACGCATTAAGTGCGCTAACCAAAAAGCATCATATTTATCATCAGTGTGCTTGAGGCCTTCGTATTGTTTTACCGCGCAGGTATTAACCAATGATACTGGATAACCTGCATCCATTAACCCATCAACCAGCCAATACCAGTTAAAGGTAGACTCGATAGCAATACCTTCTAAATCAGCATTATAAGGTTTAAGCAGTGCTAACGTTTTCGTTAATTCATTACCAATTCGTTTTTCCTTCAATCGATTATTACTTTGATCGATGATAGAAACATAATGATTGTTTGAATGTAAATCAATGCCGCAGTATAGTTTTATGTGCCTTCTCCTGTCTGTTGTGTTGCAACATGCAGTTTAGGTTCCTTCGGAGGGTAATTCTCCGTAGGAACCAGGGAGTAGGCTTATGATTATCAGTGACTACTGAGACCCATTAGCATTAATGTTTGAAACAATTGGTGCCAGGGCAGAATGGCACTAAGTTAAGGGGCTCTAGCATGAGATAATAGCACGCAATATTAAGCCTAAATGGTGCTCTATTTCATGCTGAACTCTACACCCCTGTTTCCTGGTTTCCACTTACAAACACTCCG
>Ga0316205_10000232_pt1 | contig 117128 bp, 117 predicted proteins | sample 3monthpyrite_MG_FD_204941 | JGI IMG/M metagenome (GOLD analysis project Ga0316205, IMG submission 204941) | Microbial mat bacterial communities from mineral coupon in-situ incubated in ocean water Damariscotta River, Maine, United States -... | ecosystem: Environmental > Aquatic > Marine >...
TGGCTTTTTATAGCGGCCTTTTCATACCAGCTAAATGCTTGCTTATAGTCTTTGTTAGTTCCTATCCCATTGCGGAGCATGTTGCCGAGGTTGTACGTAGCCTTTACATGACCATTCTTTGTAGCAAGATCAAACCAGTAAAACGCTTGTTTCGTATCTTTAGGGGCTCTGTCACCCTATGGGTCGGACTATACTAACTAACTGAAAACGCTTGTAAAGAATACGTGCTTCATATTGAAGTATCATGAATCAATTTAATTGTGTAGAGGTGTGTTATTGAGTGCGATTACGTCTAGCCTGTATTGACCATGTAAAAAACCATTTGACATAATTATTTATTCATATTAACTTAGCCAAAATAATAAAATTATATAATAATAAGAAAAAATCGAAGTAAATAGGGATGTTTTTTGAAGGGGTAATCTGCGCGGTCCAAGCTGAAGATCTTTCCAAACATTAAAATTATTAGCGAAAGCTAATTTGTTTATTATGGTCTTGTTTCTGTTATGAAGCTAGTACGGAAGATAATGCATCTAACAATACCAGACTGACAATAAGGTTACGCAAGCGGCCCATATTAAGGAAAATAGTGCATGAAAAAATTAATCATTATCGTATTGTTGTTATGCCATGGTTTCATTGTGAAAGCTGATAACCAACTGCAATTGGTTGGTCAGTTTGGTAGTAAAGCGGTGTTAATGATTAACGGCAACCAGAGAATTATAAAAATAAATCAGGTGTCTTCTGAAGGTGTTAAATTATTACAGGTAGAGCCTGATTACGTTGTCGTGCTGGATAATGGTCAGAAAAAGAAAGTCACATTTTCAACTCAGATGCGTACTAAGTACACAAAACCAAAATTCAGTGAGATCAATATTTGGGCAAACAGTACGGGTAGCTATGTCACAGCAGGCTCTATTAACGGCCAGGTTGTCGACTTTTTAGTCGATACTGGTGCTACTTCTATAGCAATGAACGAGAATACGGCTCAGCGACTGGGTATTGATTTTCGCTATGTAGGCAAACCTATAACGGTGACGACTGCATCAGGTGTTGTCACAGGTTATACAATCAATCTTAATTTAGTGAAAGTTGGTGATATTCAATTACATAATGTCGAAGGGGCTGTTCTGGAAGGTGGTTACCCAACAGAAGTTTTATTGGGTATGTCATTTCTGAGGCACGTAAGCCTTGAGCGTAACAATAATTTAATGACTTTAAAATATAAGAAGTGATAAAAAGAAATGAAGTCACTTTTATTATTGTCTATGGTGTTGTTATCTACCGCTGTTCATTCAGGTGTTTATAAATGGGTTGATAAGCATGGAAAAACTCATTATGGTGATCGCCCGAATTCAGATGCTGTTCAGGAAATCAAGATAAATTCCACACCAGCTACTCCTCAAACTACACATGGTTCAACTGACAACAAACAAGCAATAGATCGTTGGCTTAAGGCTCGTGACGTTGAACGGCAGAGTAAGAAAAAGAAAGAAGCCGAGTTAGAAAAAGAAAAAGCCATAGCAAGAAAAGAATGTGTGAAATTGAAAAGAGAGCTGGCAGATCTAGAGCGGGGCGGTGTAACCTGGTATGACCTGGATGAAACAGGTAAGCGCCGTTATTATTCGGATAAAGAAATAGCGAGTGATATAGTAAAACTTAAGGAAACGGTTAAGCAGAATTGTGATGGATGATGATGGGATAAATCGAATCAGAGTATAGTTTTGTTGGTAAGTTAATATTAGAAATAATCCTCAATTATGTTGACGCTAGTCGATATGCCATTGATTAAACACATCCTTGTGCGCCGTTTGTAGTGTCATGATTACACGGGTCGGATCAAACTAACCAACTGATACACTTGCAAAAAGAGTAAAAGCGCGCCAATATTGCTGTTTAGAAACATTTTTTTGATTGCTTAAAGATTACTTTGAGGATGAAGTAATATGCCAAGAGCAAATAGACACTCTATTTCCAAACATGTCTGGCACATTGCACCACAGATGCCATATACAAGACTTCCAATCATTTTTTGATGTCAATATCACTACCGTAAGGATGAATCAGTATGAGAATATTAACAGCAGTTATTCTAAATCTGTTTCTGGTAACAAATACAATCGCAGTGATATACGAATGGCAAGACAGTGGTGGTAACAAGCATTATGGTAATGAATGCCCATATGAAAATTGTACTGAAGTGCAATTAAAAAAGCCTACAACTTATCGTCCGAAACCTGTAAAAGCACAACCAATAATTAAACCGCAAATTGAAAGGCAACCAGAAAAGAAAGGTTTGAATTTACCTGTCGAAACTTATCCCGTTAACATTAAATCAGAACAATGTAATGTTAGTATCGCTGATACTATCGGACCAGGTATGGTAGACCCATATAGAGCAACGGAATCCCGCAAACCAACCACCATCCAGTATAGTAATATCACCCGGCTGTTAGAAAAGATCACAGGGTTATGGACGGGTACGATGGTTGAAAAAATTTGCAAGGGTACGGAGAAGATGCCTCTTAATGAGCATAATCAATATAATGTTAATCTGAAGGTCACCAAAGACCTCAAAGGTCGTTATGATTTCCTGGCATTACTCCATGGTGATAATAAGAAACGTTTTCAGGAAAAAATCAGGATACTGATAAAACAGGATAAATTTCATTCTGGTGAGGGTGATATCCTGACTGATTCTAAACAATGGGCAGTAAAGCTCCTCAAGGCAGAACCGGGTGAGTTAATATTTGCAAGACAATTCAGGAGCACAAGACCTTCAGGTGGCAGTCAATCACATATGATTTTAAGGTTGTTGAGTTTTACGCGCGGGACGCTGCAATTAAAAGAACTGCAATACTCACATGATAAGTTATGGCGTATAAGAACGATGATACTTAAATGAAGTTAGTGTAGTTAACAGAGCATTCAATTTATTTATCACCAGGTTACTTGTCATAAGTAAAATAGAGCAAATCAAAATTTCATGTATATCCCCTCATTTTACTGTGCCCAAATAACAATCTGAATCAGGTAGAGTTTCTACTGATTTTAGTCTAGATTTATACACGACAATCAATAATAAAAATATTTCTATGTTAGTTATGTTAACTGAGTATCAATTAACCTGGAGAAAGAAAATGTTTTTAAAAGAACGTGCAAGAGGTGAACTGGTTGAAGTCTTATCAGTGCAAGATCTTTTCAACCCACATCTGGATGAATTAGCAGGTCGTTATCATCATGGTGAGGAAATGCAGGATCCTGCGCAATTTAAAAAGACGGATCTATGTTTTCCATCAGGCGAAGCATTACCAAAATGTTGGATGAATGCCCATTATCGCGATCAGGAGCTGAAGCGAGCCTGATAGATTAATTTGTCCATGTGGTGTTTCTGGTAAGATACATTACCGGTCGTTATTTTATTGTGATTGAAATTTGTGTTTTATTTGAGTGTTAGTTATTGCACTTTATTTTCAGAGCATGTCACATTTGTTTTTTGAATAAATTATACTGGAACCTCTAGCTATGCGTGAAATTTCCTTCGGATCATCACATGTGTAATAACCTAAGTTTTGTATCCTGCCTTGCAGGTAGTAGGGGATCGCATTGGCTGCAGCAAGCATGAAGATGAACCAGCCTATTAAAATCATACTGGCGTATTTTTCAACCAGTTTAGCACCTTGTTCACCACGTTTGCCGACAGTCTGAATTAAAGCCATTATCCAGAAAACCGATGCCAGTAATAAATAATAGATACCGGTATCAAACGGTATGATTTCATTCTTTTGATTGATAGCAGCATTCACAGTACAAAATTCATAACCTGTGAATGCTACTATGGGTAGCGCAAGTAAATTAAATATTACAAAAATGATTTGCGCTGTTTTTTGATTCATTAATACCCTCCGTAATACGAAGCACCTCCACCAAATAGCTGCATGAGGGCACCTGGATTGCTTTCCAGGAAATTATACGTGCGTTTAGCTTCGTATTGCATATCACTCAATTTTACACCCAGGTCTTCATAGGCCTGGATAAGTGCTGCGGTTGCGCCAAGTTTTTTATCAATATAATTGAGCATCATACCGGTTACAACACCGACTGCAATGGCGGCAATAAGCGGGGCTGCAGCAACGGTGCCGATAACAGCTGCTGAACCGACTGCCAGTCCTGCTACTGCGGCAGCGATTGTACTGAGGCCGATCTTGATCAGATCGCTGGTGACGGTGCCAAGTAGCTGGGATAGTGTCGTAGCATCATTGATAAAGTAGTCATATATCTCTATGCCAACCGATAAAATGACAGTAAGAACGAATCCGCCTTTAACAGACTTGATAACGCCTTTCGGACCAACTGCCATGCGAACTACCTTGGGGTTGGCTGTGAGGTAACGTGTGCCACGTAAGACCTTTCTGGCACCCGGAATACCTTTAAAAATGATGTACTGTTTACCAGCGTATTTTTTCAGCAGGACTTTATTGGTTTTCATTCCGAATTCGCGGATTATTTTTGCGGCATCAACTGAGTCTTTTATGGGTGCTGCCCAGTTTGCTGCTTCTTTTGCTACTGATTTCAAACCTGGTTTTTCTTTTAACAGATCTTCGACGGCTACAATTTGTAATATATGCTCACTCTGTTTAAGGTCGTTGACTAATTTATCCTCTGCATTCATCATTTTTCATTCCTTGTTTTAGTATTACTTGCACGATGTTTCCTTACCTGACTTTTTAAACCACTGATTCGCTTCCTGGTGGTTTACAACTTCTGCTAGTCCACGACATAAAAAATAACCTGTCATAAACATGGCGTAACGATGGCCGTTATTGGCCGCTTTTTTATACCATTTGAAAGCTTTGTTTAGATCAACCGGAACCAGTTTTCCGGTGTCATAGATACTGCCGAGGTGAAACTGCGCTTCATTATCACCTGTGTTTGCCAATGTTTTGAATTTTTCAATTTCTTTTTGCCAGCCAGGATCAGGGTCTTTGTTTGAAACGGAGGCTAACTTAATGTTGGTGGAGCTGACTTGATCTTTAGACTTGCGATACCAATCGGTCGCCAAAATAAGATCTTTTTCAACACCTGTACCTGTTTCATGCATTCTACCGATTTGCCACATTGCAGATTTATGATTCTGGTCGGCTGCACTTAGAAGGAAGGAATAGGCTAATGCTGTATTGTGTCCTGCCCAGTTATCAGAGGAATATGCCAGGCCCAGGTAGTATTGTGATTCGGCGTGACCTTGTTTCGCAACAGGCAGTAGATAGGATGCAGCTTTGTTAATTTTGCCGGATAGATAGGCTGCTTTACCAAGCTCAAATTTATCATTGTGCTTGTCCACAGTTTCGCTTGACCAGACTAGCGTGGAAAACGAGAGGGCTAAAGCAAACGAGAAAAAAATACTATTTGAAGAATATTTTGCTAAGCGCATGTTATTCAATGTCCTTTTGATAACGCCGGTGTTCGCAATATCATCCCATATTGCAGTATAAGGTAATATTAACGTGAGTTAATTATATATGCGTATTGCATATATTTTCCTTGGTACATTTTTACCATTTTTAGGCTAAAAAAATCAAGAAATACGTCACAAATGAGTGCATTTGTCATGAAAAAGGCTCGATTTGCTAATTTTTGCTAAACAGGCTATTTGACCTGTAAGTTATCTGATGTCCCATACCCGATTTTGTGCATGCCTTGTTTGCCATGTTCAACAGCCAGGGCCGGAGTCATCGTGCCCACGCTGACTCCGGCTAAAGTGGCTATTATTAGTGCAGTTGACAGGTGTTCCATGAATTTCTCCTCCTTTTTTGTGTACCATAGAGCTGGATATGATTTTTTAAATAGAATTGCTATATTTATAGCATTCAATATTGGCGAAAATAATTTCATCGCCATTATAATTAATATGATATTGAGGTAATAATGATGGATTGGGTAGTTTATTTATCTGGTGAAATACACACTGACTGGCGTCAGCAAATTATGCAAGGAGCAGAGGCGAGTGATTTGCCCGTAGAGTTTACATCGGCAGTAACAAACCATGAGGCAAGTGATGCAGCAGGTGATTTCCTTGGTGATGAGAGTGATAATTTTTGGCGCGATCATAAATCATCAAAAGTAAATGGCATACGTACAAAAACACTGATCGAAAACTGTGACATAGCTGTGGTGCGCTTTGGTGATAAATATAAACAATGGAATGCTGCATTCGATGCCGGATATTGCGCGGCACAAGGTAAGCCGTATATTACTTTGCATGATAAGGAAATTATACATCCACTTAAGGAAGTGGATGCATCGGCAATGGCATGGGCCCAGACACCAGAGCAAGTGGTTGAGATATTGAAATATGTGACCAGTGCTAAATGAGAAATAAGTGGTCAAGAAAGTAATCGTTTTAATTGCCAGTCAACATACTTTTGTTATCTATTAGTTAATTATGGTGATCAGTCAAAGTATAGCGGTAAATCTAATCGTTATAATTAAGGAGTAGAGCTATGTGTAAAATCAAGTTCCCTATTTTTATAATATGTTTAGTGTCTGTCAGTGGGTGGCAAACCGTATTTGCCAAAGATGAACCCTATGTTACCGCTCGTTTTCTAACTGCACCCACCGCTGTAAAAATTGCAAAGGTTGCCGAGGAAACGTGCAGGAAAAAGGGTTACCAGATTTCTGCTGCGGTTGTAGATCGTTATGGGAATTTACTGGCCTTTGCACGTGACCCGTTGGCCGGTGCACATACTATAACCATTGCACAACATAAGGCCTTTACAGCAGCCACTTTTCAGGGTGCGACCATTGATTTGACCAAACGGCTCAGCTTTCTAAAAGGAACGCCGAAATTAACATTGGTCGGTGGCGGAGTGCCGGTTAAATTGGGTGGGTATATGTATGGTGCAGTTGGTGTTTCGGGTGCACCAGGCCTAAAAATTCCGGGTGATGTCGACCACGCCTGCGCTAAAGCAGGTATTGATGCTGTGCAGGAAGAAATTGAATTTGGGGGAGAGTGACCGGACCTGATATGGAATGACAAAGCCCCATTTCTATGGCGGCCAAATTATCATCTGAAACAGGTATTGCCTTGTATTAATACTTTGTCATTTAACTTTCAGATTCACAGGTATACCTAACATGCTGTTGATATAAAGTGCTTCTACCTGGTTGACGTTTAATCCTATTTTGACATGTTTACCTGAGTCACCGATGAGAAATGTTGCTGTTTGTCCATCAGAGGTAAAGGAGATAGCACCATCGGGTAAGGCTTCATTGAAAATCGAATGGGATATTTCCAGGTTGTGCTTGGTAGTTGGTGGTATATATGTATTTTGATTACGATATTCTTGTAAGTTAATTACTTTGCATGTTTTATTAGTTGAATCGTTCATAACCCCGCACCTCTAAAACGTTTCTTAATAATAACTATAGTATATTATGGGCTTAATTATGTGTGATTCAAGCTAATAAATTATAGATTATTAATTAAGTTATGCCTCTAAGACGATGTAATCGTCAGAAAATAATGTTGTACTAACTATTATTTCGACACTTTTCGTGTTTTCTTAAGTGATTAAGGTGAATAGGTAAGTGACGGTTAATTATGTAGTATATTGATTAATAACATCGAGGAATTCCTGACCGTATTTTTGAAGTTTTTGTTCGCCCACTCCAGAGATATGACTTAACTCATCCAGGTTGCCTGGTTTTTCTGCGGCCATCTGTTGCAGTGTACTATCATGAAAAATAATGTAGGGCGGTACCCCATAATCCTGTGCCATGTCCTTTCGTTGAAGGCGTAAATTCTCGAACAGGTCTTCATCTTCCGGGTGTATTTCGATTGAAGCGCGTTTGGATTTAGTTTTTTCTCTTTTAGTCGGTTTTGGCTGTTTACGTAATTGCAGATCTATTTCACCGCGTAACAAGGGGCGGGCGTTTTCAGTTAATTTAAGGGCACCAAAAGATTCAACATCGGCATCAAGATAACCACGTGAGATCAGTTGTCTGAATATAGAGCGCCATTCAACGGCGCTCAGCTCTTTACCGATACCAAATGTGCTAAGTTGATCATGTTTGTATTGTTGTATTCTTTGATCTTCTTTGCCGATGAGCACATCAATAATATAATTGACGCCAAAACGTTGTCCTGTTCTGTAGATGCAGGATAAAGCTTTTTGCGCGGATTCGGTTCCAGTCCATGTTTCTGGAGGGGTGTTGCAACAATCACAATGTCCGCAGGGTTGCTCAAGCGTTTCGTCGAAATAATCGAGTATGGTTTGACGTCGACAAGTCGTTAGTTCACACAGGCCCAACATGGATTCGAGTTTTTGTTGCGAAATGCGTTTGACTTGTTCAGGCGCATCGGATTGTTGCATCATTTGCCTGAGACTAATGACATCTTGCAGTCCATATGACATCCAGGCGTTGGCTGGCTGGCCGTCACGACCCGCTCGACCGGTCTCCTGATAGTAGGCCTCAATGCTTTTAGGTAGACTAAGGTGAGCAACAAAACGCACATCGGGTTTATCGATGCCCATGCCGAAGGCAATAGTGGCGACAATGATGATGCCTTCTTCGCGTAAAAAACGTTGTTGATGTTTTTCACGTATCTGTGCGGATAATCCTGCATGATAGGGAAGAGCGGTATAACCTTTGTTGCTTAACCATTCTGCGGTTGCTTCAACCTTTTTACGTGACAGGCAATAAACAATACCGGCATCTTTACTGTGTTCCTTTTCAATAAAACGCAGTAAACGGTCACGGCCATTCTGGCCTTCGCTAATGGTGTAATGGATGTTGGGTCGGTCAAAGCTGTTGATAAACTGTCTGGCATCATGAAGTTGTAATTGATCAATAATTTCCTGTCGCGTGCGTGTATCGGCCGTGGCGGTTAAGGCAATTCTGGGAACGTTGGGGAACCGTTGATGTAAAATAGTGAGTTGTTGATATTCTTTGCGGAAGTCATGCCCCCATTGTGAGACGCAATGAGCCTCATCGATAGCGAACAGGGCGATATCGATCTGTTCTAACATGTTCAGGGTGTAGTCCAGTAACAGCCGTTCAGGCGCGATATAGAGCAAATCTATTTCACCTTTTCTTAAGGACTGTTCGATAGCTTGCTGTGTTTCACGGTTTTGGCTGGAATTAAGAAAGGCAGCTTCGATACCGAGTTGTTTGAGTGCCGTAACCTGATCATGCATCAGGGCGATGAGTGGTGAAATTATAATGCCTGTGCCAGGGCGGATCATAGCCGGGATCTGATAACAGAGTGATTTACCACCGCCGGTTGGCATTAAAACCAACGCATCGCCGTCATTCAGGATGGTTTTGATGATATCAGCCTGTGAATGCCTGAATTCTGCATATCCGAATGTGGTATTCAGGATCTTAAGTGCTTGTTGCATGTAATGCGTTCCGTATTTATTATGTTGGTTAAATAATCCTTCCATGACTACTTTACCTGAGAATGATTATAACAACTCGTGTCTTGTTAATAAAAGATTTTACGTATGGATAAACAGTCATTAAATAACAACCAGCCGTATTATGCGGTGATATTTACCTCCAAACGTTCTGATAAGGATGAGCCGGGTTACCTGCAAATGGCCAGTATTATGACAAACCTTGCAAAACAACAAGCTGGTTTTCTTGGTGTTGACTCCGCACGAGATGAGTATGGCTTAGGGATAACGGTCTCTTATTGGCAAAACCTTGAGTCTATACGGTTATGGAAAGACAATATGGCACATATTGAGGCACAAAATGGCGGCAAACAAAAATGGTATGAACACTATTCTGTCAGGATATGTCGGGTTGAGAAAGAATATGGGTTTGAAAGCCCCGGTTAATAGGCTTATCCATTCTCCTGTTGTGCATCGATGGTTATTGTTTCATCTGCACCTATGCTAACACGCAATAAAATGGGCTGACAGCAGACATGACAGTCCTCTATGTATTCCTGAGTTGCCTGGGTGCAATCTATTTGTAACTGAATTTGTTCGTTGCAATAGGGGCAATAGATGACGTTATTTTCGATGCAATTCATATTTAATAATCTGTGTGAGTCAGGCTTTTTTATACTGTAGTACAATAATATGAATAATTCACTTCATTCAGCTAGAATATGAATATAATTATATATGGTCAGGAATAGTACATGAAAGGCGATTCTCCAAAGGCAATTTTTCTCAATGAATATCAGGCACCCGATTATCTTATCGAAACGGTTGATCTTGATTTTCTGTTAACAGAAGAAAAAACGACTGTTTGTTCAGTGATGAAGATGATTAAGCAGAGTGATGGCCCGTTAGTATTAAATGGCCAGGAACTTGAGTTGATCTCGGTTAAAGTCAACGGCACTGAGGTTAATGATGATAACTATACCTGTGACGATGATTCACTGACGATTGATGACCTACCTGATAAGTTTAAACTGGAAATCGTGACACAAATAGAGCCACAGAATAATACGTCATTGGAAGGTCTGTACCAATCCAGTGGTAACTTCTGTACACAATGCGAAGCAGAAGGCTTTCGTAAAATCACCTATTTTCTTGATCGTCCGGATGTCATGGCCGTTTACACGGTTAAAATTACAGCAGATCGTGATTTGTATCCTGTTATGTTATCGAATGGTAATTTAATTGATCAAGGTGAGCTTGATCATAATCGTCATTGGGTTAAATGGCATGATCCGTTCAAAAAACCCAGTTACTTGTTTGCACTTGTCACGGGTAATTTAAGGTTTATTGAAGACAGCTATAAAGCCATGGATGGACGTGATATCTGCCTGCGTATATATGTTGAGCCAGAAAATATCGAGAAATGCGAACATGCCATGCAATCGCTTAAAAAAGCCATGTTATGGGATGAGCAGAAGTATGGCCTGATCTATGATCTTGATATTTACATGATTGTTGCTGTGAATGACTTTAATATGGGTGCGATGGAGAACAAGGGGCTGAATGTTTTTAACAGCAAATATGTGCTTGCGAGCCCACAAACGGCAACGGACCATGATTATGATGGCATAGAGAGTGTTATTGCACATGAATATTTTCATAACTGGACAGGTAACCGGGTTACCTGTCGTGACTGGTTCCAGTTAAGCCTGAAAGAAGGTTTGACGGTATTTCGTGATCAGGAATTTTCAAGTGACATGACTTCACGTTCAGTTAAACGTATACAGGATGTACGCGTATTACGTAGCCACCAGTTCGCAGAAGATGCAGGCCCGATGGCCCATCCAGTGCGACCGCAATCCTACGTCGAGATCAATAACTTTTATACCGTAACGGTGTATAACAAGGGCGCTGAAGTCGTCCGTATGTATCAGTCATTATTTGGTGAAGAAGGCTTCCGGCGTGGAATGGACCTGTATTTTTGCCGTCATGACGGTCAGGCGGTGACAACTGATGATTTTTGTGCCGCCATGTCAGATGCAAATAAATATGATCTGGCGCAGTTTAAACGCTGGTATAACCAGGCTGGCACACCAGAAATAACAGTTAGCGACGACTATAATGCGGACACGGCAACTTACACATTAACCATGGTTCAGCGTTGTGCAGAAACAGCAGACAAATCACCCAAAGAAACATTTTTTGTACCCGTTGTTGTTGGTTTGATTGGTAAGGATGGGGTGAACATTCTGCCATCAATAACTGATAATTGTGTTGTTGATGAGCAAGGCAATATTCTGTTGGTATTACAGGAGGAAGAGCAGAGATTTGTGTTTACTAATCTTTCTGATAAACCCATTCCTTCTTTGTTACGTGGATTTTCAGCACCTGTAAAAATTCATTATGATTATGCTGATAATGAGTTGGCGTATCTCATGATTAATGATTCGGATGATTTTAATCGCTGGCAGGCGGCACAGAATTTAATACAAAATACCCTTCAAGCATTGATTGATAATAAACCAGAACAAACCGAGAGTCAGGTGAGTCAAGAGCTGGTTGATGCACTTAGAGCGATTTTGAAAAACGTGGAACTCGACAAAGGAATCGTTGCCGAAATTTTTACGTTACCATCCGAAGTTTACATGGCAGAGTTGCAAGACGGTGTCGTCGATGTTGATGCAATACATCAGAGTCTTGTTTCATTGAAGGTGTTTTTGGCAACCGTATTAAAAGATGAATTACACCATGTTTATAAACAGAATTGTGATACTTCTGATTATGAGTTTAACAGTGCAACCGTCGCAGCACGAAGCCTGAAGAATATGGCATTATCGTATCTGGCGTATTTACCTGATAAAAACAGCAAGGCCATGTGTCTGGATCAATATAATGCGAAACATAATATGACCGATGTTATGGCTGCGTTGTATCGTATTTCTGATTTTGATAATACCTTGAAGCAGCCTGTACTGGATGATTTTTACCAGCAATGGCAATCAGATCCACTTGTGTTGGATAAATGGTTCACCATACAGGCACAATCTAATGCAGATGATACCCTTGACAGGGTTGAGGCTTTACTCAATCATGAGGCATTTTCGATTAAAAACCCGAATAAAGTCAGGTCCTTGCTCGGCAGTTTTGCTTTCGGCAATCCACATTTCTTTCATGAAAAAAATGGCAGGGGATATAAACTGGTCGCTGATCAATTAATACAACTCGATGACCTTAATCCACAGGTCGCGGCCAGAATGTTGCAGGCATTCAGTCGCTGGAAACGATACGATTCTGGTCGACAGGCCTTAATGAAGGAGCAGCTGGAAAGGATTCTGAATCATGAAGGCTTATCTCGCGATTGTTATGAGATCGCGTCCAAGACCTTGTCGTGATATGGTTTTTTGTAGGAGTGGTCTCTGACCGCTCCTACATGCTGCCCGTTTCTTATTTACAATACTTAAGCGAACTCACTCGGATCAAACCCGGCCATTTTAAATAACCGAGCCGCTTCTTCCGGGTTTTTCTCAACACCATTACCATCGCGGTACATCATGGCCAGTGTTGTCATGGAGCCTTGCATACCGGCATCAGCAGCCTTATTGAACCACTCGGCAGCCTTTACAGTGTCTTTCTCAGCGCATTCACCTTCTAGCAGCATGAAACCCAGGCCATGCATAGCCAGGGCGTGGCCTTGCTCAGCTGCTGCCAGCATATTGTTGTATGCGAGTTTTTCGTTCACGACCATTCCCAGACCATTTTGAGCCATGATGGCCATACGAAACTGGGCTTCATCATCTCCATTTTCAGCAAGAGGTGATAATAGGCGTGAGGCGGTGGAAAAATGTTTGCCTTCAAACGCTGCGATACCGCTGGTTAGATCCAGGTTAGAATCTGAGTCTCTATCTGTCATAACTATCCTCTTTGCCTGTCAATTTTGTGACAATACACTATAAAAACGATCGGGAATTATAGTTCCATGTCACCCTAAAAAATACCCCTGATTTATAAGGATTAGGTTCCAAGGTCAATCGAGCATGGAAAGTTTAAGTAAAAACAAGAAATAGGGTATGATATGCGGTTTATACCAATAGACTAAATTAGGCCCTCAGGCCATTAGATATGCGATTATGACTGGCAAAAATTTGAACAATGTAAATGTTATCTCCCAGGACCTGTTACCGACACCGGCAGAGGTCAAGACGGATATACCTTTGTCTGATAAAGGGGCTGAAACGGTACTAATTGGTCGAGAAACCATTAGGAATATACTGAATCGTCTTGATCACAGGCTTTTTATCGTTATTGGGCCATGTTCAATTCATGACCTTGATGCGGCACGGGAATATGCCAAAAAGCTTAAGAAATTGTCTGATGAAGTCAACGACACAATTGTCATCGTCATGCGGGTTTATTTTGAAAAACCACGTACATCGGTCGGCTGGAAAGGCCTGATAAATGATCCTTATATGGATGATTCCTTCCATATCGAGAAAGGTTTGCATATGTCACGCCAGATCCTAATGGAACTGGCCGAAATGGGTATTCCGACAGCGACTGAGGCACTTGATCCAATCACGCCACAATACCTGTCTGATCTGATTACCTGGACAGCGATTGGTGCGCGAACCACTGAGTCGCAGACACACCGTGAAATGGCGAGTGGTCTTTCGACGCCAGTTGGATTTAAAAATGGCACTGATGGCAGTTTGTCAGTGGCCATTAACGCCCTGCATTCTGTATCACAGCCACACCATTTTCTTGGTATTAACCAGCAAGGGCAATGTGCAGTATTTCATACCCGAGGTAATAGCTGTGGGCATGTTGTATTACGTGGTGGTGGTGGCAAGCAGAATTATGATTCTGTGAGTGTCTCACTTTGCGAGCAAGCATTGGAAAAAGCTGACCTGCCAACAAACCTGGTTGTTGATTGTAGCCATGGCAATTCAATGAAAGATTATAATCTTCAACCACTGGTTGTCGATAATTGTATGAATCAGATCGTAGAAGGGAACAAGTCTATCGTTGGTTTGATGCTTGAGAGTAATTTATTTGAAGGAAATCAGTCTGTGCCGGATGATTTATCCAAGTTGAAATATGGTGTATCGGTAACGGATGCCTGTATTGGATGGGAGGCTACCGAAGAACTAATACTGGGATTGCGGGATAAGCTTAAAGATGTCTTGCCAGAAAGAATAAAAGATTAAGGTTTTTTTTGTAATCCCATAAGATGCAGTCTTAAAACATCTGGCCCTCGAGTCGTGTCACCACCAATCAGCTGAATGTTGTTCGCTTTGGCTACTGAAAACAAACCCTGACTGAAATGTGACAGCCACTCATCGTTGCTGGTCTGCAATGATAGTGACAAAGTCATCCAGTTAACAGTTGTTGCAGTTTGGTTGAATCTTTTTAATGCACAGTGTAATAAATCTTTACCTGTATTAAAACCAGAGTCTTGTTTTGAATAGTCCTGTCCTTCTATCCATTGAGTTAGCATGGTGATAGTTTCAGCGCCATTGGGAACATTAATAATGGCTGCGTCATCACCAATAGAAAGACTAACATCCTGTCTCGATATTGAAGGCTCGCAAAAATACTTATTTATCAAATCAAATTCAGATAGGGGCATGGGTTTGGCAGTTTGTTAAGTATTAGCTTGATAGTATGGATTATAAGATGACACCACATTGTAGTACAACCAGGAGGGTTTACAATTTCAGTTTTTAAATCTTTGCAGCACCGAAACTTCAGACTTTATTATTTCGGGCAATTAATTTCGTTAAATGGCACCTGGATGCAAAACGTGGCGCAGGCGTGGTTAATTTATCGGCTGACTGAATCCAGTTTCATGCTTGGTTTGGCTGCATTTTGCGGCCTGTTTCCCGTTTTAGTGCTCAGTTTGTGGGGTGGCGTAGTTGCAGATCATGTTGATCGTCATAAGTTGTTGATTGTGGCGCATACTGCAGGTCTGTTGCAGGCACTGTTATTAGGATTGCTAACTATTTCGGGCTCAGTAGAACCATGGCATATTCTTGTGTTTTCTACACTGCTCGGCATTATCCATGCGTTTGAAATGCCAGCAAGGCATACTTTCTTATCAGATATGGTGACACGTGAGGATTTACCAAACGCCATTGCGCTGAATTCCAGTGCCTTTAATATTGCCCGATTCCTGGGTCCCTTTTTGGCAGGGATACTGATTGCGTTGTGGGGAGAGGGACCCGTTTTTTTAATTAATTCGGTTAGCTTTTTGGCAGTTTTATATGGACTCATGCATATGAGAATTACGATTCCTGCGGTTAAAGGTGATGAGTCGGCTGTCTTAACTAAAATAAAACAAGGTTTGGTATTCGCCTGGTCAAACAAACAAATTAGAACAAGTTTAATGTTGCTGAGTATCTTTAGTATTGTGGGTACATCACTAACCGTTCTTATGCCTGTTTTTACAGATCTCATATTTCACGGGAATTCGGAAATTCTGGGCACATTGCTTGGGTCGATGGGGTTGGGTGCTTTAATGGGCGCATTCACATTAGCTTACTATTCTAATTATTTACATATAGCCAGGAAGATTGGCAGTGCAGGTTTCGTAGCCGGGTGTTGTTTGCTTTTGTTCCCAATGGTATCAAATATTAATATGGCACTGCCGTTGTTGGCAGTATTTGGATATTGTCAGACAATTTTAGCGGCCTCGACAAATACCATGATACAATCATTGGTAGATGATAAGCTCAGAGGACGAGTTATGTCGGTCTTTTCTACCGTTTTTATTGGTTTTATGCCAATTGGTAGTATTGCTTCCGGCTCAATTGCTGAAATTATTGGTGTGCAAAATACAGTATATGCCCTGGGCGTGGTTAGTATATTTACCTCCTGCCTATATTTGCTGATAATGAAATATCGGATGCTAACAAAATGAAATACAACCCGACTGATAATAAAACCTATAAAAATTTGCTGGAAGCAGAAATACTGAATGTTGAAAAACGTTCACAAAAAATGTCCGGTTATATATTGGCAATAACTATTGTCGTGATGAATGTTTTTATTGAGATTGATAATGAAAACGGCATGTCTGAATTCATCAAGTTCACACATTTACTGAGCGGGGCATTGATTGTCTGGTTTCTCGGAACCTCGTTATTGATTGCACGTGGATATTATCATCCAATATTCAAATATTTGAATATTATTTTACAAATTTCAACAGTGACCTTTTATTTGTTGGCTTCGGCCAGTCTGGTTGATGCCGATTTTGCAATATCATCCACGGCTCCCATGTTTTATTTATTGATCATTGCACTGACTAGCTTGACAATAAATCCTATGTTCTCATTACTGGCCGGTGGCTTTTCTGCGGGGCAGTTTATTGGTGTTTATGCAGTCTGGCTACAGGACATGACACACATTCCCGGGGTGTCATCTATGACAGGTGACTGGATTCAGGTTACGCTCAAAGCCATCGTGTTTATTGTTATGGGTATTGTTGCCATGTTAATTGCCCGTTCTTCCCGAAATATGCTTGAAAGGGTGGTTACTCAGGTTAGTCATGAAGAAAACATAAAATTCATTGATGAAGAAATGACGCAAGCAGCTGAAATTCAGGAGCGCTTGATTCCCAGCAGTTATCTCAATCCCCGGTGTTATAACATTGAAACCTATTACTGTCCCGCGCGACAGGTTGGTGGCGATTATTTTGATGTAATTGAACTGCCGGGTGATCGTTGCCTTGTCGTGATAGCAGATGTATCAGGTAAGGGTTATGCCGCGGCTCTAATGATGTCGAATATCCAGGCGATGGTGAAGACGCTTGCCAACCTGAGTTGTACTATTGAGGAAATGGTACGATTAATTAATAAGTCCATTACTGATAATAGTGTCCGAGGGAAATTCGTCACTATCGTGTTTATGGAGCTTGACCCATTAAAAAATTCGATTAAATATATAAATTGTGGTCACAATGCGCCAATGATTCTGTCAAAAGATGGCATCGTGGAATTAGACGGTGGTGGTCCTGTGCTCGGCGTTGTGGACGATGTTGAATACGAGGTTATTGATCAGACTTTTAAACCTGGTGATGTTCTGCTGGCTTATACAGACGGTTTGTCCGAATTACGTGATAAACATAATAAACAATTAGGTAAGCAAAATATCATCGCAGGGTTGAAAACCTGTGATGATTTGACGCCGGTTGATATAAAACAATTTTTGTTAGCAAGGATACTTGAGCATGCAGAAGACACGGAATTGTCTGATGATTTAAGTTTTGTTTGCGTACAGGCTTATTCCTGATTAAAAGTAATACTGTAATTCAACTTTGATGTGATCATCATTTCTGAGGTTGTAAAATACTGAAGAGGTGCCTGTGTTTGAAAAAACACGTGCTTCTATTTCAAGTTTCAAATTATCATTTAGTCGTGTAGCGGCCTCAAGAGAATAAAGGCGTTCATTGCTATCAAGATCAACTATCATACCTAATAAAATTTCAGATGATTGAGTATCATTAAAATTGAGCCTCGCACCTAACATTACATCGCGCTGGAATGGTGATGTCGCCTGTTGACCGCGAGTGTCATATAGGTATTCAGATATCAGGCCAAGGTCAAGGTTCGACTCCTGAATTCCAACCAGCGTATATTCAAAGCCAAAAGTATAAGCATTGTATTTTTGGCTGTTACTTCTTTTGTGAACAGCCTCGAGTTTCCAAAGCCAGTCATCGTATACCAGTTGAAGGTCTATGCCAGTTTGATGTAACAGATAATAGATAGGTGTCAGGACGGGCTGTCCATTGCCATCCAGTCCAGGGATAAATTCTGGTGAACGGCTGGTTCCATAAAAGTGAGAGAGTCCCAAATCCCAGTCATCAATGGTATGACTATATCGTATTGCGTAGTCAATATGTTTTTCTTTCTTGTCGGACTCATATAGCTCATTGTTGCTATCAATATAAGGCTGGGTTCGCAGTCTGCCTTCAATACCTGCAAATGTACGCGTGCGAAAGTAGGGTAAGACAAATATGTCAATATTCCCCCAGTCTTTTATAAACGTTGCATTAACCAACGGTTGGCCAAGCTTGTCTTCTCCATCAATACTTTCAATTGCATCAGTTTGATTGATTATATCGACCAGATGTTGCGATTCAGTTACACCCCAAAATACCTTGCCAATACCTGCTTTAACCTCCCAATCTCCCATATTTGAATAAAAAACGAACTCCCTGAAATCGAAATGTGAACGTTCTTCGTCTGCATAATCCCATCGCATGAACGGCTCAATTGTCAGGCTTTGCTTGTTGTCATTCCAGCTGGTGTGGTACTCGGGATTGAAAGAAAATGAAATATTGTTATCTTTTTGTTGTGGCTGAATAGCTTCATGGTTGTATAACAGACTTTCAATTGCTGCAAAACCTGTCCATTCATATGCGGCAACATTATTCGTGTTAGAAAATAAAAAAATGGCCAACGGCAGGTAAACTAATTTCATGTTGTATTATTATCTGGCGCGTTTTAGACTATTTTTGTTAAAATCTTTTTCAGTAAAGCCATTTCTAAATTGAATATTTTCCCAAATTAAATCTGTGGATTTCCCGTTTTGCTGGTTGAGCATTCTCATTTTAGTCGCGCGCCAGTACTTGTCAATGTGTAGATGATATTCTTCAAATAACAATGTTTTTAAAATAGATGATTTTCGATCATAAAATACAACTTTTAATGGTTGGTACATTTGTTTATCCATGTACACGACTTGTTTAGTGTATCCAGAATGTTTATAAGTTGGATAACGTTCTAGAACAAATACGTCACGACCATTAAATTTCTCATCTTGTAAATATTTATAGGTATATTTATCTACTTCTTGTGAGGCCAGGTCTTCGTAGGCAAACTCGCTGCCCATAAAAGGACCTGATTTATTGTTTGAAGAAATTCGTTTTATCCGTTTAAGGGCAGGGAGGTAGAGCCACTGATCATCCTGACGTTTTGAATGTGTGTAGGTTAGAAAGGCAGTACCTTTAACATCATGGGGTTGGTCGAAAATTATCATGGTTTTATCGCCATCATTTTGCATTTCAAAAGCTCGATTATGCATTTTTCGGTGACTTTTTTGCCCTTGCTTGTTTGATAAAATCATGACAAGGTTGGATTTCTGGTCCTGCCATCCTTTATCTCTTTGTTCAGATTCAATAGCGATTTCAAGCCCACGTTGTTCTGCTGATTCTGCGTATATCGCAGTCGTTGAGAGAAGTAAAATAGCAATAAATAATTTACGCATGTTTGTTTTCCTCTAATTTCATAAGCAATGCGGGTAACAGTAAAAAGTCTGCCAAAATTGCCAGTGTAATAATGATCGCCGTTAATAAGCCCATGCCAGAATTAAGTTTGAAACTGGATAGTGCCAGTACGAGGAAGCCCAGAACAAGAACAATGGATGTAATAACTAATGCACGACCGACGGTGTTAAAGGCATATTCAACGGATTTGAATGTATCCATGCCTTGTTCACGCCTGGCCCTGAGGTACTTGCTCATAAGGTGGATCGTGTCATCGACAACAATACCAAGTGTCATACCCGTTACAACTGCCAGTGCGAGACCGACTTCACCAACAAACAGACCCCAAATACCAAATCCCATTGCAGCAGGCACCAGGTTCGGAACCATGCTAATCAGGCCCATTTTAACAGACCTGAAGGCAAGTATTAATACAAGTGAAATAAATACGAGCGCAATAGTTGTACCGAATAACATACTTCGGCTGTTGCGTTTACCAATGTGCGCAAACATTACCGTGGGCCCGCTACCATCTGCTTTTGTTATGTTTTGTGCATTATTTTTCAACCATGTTCTGGCGCGATCCTCAAGGGCAATGACTTCTTTAGTGGATAATATTTTTAGTGTTACAACAAAACGGGTTGAAGATTTATCTACATTAATCTGATTATTGAGATCCAATCCGTAAGGTAATGACATTTCATACAATAATAAATATTGGGCTGCTAAATCCCGTTTTTCCGGTAACGTGTATTTCTCGGGGTTGTCATCATGCATATTTTTATTGAGTCGTTTCATGATGTCGGTAATGGTATTAACGTGTATTGTCTCAGGTTGAGCACGAAACCACGTGGCAAACCTCTCAACGTCAGATAAAAAGGCAGGGTTGCTAATACCGCCAGGTTCGCCTGATTCAATAGAATAGTCGATAAGGTAGGTGCCTGTCAGATGTTCTGAGGTATAGTCAACATCTTGCCTGAAGGTAATATCCTTATCAAAATAATGTACGAAAATATCGTTTAACTCATTTTTAGGAATAAGTGAAATAAGTGCTATGACTAAAATTGTCATACCATACAACAGTAATTTTCGTTGTTTAATGATAAATGCCGATACTTTTATCATAAGCGGATCTGCATCACCCTTAAGGCGATGTTTTCTGCGAATGGGTAGATAAGATAAGACGGCAGGCATAAAGAATATAACGAGAAAAAAGGATGCGACTACCCCAATTGAAACCAGATTGCCCAGATGTCTAAAAGGGGGAACGTCAGAAAAATTCATACTGAGGAAACCCAATGCGGTAGTCATGCAGGTCAACGCAATGGGTTGTAAATTTATTCTTAATGCTTCCTTTAGACTGTCTATTCGTTCATGACCTCTTTCCATTTCATGAAAAAATGAAACAAGTAAGTGAACGGAACTGGCTATTGCTACCGTAAGGATAATGATGGGTACAGAAGTCAGAGGAGGTGAAATCGGAAAGCCAATCCAGCCACCTGTACCCATTGCCATAATAATGGATAATAATATTACAAACAGAGTGACAATGCTCCCTGTGATGCTACGTATTAGTAGTGTAAGAATTAATAACATCAATAGAAAACTAAGTGGGACAAGTTTGGTAAAGTCATTTTGTGACGCCTCTGTAAAGGCGTAATTCATAAGTGACATGCCGGCAATTCTCAGTTCTATATCGGGATATTTTTCCCTGAATTCCTGTGCTATTTTTCTTGCATACAAGACAACTTCCGGGTTTTCAGTTGCTGGGTTAATACCAGGTAGGTGTATTGTTGCATTCACTCCTGTCACACTAGCATTAGGTGAGATCAACCGTCTAAGTAGTAATGGTTCATTCAGTGCAATCGTTTTTTTCTTGATTAAATCTCCATCTGACAGTGACTCTGGCTCGTCTATCAGGTCGCCTACCGAAAGATCGTCATTATCAGCGTGTGTATACTGAAAATTACTGATGGAATCTACTCTGGTTGAGTAAGGTATTTGCCACGAAGATTTTGTCAATTCAATAATGGCTTTTAAATTATTTTTGCTAAATACGTTTTTGTCTTTAGGTGATAATACAAACAGGACGTTGTCATTTTTTGAATAGGTTTTTTCCAATGCTTCAAATGCAAGGAGTTGAGGATTGTCATCACTAAAGAATACCCGGTAATTGGTCACCAGGCTTAGATTGCTTGCTCCCATAAAAGAGATAAGTGTCATCAGGATGGTTGCAAGTATAATCCAGAGTCTGTTCTTTACTACCCACGTACCTATTGCATTTTCCAGTGCTTTCATGGACATTCCTTAATTCCGTATGAGGCCGTAAGCCTATTTTTTGTACAAACCGTTTAGTAGTAATTCGAGGGTAATCGTAACCATGTGTTTTAATGATTCGAGACTGTGAATAGTCATCGCGAGTGGTAGCTGAAAAATATGGGTTGCAGTATGGACAGCTAATGTGGTTTTTTCCAGGTCGTTAATTTCAAAGACGTGTTCTTCTACACCCTGTGAGAGAATTGCCTTGATGAGAGTCCGTTCAGCAATATTCTTGTCATGAACTACTTCTTTGTATTTTTCAGCAATTATATTCACCAGTTCATTTATTCTGGGATTCGATTCAACCTGATCATAGGTATATTCCAGAATGGCATTAAAGAATAGAATGATTTTTTCGTCGGCTTTAACGTCATTGTTTTCGACTATATTTTGCAGGTGTGCGATTCTGTCATTCAAACAGCGTTTTGAAGCTGCGACGGCGATGTCTTCTTTATTTTTAAAATATCGGTATAGATTTGCAGTTGACATGCCAACATCAGTAGCAATTTCCGACATATTCGTTTTACCGATACCAAAATGCCTGAAACGTTCTACGGCAGCATCAAGGATGTCATCCTGGATTCTTTCTATCTTTTCTTGTGCTAATACGGGCATGTGTTATTTATAGCAGCTGAAAAATGAATAATCAATAAATTATTCATTTTTCAGTATGTAGGCAGGGGTGTTTTATGTAACTATCTGTTATTTATCATTATTATGAAATTTAAGATAAAAATGATATCAAATATGTAACATTCAATAGTGAATTAATTGTTTATTATGGCTTCCAGACACCAAAAGCTTCATCATTAGTCCCCTGAGATGCCTGTTTTTGTTCTTCAGCTATGTTATCGGTCATGACGTGTTCAGCAAAATTATATAATTTCGATAAAAGCTCTTTCTTTTCATCGGTATCATAGCTCTTGAAATTGGCCAGTAGTAATCCCGTCATTGCTGACATGTACTGTACGGCCACCCCCATATCTTTAGCTGCTTCATCATGTTGGGTCAGTAATTTCTGTACATCTATTAACAACTCTTCTGATAATTGAATACTACTCATGGTTTAACCTCGTATTTTGATTGTCTCTGTTGTGGATATTCAATAGCATGGCATTATAATCTGTTTTGTGCTTAACGTTAACCTACAACAATAGAGTGAATTTAAACGAAATAGGAGCAATACTATGCCATCTTTTGATGTGGTGTCTGAAGTCGATAAACATGAGCTAAACAATGCTGTTGACCAGTCCAATAGAGAAATAACGACTCGATTCGATTTTAAGGGTACTAATGCCAAAATAGAAGTAAAGGATAAAGAGCTCATTTTGACGACTGAAAGTGAATTTCAGATCAGACAAATGTTGGATATTCTGCATAATAAAATGGTTAAAAGAAAGATCGATATCGGTTGTTTGTTGGAAGGTGAGATAAAGGAAACAGGCGGCAAAGCAGTATTAACGAATACTATTCAACAAGGTATCGATGCTGACAATGGGCGAAAAATTATAAAGTTACTCAAACAATCAAAAATGAAAGTGCAGTCAGCTATGCAGGATGAACAGGTTCGTATAACCGGGAAAAAACGCGACGATCTACAGTCGGCTATGAAATTGATTAAGGATGCCGGCTTGGATGTGCCCGTTCAGTTTACTAATTTCAGGGATTAGGTGTTGTAACATGTGTGTAATCCGACAAATGAGTCTGGTTCCAGCTCGATTTGATACTGACGGGAAATCACTCAACGAAAACAACTAAATCTCAGTTTAGGTTTTTCACAACAGATTACTGGAAGTTGTATTTCTGCTGTAACTTAACCCGATTTTTATAGGCTTCTTCAGCAATTGCAACATCATCCAGGAAGTAGGGCAACTCTTCAAGTGTTAACGCCTGAGGGCCATCTACAAGCGCTTTACTTGGTGCAGGGTGGAAATCCACGAGAATCATATTGGCACCAGCAATAACGCCCTGTGCAGTAACATGCATTACATCCATTATATTATCGGAGCTTTTGTCACGTGTGCCCACGGAGTGAGACGGGTCGATGCAAACTGGCATACGGGTCAGACGTTTAACGATGGGTACATGAGCAAAGTCGACAAAGTTGCGATGCGGATCCCCCATGTTTGTTTTCATACCACGCAGGCCAAAAATAACGCGTGTGTTACCTTCACTGGCCAGGTATTCTGCAGCATTCAATGATTCTTCAAGTGTAATACCGAAACCACGTTTAAGTAGTACAGGAAAGTCTTTTTGTCTGCCCGCACTTTTTAGTAATTCAAAATTCTGCGTGTTACGCGTGCCAATTTGTAACATAACACCTGTCGGGTTGCCGGTTTCTGCCAGTATGTTTTGTATTTCTTCAATGTGAGATTCATGGGTAACTTCCATGGCGATTACTTTTATGCCGTACTTGCCTGCAAGTTCGAATACATAATGCAGGCATTGTTTACCATGCCCCTGGAACGAGTAAGGATTGGTGCGAGGTTTATATGCACCCATTCTCGTACAGACCTGGCCGTTATTATGCAATGTGCGCATCATTATCTCGACGTGTTCCGGATTATCGACAGCACAAAGTCCTGCAAATACATTGAGGTTGTCCTGGCCGAAATGCACGTCGTTGTACTCAAAATAAGTACTGCGCTTGTCATCCTTATGGCGACCAAGAATATGGTATTCTTCTGAAATTCTGACAACACGATCAACGCCTGGCAGTTCTTGCATATCGTTAATGTTCAGAGCTGCTGTATCGCCAATTAAATATATTTCGGTAAGTGTTTGTAGTTTGCCGCTTTCCTGATGAGTCCTGTACTTGATATTTTGAAGGTTATCAAGATATTCGATGAGTTTTATGTATTCCTGACTCTTAGAATCAGTATTGGGTTTGAGGATGAGAATCATATTTCCATGTCCCTGATCTTTTGAGGTAATGAAAATAGTGTACGTGAAAAAGTCTTAAACTGAAACAGATGCTCTGGTTTTTTCGTCTTTAACCCATACTTCAAAATCTGCTGCGGGTAATGGTTTGCTCATATAGAAACCTTGCGCATAGTCACAACCTAATATTGAAAGCACTTCCCATGTCCCTGAATCTTCTATACCCTCAGCGACGACTTTTAGACCAAGGTTTCTGGCAAGGTCGATTGTTGACCTGACGATAACTGCGTCGTTTTCATTGCTTTGCATATTTATGACAAATGACTTGTCTATCTTGAGCTCATCTACCGGTAATTGTTTTAAATATGCCAATGATGAAAAACCTGTTCCAAAATCATCGATGGAAATCCATACACCCATGGCATCGAGGTGGGACAGTATTTCGTTCGCGTGTTCAGGCTCGACCATCATGGCACTTTCTGTTACTTCAAGTACAAGATACTCAGCAGGGAAATTGTAGGTTGTTAATGCCGATTGAATAACTTCGGAAAGCCCTGGATCTTGCAGGTTTTGTGTCGAAAGGTTGACTGCGATTGACAGGTATAATCCTTGTTTATGCCAATGACTACATTGTGATATAGCGGTTTTCAGGACCCAGCGTGTCAGTGGTTTTATTAACCCTGTATGTTCAGCAATGTAAATGATCTGGTCAGGTGAAACAAAGCCTCGTTCAGGATGGTTCCAACGTATCAAAGCTTCAACACCACGGGTAAGACCCGTTTTCAGGTCTAACTTCGGTTGATAGTAAACCATCAATTCTTCTTTGTTGATAGCATTTCGTAGATCATTACTTAATGCCAGTTGTCCGAGACTGTCTTTGTCTTGCATTGGCTCATATATTTTATGGCCCGAGTTGTTTCTTTTGGCAACGTACATAGCAACGTCTGCGCGCTGGAGTAATGTTTCAACGCTATCACCATGTTTAGGGTATAGCGATACACCAATACTACCACCAACATATAATTGATAACCTTCAACCACAAACGGTTTTTCGAGTGAGGTTAGAATTTTGTTGGCAACGATTTCTGCATGTTCAGGTTCTTTTAACGGCACTGCCATAGCGAACTCGTCACCACCCAGGCGGGCAACCGTGTCAGTATCACGAAGTGTATCCGTGAGTCGGAGTGAAACTTGTTCGAGGATACGGTCACCAACCTGGTGCCCTAATGTATCGTTTATTTCCTTGAAGCGATCCAGGTCAAGCATTAGCAAACCTAGTGTGCCATTTTCTCGATGTACATTGTTGATGTATTGTTTGACTCTGTCAAAAAGTAAATTTCTGTTGGGTAGCCCTGTTAGTGCATCATGTAAAGCTTGATGTTCAAGTGCTGTCTGTCGAGTATGTATCTGACGTCGCATCATGGAAAAGGCTTCAATCAGGTTCTGGGTTTCTTCCGATTCAATGTCAGGTAACATTATGCGCTGTGTTTCAGATGCTTCGGCTTTAATTGCTTTGGTGAGAATGGCTATTGGTTGAAGGACGGAGCGATTGAAATAGACAAAACCCAGTGCAGCAATAATCCACCCCGCGACCATGAGAGACCAGAGTGCCAGGATGATAGCTTCTCCCATTCTGGCAAGATCACTCACATCGTCAGCAGCCGAATCAGAAATGTGGTACTCCAGATCTTGTAAATGCCCCAGTATATTTTTGTCCAGTGGCCTGATAGTTTTATTGATGATCTCTACATCCATTCTCCAGTTCGGGCTGGCATGAATGGTTTTGACTGATTTGTAGTCTTTAAACCATATGGCTGCAGCATCTAACATCATTTCCAGAGAAGCTTCAGTTTGTATACCTAAATTCAGTTTATCCTTATTTTTAATAAGATCTGTTAAAGTCGTTGCTAGTACTTGATATTGTACCGTGATGTCAGTTTCCTGTGATCGCAAGACCTCTTCACTGAATGATCCCAAACGATTAATCAGATTCATACGAAAGCTGGAAATGATCTGTACCCACAAATGACGAATTCCAATGATTGATTCATATAGACTGATGTCCATGTCCCGTTTGCCTCCTTCAAGGATTTCTTCCAGGGCAAGGGAGGCTGCTGTCGTAAATCGTTTGCTCTGGGGTAACATGGTTTCACGGGCATAAAACAATGCGGGATGTTGCTTGTCTGCGTTCATGCGAACGTCAATCAAGCGCATCACTTCCTGATCATACACCAGGAGACTGTGGCGTAATTTGTTGACCAGTGTCGTTAGATTGTTGTCTTGAATCCAGCTAGAGCTTGTCAGTGTATTGGTACGCACCATGATTTCAGAGATTTTTTTCTGCCAATCGGTTCTTACATCTGGGGAAGGGCGCAATAAGTGATCGGTTAATAAGTCATTGGCAACACGGAGATTGGTCCTTAGATTTCGGCTTTCAGACAAAGCAGACTGACGCAGTTCAATATTTTTAGCGCTATTATTCGCTATATGCGTGACGATAACTTGTGCGATCGCAGTACAACCGAGAACGACAACACTACACATGATGAGTATAGTGAGGACACGTCGTTTGATGCTGGTTTTCGATGTAAATTTATACATAAATACATTTAATTCATATAATACAATAGCTTATTAATACTATCGTAAAACGCCATGATATATTAGTTTTTATCCCGATATCTGCATAATAAATCAGGATACGCATCAATACGTCGGTCTCGTAAAAATGGCCAGATCATCCTTAAATTTTTCATCTTACTAGGGTATATATCGGTCACCAGTACATATTCTTTATTATATGATGCTTCTGCCAGTATTTCGCCTTGAGGTCCTGCAACAAAACTTCCACCCCAGAAATCAATGCCATTAGTCGCCGATGTCTCATCTATTTCAAATCCTACGCGATTACAGCTTAAAACGGGGAGGCTATTAGCTATAGCATGGCTACGTTGAATGATCTGCCAGGATTGCTGTTGTCTGATTTTTTCATCTGGACTGTCACCTTGGTCCCAACCAATTGCAGTGGGATACAGCAAGATCTCAGCACCTGCGAGAGCCATTAAACGTGCTGCCTCTGGATACCACTGGTCCCAACAAATCATGACGCCCAATGATCCAATGCTGGTTTGAATTGGACGAAAATCGTTATCACCCGGGGTAAAGTAGAATTTTTCGTAATATCCCGGATCATCTGGAATATGCATTTTGCGGTATTGTCCTGCAAGGGAGCCATCGGAATCGATGACAACCGCGGTATTGTGATACAGGCCTTCTGCACGTTTTTCAAATAATGAGGCAACGATGACGACCTCATACTCTGTGGCGATTTTTGCAAGGCGATCTGTACTCGGACCGGGGATGGTTTCAGCCAGTGAAAAATGCGAGATATTTTCGCTCTGGCAAAAATAAAGGCTGTTATGTAATTCTTGAAGTAAAACAAGTTTCGCGCCTTGTTTTACAGCACTTTTAATACCACTTATACAGTTATCCAGATTTATTTTTACGTCGTTAACACAACTTTGTTGAACTAGCCCAACGGTTAATGCCTCTGGTTTCACCTGTGTTCTCCAAGATTTAAAATACTACAAGATACCCTCTAAAATCTGCATCGTAATACAGTGCAAACTACCATGTTGCAAGATCAATGCTTTACAGTCAATCATAACTATTTGTTTGTCAGGTAAGGCGAGTTTTAGCTGAGCATATGCCCGTGTATCTGCTGTTTTATCACCGTAAACAGGTAATAATACTGGGCCATTTGTAAAGAGAAAATTAACGTAACTTGCTGGTAATCTGTTGCCATTTTCATCATGAATAGGCGACGGAATGTTAATAGGAAATAACCGGAAAGGTTCACCAATTTTGTTTCTAAATTGTCGTAATTCAGCTTCCATTTGTTTTAATGCTTCATAATGCTCATCACCTTCATCATCACATGACATATAAGCTATTGATTTTTCATCAGTAAATCGTGCAAGTGTATCTATATGGCTATCAGTGTCATCACCTGACAAGTATCCGTGATCAAGCCAGTAGATTTGATTTACGCCCAGTGTATCTTTGAGTAGCTGCTTAAGGACCTGTTTATTACGGTTATCGCTTCTGTTTTTATTCAACAGGCATGCCGACGTCGTCAATATTGCACCGGTGCCATTACTATCAATACTGCCGCCTTCAAGCACAAAGGGGATGTCGTTAAAAAAAGCGGGTTGCCAGACTCCATCGGTTGTTAATTTAGTGTTTATTTTATTGTCGAGTTTAAATTCGAATTTGTTACCCCAGCCATTAAACTGGAAGTTTAAAAGTCCTGGCTTACCATCTCTGGTTATCGAAACAGGGCCATAATCACGTGTCCAGGTGTCATTAAACGGGGCGATATGAAAAATAACATTGCTATTAACAGCATGTTTTTTAAGCTGCTGGCTTATGTGGGTCTGGTGTTGGGAGTCTTTACATAATATAAGTAAAGATTGGTAGGGTGATATGGCACAAACCAGTTGAATATAAATCTGCTCAGCAGATGTGAGCTGATCTGACCAGTCAGTGTCCGCATGTGGCCAGGCCAGCATAACTGCAGACTGTTTGTGCCATTCAGCCGGAAAACATGTCGCCATTATTTACCAGGTCTAGTTTTAAGTGCTAGCCAGAGTGATCATATCCATGAGTCGCTCTGATCGATTTGGAAAATAATATTATCGATGACTAACTGAGTGAATCACCTGATTGTGTTCAAAATAAACAGTAAATTGTGCAAAATTCCAACGTGTAATAGGTGGCTCACCAACCGGATTTTGACGACCTTCCGGTTCACCATACTGTTTTAGAACAGCATCCATGGTCATACCGTTACCTGGTTTAGTAACGCCTGATGGGGACTCACCAACTGAACTCATGTCAACGGTATCGGCATAAGCGGTACTGAAAAAGAAACAGCATGTTAGTAATAATGGTAAAGCAAAAAACTTCTTTAAGTTCATCATCCAACTCCTTGAGTGATGTTGGTTTTATAAGACTACAATAAACTATAGCACCTACAACTGAGAAGAAAAATACTCGAACTGCCTATCCAGTCAAATATTTTACTATTTTGTGCATAAAAAGTGATCTTATTAGGGTAAATTATAAATAATTAGTTAATTATTAGATGTTTAAAGACAAAACTATCAGTTTATGATTTAATCTGCCTCTATGTTTAAGCCGCTATCTGTATTTATTGGTTTGCGTTACGTACGTGCAAAAAGACGCAATCACTTCATTTCATTCATCTCATTGACTTCAACCTTGGGTATTGCACTTGGTGTATGGGCACTCATAACGGTTCTATCGGTCATGAACGGTTTTCAGAAAGAACTTAGAGATCGTATTCTTGGTATGGCCTCACATGCGACAATTGAGGGCATATACGAACCATTACAAGATTGGCAGCTTGTCTCCAAAGCAGCTAAAAAACATGCCCATGTTATGGGTTCTGCACCCTATATTAATGGCGAAGCGATGCTGACCAATGGCAGGCAGAGTAAAGGTATTCTGGTTCGCGGTATCGTCCCGGGTAAGGAAGGCCAGGTGTCAGAAGTGGGAAACAAGATGATTTCCGGTAGTTTGAATGACCTTAAAGCCAAGTCATACAACATTGTAATCGGTAATGAACTGGCAATGACGATGTTTGGAACAACTGAAATTAAGGAAATGATGGACAGGAATGATGCCAGCCTGACCGTCATTATCCCTCAATCTGTTGTCACTGCTGCAGGTGTGATTCCCCGTTTCAAACGATTCAAGGTTGTGGGCGTTTTTGAGGTTGGCATGCATGAGTACGACAGTGGTCTGGCTATGATGCATATACAGGATGCCAGTCGTCTCTATCGTTTGGGAGATAAGGTTTCTGGTGTGCGGTTGAAACTTGATGACATCTTTGCCGCACCTTATATTGCTCGCGAACTGGTAGAGAGATTGCCCGGAGGCTATATCGTTAAGGACTGGGGGCAAAAACATTCAAATCTGTTTAAAGCCATCAATATGGAAAAGCGCATGATGTTTATAATATTATTTTTAATCATCACCGTTGCTGCGTTTAATATTGTTTCTACCTTGGTGATGGCAGTTACTGACAAGGAATCAGATATTGCGATATTACGTACCCTGGGCGCAAAACCGGGAATGATTATGGCTATTTTTATTATTCAAGGGACTTTTCTCGGTGTTATCGGGACTTTTCTTGGTCTCCTGAGTGGTATTCCTACGGCACTGAATGTGGATACAGTCGTTTCCAGTCTCGAGACATTATTCGGCATGAAATTCCTGTCACCCGATATCTATTACATTAGTGAATTAACAGCTGATGTGCACTGGGACGAGGTATTTTATATTGGCATCGCTTCTCTAATTATTACCATTCTGGCCACCTTGTATCCGGCATGGCGTGCATCTCGTACGCAGCCGGCTGAGGCTTTACGTTATGAGTGAACAGTCTGTATTAACGTGTAAGCACCTGGCCAGGTCATTTACCGAAGCCGGCCTGTCTGTGGATGTACTCAGCGATATCGATTTGAGCATACACGCAGGTGAAAGAATATCAATTATCGGGTCATCTGGTAGTGGTAAAAGTACGCTGTTACATATCCTTGGTGGTCTTGATATGCCGACTAAAGGAGAAGTATGGGTAGATGGGCAGAATATGACGAATCTATCGAATACGGCCCGTGGCGTATTAAGAAATCATGCGCTTGGATTCGTTTATCAGTTTCATCATTTATTGCCCGAGTTTACTGCGCTGGAAAACGTTTGTATGCCACTTTTAATTCGTGGTGAAACACCTGCAATGGCGACACAACAGGCAACTGATATACTTGAAAAGGTTGGGCTTAGTCATCGCATTCAACATAAACCTGCGGAAATGTCAGGTGGAGAGAGGCAGAGAACCGCACTAGCCAGAGCACTGGTTACGCGACCAAAATGTGTGCTCGCAGACGAACCGACCGGCAACCTTGACCATGAAACGGCCGAAACTATGTATGATTTGATCACTGAATTGAATCAAACTTATGGCATTAGTTTTGTTATTGTCACACATGATCAAAAACTGGCGAAACGCATGGACAGGGTTTTACAGCTGGAGGATGGTGTTTTGAGTGACCGTACTGCTGAGCTAGCTGGTTAAGGTGTAGATACCTCGGGCCAGGAAGATCTACAGAACCATCTTCTCAGGAATTAACGGCCCGTTTTCGATTACGTTTTCGCCATTCCTTCACGATACGGTAACGCCAGAACAATCGCATACCAGCGTATCCTAGAGCTGCCGCGACAGTGCCACAGACAAAACATCCTAATAGAAAAGGCTGCCATATGGTTGCAAGACCAGTCATTAACCAATCATATGATAACTCGAAATTGAACTCACCCGGTTCACTGCCCATGATCCATGTTCCTACTTTGTATGCGCCATAGAACATAGGGGGCATGGTTAACGGGTTGGTTATCCAGACCAGCGCAATTGATAAAGGTAAATTGACACTGAATGAAATAGCGCCTGCAGCAGCAAGGATCATCTGAAAAGGAACGGGCATAAACGCCATGAACAGCCCATTCGCAAACGCGCCAGCGACTGAGCGGCGATTCAAATGAAACAGATTGGGTGAATGCAGTAATTTACCAAATATTTTCAGATGTTTGTGATTTCTAACCGTATCACGATCCGGCATAAATCTTTTCAGGTACTTTTTTGGCATCGATTCTTTCGTTTATGTTATCTTCTAAGTCAGGATTGCGGCAGGAAACGCAAGTTATTTAATTATTATCACTATCGTGTCAGGGAACGCATGATTATATCAGTATTGTCATTTCTGACTGGCATTATAATCCTTCAGCAGCTTTCTGTCTTGCCTGAGGAACATTGGCTACTGTTTTCCATCTTTATACTCCCTGTTTGTTATATTTTTACTAAATTCAGACCGGTTTTCTGGTTGTTATGTGGCTTTTTCTGGTCATGGGGACAGGCCTGGTGGTTATATCAGCATGATCTACCTGCGGAGTTAGAAGGTAAGAATATACAGATAACCGGTGAAATTATCTCGGTCCCCGAAAATTTACCAAGACGAACCCAATTTTTATTGGATGTTGATACTGCTGTCTCTGAGTATGGTCAATGGCATAAACCGGGAAAAATTCGTCTTAGCTGGTATGGAGGACCCAAAAACCTAAAAGCAGGACAGGTTTGGCAAGTCACGGTTAGGCTTAAAAAACCAAACGGATTTATGAACCCGGCGGGTTTCGATTATGAGGCGTGGTTGTTTCAGCAGGGTATTAATGCTGTGGGTTATATCCGCAAGTCAGAAGAAAATAAACTAATCGATAAACGCTGGAATGTGCAGATTGTACGACAGTATCTTAAGGAGAGATTATCAGAAGTACTTACTAATGCAGAACACAAGGGTATCATGATGGCGCTTGCATTAGGTATGCGAACTGATATCGATCAACAACAATGGGACGTATTGCAACGCACTGGAACCAGTCATTTGATAGCAATATCTGGTTTGCATATTGGTCTGGTGGCAGGGTTTTGTTTTCTGATCGGACAGTTTATCTGGTTACGATTTCCCCGGCTTGCGTTGTATTATCCCGCACCCAAGATAGCTGCAGTTTGTGCAATGTCCGGGGCAGTTATTTATGCCATTCTGGCGGGTCTGGCTATCCCTACGCAAAGAGCGTTAATCATGATAACAGTTGTTATGTTATCAATTCTATTGGATCGAACCGGAAAACCAAGTCGTATTATTAGCTTGTCTTTGTTTGCAGTATTATTTCTTGATCCATCCTCGGTGTTATCACCGGGGTTCTGGTTATCATTTTCTGCAGTTGCTGTTTTATTATACGGTATGACTGGACGAATTCGCAAACAAAGTGGATGGAGAGGCTGGGGTAGGGCGCAGTGGATTATTACGATAGGGTTGGTTCCCTTAACACTTTTTATTTTTCAGAAAACATCTGTCATATCACCGCTTGCGAATCTGTTTGCCATCCCCTGGGTGAGTTTTTTGATTGTGCCTGTGTTACTCATAGGCATTGTTATGTTATTGCTTTTTCAACCGGCAGGTGTTTTTATTCTGACACTGTGTAACGCCTTATTAACGCCCATGCAAGGTTATTTAGATTGGCTTTCAGATTTATCCTTTGCGCAGTGGGTTCAACATTCGCCGCCTGTGTGGGTGATTCTCTGTTCACTTGTCGCAATCATTCTATTGTTATCGCCTAAAGGTATGCCGGTTAAATCTATTGGGCTTGTATTATTATTGCCGGTATTTCTGGTTGTGCCTGTTTCGCTGCCCGATGCCAGTATTCGATTTACCGTCCTCGATGTTGGTCAGGGGTTGGCATCAGTTATCGAGACCAGAAATCATGTGCTTGTTTTTGACAGTGGTCCTAAATTCAGTGATCGTTTTGACACTGGTAATTCTGTTGTATTACCGTATTTAAGACAGCAAGGTCTCAGGAAAATTGATGCCCTGGTTATTTCTCATGGTGACAATGATCATAGTGGTGGAGCGCAATCACTGGCCAGACAAATTAAAATAGACAAGGTCATTAGTGGTGAACCCGAAAAATTAATGTCATTAAATGCATCGCAGTGTAAAAGGGGGGCAGAATGGAAGTGGGATGGTATTAAGTTCAGATTTCTACATCCTGTTGAAGATAAAAAATTCAAAAAAAATGATCGATCATGCGTGTTGAAGATAATTTCTCCCGCAGGATCTGTACTACTGACTGGCGATATCCATAAAAAAAGCGAGCGACACCTGGTTGATTATACAAACCCTGATCTTAAATCGGACATCCTTGTTGCGCCTCATCATGGTAGCAAAACATCCTCGCATCAGGCTTTTATCGATACAGTTCAGGCACAATATGTTATTTTTCCAGTTGGTTATCGTAATCGATTTAAACATCCAAGGCCTGTCGTAAAGCAGCGTTATCAACAAACAGGCGCTGTTATTTACAATAGTTCTGAGCATGGTGCCATACAGTTTAAATTTGGTGAACAATTGCCCATCACCGCACCGCTGACTTATCGCCAGTCACAAGTCAGGCACTGGCATAGAAAAAAATACTAACATATTGATTTTATGTCAATATTACTATTGTGACGAGCCGTATAAATCGAGTACTATTAGGGTCTGATGTAAACATTAATTGAAAGGATCGAATGTGTGGGAGATAGTTAAATCTGGTGGTTGGTTAATGTTGCCTATTATTGCGTGCTCTGCCATAGCATTGGCTATCATCATTGAGCGATTCTGGGCTCTAAGAAAACAACAAGTCATCCCCAAGCACCTGGTTGCACAGGTCTGGCACTGGGAAAAAAACAAACAACTCGATGATGAAAAAATAAATCAAATGCGTAAGGGCTCTCCATTAGGCAGAGTGCTTGCAGCGGGTATCGCCAATCGCAATAATGAACGCGAGGTGATGAAAGAGAGCATTGAGGAGACCGGTAGACATGCGGTTCATGAGCTCGAACGGTTTCTGAACACATTAGGTACCATTGCGGCTATTACACCTTTGCTGGGACTGCTCGGCACTGTTATTGGCATGATCCAGGTCTTTACTGATCTGACCACGCATGGTGCCGGCGATGTGAGTAGCCTTGCCGGTGGTATCTCCCAGGCATTAATTACCACAGCCGGCGGTTTGGTTGTGGCCATACCGAGTTTGATGTTTTACAGATATTTTCGCGGAAAAATCGATGAACTTGTCATTGTCATGGAACAGGAAGCCATAAAACTGGTAGAGGTCATGCATGGTGAACGTGGCCAGGATGATGCAGGAAAAAGTAATTTATGAATTTGGGTGGTAAAAGAAAAGAATCACCTGATGTGAATCTTACACCACTTATTGATGTGGTATTTCTGTTATTGATATTTTTCATGGTCTCAACAACGTTTAAAAAAGAGACGTCGATAAAAGTAGATTTACCTGAAGCAACTGCCAAACCGGTAAAAAATCAAAAGAAAGCATTTGAACTGGTTATTGACTCAAAAGGCCGCTATTTTATTAAAAATAAAGCTTTGGTAAACCAGGAATTAAAAACACTGAAACGAATATTAATAAAAAATCTTGGCAGGCATTCGAAACAACCTTTTGTAATAAGGGCGGATAATAAAGCACCACATGGTTCAGTTGTGACAGTCATGGATGCGGCCCGGCAATTAGGTATTTTGAATCTGTCTATTGCGATTACCCAACCAAAAAAAGAATGATTTAAAGACACCGTTACTGGAGTGAGCCTCATTTATAGTTGTAATGACTTGGCCCAATCGTGTAATGGTCTGTTCAAACAATAGGCGACGCTTGAAACGACTAGACGAATACTGGTATCAACGGAACCTTCTCTCTCTGATATTGCTCCCTGTATCATGGTTGTTTCGGTTGCTCGTACGTCTGCGACGTTATCTTTATGCTGTTGGATTATTAAACAGCACCAGGTTACCTATACCCGTTATTATTGTTGGTAACATAACGGTAGGTGGTAGCGGTAAAACACCACTTGTAATAGCGCTCATCGATATGTTGCGGCAGGCTGGTTACCATCCTGGGGTCATCAGTCGAGGTTACGGCGGTAAAGCCAAAACATGGCCGCAACAGGTAAGACCAGATAGTGATCCAAGCATGGTAGGGGATGAGCCAGTATTAATAGCTCAAAGTTGTAAGGTTCCTCTGGCAGTTGGTCCTGACCGTGTTTTCGCGGCTCAACAACTTCTGCAATATAATGATTGTGACGTTATAATATCTGATGACGGCTTACAGCATTATTCGCTTAAACGAGATATTGAAATAGTTGTTGTCGATGGTGTCAGGCGTTTTGGTAATGGTTATTGTCTTCCAGCCGGCCCCCTTAGAGAGCCGCCGTCAAGGTTAACCAGCGTTGATTTTGTTGTGACTAATGGTTTGGCGATGCGTATGGAATACCCTATGGAGCTTGTTGCGAAGAATGTTTTGAATCTCGCAACAGGTGAAACACGGTTGTTATCCAGTTTCGCAGGCCAGACGGTACATACAGTGGCTGCAATCGGTAATCCCGATCGTTTTTTTAACCTTCTGAAAAAAAATGGTGTAGATGTAATTCCGCATCCATTTATCGACCACTATTCCTTTAGTAAAGAGGATTTAGAGTTTGAAGATGGGAGTACTGTATTCATGACGCAGAAAGATGCGGTAAAATGTATGCAGTATGCAACTGAAAACATGTGGATAGTACCTGTGTCTGCGAAACTCGATGAACGATTAGTCATTAGACTATTGGGCATGCTGAAAAAATTATATGATCAAAATCATCAAGGTGAACATTAATGGATAGCAAACTTCTCGATATATTAGCATGCCCTATATGTAAAGGTGAGCTGGTATATAAAACTAAAGACAATGAACTGATATGTAAGCTGGACCGTCTGGCTTTTCCTGTGAAGGATGATATACCTGTTATGTTGGTTGAAGAAGCCAGAAAATTACCTGCTGATGAAGAAGTGTAACTGATTCTATGAGCCGTTCTTTCAAAGTTGTTATTCCGGCAAGATATTCATCGTCACGGTTACCAGGTAAGCCCTTGTTAATGATAGCTGGCAAACCTATGGTTCAGCATGTTTACAATAGAGCTATAGAGAGTGGTGCTGATGAGGTGATCATTGCTACTGATGATTCACGCATTCAAGAAGTTTGTTTATCATTTTCAGCTGAAGTGTGCATGACAGACCCGGAGCATCAATCAGGCACTGACAGAATTGCGGAGGTTCTTGCAACAAAACAATGGTCTGATGAAACAATCATTGTTAATGTTCAGGGTGATGAGCCGCTTATACCATCAACCTTGATCAAACAGGTGGCTGATGACCTTGCAATGCACCCTGATTCATCTATCGCTACACTGTGTACACCCGTCCATACCTCAGCAGAATTACTTGATCCACATGTTGTTAAAGTAGTTATGGACCATCAAGGAAATGCTTTGTACTTTAGTCGGGCACCCATTCCATGGGATAGAGATGCTTTTGAAATAGACAATGAAACCTTACCAACTGGCTCGGAGCATTATCGTCATATTGGTTTGTATGCTTATAAAGCTGAATTCATAAATGCTTATAATAATATGCAGACTTGTTATGTTGAAAAAACAGAGTCTCTGGAGCAATTACGTGCTTTATGGAATGGTTACAAAATACATGTTAGCGTAACGAATAACCCTCCTGGTCATGGTGTCGATACACAGGAAGATCTTGAAAGGGTAAACAAATTATTATTGGCCGATTAAGTCCAGGGCAAGATAGGCCGGATGAATTTCGTTTCTGTCAGAATTTAATACTGGAATGGTGAAAGTTTGCGGTACCTTACGCAAAGGATTGCCATATTGATCAGATTGAATATGGTTTTCATCGATGCAGAGCAACACTAGTGATGGTCCATCCTCAAGTATCTCAACAATCTTGCATGGCACTCCCTGATGGGATACCTGAATACCAATCATACCGCGCAGCTGTTCTAATGTTATAAGGATATCAGACATGTTATCAGTATCGCTGATTCGTCTTTATTACACAAATTCCCGTTAAGTTAACCGTACCGAATTTCCTCGATCACCTAAATTCAGGTCTGATACCAATAAGTTATTAACATTTGTTTATCGCTCTACTCTAGCCGCTGTAATAAAACGAGATTGCCAATAAGGGTTGTCCATGGTTACTATTTGAACACGTTTGCCGCTGGATGGTGAATGAATGAAGCGGTTATTTCCCAGGTAGATCCCGACATGAGAAATTTTGTTTTGCGAGATACTAAAAAAAACGAGATCACCAGATTCAAGAGAATTAACTGGAATTCTCGTTGCATATTGTAATTGTGCAGTTGAATTTCTCGGAATGGTAATGCCTGCTTTTGTATATGCATAGTGAACAAGTCCACTGCAATCATAATTTGATGGACCATTACCACCATATTTATATGGTTTTCCGATTTGTTGTATCGCAATGTCGGTGACTGTCGACGAATATAATGTGTTAGTGGGTTTTACACGTGAATATTCGCGGCCAACGGCTTGATTACAAGCACTCAAGTACAAGCAGGCCAACATCAGTAATATTAGTCTAGACTTAACGTTCATCTTAAAGTTATAGCAGTAGCTGAGCGATATAACATACTTATAATATCGGTCAAACACGAGATTGCATATGTGAATTGGATCACATGATTATCATATGCGTTGAAAAACACTCGTGTTATTTTTGGTTTATACATAAAGTATTGTTTTTATTTAAAAAAGGTTTTCATCTTAATGATTAAAAGAAAACAGGAAAATGCCCATTGTTTATTAATTGTAGATGATAATGAGGATAATCGTGCGATTCTAGCGCATTATTTTACTAAATTCGGCTATCAGGTTGTACCTGCTGCTAGTGGAAAAGAGGCGATCGAAGTGCTCGCAAAATACAATATTGATCTTGTATTGCTTGATATTGTTATGCCGGAAATGGATGGTTTTGAGGTATTGAGGGAAATACGAAACAAGTATAGCGTTATTAAAATGCCCGTCATTATGACAACGTCCTTATCAGAAAGCAGTGATGTTATTAAGGCCCTGACATTGGGAGCAAATGACTATATTTCCAAACCAATTGAACCTCGTGTTGCAGACGCAAGAATACAGACGCATTTAAATTTAAAAAGACTCGCTGCAGAGAGAGATCATCTGATGGATATGGCGAGCCATGATATAAAAAAACCCGTCATAGTCATTGAAGAAATCACTAGAACCATACAGGATGATAATAAGGACTTACTTGCCGATAATCCGTCTATGGCAGAGTTATTATCGCTGTTATCAAAAACATCAGGCAGATTAAATACGTTTGTGCAAGATTTCCTGGAAATGCGAGTAATTGAAAATGGCAACATGGTGCTTAATCAGAGCAGATGCAACCTGAATGCGCTTGTGATTGAAGTAGTCGTGAAATTACAAGCAGTCGCAAGCAGAAAATGCATTACGATTGAAACAAAGTTAGGTGATGACCTTCCGATTGTTAATATTGACGAAAACCGAATCAGTCAGGTGTTGGAAAATCTCATAGGTAATGCAATAAAATTTAGCCCTGAAAATCTAAAAGTGGTGGTGTCAACAAAGAGTAAAGAAAATTTTGTGGTATGCAATATTAGTGACCAGGGTCCAGGTATTATAAATGAAGACAAACCGAAGTTATTTAAACGTTTTTCAAGGCTGAGTAATAAACCAACAGCCAATGAAAGTAGCACCGGTTTGGGGCTTTCAATTTGTAAAGAACTTATCGATTTGCATAATGGAACAATTGCGGTAGAAAATAATTTAGATAAAGGGGCAAACTTCAGATTTACAATCCCCGCCTAATTTTATTCTAATTTTTATTAGTAGGGGCGTTGACGTATTCCAATACGAAACAGAATTCTTGAAATGAATGGTTCGGTTATTGTAAATAAGATAATGCCAACTATAGAATAGGCAAAAGTCATTTCGTTAATTATCGAAAGATATAATAATGGAAATGCAGATTCAGGTATTTGATCCAGGCCGGTAGCTTTATCACTACTTTTAATACCCAGTCGCCTTTTTATAAAACTACTGCATAAATCACCCGCCATTGCCAGAACGGCAACCATAATGCCATTCCATAAACTAATCCCTAATAGCAATGCCAGAAGTGGGGTGAGCAATAAACTAGCAATTAATCCGCGCCATGTTTTTGCGGGACCAAGAATAGGATTTCCATCAATAAAAAAATATTTTTCATTATCAAGCGGCTTATCGACACAGGAAAGTGCCGGTATATGGCGTACCAGAATGGGGAAACCATTTGCGCATATAATAAGTAAAATATATTTTAAGAGTAGAATTTCAGGCAGGGTCTTTGCACCATTATAAAATTAATAGATTGTACAAATTATTATTTATATTGTTCAGAAAAATCCAACATGCGTTTTGTTGACTGATAGGCACGTTTACGTATTTCCTCATCTACAAATATTTCATTATTCCCGTTTTTTAATACATCTGCCAGGTTTTGCAGGGTGTTGAGCGCCATCCACGGGCAATGTGCACAACTAATACAGGTGGCACCGGCACCCGCAGTGGGGGCTTCCAGGAAAATTTTATCTGGGGCAGCCTGTTTCATTTTATAAAAAATACCGTTGTCAGTAGCAACGATCAGAGTCGAGTTGTCCAGATCACGTGCCGCATTGATTAGCTGTGTGGTTGAGCCAACAACATCAGCTAATTTTATGACATCATCGGGTGACTCAGGATGAACGAGAATCGCGGCTTCCGGGTGCATGGATTTAAGACTTGATAGTGCCTTAGCCTGAAATGCCTCGTGTACAATACAGGAGCCCTGCCAAAGTAACATGTCAGCACCAGTAATCTTCTGTATGTAACCACCTAAATGTTTGTCAGGGGCCCAGATAATTTTTTCACCCTTTTCATGAAGGTGTTTGATTACTTTAGTAGCAATACTTGATGTAACAACCCAATCAGCCCGAGCTTTTACTTCGGCACTGGTGTTGGCATAAACAACGACAGTACGATCCGGGTACTGATCACAGAATTCGGTGAATTGGTCAGCAGGACAGGCCAGGTCCAATGAGCAAGTAGCCTCAAGTGTGGGCATTAATATTTTTTTCTCTGGGCTGAGAATTTTAGCTGTTTCGCCCATAAATCGAACACCTGCTACGATCAAGGTGGAGGCAGTATGGTTGTGTCCGAATTTGGCCATATCCAGGGAGTCTGAGACATAACCTTCCGTCTCCTCAGCAATCATCTGACAATCTGCATCTGTATAATAATGCGCGATAATCGCAGCATCTTTTTCGATTAACAGTGATTTGATTTCTTTAATCAGATTCTTACGCTGCTCTCCAGTTGGATGGCTAATTAAATCCATGTCCGGAATGATCTGCGGATCGATTTTTGGGACGGTAGGCATTTTATAAGCAGCATTAGTCATTTGAGAGACTCACCAGGGTTAATTTTGGGTTTTCAATTGCCATATTTAGTAAAAATGAATACAAAAAAATTTTTAAGTGTCTGTATTTTACGCTATTTAGTTAAGTTATCACTAGTATTCCAAAATGGATATACTGTTATTAAACAATTTACGCCGATCTGTTCTATATATGGTGTCGATTACATAATTTACCAGCTTTAATAAGTATTTAATTTATTAAGTCTTTGTATTAATTGATATAAAAGGAATTCTCTCTTTGGGCAATGATGTGAAAATAGTCTATTCAGGTCAAATAATTGATCTCACATTAGAAATGGTTGAGTTACCAAACGGCGTTAAATTAAATTACGAGGTTGTAAACCATCCTGGCGGTGCAGCTGTGGTTGCTCTCAATAGTGCTGGAGAAATATGTATGCTTCGCCAATACCGGCATGTCTTTAAGGACTGGATATGGGAATTACCTGCCGGCAAAATTGATAATAAAGAATCCCCATTGAGCACCGCGACACGAGAATTATTTGAAGAAACCGGTATCCAGGCACAAAATTGGCAAACACTAGGCACAGTCATCAGTTCACCGGGTGTTTTTTCTGAAGTAGTCCACATATTCATGGCAACTGATATTGTAATTGGCACACCTGAACATGAGGCTGGCGAGATAATTGAAATACACTGGATGGAACTGAATCAGGCAAAAAAAATGGTTTTGGATAATATTATAAATGATAGTAAAACGGCTATTGGAATTTTTCGTGCTACTGAATACCTACAAAAAATACAGCTACCACAATGACTGAAGAATCATCTGAAAATATTTATGGAAACCTGACAGCATTGGTGCAATATGCTGTTGATACACGACATCGTTACCTTGTTGTGTTAGAGGGTGAATATGAATGGGCCGTTAATATAGTCGAAACGTTTTTAACTAAAGAGATGGAAAAAGAAATCCTGTTTGTTAGTGAAAATAGAAACAGTGATTTTGCTTGTATACCCCAAGCGCAAATAGAACAGCTTTTAGGTCAGGAATTCGATTATATTTTATATGATGCCAGATCCGGTTTTTTTGCCAACGCATTGTGTATCGCAGAAGGTTTGTTAAAAGGAGGAGGGTTGTTATTTTTGTTAGTGCCTCCATTTGGCCAATGGCCAGAGACTTCGGACGTATTTCATAAACAATATGCCATGTATCCATACACTGAAAACGACATGCAAACATACTTTATAAACAGGTTTGTAGGTTTAATTCGGAAAAATGAAACCGTGTCTATTATTTCACAAATTGGTGAAACCCGCTTTTATTCGACTTTTGGGAGAGAAATGTGTACCAAAATACAAGCAAGTGAGACTTCGGTATTTGCATCACCCAGTCAGAAAGCAGCCGTAGAGGAAATTTTACACGTTGCTTCGGGGCATAGAAATAGACCGCTTGTGATACTTGCAAATCGTGGACATGGCAAGACTTCTGCATTAGGGATAGCGTGTGCTCATTTGCTTCAAAAAAATGAGCTAAAAAGAATTCTTGTGACTGCTCCCAGAAAAAGTTCAACTGACATTCTGTTTAGTCATGCAAATAAATTATTACATAATGGCCTTGAAATTAATAACGGCCGAATAGAATATAATGGTTCAACTATTGAATTTATTGCTCCTGATGCATTAGTCCAATCACCTCAATCTTGTCATTTACTTCTTGTTGATGAGGCATCGGCTATTCCATCTCCAATTCTGGAGTCATTGCTAAATTCCTATCATCGTATGGTGTTCTCAACAACTGTATATGGTTATGAAGGCAACGGGCGTGGGTTTGAATTAAAATTCATGCAAAAAATGAAGCAATTAATGCCAGGTTCTTCTGTTATACGTATTGACGATCCGGTTCGTTGGAATCGTGGCGATCCACTTGAAGCATTCTTTTACGATACCTTTCTTCTGAATGCTGAACCTGTATCATTGGATACTGAATTGTTATTATCCCGTGATAAATTGCAATTTGTTAAATTAGATTGCGAAAAACTAATTAAGAATGAATCGAAATTAAAAAGTTTATACGGCTTGTTACATAATGCCCACTATAAAACCACCCCTAATGATTTAAGGATGATGCTGGATAGTCCTTATATCAGTATATATGCATACTGTAGTAATGAAAGTATTATTGCAGCAGCACTGATTTCTGACGAAGGCAGCTTGGATGACGATATAACACTGTCAATTTATGAAGGATCAAGGCGTATTAAAGGCCATCATTTACCACAAACGCTTATCCAGGAATTTGGTGATAAAGGTAGCGCCAGTTTAAAATATGCGCGTATTATCCGATTAGCTGTCAATCCGGAGTATCAAGGTAAAGGTATCGGTTCTGATTTATTGAAACGGCTGTGGGAAGAAACGATCAATCATTATGATATAGTAGGCGCGGTGTTTGGCTGTGAGCATGCATTACTTAATTTCTGGGCTAAAAACGGATACACACTCGTAAAATTGGGCCAGAAAAAAAATGCATATAGCGGCTATCATTCTGCCGTAGTACTTCTGCCTGTTTCTGATATTTGCAAGTCAAATATTAATAACTTACAGCGGCTAAGTTATGAAAAGTTATCGTATGCATTTACTGATAGCCTACGAAATCTTGATTATAAGTTGGTTAATCAGGTTTTGCATTTATATAGAAACTTGATAGACGATGAATTTTATGAACATGATTTTGATGTGCTGCAATCATTCGTACAAACACATCGACAATTTGATGTTTGCGCACCGTCACTATTCAGATTATTGATGATATCCATTAAAATAAATATCCTGAAAGAATTGGATCAGCATTTACTTAAGTTAATGCTACAGCGTATAGTGCAACGGAAAAGTGAAAAGGAAGTTGTTACCGAGAATGGTTTACATGGACAAAAGGAATTGATTGACATGTTGAGGCAAGCTACCGGTAAGTTATTTAACTCAATCGACTGGGGTTAATTCTTAAGTTTTTTAGCAAGTGTTTTATTAATGATACGTGCAGCTGCCATAAACCCGAATGTAGCTGTAACAAAACTCACTGATCCATATCCATATCTGCAGTCAAGATGAACACCATGGACACCTGGCTTGTTAGTGCTGACTTTACCATTATCCGGATCGGGATAAAGCTTCTGCTGATCAGAAAATACACACTCAACACCAAAATAGCGCTTCGTATTTTTTGAAAAGCCATATTCTTTTCTTAGTTGCAGGCGAACTCTGGCAGCGAGGGCATCATTGTAGGTACGGCTAAGATCTTTGACCTGAATGCTTCCCGGTTCTGTCACACCACCTGCGCCTCCGGTGGTAATGATAGGTATTTTGTTTCGTTTGCAGAAGTGTATTAATGCAGACTTGAACTTTATGCTGTCAATTGCATCAACTACATAGTCATAAGACTCGGTTGGTAGCATGTAATCCCAAAGATTATTGGTTGTAATATAGTCATCAATGACACTGCAGCGACACTCTGGATTGATATCGATAACCCGGTCATGTAGAACATCAATCTTCTTTCTACCTATCGTACTGTCGAGTGCATGCATCTGCCTGTTGATATTGCCTTCAGAAACCTCGTCATAATCAATCAGTGTCAATTTACCTACACCTGAGCGTGCCAAAGATTCAACTACCCATGATCCCACGCCACCCAGTCCTACAACACAGACATGCATTGAAGTTAATATTGGTAAGGCTTCTTTTCCATAAAGACGCCCGATACCTTCAAAGCGAATACTATCTGTCATTTATAAATCCTATCACACCTGTGTACTAAAGAGTTCTTCAGCATTGTTCGTTGTAACCTGTGCTATCTCATCAACATGTTGATTGCGAATTTCGGCCAGTGCCGATAGTGAATCGATTATATATTCTGGACTGTTTCTTTCACCCTTGTGCTTCAATACCACCATATCCGGCGCATCAGTTTCAAGAACGATACTCGTTAGTGGAATCTCACTCGCAACTTTGCGGACTTTTTTTGCTGCAGGATAGGTTAGTACACCTCCAAACCCAAGTTTAAATCCCAGCTTAATATACAGTTCGGCCTGTTCTTTACTACCACTAAATGCGTGTACTGTACCGCCCACCAGCTTATATTTTCGCAATGTGTTTATGACCGCCTCATGAGATTTACGAACATGTAATATAACAGGTAATTTATATTTTTCAGCAAGGGCTAGCTGTTGTTCAAAATAATCCAGTTGTATTTCTTTGTTTAGCATTTTATCGTAGTAATCGAGACCGATTTCACCTATAGCAACCAGATCATGTGTTTTTAGGTAATAATCCAGATCATTTATATCTGAAGGACTATGTTCCGATATAAACATTGGATGTAAGCCTAGAGCAGGGGATAATTCATCATGTGTCTGGCATAACGTTAACAGATTATCCCAACCGGACCGGGTAACACCTGGTACAATAATTCTCTTGATACCTAACTGTTTACATTTGTCGAGTACTTGCTCTCGATCTTCTGTGAATTGTTCATTATCAATATGACAATGCGTATCAATAATTCTGATCATTGAGATTTCCAGAGTGTTGAGTATTCAGTAAAATTAATTTTACCCCTGTCCTCACTACCTAACATTTCATTAATGTTATGACACGAAAATATATCGATAAATTATTTAGCTATCACCGTAGCCAATCCGCCTCCGCGAGGGTCACTAGCAGCTGATAATTGACCATCTTGTTTATTCTTGATAACAATTTGCATGTTTCCATAGTTGCCTTGTCCTCCGCCGTATGGAGACATTTTTGTTTTAAATGCATGCCCAATTTTTGAAAGTTCTGTTATTTCAGTTTCTGAAAAGGCATTTTGTTCAAACATTATCAAATCAGGTAAATACTGATGATGGAAACGTTTATTTGTAACGATAGCTAATGCATTTTCACCATTATAGAAATCCAGTATTGCAAGTAAAACCATGCTAATGATTCGACTACCGCCAGGCGTTCCAACAACAGCTATTTTATCATTAGATTCGATAAATGTTGGTGACATACTTGATAAAGGACGTTTTCGCGGTTCTATGGCATTTGCACTTCCACCTACCAGCCCATAAGCATTTGGTGTTCCTGGTTTCGCAGAGAAGTCATCCATCTCATCATTCAGCAAAATGCCGGTACCAGGGGGCACAAGGCAAGAGCCAAATGGATAGTTAATACTAAGTGTTGCGGCAACCCTGTTCCCTTCGTGATCAATTATCGAATAATGCGTTGTGTCGGTTCCATTTCCTGATGGTTGGGAAACGGTAGAAATGAACTCACTAGGTGTTGCCTTATTGAGGCTAATATCTTTTTTCCATTGTTTAGCGTGTTTTGTGCCGGTTAATGTGTTAACTGGGACTTTAGTGAAATCCGGGTCACCAAGGTAGGTGGCCCTGTCTGCATAAGCCCGGCGCATTGCTTCAATAACCAGGTGCTTACGCGCGGTGCTATCCAGTTTTTTTAAATCATACTGTTCAAGTATCCCTAAAATTTCCGCCAAGGCAATTCCTCCCGATGAAGGAGGGGATGCGGATGTTATTTTTATTCCCCGGTAGTTAAATGAAATCGGTTCCCTTTCTTTTATGGTATATTGCTCAAGATCTACACGACTCCATATACCACCTGATTGATTGACACCTTTAACTAATAAGCCAGCGTTTTTTCCGTAATAAAAACCTTTAATACCCTGGCTGGCTATTAACGATAACGTATTTGCCAGATCGGACTGCTTTAAAATATGATTTAAGGGCGGCACTTCATTTTTATAAAGAAAGATTTTTGCGGCTTCCTTATCTTGTCGCAAAGCATTAAGACGAAGGCCGGCATATAATCTGTATCTTTCATCAATCTTGAAACCATTCAATGCCAGATTAATAGCAGGTTTAAGTGTCTGGCTTAGGGGCAGTCGGCCATATTTATTAGATAGATGAACCAATGCTGCTGGAACGCCTGGAATCCCACTGGATGTTGCTCCCTGAATAGAAAGCTTGTTATTAAATTCACCTTTACGATCAAGGTACATATCTTTAGTCGCTGCTAGTGGCGCAATTTCACGGCCATCTAACATAATCGTTTGGTTATTGTGTTTAGTATGCAGTAACCAAAAGCCTCCACCTCCAAGGCCCGACGAATATGGTTCAACTACGGCTAATGTCGCCGAAACCGCTATCGCTGCATCAAATGCATTGCCACCTTGGTTGATGATGTTAATCCCAGCCTTGGTAGCAAGTGGGTGAGCTGATGCTATTGCAGACTGTGGATTACCTTGTGCGAGGGCAGTAGATGTTAAAATCAAGTAAAAAATAACTGTTTTTAAAATATTTCTCATATCATACTCTCCGCGTCATCCACAGTATTATCATTTGAGCAACTTCCGAATTGCGGCACGAGTTTTATCCGTATTCCAATCAATTGCGGCATTGACACCATATTTTATTTTTCCATCTCTCCCAATAATGAAGGTTGATGGAAAAACAATTACCTTCCATTTTCTTGAAAGATCACCGTTTAAATCCATTAAAATAGGATAGTCTACTTTTATTTTAGTCAGGAAACTGGATATTTCTTCGCGTGATTCAGCAAAGTTTATAGACAGTATTTCAAAATCAGGATGATTAATTTCTTTCTGTAAATCGTTTAAAGAGGGGATTTCCTCCACACAAGGAGGGCACCATGTAGCCCAGAAATTTATTAATGTCACTTTTCCTTTGTAGCCATCCCGGACATAATTTTTTCCTGTATTTGCATTTAGCATAATCGGGTATGGCACAACACTGCCTTTGTATGCACGAAGTTCAATATCCAGACTGTGTTTCGGGCCCGCTGATGGTATTAAGCTCAGGGCCTGTAATGCACTTGGTGTGGCTTTTAATATCCTAAGGCTAGTCTTTATTTTAAGTGGCAGGGATTTAAAATAACGCTCTACATGTTTTGCTCTTTTTTCTTTATAAAATAAGCTGGTAATACCAGTCATAATTTGAGAGTAAGCAGGGCTATTATTTTTATGTAGCTTGTTAAGTAATGTTTTTAACTGCCAGCGCATGCCTGTATTGCCACCCTGGAAAATCATAATGGGTATATTTGTCGCATCAGCAATAGGCAAATAGTCAGGATCCTTTCCCAGTGTAGGAACAGAACCATAAAGAACCGGTGAAAATAGTATTGCACCACTCAGGTAGCTGGTTTTGGGTTTTGATAATTGCCATTTTCGCGCACCTCTCAATATAGGGATTGCGCCATAAAAACTACTCATAAGCGTAATGTTTTTATTTGTCCTGGTATGTAATCGTTTTATTGCTTCTGAAATGTAGTCACCCGTTAAGCTTTTCATAGATGAACTACCACGCGTTAAAAATAAGGCTTCAGTAACATCCATCATCCAGACTTCTAATCCGCTTTCACTGAGAAGTTTCGCTAGTTCATGATGTCCTTTGCGAAAACCATAGTCAGGTGCTATCCATAAGATGACATCCTTGCCATTTGAGCGGTAAACCTTGAAATCGACATCAATATTCTCGGCCAGAATCTCTATTTTGGACTCCATAGCTGCTGCCAGCAGGGTAGAAGGCATTATTAAATATAGTGCAAACAACATGGCTATTATGGGTAAGGGCTGTTGCATAGGGTGACTTACTCTGTATCAGGCTATTTAAAAATACATTATTACTTATTTTTGAAAATAATGCGTTAGCAGATTAAATATATATATCATATCTTATTGATATTAATGTATTTATTGTGGATTTTCCATAGTATTTATCGACTATTAAGAAAAGCTTTCACAGGTCGTTAAATACTATATCTATCATCTATTAAACAAGAGATATTTATTTAAATAATATGGCAATTCCTGTACTTATCTGCGATGACTCCAGTTTTGCACGCAAGCAATTGGCAAGAGCCTTGCCTGATAATTGGGATGTAACACTCAATTATGCAAAAAATGGTGTTGAGGCCATGCAAATCCTTCGTGAAGGGCAGGCTGAGGTGCTATTTTTGGACCTGAATATGCCTGAGATGGATGGTTATGAGGTCCTGGAAAATGTGCGTAAAGAAGATCTAAATACGATGGTGATCGTGGTTTCAGGTGATATTCAGCAGGAGGCGCGTAAAAAAGTTATCGGTTTAGGGGCCATGGATTTCATCAAAAAACCGGTACATAAAGAAGATATCCATAACATATTAAATGAGTATGGAATACTTCAACTGACAGAAAACAAACTTGATAAACAAGTTGAAGAAGAAATTGATAATTTTGACTTCTTTCAAGAACTTGCCAATGTATCTATGGGGCGAGGTATCGACCTGTTGTCAAAATTGCTAAATGTATATATACCCATGCCCATACCCAAGGTTAGTCATGTTGACATAAGTGACCTTGCCATGACCCTGAAAGAAGTCAATCAGAATGATGAGTTGACACCGATATGTCAGGGTTTTATTGGAACCGGTATTTCCGGCGAATTATTATTGTTATTCAATAAACCTGAATTTCAAGATGTATCAGATCTAATGGAATATAAAGACGAGGCAAATGAAAAAATTTGCATGGAACTACTTATGGATATTGCATCTGTATTAAGTGGTGCCTGTTTAAATGGTTTGACAGAACAGCTTGATATTGCCTTTAGTCTCGGCATTCCACGTATCCTGGGTCAACATATAAAAAAGGATGACTTGTTACAAAATAAAGAGTCAAATAAATGGACCAAGACACTGGCAATTGAAATGGGGTTTGGTGTTGATGATAATAAATTACAGTGTGACGTCATCATGTTATTTACTGAGGACTCACTAAAAAAATTGAACCATCTGGTAGGTTATATAAATTAAATGGAAGATGTAGGTAAAATTGATATACATGATTTGCATTGGCTGATGGATATGCTGCAGTCTATCGATGTAGGACTGGCTGTGCTTGATAAAGACCTGAATATACAGGTATGGAATGGCTTTATGGAAAATCACAGTGGCTGCAGCTCCGCACAAGTATTAGGGAATAATCTCTTTAGTTTATTCCCCTATATACAAAGAGACTGGTTCGAAAGAAAAGTGAATTCAGTGTTCATGTTGAAAAGCCAGTCTTTTTCACACTGGGAAAACAGGGAATACTTGTTCAAGTTCAAGAATTACCGTCCTATTACTGGTAGTACTGAATTCATGTATCAGAATGTTACCTTTATTCCACTAATTACTACATCGGGCGAAGTAACCCAGGTTGGCGTAATGGTATATGATGTAACCGATACTGCAGTTAATAAAATGGAGCTGGAAGAAGCTAATAAACAGCTGGAGCGTTTAAGTAGAACAGATAGACTAACAAAACTGAATAACCGTGGATATTGGGAAGAGTGTCTGGAAGTGGAATTCCAACGATGTTCACGAACAGGCAGATGCAGCTCATTAGTCATGTTTGATATCGATCATTTTAAAAAAGTAAACGATACTTATGGCCACCAAGCCGGGGACGAGGTTATACGCGTGGTCTCTAGCGCGTTAATGAAAGCAATACGCGGTACTGACATAGCAGGGCGTTATGGCGGCGAGGAATTTGGCATAATTTTGATCGAGACAAGTAGTGCTGATGCATTAAAAGTGGCTGAACGATTAAGAAAAGCTATTGAAGAAACAACCGTGACATATGACGGTGTGGATATAAAATTCACTATCAGCCTGGGTATATCTGAATATAATGAATCAGTCAGTACACATACTGCCTGGCTTGAGGAATCCGACAAGGCCTTATATCAGTCCAAGGAATCGGGTCGCAATAATACATCAATCTATGGCGAAGGTGAGTAACCTACGGATTTTTGATTGTCTAATTTGAACTATAAATCTAGATATAAAACGTTAACATTTTAACCCGAGTGGATCATCGGGGTTAATGCCTTCCATGAATGGAAGATGCCTTTCATTATTGGTGATTTGGTATACCTTTCCTATCCAGTTATTAATCACAGACTCTGCGGTATCATGCCAGGTATTATCCAGCTTGTTGATTATATATTGTTCAGGAAAATCAGAAAGATTGGACTCTCCACTTTTTACAGATTTTTCGAACTCTTTTAGAATTGACTGCGTTTGTTTGTCAAAATAATTTTCAGGAAAAGGAGGGTAACAGGAAGAATGTTCATCAATAAACCTTCCTACTTCTCGTTTGTATTCCTTTAGCAGACTTATAACATCGTATTCAGGATGCCCCTGAAAAAAAACTAACCTGAATAAATCTTCGCTAACTGCAAGATGTACACCAGCTTGATTGCTTTCAACCAGTACTTGTAAGCCAGCATCGGTAAATTGTTCATTGTCTATCTGGTTGAAGCGTGAATGAGGAACATCAAATCTTGTATTTACACCGCATACAAGAGGGTGTTTTCTGTCAACAACACCATGTGTGTATACGCCCCATTTCTTTTTAGGCAGGCGGTAACGTTTTTGATTATATCGAAACTCCATAACAGCATGAGTTGCAAGGCATGAGCAGATAGTCGAAGTAACATTTTCGTATGCCCAATCGATTATATCAATAAGAGGTTCCCAAAAGGATTCTTTGGCAAGCTCAGGCTGTGACACATTAGCACCAGTGATGATAAGTGCATCCAGTCCTTGCTCTTTAATCTGGTCAAATGTTTGATAGAATTTGTTTACATGATTTTTTCCCGTTTCATCTCTATCAAGCTCATCCAATGTAAAAGGGTGCATGTAGAACTGGGCAATCTGGTTACTTTCACCGATCAATCTGAAAAATTGTCGTTCAGTGGCGGCTAAGGCAGCATCTGGCATCATGTTTAAAAGCCCGATATGTAATTCGCGTATATCCTGATTTGCGGCCCCGCTAGACGAAACAATGGTCTCGCCTTCACTTTTAAGGCGTTCAAACGTAGGTAAATTTGTATTGGCTACTAATGGCATTTTTTCATCTGCTTATATTAATTACGGGACAATACATCTTCAATTAACTTTAAAAAATCATCTTCAGTCTTTATGTTTGCTAACTCGTCTGTAGATATTGTGTAACCATATTTTTCTGCAATTGCCTCATAGCGTGGAATCCTGGAATAGAATAATTTAGGAAACATCCAGCGTACAAAGTCATCTGGATCAATCATGGCGACATATTCTATTGCTTGTTCTTCCATATATACAGCGAGTTGCTCATCGAGAAACTCTTCTCTGTAATATAACGGCTTTGGTGAAGTGCGCGCTCTATTAATCAGCACGTCTTCATTATTTTTAGTTGCTTTTATGTAAATAATAAGCGAATTGTCTGCAATGACATTCATTGCATTATCATCATCCAGCTCACAAACGCTGCCACCAGCATCATTAATAAAATTTTTGTAACCGTATATTTGTTTAGCCTTTTTAATAAAGTCAGGAATATCCTTCATGGCTTCAATTTCAGCAGTTTTATGCAAATGCTGGCGACGTTTAAACTCGTCCAGGTCAAGACCACCTAGTTCGGGATTGCCTAATTTACCTAAAAAAGTAGACACAGGATTCAAATTCTTGACAGTTATATTGTTTCGAATATAAATCGAATCAGAACGTAACAATTCACGTAAAAAGGGTACCTGCATCGCTTGTTGTTTGATGTTGTCGAGGATAGCCTCGTCAAGATAACGAGTACCTATACGATAGTCACCAGAATAATGAAACCAGTTAGATGCTCTTAAAATGTTGGCGAAACGTGTCTTTCCAACACCTGACATGCCGAGGAGCGTAATAGATTTGTTTTCCCAGTTTCTAAAGTCTGTTGTGCTGAGCTTCACATTTTAACCTTTTTCAGTTTGAATTTATTTTGAAGGCAGGGTAGAGGGTAATCAGATAAAATGGGTTACTGAAACACATTAAATTAAAAAAGCAGGAACAGGGACAATATGATAATGGTCACTATAATACCTGCAATAGTAATTTTTGCCATCAACTTTGATCTGTCGTCATTATTGTCTCCAAGTAACGCAGTTTGCATTGCCTGTTCATCAAAAGAATCATCTTTTTCAAATGATAGTACAGTATCTTCGTAACCATCCAGGCCTTTAATCTCAATGTCATGGACTTCATGTTCATCTGGAGGAATATCAATACTTTTTGCAGTTTCAGCTTGATCGGGACGTAACGTCTGATTGCTCTTTAAAACGGATTCATTTTTATGCTTAACGACAACAGTCCTGGATGGATCTTTTCTTAATTCATCCAGTGGCAATGTTTCATCTAATGTAGGAATAGAATGGTCGTTCGCCACTTCCTGCTCTTCAACCTTGGGTACTGTAATAGAAAATCCGGATAATTGGTTACCAGCAGACTCGACAAGAATTCCTTTTGATTTATTAATGTCTAAAGGCGCAGGTTTTAGTGGTTTGGACAATAATGCATCTAATGCCTTTTTGTCCATTGCCATGGTTTTACTAGTCTCAGTTTTCGGTGCAGTATTATCACTTTTAAATAATAATTGCAGATTACCGATAGAGATGATGTCTCCATGGTGTAATGTATGACGAACTATCTTTCTACCATTTACAATGGTTCCATTGGTGCTATTCAAATCCTGTATGAATGATGATGTAAAAATAGTAACAATCTTTGCATGATGAGAGCTGGTAGCAGGGTCCTCAAGCGTAATATCATTATCAGGTGCTCGGCCGATATTGAGTGACCCTCTATCCAGAAGGACATCATCCAGTTTGAAATTACCCAGGTTTACAACCACTCTATTCATTATTTTTACGCGCCCTGATCCCTGTGTTAATAATGCTGTAACATTTTTGTTTTATAAATCAATATGTTCAAATAATAAGTTCAAGTACAACACTATGTCAAATTATATATGAGCAATGTAAAATAGACTACCATGCTCCAAAACAACTTAACACCTTTAATATCTCGCTAATAAATTAATATCTTATTGATTATATTGACAATAATATAAATTATCAGTAATTTGAACTGGTAAGTGTTTTTCATGAGCATTCATTGTTAAACTTTCAGACTAAATATTAACCTGCATTGAATAATAATGACGTTTTTGAAGTCAAATGGAATTAATATGTATCTAGTTTCTATCAAGACCACATTATCACTAATGTTACTTGGACTGTTAACTTTAACAGCATGTTCTAGCAATAAGATCAGAACCCTGACCATTGTTGAAAAAGCCCAACAATTGATCAAGGATCAGGTAACAAATAACTTCGATACTACTAAATTGCCGGTTAAAATAAATGTTGTAATGCCTGAAAAAGCCATAGTAGGCAAACAACTTGACATAGAACTCGAGTTTTCCTCAGATAGTGCATTGCCAGAATTAATTTTAGCATACGAGCCATCTGCGGGACTTGTGTTTAGCAAAAAGTGGTACTTTTTTAAGCAAGAGACGGTTACTCAAACCTTTAAAAATATCAAAGCAGACCAATTATACCGGCGGACAATCAGTATTATCCCGGAAAAGGATGGTGTTCTTTATCTGAATATATATAGTATATATCCGCAAGGAGCTGACAAAATAGCAAAAAAAGTAACCGTCAGTTTATCAATAGGCAATTCGCTCAAGCGGCTCAGTAGCGATCAAACAGAGATTGTAAATTAATGACTTGTGGGTGCCAAATTACCTTTAGTTGATAAAATTATTAGCGGTATGAACAACGTCATTTGCCTTTTTATAACAATCTGGAAAAAGGTCTATAATCATATTTTCATCATATTTTAAAACATATGCCAATGCGGACATTAGGGATGATGTGTATTCGCTGTCAAAATAGTATTTAGTCATATCACATTTAAATATTGCTTCTGTTTTTTCAGTTTTAATTTGTTTATCGATAAAATAGCGATTTAGTATCTTTTTATAAGCATCCTGCCCATTTTTAGTAATTGCACTGTATGGCGTATTCTTAAATTTATTTAAAATATAAACATGAACAAAAAAACCAATGAGTATTTTACTATCAGTAAGGCATTTATCATCTACAACAGGTAAATATGGAAAATGATCCTGTACTGCCTGTGCGAAAATACCACTCGAATTTCTTGTTAAAATATTGCCATTAGTATCAAAGAGTTTCGACGTATTTACACCGCAACTGGGAGACTTGCTCTTAAATATAATACCGTTTACATGTTTATTATTTTTCATGAACTTTTGAGCAGCTGATCTTAAAGACGATGCAATATCTATATCATTGTTAATGCTATTTTTGGCTATAATTTCATCTGTATCCTTAATCAGTTGTATAGGAGGTCTTGGTATAGTTAAACCGATCATACATTCAGGACAAAACGGGATGATTTTAATTGCATTTGTCGGCAGGTTACTGACAAATGTGTTATATGCGTCGTTAGCATCGTAGCGGACCTTTTCACCCATCAGGCAACTGCTAATTGCCAGGACGGGCAGCTTATTTTTTAACATTAAAGTCACCATTAGTTAAAAGCGTTTATTACGATATTCCAATATACTTATATTTATATAAAAACATGAAATTCTTACAAAAATATCATATCCTTAACGGTAGACAATACATGAGCTACAGGAGCTGTCACTGATGTACATAAAGACGACTATTTTACTAATATTTTCAATTTTTATCCTTAACTTCCAAACCATAAGTAATGCAGCATCAAGAGAAATCAAATGGGCAGGCTGTGGCATTTCAAAAAAGGGTTTCATGAGTGACCTTGCAAAGGCATATGAGAAAAAAACTGGCATCAAAATAAGTTTATCTGGTGGTGGCGCCACAAAGGGTTTAAGACAAGTAGCCTCAGGTAAAATAGACTTGGGAGGTAGTTGTAGATTACCACTAGTATTCAAGGATAAGGATGGTACATCAAAAGTACTAGGGATTGAACACGACATTAATGTTATTCCCGTAGGCTGGGATGCACTGGTTGCAATCGTACACAAGGAAAATAACTTAATAAATAATATAACAATTGAACAATTACAAAAAATTCTAACGGGACAGATTACAAACTGGAATCAATTAGGCGCCAAGATTAATAAACCCATTAATGTTTATATACGCAAGGGCAAGATATCCGGAGTAGGTTTAACTCTGCGTCAACAATTATTCAATAATGTAAATCAGAAATTCGCTAAAAGCGCCATTGTCCTAAAGTCCTCAGGTAAAATAGAAAAAGCACTAGAAAAAGATAAATTCGGTATTGCTGTTAGTGGAATCAGTAGTAGTCGTCACCGGAAGTTAAAAATGTTAAAACTAGACAATGTTGAACCAACTATGGATAACCTGAGAAAGTCTAAATACAGTCTATATAGAATACTTTTTCTTGTTGCACCAAATAACTACAAAAAAGATCCTGACTTGAAAGCATTTGTCGATTTTGCATTGTCAATTCAAGGTCAAAAGGTAATTAAAAAAGCAGGGACGCTACCATATCGACTTGGACTTGGTTTATTACGCACAAAAACCAGTTTCTCATACCTGCAATCAATGGATGTTGTTGACCAGGAAGGCATCTATTCATTAGGCGGCCACTAAGTACAATTTACTTTTTATTAATAAGATATCATGATAAAAGATATTTTTGTTGACTCAGAGACAACTGTTGTCTCTGAGTCATATGCTGTTATCTATGCGCCACGTACAAACAGAAAACGATTCCCGGAAAACTGCGTAACTATATTTGCCAATGCTTCCGGTGCGCTTGTTAATGCAAATAATGAACAAAATTACTATGCGGCAAAAGTAATTGGACCATCACGATCATCTGAGGGTTTGATGTTGTATTATCTGGTAGAGTGGTTAGATACTTAACAAGTTTTTTTTGTGCATATTCAATATAGAAATCTATCGGATTAAAACCTGATTGGAAAACAACAATAATGATGGCTTTATTTTTTTACTGCCAAGGTCAGACCTTTCTATATTTTTAAGCGTTTCTCTCGAAAATAATCTTTATTGTCATAGTATGCCGGCTTAATGTTATCTTTGTCCCAACCAGGCACGCCAAGTATTGGGAAAGGTTGTAATAACTGGGTATTAATCTTTTCAAGACTTGAAAAATAACAACATAATTGTTCATCCAATATCCTGCATTGTTCATCTGGTGTCAGACTAAAAAATGGCTTTTCTACCTCAATAATAATACTGTGAGCTGTCATCCCTAGATATGGATTAAGAGCTTTTTCATATAATGCATGACCAAATACAAAACACTGTAATTCATTATTAAATTTCTCACGATTATTTAAAAATAATTGCGTCCACGAATGGCCTCTTATTAAATCAATTAAAAATTTATTGGAACTGACAAGGATGGCGCCACATTCGTCAAACAACGTTAATGTATTTTCTACTGCTGATCGTTGGCTATTATTTGATGATTTATTTCTGTTTATTATTGCTTGTGCATGTAGTTGATTAATAATTTTTTTTGTTTCGAGAAAGCGACACCATATCATTACCTGAAAAAAATCATGCCAGTTGTTGAGCCTGGTTTGTATATTACCTGTTTTATAAATCCTGACTTCATATTCTTCATCGACGGAAATCGGATTGGTTTCTTGTGGGATGAATGACAATGCTGCCTTGTTTTTTGATCTTGGATTAGCGTGTATTTTTTTCAGTAGATTATTATAGTCGTTGAGATTGGGCCAATTGGAGAAATCGTCAAATGTTTGTGCATATGGTGAAATATGTTCAAAGATGGGCGAGGTGTTTTGAAAAAATGGCTTCCAGAGGTCATGCATAATGTCTAGTGAAATATCTACAGGTGATGGATTTGGATACCTGTCAGTGGAATTTATGAAGTATGGGTTCTAGCAGAAATATAGTTTATACAATCACGAATATACTTCTACAAATAAATAGTTAATTATACTTGCTTAACCCGCCATGCCAAATTTAACTTGCTGGTGTTTTTCTTTTTGAATCTTGTCTTTTGAAATAATATATTGTAAAACTTTTATAGTATCATTATTCGCTTTTCTAAATTGAACAGCCATACCATTGTTAGTTTTACGAATGAATTTCCCCAATATTCTATGTTGCTTAAGGCCGAATTCATTTAATTGGTTAATACGTATTTCAAGTACTCTGTGCTTTGGAAAGGCAACGTCGTATGTTTGCAATTCAGCCCCACCCAATGAGAGATCGAGTGTTTTACATCGCAGTACTTCTTCTCCATTAGGTCGCCACATCCTGATTTCTACATCCAGAGACATTTCACCTCGCTTCCATGTACGTTGTTCCATGATCGACTCCTGTACCAAACACCAATAGTATAAAATGTGATTATGTTCTTTTTATAATCTATTTATACATTATTTTTAAACAAAAATGTACCCAATTATCTATATTAAGCATGTACTTATATACAATACATGAGGGGAATTATATGTAACGATTGAAATATGAAAGTGATTTAGGGTTTAAGAACTAATGATCTGAAGTATTTTCATTACTATCATATACTTAATTTATTGATTTTTCACGCTTAAGTAGAATTAACAATGCAAAAAAACAAGAGCCCATCGTCACTTATATTAATATTTTTGCCACAACTCTCGCCAACACTAAACCGTTATTAATGGAAAAAGTGGAATAATATTATTGAAAAATATGTATAAAATTAGCTATTAAGAGCTATAAATTAAGGTAATATCGAGGTAGTCACATACCTTAAAAACGATATCTCCCCAGTTAAGGCTCTATAAGCATATTGTAGAGGAGGTTGTGATGCAGGGTAAAACAGTTTGAAGTCGATTGCAGACGCCTCACACATCGCACAAATGCATGCAATCTCACTGTATACTGCTTGATATGGTCTTTATTGTCAGTAAAAAAGCTCATTTTTAGATTTCAATAAGCAACTGATCCCTGTTACCGGTGATGCATTGTCAGCCACTGTTCGTGCTTCAGTTGACCTCATAATTAATGTTGAATCTTCACATTGCTTATCAAATTTGGAACCATTCTTGAGTCAGGTTTCACTTTCACTGAAAAAAGGTGGTTATTTGTGCTTTTGTGATTTAATGCCCGTTAATAAGCTGAGTAAGCGGCATACTTTCTTTACGTTAAATTCGATGTTAATAATAAAAGAACGTAATATCACTGCACATATACTAAAATCACTTGATAGTGGTTCGAAATTTCACTCGGACTTGATAGAAAAACATGTACCCTGGTATTTGAAAAAAGTAGTTTCAGATTTATCAGGATACTGTTGTATATAATTTATTCGTTTCGGGTAAATTTGTTTACGATAGCTTTTTAGTTCAAAAGATCTAATGGCATAGGCATAGATACCTTATGAAAAAAATGACCGACATGATCAAGGAGCAAGATGCCTTGCCAGGACGTGAGAATGCCATGGTAATTAGCAATAATCATATTGTCCTAAACACACCCATGAAACCTCCTTTTGACGAAGGTATGGCTATAGTAGTTTTAGGAATGGGTTGCTTCTGGGGTGCTGAAAGGCTGTTCTGGTCGCTTGATGGTGTTTATACAACTGCAGTAGGATATGCTGGAGGCTTTACACCAAACCCAAGTTACGAAGAGGTGTGCTCTGGTCTTACAGGCCATACTGAAGCGGTACTGGTTGTATACGATCCAAATATTATAAGTCTGGACGATTTACTAATATTATTCTGGCAAGAACATGATCCTACCCAAGGTATGCGTCAAGGCAATGATATCGGTACTCAGTATCGATCTACTATTTACCTTGATGACGAAAATGATATTAAGATTGTGAAATCCAGCAGGGAACGATATGGGCATGACTTAAATCATAGTGGTTACCCGGAAATTACTACCGAAATAAAATCAAACCAGAAATTTTACTATGCAGAGGATTATCATCAACAATATTTAGCAAAAAATCCGAATGGCTATTGTGGTTTAAGTGGTACAGGCGTTAATTTTTTATCTAAATAAATACTTTTATGATACGCCTATTTTATACCAGGATGACTCCAATACCCATGAACAAAGATCTGTATGTAATAAAAACGTTGGAACAAACGGAAGATATTAATAACGTAATTTTTCAAAAATATAATGACTTGAAAGAAGCAGACATAGAACGAAAGAGTCATTTATTTCATGGGCGTTACGAAAATATATACATAAAAGATACGAGTATTCCAGAAATTCAGGACATTATAGAAAAGCTTAAACAAGAAGCCGCACTGTTTTTAAATATACAAAAAGCATATTTAAAATTCGGCTTCTGGTTTAATGCCATGTCACCAGGTGATCAAACGACCTTGCATTGCCATGATGATTTTGATGAGGTGCTTTCAGGTGTATATTATATAAAAGTCCCTGAACAATCTGGAAATCTGATTTTACATATGGAAAAACAACTTGAGATACAGCCTAAGGAAGGAATGATAGTTTTGTTTTCACCCTGTTTGAAACATCATGTGACCATTAATAATAGTAAGCAGATACGTCTATCGATTGGATTTAATGTAACTGTATTGAATAATGCTGATTAATTATCCTCTGGCAACATTAGTCAAGCGACAAGCAAGTATAAATTCATCATGTGTTTTATCAACTCTAATAATTTCACCTGTTGCTGTTATTTCAGGAATGACTTTCTTGCTACCTGGCTTGACATGGATATTGATTATATTTTCTTCGCCGGGTTCTTCATTTATTAATAATAACATTCCCGTTGCTGAGAAATTTAGCATTTTACCGACTTTCCAGGTTTGATTATCTCCGTAATGATATAAAACGGGACATTGCATATCAGATCGCGGGAAGATTCTTTTTTCAGTATCACTCATAGCCTTTATTGTATGATGGTTTATCCTAATTTAAAACAAGTAAAATCAGCTACATAGCTTGATAAAATGCCTTCATTTGTCTAATATTAGACTAATATAACCTCTTGTAAGAGAAATAATATGAGTTACACCATTGTTTTTACAGGCGAAATAAATCCTGCCTTCACACAGTCAACGGTGGTTAATAATCTCGCTGTTTTATTTAAAAAAGACTCAATTTTTATCGAAAAGCTCTTTCGCGGTAAGCCTGTCACCATCAAACGTGACCTGGAACTGGAAAGTGCAAAAAAATACCATACCGCTATGAATAACGCTGGAGCAGTCGCACAACTGATTGACCAGGAAACCAATGAGCCTGTCACTGATAATAAACCTGGCAAAGAGGTTGAATCTGGCACTCCAACATCAAAGCCTGAAATGCAACCAACAGTATTAACTGCCGCAGCACCCGGTGAGATTATTCTTAATCACACTATGCCGCCTGAACCTGACATCAATATCTCACATTTATCAATGTCGGAAGCTGGCGAACAACTTGTGCAACCTGAAATAATTTCTCCCGCAATAATCGATACTAGTAAAATTGATTTATCCGCAAGTGGTAGTATTTTATCAGATGAAAAAATGCCCGGAACGCCTGATATTGATACATCTAAAATATCACTGGCAGATACTGATGGATAGATATTGAATCCAGACTGATAACTATTTTTTGTATTTAACGCGACTTGCAAGTAACTCCATTCATCTATAAGATCTCGGTTATTTAGCCGGGGACCCTCCTTTTGTATTCTGAAGTAACAACAAAAATATCTGATTTGATAAAGTTAAATGCTGTACAGCACCTGAGTAACAGTCTGATTGGTATTGAAAAGGAAAGCTTACGGGTAAATAATGATGCCAATATCTCTCAAACCCGTCATCCTCTGGCGTTGGGTGCAGCATTAACTAATCCGATTATCACAACTGATTACTCGGAGGCGCTGATTGAATTTATAACACCCCCATTAAATTCAGTAGAAAAAGCACTTCTGTACATAGAAGATCTACACAAGTTTGTTTATAAACGCCTCGATAATGAAATGTTTTGGGCAACGAGTATGCCGTGTGTGGTTAAAGGTGAGTCAAATATTCCTGTGGCGGAATACGGTTCATCAAATCTTGGCAAAATGAAAACCATTTATCGCGAGGGTTTGGGGCATCGATATGGCAAGACCATGCAAATTATTGCCGGTGTGCATTTCAATTATTCTTTTTCAGATGAGTTCTGGAGTACATTATATGAAACTTCTGAAAAAACTGTTGATAAACAGACTTACATTAACCAAAAATATTTCTCATTAATCCGAAACCTTTTAAGAGTTGGTTGGATGGTACCGTATTTGTGTGGTGCCTCACCTGCAGTCTGCAAATCATTTTTTGGTGATATACAGACTAATCTGGATTCGTTCGACGACACTTCGTATTATAAGCCATATGCTACTTCCTTAAGAATGAGTGATATAGGTTACCAGAACAACAAGGAAAATGAGAAAGGTATCAAGGCAAGTTACAACGATCTGGATGACTATATTACAAATTTAAAACATGCGATTGAAACACCATGTCCTGAATATGAAAAATTGGGTGTAAAGGTAAATGGGGAATACCAACAATTAAATGCAAATATATTACAAATTGAAAATGAATATTATAGTACTGTTAGGCCGAAACAAATAATTCGCTCAAACGAACAGCCTATTAATGCATTAAAAAAACGCGGTATTAAGTATATCGAACTCAGGTCTATCGATATAAATGCCTTTGACCCGTTTGGTGTAAATGAGGAGCAATTATATTTCCTTGAAACATTAATTTTATTTTGCTTACTGGCAGATAGCCCGGATATTCACGCTGCTGAAAAGAAAGAAATTGATAATAATGAAATGATTACGGCAATGAAAGGTAGGGAACCCGGGGTCAAATTAGCTCGATTTGGACAATCTATAACACTGACTGACTGGGCAAATGAGGTGTTCGGCGCCTTGACTCCAATTAGTCACATTCTGGATGAATCAAATAAAACTAACAAGTATTCCATTGCGGTTAAAAATCTGTCAAAAATAGTTTCAGACCCTGACAAATCACCATCCGCTCTTATGTTAGAAAACATGAAAAAAAATAATGAAGGATTTCATTATTTTGCAAAAAGAATGTCTGTTCAACACAATACTTATTTCAAGCAACTGGCTTTATCTAAAAGCAGAAACGATGAATTCGAACAAATAGTGAAAGATTCAATTGAAAAGCAACGACAAATTGAATCCAGCGATAAATTTACATTTGAAGAATTTCTAGATGCGTATTACAAAGGTAACCTGTAAAGATTAGCTATGAAGCAAGTGAAAAAGGCCATTTTGATGCAAACGCTATATCATAGATATTAGACGGGTCCGCGCCGTAAGCCCCCATTGGTAAACTATAAGTTATATCAAGCTGCCTTCCATCCCTAGTTTGTTCTTTTTTCATTAAATCAATTATTTTATACTTCTTGTAAGGTATTTTTTCTTCGTTCAGTAATAAAATTACCTTTGGCCTTAGTCTTCGTTCGTGATTTTGTTCTAAAACCATAGCTGTCTCGGAAGTACTCAGTTCAACCAGAGTGCCAGCAGGATAAATACCAATGGCCTGAATAAACTCTTCAACAAGATCTTTCTGAAATTCCTGATCAATCATTCTGTACAGTACCGCAACACCGTCAGTCGGGCTTAATCCGTAATCTCCATTCCGAGGGTAGGTGATATTATCATAGTAAGAAGCAATACCAGCTATTTTTGCAAGGTATGGAATTGCATCACCAAGTAGATTTCTTGGGTAACCAGTGCCATCATGTCTTTCATGCATACTGGCTACAACTCCTAGTACCTTGGCATTTTGTTCACCGGAAGATTTAAGCATCTCAAGCGCATAAGCAACGTGTAATTGAAATTGTATTGTTTCATCATAAGTCCTGTCTTGATAATCTTTTGCTAAAAGTTCATCGGGCAATCTGGTTTTTCCTACTTCTGATAACATGATGCCCATTGCAAGATTATTTAGGGATTCAATTGATAATCCCATATGCCGACCAAGTGAAATTGCCCAGATTGTTGTTCTAACAGCATGACCATACAGGTGCGAATCTTTATCTTTAATTTTGGTAAGCCAAATAAATGCATCTGGATTCTTGATAATATTTTCAACCATCAAAGAAGCCACTTTCATGGTTTCCTTGAGCGGAAGTGGTGCATCATTTAACGCAGCTTGTTCAATATATGAAAATGCAAGATAAGCGAGCTCTTTCATTTTAAGTGCATTTTTGACTTCTTTTTTTGGAGTAGATGCCTGTTTGTAAAATCCTTTTTTGGCTTTTAATTTTTTAGCTACAACACCTTTAATCGATGTTTTCTGAGGTTGTTCTCTGGATACGGAATTATTCAGAGATTCAAGAAAGACGGAATCAACTGGACTTTTACCACGCCTAATATCAATATAAACACACTTGCAATATTGTTTTAATGCACTGATATCACTATCTTTTTTGATATAATAACCCTGGAGTGGAAAAGGGGTTTCAATCCACGGCCTGTCCAGGCGAGAGACGTACATACCTGTAGTCAATTCATTTATATCTAGTTTGATTTGATCAACGGCCATTAAAGTGTGCTCACAGTTACTTAAAATAGTTATCGGCTATAAACAAATATTATATAGCGCCCGGTGATCTGGTTGTGCGGTAGTGCACAGTTTGGATTCGAGTAAAATAATTTTTCCTCTTATTGCCATATGGTCTATAATGTATTTATTCTTAAAAAAAGACTAACCTATTGATAAACATATACAATTATATTAATCATTTTATTTGGGATGATGCCCTGGTTAAACAGACACCCTGGGGTAAATTATTCCGTAAGATAATAAGAATATTATACGTCGTGGCAAGAGACCTTGCTGATGGCCAACTCACATTACGGGCAATGAGCCTGGTCTATACTACATTATTGTCTTTAGTTCCTCTGCTGGCTGTCAGTTTTTCCGTATTAAAAGGTTTCGGTGTACATAACAAAGTTGAACCAACACTACTGAAGTTCCTGGAACCACTAGGGCCGCAAGGTGTAGAGATAACACAAAGGATTATAGAATTTGTCAATAATGTAAAAGTTGGCGTGCTTGGTTCGCTTGGTCTTTTTCTACTGCTTTATACTGTCATTTCTCTTATCCAGAAAATTGAACGCGCTTTCAATTACACATGGAATGTTTCTCACGCTCGTTCTATTACACAACGAATTAGTGACTATCTGAGTGTTATTTTTGTAGGTCCAATACTTGTGTTTACGGCTATTGGTATCTCGGCTAGCATTGCCAGTGCGGCGTTTGTGCAGCAAATGCAATCAATTGAAACATTAAGTTTCTTGATAAGTTTTACAGGTAAAGCGCTCCCTTATTTATTAGTGATAAGTGCCTTTACATTTATATATATCCTTATTCCGAATACTAAGGTTAAATTTAAGTCTGCTGTCATCGGTGCAATTATTTCTGGTATTTTATGGGAATCAACTGGCTGGATTTTTGCCTCTTTTCTTGTTGGTTCTACCAGTTACACGGCGATATATTCTGCATTCGCAACATTAATTCTTTTTTTAATCTGGTTGTATTTAAGTTGGGTCATTCTACTAACAGGCGCAAGTATTGCCTTTTATCATCAGAACCCTGAATACGTTACACAAAATAAAGTAAATCAAAAATTAAGCAATCGTGCAAAAGAATACCTGACGATTCAGGTATTACTGGAAATTTCTTCCCGTTATCAGAATATAAGTAAAGAAATTACGTTTGAGCAATTGGTTCATCAAACCTCTGTTCCTTCAATCATTCTTTCACAGATACTGGATAATCTTGAACAAAATGGATATATTATACATACGGCAGATGACCCTTCTATTTATTATCCCGCAATGCCTTTGGAGAAAATAAAAATTAGCGCCGTATTGTCTGACATTAAGCAAAATGGCAGAAATTATCATTTGGACAGCACAGTTTCATCCGATATAGATACTATTAGTCAATTATTTTCAACGATTGACAATGCAGTTGACGAATCATTATCAGATATGACCCTGTTACAACTTGTAAACCAGAATCAATCACAAAAGTAATCATATGTTAGAAAAATTTTCAGTCCTGTTAGTACAAATGAAACCATTACGGGTGATGCTTTCTATTATTGCGATATTTCTAATTATTTTTTCTGCACCTGCAGATACAAAGTCACAATATGAAGGGTTAGCCGTCCTTACCACCTTAATATTACCTGCATTAACACCGCTCATTTTTCTGGTGCTTTTACTTGATGCACTGATGAACCGGATATGGCTGATTGATGCCGAAGGAAGTGATGTAAATAAATTTAAAAACATTATGAAAGTGGATTTGCTGCTATCAACATTGATCCTGATTTTCTGGTTACCATTTTTTATATCTATCTGGAATTGACCAGTCAAGCATCTATAAATTAGTCAAGTCATGTCTAAAATTATTATTGCTGGTTGCGGTTATGTAGGAAAAAAGCTTGCGCATGCACTGAATGATGATAATAAAATTACTACTCTGGTACGTTCCAATGAGAATTTTTATTTATTAAATCAACTCTATGAGACATATCAAATTGACCTTGATGAAAACAATACAATGCCTGACATGGATACGCTAAACAGTCATGTTATTTATCTCATTCCTCCATCTAATAAATTTATAAACGATAACCGTATCAATCATTTTCTTGCTAGTCTAGATACCTCAAAACCACCAAAACAGATTGTATTAATCAGTACAACAGGTGTGTACGGTGACTGCAGTGATAACTGGATCGATGAAAGCAGGGCGGCAAACCCTGATACTGAACGGGGATATAGGCGACTGAGTGTCGAGAATCAACTACAAGCCTTTTGTGAAAAACAGGGTATTCAATATATTATTTTAAGAGTGCCAGGCATTTACGGTCCTGATAAATTACCACTTCAACGATTGCTAGATCACAAACCTATCTTAAAGTTATCAGAGTCACCTTGGAGCAACAGAATTCATGTTGATGATCTGATACAGGCATGCATTTGCAGTATTGATTACTCTGGTGATCATCATATTTTTAATATCAGTGATAATGAACCTAGCTCAATGAGTGATTATTTTATTCAGGTGGCCAGAAGCAGGGGAATAGAAGAACCACCACAATTGAGCATGAATGAATGTAAGAAACTATTTTCTGACAATATGATGTCATATTTACGTGAATCGAAGAAAATAGACAATAGCTTAATGACAAGAGAATTAGGCGTAAATCTACAATACCCGACACTCAAGGAAGGATTATTGCCCAATCAATAACGCTATAATCGAATATTATGCCTTGTCGCCGCCCAGACAGGGAGGTGAAGTTGGGCTAACACCTTCTTTTTCATGCCATTGCTCTGGTGTATAGGTATGTAATGCCAGTGCATGTATATCATTAGCTAGCTCATCCTTGAGAAGGGCGTTGATCATACGGTGTTGTGCCACCAGCATCTTGCCTTCAAACTCTGAACTTACTAATGTTACCTTGAAGTGTGATTCTGAGCCTGGAGGTACATTGTGCATATTACTTTCATTGACAACATCAATATATTCTAATTTAATATTGTCATGTAATTTCTGTTCAATTTTTTGCTGGATAATGGCCATATTTGTCTCACGGTCCTTAATTATTGAAAAATTTCAGCCATTATAACCTCAACTAACTATGTGTCCTGTACAATAATTAAAGTAAGTCTGTTGTTTGCCGATAAGTATTGTGTAGAAAACTATTCGGCTTATTGTCGAATACTATATAAGTCATTGTTTATAATGGTAAAAAAACATATGTTAACTCAGCCTCAGCAATTAAATCAACATGCAGATAAGAAACCAACAGTTCTAATTGTTGATGATTCCAAGGTAATTCGCCTTGCCTTGAGCAAAATCCTGAAAAAGGATTTTGAAGTTGTGCAGGCAGTTGACGGAGAAGATGGATGGCAACAAATTGAAGAAGGTGGCGATTTCCTTGCCGTTTTCTCAGACGTCTCGATGCCAAATCTTGATGGTTTTGGACTTCTGGAACGTGTTCGCTCTGCGTCTGAACACCGAATAGCGAATTTACCTTTCATTATTATTACTGCAAATGATGATGACGATGATTTTTATGAAAAGGTCATTTCTTCTGGTGGTAATGCTCTTATAACCAAACCATTTAAGACTGATGAGATTATCGAATGCGTCCATCAGCAAATAACGTTACCAGAAGAGGGCCAGCCTGAATCACAACTATCAAACGATGAAATTGTCAATATTCTGGGTTTAGATACGGACGATAAATCTATAAACGCAGAGTCTGCAATTAATGTTTACGAATCGCCAGATACTGATTCCTGTGAAGTTGCGTTCTCGATTGATGAGTCCTTTCTTAATGAGACTCATGATACTAAGTCGCAAGCAGAACCTGAAATTGATCTGGATTTAACTATAGATGATATCCCTGAGTTTGAAGAGACAACATCAGTTGCTGCAAATGAATTGTCATCCGCTACTGACACCTTAGACCACCAGGAAGAAACAGTACCTGGTAATTTAACTGCCTTTGATGATCCTGTTAAGGATAATAATGACGCATTTGAACTCGATTTCAACTTTGAAGATACCTTAAACATTGAAAACACGATCCCTGTTGAGGCCGAACCAACACTAGAAATTGTCGATATACCTGAATCAATTTCGCCTCAAATCGATAAAAACAAGCTGGCTGATAGTAATCAGTTATCAGAAAATACGTCATCAGAAATAACAGATAAAAAACTTGCTATTGAACAAGCTAGAAAACGAGCAATGGATATTGCACGAGACCAGGCAGAATATGAGCAGCAACATTCTACTGCTGAAATTGCACGACGGGAAACTGAAACCAGTGAAATACGTAAACAGTTGGAAAAAATGCGTCAAATCGAATCGGGTGTTGATACTCGTAAAGCTCAATCTAAAAATACTTCCTTCTTAGGTAAGTTTATGCGTATAATTACGTTAGCATTTCTTTTTCGTAAATAATAAAGACGGATAGCCCTAAACAATGGAATGTAGTGTATATAAAGGCAAACGCAAACCTGATCATTACGTATTTTTACCTGCTGATAAACCCATCACTGAAATACCTGATTCCATTCAGACTATGATGGGTGAATTTGAGCATGTTATGGATCTTGATATAGTCAATGATACAAAGCTGGCACAATCTGATCCCTCTGACATTATTAACATGATCAATGAAAAAGGTTTTTACATTCAAATACCACCAAAAAAAGACAACAATATTGATACTGAGGAGTATTAGCAATGGCATCAACAGTTGATGAAATAAGTATTTCATATTCAGAAGATGGAACCGTTATTACAAAAGAGCTGGATAAAATTGTTCTAACAAAAGGTGCTTGGTCAACTATAATATATAAGTATCAAGACTGGGATCGTACTAAGGAAGAATATGGGGCAATCAAATTCACGATTAGACGCTATCAAAAACGTAATGGTGAGTATCAACAAAAGTCTAAATTCAATATTTCCAGCGTAGACCAGGCCACCAAAATTGTTGATGCATTACAAACATGGATAAACGAGTCATAGGATAATATGGAATCGGTTAAACAAATAGTTAACGGCACAAAAACGCTTATATCTCCACCTGATGTCTGGTTTCGATTCAATGAAGCCGTTAATACGCCAAGTTCCACAATTCAGGATATTTCTGATATTGTCAGGACTGACCCAAGTCTTGTAGCTAATGTACTAAAAGTTGTAAATAGCCCATTCTATGGAATAAGAAGTAAGGTGGACACAATTTCAAGGGCTATTTCAATAATAGGTCTCGATGATTTGTATAACATTATTACCACGGTTGTAGCAGTAAATTCCTTTTCAAAAATAGCAACCAATCTCGTTAAACCTGCGACTTTCTGGCGACATAGTTTTTGCACGGCCATTTTGGCAAAGAAAATAGCTGGATTATGTGGTGTACTACATACAGAGCGATTATATGTTGTTGGATTATTGCATGATATTGGAAGTTTGATGTTATATTCGTCCCAGCCGGTAATTTCTGAAGAAATCATTAAAGAGTCAGATGGCGATGAAGAAGTTCATTATCGGATAGAAAAAGAAAAATTGGGTTTTACTCATGCAGATCTAGGTGCCGAATTACTCAGTCAATGGGGTTTGCCAGATACCTTAACAAAGACTATCCGTCAGCATCATGAACCTGGACTGGATGAATCTATTATCCTTGATGCATGTATTATTAACCTGGCAAATACCTTATCGAACAGCTATATACTGGGTACTTATCTAGAAAAGGTACCCGGCAAATCGAATACGCCTGACGACTGTGTGTGGGATTACATAAAGCTGGATGATAATCAGAAAGAAACGATATACGATGGATTAGACGAAGAACTGTCAGATGCGATATCCATTCTCATTCCATATAATATGTAGAAAAAATCTATCAGATTTTCTCTTGAGCTTATTTGTAAAATTTAATACGTCTAAATAGTAAGCTCGACAAGCTACCAAAGTTGTCAGTCTTTTTTCTGGCTAGTCATCATCTTTGTTGGTTTTTTTGAATAATTCAGTGTATTGTGTTTGCAAATAATCAACACTCTCAAGTGCCTTTTTCAAATCATCTTTTAATCGCTCATTTTCATCTGCCAACATTCTTGTTTTTTCCAGTAAACCCTCATCATCTTTACCGCCAGATGCATCCTGTTCTTTAGAGTTACTCATGCTTGCAAGTGCCTTATAGGCATCGGTTAGATTTTCCAGGTCACCTTGTAGTTGTAATAGTAAATCACGGTCAGAACCATTAAATAAACTTAACATATTCGAGCATATCTTACGTTCATTCTTCATGATAATCTCTGCGTACTCTTTTGTAGCAGCATTACCGAGATTAAACGCATCGTCTATCACATGTTCCAGATTGACTTTCCTGTCAGATGAAAATTCCTTGAAGTCGTTTGTAAATTGTTGTGCGATTCGTTTATCTTTCATGCGTTTTTTCAGAAACATGAAAAGCACCACAAGTAATATGATCCCAACTAATATCCCGAATTCTGTGCCTATTACGAGTAAGCTAGTAAGAAATTCATCCATAGATTTTCCTCCTATTTGTATTTCTGAGCTCATGATTCATTTGCATTATCCTTCTTATTATTATCAGTCTGTTCGATTTCTTCCAGGTCTTCTATTTCATCGAGGCCTTCAATTTCTTCTATCTCCTCGTTAATATCGGCTTCTGTACTTTCACTTTTCTGTGCTTCTGCCTCTTCTATATCCTCATCCAGATCGATAGAAGGGGCAGAGTTGGATGAAGATTTGATCTTCTTATAAATGAAATATCCACCAACAATCAGCAATAAATTGACTACAAGTATCAGTATAAAAACAAGTACCCAGCTAAACGATTTTTCTTCAGTTTCTGAATTTTCTGCTTTGGGCTTTTCAACTGGTTTTTCTATTGGCTTTTGTTCAGGTTCTGTAATAACTGGAGCTACTTTTTTATTTACCTTGGGCTCTACTTTTTCAGCAATAGGGGGCTTCTTGATAATTTCAGGTAATTTAGTTTCGATGGTTTGAGAAAATGGTTTTTCATTATGTAATACTGTATTTATTATTACTTTTATTGATAGTCCTGAAAAAGAAGCGGGAAGCACTGTTTGCCAGTGAGTTTTATTGAATGAAAATAGTTGCTCTTTTTCGCGGCCGACTAACTGAAGGTTTGTTCTTTCTCTATCTATAACCCTGTCATCAATAAATGCATTGAGTATAATTGAATCGTCTTTTATTTTACTTTCGAGCAACATAGGTTCAGTGACGACATTAAACTCATGTTTAAATTCACGTACAAATGTAGGCCCTCTAATGGTGATTACGGCAACATTCTGATTTTTATATTTTTTTGTGTCAATATCAGAGCTAAACGTTCCCTTGCCATCGTAGCTGGTTTTAAGAATATCTCTGGTAATGCTATTCGCCTCACGAACAACTGATTTGACGCTCAACAACTTAATGAAGTTTTCTTTAGTGATAATCTTGCCGTCTTCAGTCATATATGCATTAACTGACATTGGATCACCTGGAAGCATGATCGATGGCAATTTATTTACGTTTAATCGTAAATTAGTAACAATCATAATTTTATTATCAGGATCTACTGGCGCATCGACATACCAAGCTCCTTCAATAGGCCGAGAAACTGTTACTATTTCATAATTGTCTGATTTTACCCACTTTACATTTTCAGGATGATCCTTATGACTCCAGTATTTTTTTTCTGGCGTCATAACCCTGGTAGGATTATCAGAATTAAATAATACGATAGTCATATCACTAATTGATTTATCAATCTTGAAACGATTACCTTTAAAAGGAATGGTGTCAGGTTTTGCTGTGGACTGAAACAGTTTAAAAAAGTATCGGTCAAGATCACTTGCTTTTTTAATGACAACATAGCTGCCATTAGTTTTAGATGACAATATTTTTAGTAGGTCGTGATCTGCAAATTCAGATAACGCTATACTGTGTATGTTGATTTTATTTTTTTTGAATAAGGGTAATAATTTCGTAATTACATTTTTGCGTGACTGAATATTCTTATCTTTATTTTTTGATATATCAATATAACCATCAGTTAACAGAATAAGATGTTTTTCTTTCCCAGGTTCATTCTTATACCAATCATAGGTTGATTTTTTTAATGCCTTTTCGATATTAGTATAAAGTCCATAAGAATGAATTTTGGTGGCCTTGCTAAAAGCAGATTTTTTCCATTTCTTATTTACCTTCCCATGTTTGATCAACATATTAACTTCAGCAGCAAATGTCCATATTCCGGAATAAACATCTTTTGGTAATACTTCTGAAAACAACTGCACGGCTTTTGTACGATGGTTTAACGGGTCATTTTTCTTCATACTGCCTGACATATCTATAATGATACGTATGTCTTTTACCGGCGGGGTGGTGTTAGCTAAAGAGTCGGGCAAACCATAAACTAATAGAATAGTCAGTATAATAAGGTGCTTTAAAATTCCATTTATGTGTTGTCTAGTCATAATTCCGCGTTGAAATTAGGTATTTACTGATTTATCGGTCATCTCAATACTTAACTTTAGACTAAATGTGGAATTACATGAAAAATAAAATTCCATTTAATCATTATGTTAGTTACATTTCCTCGAACATAACACAACACTGGTAATGATTGTAAGCAACAAATAACATACTATTCTTATATGTGATATAATATTTTTCTATTCCATTGATTTTTATGAAGAAATGAACACAGCTACCGATCTTTTCTCTTATCGCAAATATTGGGCCAAGCGTTTTGGTCATTCATCCAACCTCCCTATGAGCCGTGATGAAATGGATCAATTAGGCTGGGATAGTTGCGACATCATACTCATAACCGGGGATGCCTATGTTGATCATCCCAGTTTTGGTATGGCCTTGATTGGCCGCCTGCTTGAAGAGCAGGGCTTTAGAGTAGGGATTATTGCCCAACCGGACTGGACAAACACGGCCGATTTTCAAAAACTCGGCAAACCAAATCTGTATTTTGGCGTAACTGCAGGGAATATGGATTCAATGGTTAACCGCTATACCTCTGATAGAAAAATACGTTCGGATGATGCCTATACACCAGATGGGCAAGGTGGTCATCGGCCTGATCGTGCTGTGATTGTGTACTCACAAATGTGTAAACAAGCCTATAAAGGCGTTCCATTGATTGTAGGTGGTATCGAAGCCAGTCTGAGGCGTATTAGCCACTTTGACTATTGGTCTGAAAAAGTCCGACGTTCCATATTACTTGATTCAAAAGCTGATTTACTTGTATTCGGTAATGCAGAACGGCAAATTGTCGAAATATCACATCGATTGTCCAATGGCGAATCAGTGCACGATTTAACTAATATCAGGGGTACAGCCTACGCATCCAGCCATTTCCCTGAGGGTTACAAGCTACTGGATTACTCACAGATTAATACCAATGGCGTAGAAATTCCTGATGCAAACCCTTATCAAGATACCACTAAACCGCAATGCGCTGAAAAAAACACTCAAGAAGTAAAATTAGAAACAAAACACCCGGAAGCAATCATCGACGATAATATATTGTCAGCAATTGTATTACCTTCATTTGAAAAAGTAAGATCAGACAAAAAATTATATGCACATACCTCACGTATACTGCATCTTGAAACTAATCCGGGCAATGCCAAAACACTGATACAACAACATGGCAAGCGCTATGTCATATTGAACCCACCGCCAATTCCTTTAAAAACGAAGGAATTTGATCGTTTATTTGAATTTCCCTATACACGGCAAGCCCACCCGGTATACGAGAAAAAGAAAATTCCTGCATACGACATGATTCGTTTTTCTGTCAACATAATGAGGGGATGTTTCGGTGGTTGTACATTCTGTTCTATTACAGAACACGAGGGAAGGATTATTCAAAACCGTTCTGAAGATTCTATTATCAATGAGATAGAAACGATTCGTGACAGCGTGCCTGGTTTTACAGGTAATATTTCGGACCTTGGTGGACCGACAGCTAATATGTATACCCTGGGTTGTAAAAGCAAAAAAATTGAAGCTGTCTGCCGGCGCCTGTCATGCGTTTACCCAGATATATGTAAAAATCTTAATACTAATCATGATCCGTTAATAAAACTCTACAAAAGGGCACGTAAACTTGAGGGCGTTAAACGCGTCTTTATTGCTTCCGGAGTACGTTATGACCTTGCTGTGGAGTCACCAGAATACATTCAAGAGCTCGCGGCTCATCATGTAGGTGGTTACCTGAAAATTGCGCCAGAACATACGGAAGACGGTCCGCTATCAAAAATGATGAAACCGGGTATGGGGGTTTATTATAAATTTAAGGAATTATTTGATAAATTTTCTAAAGAGGCTGGCAAAGAACAATATCTTATCCCTTATTTTATTGCAGCACACCCGGGAACCAGTGACGAAGACATGTTGGGTTTGGCGATCTGGCTAAAAAGTAATGGATTTCGGGCCGACCAGGTGCAAACATTTTTACCTTCTCCTATGGCACTGGCGACCAGCATGTGGCACAGCGGTTTTAATCCGCTCAAGAACCTGAAAACAGCAGAAACTGTATCGTCAGCAAAGGGACTTAAGCAACGGCAATTGCATAAGGCCTTTTTACGATATCATGATGCTAATAACTGGCCGCTCTTACGTGATGCGCTTAAAAAGATGGGGAGGGCTGACCTGATAGGAAATGGCAAACGTCATTTAATCCCTAAATGGCAGCCAGATACAGCCACGTCCAAACGTGGACACAAAAATGCCTCAAAGTCTAAACGGTTTAGGACACAGCATACCCGGGTAGAGAATAAACCTGTCTGATTAATCCAGCAGATAGGCACATTGAACAGTTCCTATCGATAACTGATCACTGTCTTCCAATGTATGGTATGTAACACGGTTCCCATTCACAAATGTGCCATTAGTACTATGTAAGTCAGTAATTTGGACCTTGGAATCTCCATTTTTCAGAATTTGGAGTGTAATCAATGCATGTCTTTTACTGACAGATTTGTCATCAAGGGTAATATCATTGGCCGGTCCACGGCCAATACTCGTACTTCCTTCAGAAAGCGCAATTTCAGTAGGTGTTGTGCTGAAAACAACTAATTTAGGCATAAAAATGACCTGATGGTTTTATAATTATTTTAACAATTAATCATGTTTATAAAAAAATGATCGATAGTCACGTATTTTTCACCAAATTAAACTGCAAATCAATAGAAATCAATAGGATAGTTACGTGATATTTATAACTTATTGATAATGCTTAATTTATAAATAAACGAACTGTATCTGGCAGCATGAAGTTGTCAAAAGAGCTAAGTTAACTGCCTGAAGTATCAAGAAATCTAATCATTGGCCGAAGATATGTATGATGAATTCAACATAATTACAATTATATCTTAAATAAGCAGCCCAAATGCGATCAATGACTAAAAAGACATCACAATCGGTAACCGAATTAAAACACTTCATACGCGCGAACTCTAGTGCATCTGATCGTGAAATTATCGTTGAGCAGGTAAAAACTGGTTCTGCATCTTTTCACTTCCTTAAAAAAATGGAAGATCGCAGGAAGGAGCAGGAATGTGTTCGCATGATAGATATGCGTGGCCGTGTCCCATATGAATGTAAAAGTTATGTCCATAAAAACCAGGTATTCTGGATGGATGATATTTCATATAAAATTTTCCTTAAGGGCCTGAAAGAAAATAATAACGTTTTTACAAACCAGATATTTGAATCGATTGTACAAGGTGAACATACTAATTCTCAAAGTAATAAGAAAAATAAACAGGCTGACAAAAAAACTATCCGCAATACGGGGATAATGGAAGAACGCCAATTTAATGGAAGCGATGAAAAATTTCTTATCGAAGGCGATGACGCCGAAATATTTCACCTGGGATACTACCAACAACGCATCGCAGATCGTTTAAAACATTCGACAGAAATATTAATTAGCACAACAACGCAATCATTGCCTGCAAAAACCAGAGATATTTCCTCCAGCGGATTAAAAATATTTTTTCAAAAACCTGCAAAAATTAATGTCGATGATGAAATTAGCATTACATTTACGGGGTTTAATAACACTTCTGATAGCCGTTTGTTTGACATTAAATATAAAGTTTTAAGTATCGATTACAAAGAACCAGAATTTATTTTGCGTGTTATATATTGCGATGAATCTGATCAGGCATCAACTTTCATTACGTCTTTTATAGAAGATCAGAAGCAATATATAAAAGGAAGAAAAAAACTCGACATTGAAGATACAAGACTCACATCTGAGTCGTTGTTAACTGAATTATATTATACGAATGCCACACCTAGTATACCTTTCTTTATTAGAACAAACGGTGGTCAAATGGAGTTGCAAACTGTTTGTGTCAATAGCATTAATAAAACATTACTTCAATGTTTCAAAAATGATAAAAATATATTTGAATTCACAAATTTATCTGAAAAATCGCGTATAGAGAAATTAATCAATATCACACAAGATAATGGACAGAAAGATCCTGTATTGGCTGTTTATTCCGATCAGTCAGGGAAACCAAAAATAGTGTTTGATTATGACTTTCCAGATATAAATCAATGGTACAGTTTTGTAAAAGATAAACTTAACACGGCTAGTATAAAACTATTTAAAGCTATTGTCAGGACAGTGTCAAAACCAGATGAAAGAAAAGTTGCAACCAAAATAGACAAACTAAAAGAAAAAGCTGAAAATTCTGTCATAGACCTATTAAATTTCACAAATTATATCGTTAAAGCTGGCGTCTTAATTGATGTCACTTCAGAAATGAATCAAAATCTAAAGAGCTACTCTTATGAGGATGAGGATTATAATAAAGCACTTGCAATAGCAAGCCAGTTAACTGCACTAAAAGGTAATGATGTTGATATTTTACAATTCGGATACACTGAGCAAAGAAGAGAAGATCGATACCATGTTTCGGTAGATACCGAAGTGTTACTTGGAGGTAAAAAATATACTGGAAGCTCGCGTGATATATCAATAAAAGGACTCTGTATAGAGTTGGAAGCCGTCAATACATCAGGGTATAAAAAAGACGATATTGTCGATGTCGCTTTTCCTGTGCTACATAAACGAGCCAACGAGCGAATAAATTTAAATCAAATCCCGTACACTATTACCTGCGTCCAAATGGAGGCAGGAAAACCTTTATTGCATTTAAAGAGAGAAAAAACCAAAGACTGGAAATCTCAAACGGACTTTTTTAAAGATTTAATTGGCCGTAATATTAAATTAATTAAACTCGATACTGAAGATATTGAAACATCAGCCAAATCAAGAATCATTGCTAGTATTGCTGTCGAAAACACTGCAACACTTCCCATATTTGTCCAAAAGGGACAAAAAATAGGGGATAGTAAGACTGCGATTATCGCAATGCCACGGCAACCTAGTGCCTTTAATGACTTCTTTGAAGTACAGGCTGGGCAATATAATTTTAAATCAATTACTCATCCAAATAGATTATCGCTACTGACTAACAATACGCGTAACAATAATGTATCTGAATTACTTATTTATCTTTACAAAAAACAAATAGCAGGCACTGCGCAATATGAAATATTTTCTGCTATTGAATCTGACTTTGAATCAGTTGAAGATAAGCTCTATTTCTTTGATCAATGTAAAGAAAATGATTACCGCGTAATTAAGGTTGCTGTCAGTAACGTCTTGACTCCTGACAACATTGAGATTGCATCTGCAATTGAAAAACTACAAGATCTCGCACCACATTATGCGCAAAGATTGCAGGCCAATTTTGATCGAATTACGGCTATAGGCGATATTGTCGATGTTACAAACCAGGTGATAATTCAGTAATTCTGATATCTTTAAATAAATAACCACACAGTTACTCATACATATATTAAACAAAAATTTAAAATGCTAAGTATATTATGGTAAGCTAATGTTTCTTTAGATGAAACGTTTAAACGATTATATGCCTGCAACAGAAATGACAATAAAGGATAAAGGCGAACTTGCCAGTATAATTATCCAGTTACTCGATACTTGGGAAGTCAGCTCAAGTGATCAGATTATCCTTTTATCATTACCAGAAAAAACACCTACGAGAGCTATCCGTAAATACCGACAGTGCACTCCATTTCCAGAAAATGACGTTCTCAATGAAAAACTGGACCATATTGTCGGCATCGCAGAAGCCCTTAGAACAACCTACCCAAGAAATGCAAACATGGGGCCTCAGTGGATGAATAAACCACATAAGCGGTTTGGAGGCAGAAGTGCATTACGCGTCATGTTAGATGATGGAATTAAGGGATTTATTACTGTCAGGGCACAATTGGACTGTGCTTTTGCATGGGAAAACTATGACAAGTAACACGGATAATTTCCTTTATCTGTATTCCACTGATCTTACTTACTTTCCTGAAAACATTTCACAATTTATTCAGCAATGTCAGCAATATGAATTCATAGGGCAGGCTGCAAATAATCTTGGTCAGAACTATTATCACATTGGTGACAAATTCCTTAATATGGTTACCTTCATGGGCTGTTCACCTTACCTGAAAATATACCCGGAAAATGAGAATGATACAGATTATTGTTCCGCGTATATATCTGATGATACATCGGTCACATTTATAAACAGTAACAGCAATACCGGACCACGTTGTCCGAATTGCAGGAAACTAGTCAGGTCAGAAAGTGAGCTATGGAAAGACTGGCATAGTGGAAATGAAAAAAAATCAATACTGTGTGAACATTGTAATACATCTATCAGTTTTCAGGATCTTGATTGGCGAAAAAATGCAGGGCTTGTCAATTTCACTATAAGGATATCAAATATCTTTCCTAAAGAAGCGATCCCCTCCGAGCAACTATTAAGTCAATTAAAGTTGTTTACCAATGTGGAGTGGAAATACTTCTATGCCTGATTAATTCCTGTCAGGAATTAATCAGGCATAGTTTGTATTTTACAAAACTTTTAGTAGCTCTATCTCAAAGATCAATGTTTCATTCGGGCCGATACCACCTGGTGAGCCACTGGCGCCATAAGCTAAATCAGAAGGGATGACTAACTCCCACTTATCACCGGGTTTCATTTTTTGTACTGCGATTGTCCAGCCTTTAATAACGCGGTTTAACGGGAATTTTGCAGGTTTACCCCGTTTATATGAGCTATCAAATTCTTTACCGTTTATATGTGTACCACGATAATGCACTTCTACAGTATTTGTAGCCTTGGGTGAGATGCCACTACCAGATTTGATCACACGGTAATAAATACCATCAGAAAGAGGTTTAACACCTTTCTTCTTTTTATACTTATCAATAAACAATGTAGCTTCTTTAGAGCTCGCTTTTTCTTTTATTTTATTAAAATCAATAAATGCTTGATTCATATCAGCATCAGACATGGCAGATTCTTTATTTGTAACTGCGTCTTCCATTGCTTTGAGAAAGGCCATGATATCGAAGCCAGGGTATTTTTTAGCTATATTCTTACCTATATTATAACCAATTGCATAACCATATTTTTCTTCTACTGTTTTGTAATCTGAGGCGATAGCAAAGGTACTAGCCAGACTAAACGCCAAAAAAATAACCAATTTCTTACTGTTCATGAAATGTCCTTTTGTCAATACGACAATATACTATGTTTACTGTTAAACTATGACACTATCTCTTGAAAGTTAGTTCATTTGTGTTCCTAATAAAAACACAAGTATAATGAAGTGCATTATAATATCAATCAGGAAATACTTAAAAATCATGCCCAGGATAGAGCTTAGTCAGATATTCATCTACCCGGTGAAATCACTCGCAGGCATATCATTAGAGTCCTCCGTCATTACTCCATCTGGCTTACGATATGATCGTCGTTGGATGATAGTGAATGAAAAAGGTCTGTTTGTTACTCAACGTTTGCACCCTGAGCTATCACTCATTAAAACTGCTATTTACCAGAATTATATTCAACTAACAACACCTGATGATAGTACTATAAATTTGCCACTGGAAATTACAAAAGGGGACGTAACTCCTGTTCGAGTTTGGAATGATATTGTGGAAGGAATAACAGCTGGTCCTGAACATAATAGATGGATTAGCCAATATCTCGGTATTGATACAAAACTGGTCTATATGCCTGAGACAACAATACGATTAGTTGATCAGGAATTTGCCAAATCCGCTGATGATCGTGTCAGTTTTGCTGATGGCTTTCCATTTCTACTGCTATCAGAATCATCGTTGGATGACCTTAACTTTCGTCTGGAGGGAAAAGATCAGCCTGCAATTACTATCCATCGCTTCAGGCCAAACCTGGTAGTTCGAGGTTGTCATGCTTATGATGAAGATAACTGGCCAGATTTTAAAATTGGTAACAACCGTTTTCATGGTGTTAAACCATGCTCACGTTGCATCATGACGACAGTTGATCCCAGTGTAGGTAAAAAAGGGACTGAACCGTTAAAAACATTACTTGAATACAGAAAAAACCAAAATAAGGCATATTTTGGCCAAAATATACTGATTGATCTGGGATATAAAAATACCTGGAAACTTAAGGTTGGCGATTCAATTAATATATGAAATAGTACAATCAAACTAGAATGACAATTCAGTCAGAATGAAGATAGATTTGAGATAATCGATGCTGAATACTCTGTATTACGTAACAATCAATGGCCGGTTGCTATCAGGCAACCATCATAGAATTGAATAACAAGTTGGTCACTGCGAATTTCAACCATGTTTTCTAGATGAAGATCTACGTCATAACCCAGGACATCATTAATTTCCATCTCCTCGTTATTTCCCAGGATTATCTTATATGGATGGTTCCAATAACGCGTTGCACAAATGAAATTATAAGCTCGCCTGACTTTCCAGTTGCTATTTAATATGAACTCTGATTTTCCGGGCCAGGAATAGTAACTAGCTTGCGATGATTCCTGTTTTATCAGGTTTACCTGTTGCTTATTTATATCAATGATGGCTTGTTCAAATAACCTGGATGCGGCAAGACTTAATTTTCTCGTCGCATCGATAGTCGTATCACCATCATCAAAACTAACTTTTTTTTGCAAAACGATATCGCCCGTATCAAACCCGCTATCAAGCGCATGAATAGTCACCCCTGTATTTTTTTCGCCGTAATAAAACTGCCAGAAAAGTGGAGTAGGGCCACGATACGCAGGTAGTAATGAAGGGTGTATATTGTATGCGCCATACGAAGGTTTGTTATAAATGCTTTCAGGTATTTTATACGGAAAACAGGCTACAATAATTATGTCCGGCTTGCTTAGTTTAAGTATATTTGTGTATTTTGAAAAATCATTTTTTGAAACTTTGAATATAGTTATCTTAAGTTGTCTCGCTACAGATTCAATAGAATCAGGGTTAAATACAGACAATTCATCGTGCGAATAACTATTACCTGTTATATTATTTTTATCTGGTAATACCATATTGATGATTGTGTCGGGTGTTAAATGAATATTTTCAAGAAAAACACGAGAAAACAAACCATCCATTGCGAATAACAGAATTCTCACGACTTATTCTATTTCACACGTATCACAAGGCAGCGGAGAAAATCTTAAACTCTCTTCAAGTTCTTCGATAAAACCATATTCCCTCATATCCTTGATTCTTTGAACATATAAAATACCATCCAGGTGGTCACATTCGTGTAAAACAACACGCGCATGAAAACCCGTAACGTCTCTTTCCAGGAAATCACCGTGTTGAGTATAACCAGAATAACGTATATGAGTTGGACGCGTCACCATACCTCTCATGCCGGGAATGCTCAAACAACCTTCCCAATCCTTTTCTACTTCTGAACCTAGTTGCTCAATCACAGGATTAATCAGGACAGTCTCAGGAACAGGTTCAGCGTCAGGGTAACGTGGATTTGATTCAAATCCAAAAATAATGACCCGTTTCATAATACCAATTTGTGGTGCTGCTAATCCGGCACCTTCGTAATTACGCATCGTATCAAACATATCTTCAACTAAATTATGGATTTCAGCTGAGTCAGGATGGTCAACTTCTATACTACGTTCATGTAGTAGCGGGTTTCCTAGTCTCAATATTGTTTGAATTGACATATTAAAAATCTGCCTCGGTTAATGTAAACTAGCTTAATACTTAAGTATTAAGCAATATACTATTTTTCCGGAATGTGTCCAGCTATGAACAATCTATTTACAGTTACCGCACCACTTACCATAAAGTATCCTGATGGTACAAAAAAGGTCATTATTGAGAAATTCCCACACAAGCGAGGCTTGTTATTTTTTGAGCCATTCTGGCATATCAATGGCCTAAACAATTCTGTGCACCTGATAAAAGGAACAATAACAGGAGTGGGTCCATGGAAGATTGATCAACATATCATTATGGTGACAGGTTGTGAGAGCACTGATCCTGAAATGGCCCAGGCGGTTACCGAATGGCAAGCCTACCTGAGCGTGCCTGATCAGGAATATCCAGGTGATGAACAGATTAAAATATTGGCTATGAAACTAGGAGCGGTAGTTTAGTTAGAACTGGACGACTCAATGGGTAAACCTGCCAGCTTCCACTCAGGAAAGCCATCTTCCAGTCTACGTGCATTAAGCCCTTTTTCTCGTAATCGCGCTACGGCATCATATGCCAAAATACAATGTGGACCTCGGCAATAGGCCACTATGTCGTTACTGGCTTGTAATTGCTCGCTGTTCTCTAATTCCGACACCGGGATATTTATCGCACCGGCAACATGGCCAGCAGCGTATTCTTCTGGAGGTCTTACATCAATGATTGTCACCAGACCATCATGACAACGTTGCATCAGCTCATCACGCGGAACGGGTTCAAGCTTGTCTTTTACCGTCAAATAGGTGTTTACCAACTTATCAACCTCGGCAATATGCCTTTCTGCAACCGATCTTACTAAATCCATAAGGGCGATAACATCGTCACCACTAATGCGATAAAAAACCTTCAATCCCTTCTTTTGTGACAATACCAGGCCTGCCTGCCGTAGTTGCTGTAAGTGCTGCGAGGTATTCGCAACACTTAAGCCAGCCACCTTGGCTAATTCCTCGACACTGCGTTCACCCTGTGCGATAAATTCCATTAATTCGAGTCGGTTACCGTTGCTCAACGCTTTTCCGATACGGGCAAACTGTGCAAATAAATCCTGCTTGAATCCTGTGGTTGACATCTTTTCACCGTAGGCTAGAATACTATTCAAGTAATCTCTTGAATATATGAATGAGTAATTTCAGTATAGTCAGCATAAACTGTCTATGCAAACCCAGGGGTCAGTGCATGCAAATCGAGTTATTTTTAATGGAAAATGAAAAGGCAATCAGGATGGGTTTCTTTTTCGGAATCCTGGCTATTATGGCAATCTGGGAGTTACTGGCACCCAGAAGAGCTCTCACCGTATCAAAAACTGTGAGGTGGCTTAACAATATTGGATTGGTATTCCTTAATAGTGCCATTGTCCGACTGATTTTCCCCATAGCTGCAATAGGGTTGGCGGCATTTGCACAGGAACACGGCTGGGGTCTGTTAAATTATTTTCAGATCAACCATGTTCTGGCTATCGTCATTTCAGTGATATTTATGGATTTTATCATATACCTGCAACACGTCATGGTACATGCCATTCCTTTACTATGGCGATTACATCGTGTGCACCATGCCGATCTGGATTATGATGTCACTACAGGTTCGCGATTTCATACCATAGAAATCCTGTTATCGATGCTAATTAAATTTGCCACGATCGTCGTACTTGGCCCGCCTGTGATTGCTGTGCTGATATTTGAAGTGATACTAAACGTCACGGCCATGTTCAACCATGCCAACGTCAAGCTGCCGATCAGCCTGGATAAGGTTTTACGTTGGTTTATTGTTACCCCGGACATGCATCGAGTTCATCATTCTATCGAAGATGATGAGGCTAATTCCAATTTCGGCTTCAGCCTTCCATGGTGGGATCGTCTATTTGGCACCTATCGTGACCAGCCAAGGGCAGGGCATGAAAACATGATCATCGGCATACACAAGTTCCGCGACCCCAAACAAACATCATGGATAACCGGTATGCTTGCTTTACCCTTTATAGGAAAAATGAGTGGTTATGTTATCAATCGCAGGTCCTGGGACAATCAAGACACGAACAAATAGTAACGATAGACATAGCCCTCTGGAATAAACATGAAATCACACATTTTTCGTTCGATATTATTCATAACCATAGTCATTGGTATAACACTGGCTGTTATTTATCGTGAACACCTCAATGCTGATGCACTACAAACTTCGATAGAAGCTGCCGGTAATGCAGCACCGATAATATTCATGCTTATCTATATTATCGGCACCGTATTCTTCTTACCCGGCTCAGTATTAACGTTACTTGGTGGTGCATTATTTGGACCTGTTATGGGTACAGTCTATAACCTCACTGCCGCAACCATTGGTGCGATGCTCTCATTCATCATTGCACGTTATGTCGCATCGGACTGGGTAACCAGAAAAACAGGCGGTCGAATGAAACAATTAATCAGTGGCGTAGAGCATGAAGGCTGGCGATTTGTGGCTTTTGTACGCCTGGTTCCGTTATTCCCGTTTAATCTACTAAACTATGCACTGGGTCTAACCAAAATAAAATTTATGCATTACAGTCTGGCTACCTACATCTGTATGTTACCCGGAGCCATTGCCTATACCTACCTCGGTTATATAGGTAAAGAAGCCGCAACGGGAGGAGAGGGCCTTATACAGAAATCTATGATGGCATTGGCATTACTGGCTATCGTTGCTTTCTTGCCCAGACTGATTAACAACTTGCGTAAAGGTCCGATGATCACTGTTGACGAATTAAAACAAAAACTTGAAAACCATGAAGATATTTTAATACTCGATGTACGTAGTGAAGATGACTTTAACGGCGAGCTTCATCATATCAAACAAGCTACGCATATGCATTTGACAGAACTGACAAACAGACTGGATGAACTTTCTAATTATAAGGATAAATCGATCATAACGATTTGTCGAACTGACAGGATGTCTGCCAAAGCCGCACAAATACTAACTAAACATGGTTTTGCAGATATACAAGTAGTAAAGCAGGGCATGGTTGACTGGAATAAAAAAGGTTACCCGGTTGATTAAATAGACATTATATAAATTGGTAAACTACATTTATTAGATGTTTTTTTGTGTTAAATTAAGTGCGACAACAGATTGCTATTGATTGCATAATTATAATAAACATGCAAATTACACTGATGGTATTGAGTTTGATACTTCAGAGTAAAACGTACAACAAGTTACTGCCACTATTCGCTATGCGTAAATAAAATGAATACAATTACTGAAAATGAAACGTTGATTGAATGTCTGTGGACAGTTGCTGATGACCAGATCACTTCTAATGAGGCTTGTAAGAGAATTGAATGGCTAATTTCAGACATTCTTAAATTAGTTAGAGTTGATAAAGCCAGATGGGAAAAACTTTATCAAGACCCAAAAGATAAAAGGTTTTGGTTGTTGCATTACCCACATGCTGAAATGCATGGTGGTGGACCACCAAGTTTGATGGTAATGACCGTTAAAGAAGCAGAACTAAGGTTCAATACAGGGAAATAATAATCAGTAGCTAAAAAGCTCACAATAAGTCAAATGTACCCCCCCTACAGCATCTGACTAAATAATAAAAAGGGGATCAAAAAGGAGCGAAACATGAATTGGTATCTTGAGGTTTTAAAAAAATATGCGGTCTTTTCAGGTCGCGCAAGAAGAAAAGAATATTGGTACTTCGTATTATTTAATATAATTATTAGTATTGTTCTCACTATAATTGATGTTGTTGTAGGTTCGATGAGTCCAGAAGCGGGGATAGGTCTGATAAGTGGAATATATTCACTAGCTGTTTTATTACCAAGTCTCGCGGTGGCAGTGAGAAGACTACATGATACTAGTCGTAGCGGATGGTGGTTATTACTTCTGCTGATACCTTTAATTGGTGCTATTGTGATAATTGTTTTTCTGGCCACTGATAGCAAGCCGGAAGAAAATCAATATGGACCTAATCCAAAGTCCGTCACTGAATAAAAAGAAAATGGTTGGTGACGAGTGCGAATTTTCAATTTGTCATCAACCACTTTATTCATAGTAAAATCATCATAAAACTTTCTAAGCTTTAGTTGCCTTGTATAGTAAGTAAATGATTTAGTGATGCACATAATACTTGGAATATTGGAAATCTACGCGTTGGACTGTTCTCAAATTTAATAATAAAAAATCAGGGAGATTGTTTAAGTGTCAACTGTCACACAAGACTTCAGAGAACGTCCTGAGCCAGTATCATTCTGGCAAGCTTTTATCTACTGGCTTAAATTAGGGTTTATTAGCTTTGGTGGCCCAGCCGGTCAGATAAGCATGATGCATCAGGAACTGGTAGAGAAAAGAAGATGGATTTCTGAACACCGTTTTTTGCATGCACTGAATTACACCATGGTATTACCTGGGCCCGAGGCACAGCAATTAGCAACCTATATTGGGTGGCTGATGCATGGTGTATGGGGTGGCATAATGGCAGGTGTATTATTTGTTTTGCCGTCATTGTTTATTCTCATGGGACTAACCTGGGTTTATCTTGCATTTGGTGACTTGCCTGTTGTTGCGGGTGTGTTATACGGCATTAAGCCTGCTGTTACAGCTATTGTTGTGTTTGCAGCGTATCGAATTGGTTCAAGGGCATTGAATAACAATGTGCTTCGTGGCATGGCGGTGCTGGCATTTATTGCTATTTTTGCTTTACATATACCTTTTCCCTATATCGTTCTGATAGCCGGTATTATTGGATATGTCGGTTCACGATTTGCACCGGATAAATTCAAGGCGGGTGGACATCATGGTAGTTCGAAGGACTCTTATGGACCCGCTATCATTGATGATGATACACCGGTTCCTACACATGCCCAATTCAAATGGAGCCGTTTTACTGGATATCTTTTAATTGGATTGTTTATCGGTGGGTCGGTTATGGCAGGATTGGCATGGTCATATGATTGGAACGGTACTCTCACTCAAATGAGTGTGTTCTTCACTAAAGCCGCCCTGGTTACATTTGGTGGTGCCTATGCTGTACTACCTTATGTCTATCAAGGTGGTGTTGATCAATATGCCTGGTTAACGGGCACACAAATGATAGATGGGTTGGCTCTGGGAGAAACCACGCCTGGTCCATTGATTATGGTGGTTGCTTACGTTGGTTTTGTTGGAGGGTGGACCAAGGAGCTATTTGGACCTGAGATGCTTCCATTGGCCGGAGCAGCAGGAGCAGCAGTAGCAACATTGTTTACGTTTTTACCTTCGTTTTTGTTTATTTTGCTTGGTGGGCCCTCGGTTGAAGCGACCCGGCACGATGTAAAATTCACTGCACCGTTGACTGGTATTACTGCAGCTGTAGTGGGTGTCGTACTTAATTTGGCTGTCTTTTTTGCCTACCATGTACTTTGGCCTGAGGGTTTTGATGCACCATTTGAATGGATATCAGCTGTCATTGGAGCGGCAGCATTTATTGCTTTGTTCCGATATAAAATTGGCATCGTTACCGTTATCGGTGCTTGTGCCGTAATTGGCCTGGTTTACACATTCATGATATAGAAAAACACCAGAAAATCCTGTATGGTCAACAGGATAAAAATGAAACTATATTATTAATATAACAACAAATACTAATAAAAAGACGGTACGAATTGATTTTTAGGATGGTTGTAGATGTTAGTTAAATTTTTCCCTTTTTTAAGATGGATTCACGAGTTAAAAGACCCCAAAATTCTTCGAGCAGACCTTATAGCTGGCCTGACCGTTGCCCTGGTATTAATTCCACAGTCCATGGCTTATGCAACATTAGCGGGTTTGCCAGAGGTTTATGGTCTGTATATCGCCTTTGTTCCTGTTTTTATTGCTGCACTCTGGGGCTCATCACGCCAACTGGGTACTGGCCCTGTAGCGGTAGTCTCGACGATGACAGCAACAGTGCTAACACCAGTTGTCCTGGTTATGCTGGAGCCTGGTCATACACCAGAAGAGTATCTGGCCCTGTATATTCCTACAGCCATGTTTTTAACCTTACTGGTTGGTGTGTTCCAGTTTTTACTTGGATTTTTCCGACTCGGCGCAGTTGTTAATTTTTTATCACACCCTGTTATTGTAGGCTTTACGAACGCGGCAGCCCTGTTTATTGGTCTGACCCAGGTATCTAAAATATTTGGTGTTGATATGCCGGGTGGAGCTGCTGATCATTTTCTGACAGTACGTATTTGGGGCGTGATTCAGAACCTGGACAAGACCCACATGGCAACATTAATCATGGGTGTTTCTGCTTTTGCAATTATGATTGGACTAAAACGTTATGTGCCAAAATTTCCATGTGTATTAGCCGCCGTTGTCTCTACTACTATAGTAAGTTACCTGATCGGTTTCAAAGAAATGGGTGGTAAAGTTGTAGGCACAATACCTGAAGGTTTACCCGGCTTTGCAATGCCCGCATTTAGTTATGAGGCCTTTTCTGGCCTATTTATTGGTGCCATTATTATTTCTTTAGTTGGCTTCATGGAAGCCATTTCAATTGCAAAAGCAATGGCGGCCAAAACGAAAGATCGTATTGACCCTAATCAGGAATTGATTGGTCAAGGCTTAGGTAATATAACCGGTAGTTTTTTTCAATCCTATCCCTCTTCGGGGTCTTTTTCTCGTTCTGCGGTAAATTTAAATGCCGGTGCGAAAACAGGTTTCTCATCAGTAGTAACAGCGATTATTGTTGTCATCACGTTATTATTCCTGACGCCGTTGTTATATCACCTGCCTAAAGCAACGCTTGCTGCAGTTGTTATCATGGCCGTGTTTGGCTTAATTAATTTACAATCTGTCAAACATATCTGGCATACCAACAAACATGATGGTATTGCAGCAATCATTACTTTTGTTGCTACTATCGGATCAGCTCCCAAACTCGATCACGGCATTATTATAGGTGCTGTATTGGCCATCGTTTTGTATTTATACCGTACGATGCGCCCACGAGTTGCCATATTAGGCCGTTATAAAGATGGAACATTACATGATGTTGAAACTTATAAGGACCTGTCAACAGATGAGAATATTACAGCTGTGCGATTTGATGGTTCTTTATACTTTGCAAACGTTTCATACTTTGAAGATGCGATGCTAAAAGCTGTGGCAGATCACCCCAATGCCAAGTACTTACTTGTTGTTGGTGATGGAATTAATCAAATTGATGCTTCGGGTGAAGAGGTTTTACATCACTTGGTAGAACGTCTTAACGATAGTCAGATAACAGTTGTATTCAGTGGTCTGAAACGTCAAATTATTGATGTGCTGCACGCATCTCATTTATATGAAATTATTGGTGAACAAAATCTCTTTTTTACTGAAAACATGGCATTAGAGGCGATATACGAACGGTTGGGTATGAATGCTTCAGGAGCGGTGTGCCCCTTAAAGTGGGAGCCACCCACGAGCTAGATATTGGATAACAACTAAAATAAGCATTTAGTCAAAATGCAGTTTATAGACAATGTTTCATTTAAATAAAATCAAGAATAATATTACAGGGAGAATTTAATGGAAGACAATACACAGAACAACCCGACAGCAGAAGCACGTCATTTACCATTCGAATTCAGAGGGAATGCAAAAGAATTCTTCGGTATATGGATTGTTAATATATTATTGACTATGCTCACAGCCGGCATTTATTCTGCCTGGGCAAAAGTAAGAACAAAGCGTTATTTTTATGGCAACACCATTGTTAATAATGATCGTTTTGATTACCTCGCAGACCCGGTTACCATTTTGAAAGGCTGGTTGATTGCTGTCGCTTTTTTTATCTTTTATTCCGTAATAACCAGTATTTTCCCTTTAACTATTTTTATATTTATGGTTGTTTTTATAATTGCGCTTCCCTGGCTTGTAATCAAGTCGCTGGCTTTTAGAGCAAAAAATACAACCTATAAAAATATCAGATTCGGATTTAATCAAAAATATAGCGAAGCGATTAAAATATTTGTTGGTTTAAGTTTACTCATACCATTAACGCTTGGTTTGCTTTATCCATATGTAATCTATAGACAGCAGCAATTTATTGTTGATAACAGCTGTTTTGGTACAACACATTTTTCATTCATGGCAAAAATAAAAGATTTCTATAAGATTTATGCATACGTTGTTTTGGCAGGTATTATATTTTCTTTCATTATGTATATGGGTGTAATGAAAGAGATGGGCTCAATCGTCGCGGAGATCAATGCGTCGGCATACAATGAGCTCGAACCCAGTGCAGATCTAAAAAATAAAATGGTATTTTTTCAGGCTGTCATAATGTTAGGGTCATGGGGATTCATGCTGGTTGCTTTTGGTTATCTGCAAGCTCGCATTCAAAACTTACTTTGGAATAATGCCGAGATCGATACCAATCGATTTGATAGCACATTACGTGCACGCGACATAGTCTGGATCTACCTTACTAATGTAATAGCGGTTATTTTCTCAGTCGGTTTACTTATACCCTGGACAAAAATCAGGCTGGCCAGATATCGCATGAAACATCTTGCACTCTTGGCTCACAATAATCTTGATCGTTTCATAGCTGCAGAAGAGGAAAGCGTCAAGGCCATTGGTGAGGAAATGGGTGAAGTATTTGATATAGATATCGGTATCTAATGTCCATCACAGGGATTTATTATGACGGTCTATCGTCAAAACGGCATGATGTGACTCTTTCGGTGTCAGACACCAGCTTGCATATCAAAGGGGTAAACCTTGACCTGATATTCAAGCTAGCAGACCTGCAAGTTAAACCCAGACTTGCCAGTTTACCTGTACAGATTGTTTTCCCAAATGATTCTCATTGTGAATTACAAGAACAGGATGGCCTGTCTGATTTAGTCGCGACTTTATCGTCGTCTAAAACCCAGACATTCATACATAAAATTGAAACCAGAATCACACTGATATTACTGACATTAGTCATATCTGTCGCAACGCTATTCATTACGATTCGCTACGCAATTCCATTTGCCGCTAAGCATGTTGCTTACTCTATCCCTTTATCTGTTGAGAGTGACATGGCTGAGGAGGGTTTGACGCTACTTGATAAAGTCATCTTCCAACCCAGCAAGTTACCAGAAAGTAGAAAGCAGGAATTAATCGACTATTTTAACAAAATGGCCGGCACGCAAGATAAACCGCTGGATATCAGGTTCAGAAGTGCTAAAAAGATGGGTGAAAATGCATTTGCTTTACCCTCTGGCATTATTGTTTTTACCGATGAAATGATTCACTTTGCAAAAGATGATAGAGAGCTCTTTGGTATACTTGCACATGAAATAGGGCATGTCCACAAACGTCATGTGTTACGACACATCCTGCAGGATTCTGCGACCAGCCTGCTATTAATATTAATTACAGGCGATATAGGAACGGCAAGCTCATTAATAGCAACAGTTCCTACGGTACTGATACAAGCCAAATTCTCTCGTGAATTTGAAAGTGAGTCTGATGACTACGCAATCAGTTTTTTAAAACAACGTGGTATTTCGACACAGTACCTTGCAGATATACTTGCCAGATTACAACAAAAACATCATGAGACCGATAGTGAAATAAGTGCTTTTATTTCAAGCCATCCAGCTACATCAAAACGCCTGCAAAAATTGCGGTTTCATCAAAACTGATAAATCATAATATTCTGCTCAGGAATTGTTGTAAAACTCTTAATGGAATCTTCGTTAGCTTTAAAATAATAATTCAATGTACAATTGAATAAATTGTAACCTTATTCATACTATACTTTTAAATAAATATTAAAGAAGATATATTATGATCATGAAGCAATCAGGTCTATTACGTATATTTATTTTCACCTGCACGATATTACTGATATCTATTGGATATTTTATATACGTCTATAATACATACCCTGCCATACAGGAAAATGAAAGTGTTCTTGGTGAAATAGGCGAGGGCTTGGGTGAGTTAGGCCTGTGGGGGCTTGTCTTTATATATGGTCGAACTTGTTTAAAGATTTTACTTGGAAAAGGAAAGATCGCTAAACGACTAGTACCCGATTACTCGCTTGATATAAACATCACCATCATCAATAAACTGTTACATTATCTTAATAAAACACATATTTATGTCGGCATCACAACGATTGCCGTTATCCTGCTACATATTACATTCATGGGCATTCCAATGGATATTTTATTTTTCCCCGCAGTATTAGCGCTCGTTATCTGGCAGGGGCTATTTGGCTTATTTCTGACATGGCGTTATAGTCCAACACAACTAAAGAAGCTGTCTTACCTGGTTCACGCACAACTAATAACCGGTATCATGATCGGCATTTTTGCTTATTTCGGACATTTACTAATTGATGATTAATTTTTCATGATATGAACCAAAACATTATTACTATAGGCATGCTAGCTGGCGGGTTAGGGCTATTCCTGTTGGCAATGAGTATGATCACTGATGGTCTTAAATTGGCTGCCGGTCAAGCTTTGCGTGGAATATTAGGCTCATGGACCCGTACGCCCATACGCGGCATTCTTACTGGTATATCTATTACCGCTATCGTCCAGTCTTCCAGTGCAGTGACAGTTGCCACAATTGGTTTTGTTAATGCGGGTTTGATGAATCTGTACCAGTCTCTGGGTGTTGTTTATGGTTCTAACATTGGCACAACCATGACTGGCTGGCTGGTGGCTATCGTAGGTTTCAAGATACAGGTGGGATCGTTTGCGCTGCCAATGGTTGGAGTAGGTATGTTATTGCGTCTTACTGGTGGTGACAGCCGTCGCGCACCATTAGGGTTGGCCATAGCAGGTTTTGGCCTGTTCTTTATCGGCATTGATGTACTCAAAGATGCATTTGAAGGGCTGGCAACAACGATTGATCTACAGATGTTTACTATAGATGGCATAACCGGCGTATTGTTATATCTCGGCATTGGATTCCTCATGACCGTACTCACTCAATCATCCAGTGCTGCTATCGCTATTACCCTGACAGCCGCAACTGGTGGTATTTTAAGCTTACACGCAGCTGCTGCGATGGTGATCGGAGCTAACGTAGGCACAACCTCAACTGCAGCAATCGCAGTTATTGGTGCAACTCCAAATGCAAAACGAGTAGCGGCTGCACATATTATCTTCAATGTATTTACTGGTTGCATTGCATTAATGATTTTACCTTTATTGTTTTGGGCAGCAGAAGCAACTGGTCAATTACTGGCTCTTAATAATATACCAGCTGTGTCCCTGGCATTGTTTCATTCCCTGTTTAATGTACTGGGCGTACTCCTGATGTGGCCAGCAAGTAAACGTTTAAAACATTTTCTAAGTAAACGTTTTGTTACACAGGAAGAGATTGAAGGACGCCCCAGATATCTTGATAAAACCACAGCCGCATCACCCATGTTAGCGCTTCATGCTCTGGCACTGGAGTTATCACGTATCGCTACTGTTGCCAGGCGTATGTCTTTGGCAGCATTAAGTGCCGAAGCCGGTCCTGGTAATCATATGTTAAGCGATTATATGGTCGCAAAAAAACTATCTCATTCAGTTACTGAGTTTATTACTCGACTAGGGAGAAGTGAACTTAGTGGTGAAGTCGCTGAACAATTAGCAAAATTTCTTCGTGCAGAGCAACATATGTTGGCCTGTGTTGAACAAACGCTTTTAGTCGCCAAGGCTCAGGCTAAATTAGTGTCTGTCGATGATGAAGAAATTGAAGAAAAAATAGCCCATTATCGTTCTGAAGTGGTCACCTTAACAGGTTTAACTAATTCAGAATCAGAAGAATTTTCTTTCCTGGACTGCGAAGCGCAATTAGAAAAAATGCAGGAGTCATATGATACTGTAAAAGAAACATTACTACACGCTGGAGCAGAGCAGCGCATACTCATCCCGACAATGATCGATATTCTGGAACAGAACAGTCGTATTAGACGCATGGCGCGCCAGATGGTAAAAGCGATTCACTATCTCAGTGAGCTATATGCAGTTTCAAACTTAAAAATGCAGGACACAGAAGAAACAACCTCACAACAAGAAAATGCCTGATTAATAAAGCTATGAATTATTACGACGTAAAGGAAATATTATGGTTGATACTAAAATAAATGGAAGATGTCTCTGCGGTGAAGTTAAGTATGCAGTTTCAGGGCAAGCCGTACGATTTTATCATTGTCACTGTAATCGATGTCGTAAAGCGACTGGAACAGGCCATGCAAGCAACTTACTGGTAGCTCCAGTTACGAGTATAACCTGGACAAAAGGTGAAGAACTATTGGGGAAATACAAGGTACCAGAGGCCGAACGCTTTTATAATTGCTTTTGTACACACTGCGGAAGCCCAATGCCCAGGGTGGTTCCAGAGCTGGATGCCGTTTTAATTCCAGCGGGCTCACTTGACAGTGAACCGCCTATACAACCACAGGGACACATATTTTGGGATTCAAGAGCAGGCTGGTCATGTGAGTCAGGTGATAAACCGCACTACTCAGAATATCCCTAACACTCCACATAAGTTTTTTCCACATATCTAATTCACCATGATAATTTTTTAGCTTGTTGATAAAGATTGATATTATTAAAAATCAGATTAAACTTATGCATGTTTATTTTAACATTACGTATTTTTACTTAGTTATTAGTATCGGCATTTCTTATATACTTTGAGTGATCTATGAATATAATTTATAAGACCAATATAACATTGATTGTTTTTTTACTAAGCTGCAACACTTTTGCTGAACAAAAAATTGATAATCCATCCAGGCCTGCATCTACAAACAAACAAAAACCTGTTACAAAGAGTGACCCCTACAGTAAAACAATGGGTAGTTTCATATACAAACCCGAACTAACCATTAATACACTATATGATGACAATGTTTTTGCACAACGTTCTATGCAAGTAACTGACACGTTATTAATGATTCAGCCTAGTTTTGACTTTAGATCGAACTGGAAAAAACACCTGTTAAAAATAAACCTTGGTGCTGAAATTGGACGATATAGGGACCTCAATAGCGAAAACTTCGAAGATGCATGGTTTGATATTCAAGGACGCTATGATATCAGTAAACAAACCATTGTTTTTGGTGGTTTTAACTTTAGTGAAGACCATGAAGAGCGCGGCACGCCCGATGTTGTTGGCACCACACCCACAACATTTGACTCGAAACAACTTCATGCAGGATTTGCACATACAGTTAATAAGTTCAAATTCCGTATCGGTGGCACATATGAGCAACTCAATTTCGATGATGATAGCGTAATAAATAACGATGACCGAGACCGGACTGCCGCTGGTTTTGGCTTTCGTAGCAGTTATTTGTACAAACCAAATAATGAACTTTTTTTTCAGCTAATTGCAGACCAGCGCGACTATGATGTTACACCTGATGACAATGGTTTTATCCGTGATTCAGATGGTTTTCGCTACTCAGTCGGTTATAAAAGTAAGCTCTCAAACCGTCTAAGTATGGAAGCATATATTGGCAAACTGGTACAAAATTTTGACGACCCCTTATTTTCAAAAGTGAACACTTTCGATATCAATGGAAATATCAAATGGCTTAGCAGCCCAGCAAGTAGTGTAAAGCTAAAGCTGGAACAAACCCTCGAGGAAACCACTTTGGCTGGTGCCTCCAGCTATCTGTATCAATCAGCCGGATTAGTTGGATCACGTAAACTTAGTCCTAAAACCCGTGTCGTTGCATCAATAGCGGGTGGACGTGCAAAATACCAGGATGCCAGTCTAGTAGAGAATTTGATAAATGCCTCTCTAGGTATACATCATAAATTGACACCGGAAGTTAACTTATCAGCCAGTTACCGGATTTCGACCAATGATTCTAACCAAATTACTAGTGTTAACAATGCCGCTAACCCTCAATTTCTACAAGATTATGTTCGACAACAAGTTATGCTTAGCCTGAATGTAGTTCTGTTTGATGTAAATGATCCTGATTTTGGTATTGGCAAGACACAGGAACACCTGAAATTGACACCCAGTCAGTGGCGTGGCTTTTATCTGGGGTTACAATCCGGTTTTGGTTCATCATTTGTAAACACCAATGGCACCCGTGGTAATTCGGGAACCGATTATGGCGAATATGGAAATGATGGAACAAACTATGGTGTATTTGCCGGATTTGGGATACAAAAAAATCGATGGTACCTGGGCATCGAAGCGGAAACTGAAAAAAAATATATTGATATTACACACAGTAAAAATAAACCAAACAGTCGTACGCTTGCAATTAGCAACGCCGATCAATACACATTAGGATTGCGTGGTGGTTATAAATTAATAAATGGCAATCTGATATACACTCGCCTGGGTAGAACCCGCTCCAAATTTGATACACAGTATCAAATTAATAATGAGCCTCTTAATGCTGTCAGCCAGGGATTTGATAGCGATGGCACACGGTATGGTATTGGTACCGATATTGTTGCAGGTGATAATCTATTTCTACGCCTGGATTACAGTTATATAGATTTTGGCGCCTACGATGTAGATCTTGTAACAGCAGGGGATGTTTTTTCCCCCAACGAAAGCTATTTCCGCCTTGGTCTGGGTTGGCAATTTACCGATCATCCTGCAGCTGCAAGAAAGCTCAAACCCACCAACATCGATGGAATCTATTCGGGTATACAAATCGGCCACACTTCGCTACTCAGCGATACAAACGGCATTCATAACGACTCTGGCTCTAACCCGGGCACCTACAGCTTTCAGGGAGAATTTGGACATGACAGAGGATTGGCAGCAGGTATTTTTGCTGGGGTTGGCAAGGAATGGAATCGATTCTATCTAGGTGTAGAGATTGACAGTCAAGCCAATAATGCAGACTGGCAGCATGTACGATTTCCTACTGGACGTGATTTTTCTGTTGAACAAAAAAGCACCCTGGGACTGGGATTACGTGTTGGTTATAAACTGAATAATGGCACATTAATGTATATTTCTGCTTCACGCACTCGAAGTCGTTTTATAACCAACTGGATTAAAGGGGGTAATCGCAGTAATGATATAAACCGTGATGACAAGGTTTATGGTAATCGATTAGCTCTTGGTGCTGACATGCCATTAAGTAGGAGCAGTTTTCTACGTATGAGTTATTCATCAGCAGAGTATGATCCATACCGCTTTATAAGTGAGCACGCCAATTCAGATGACATGACATTTGATAATACATCCTCATCCTTCAATCTAGGTATGGGCGTCCATTTTTAAACTATACTATCTTGGTAACATTTGTTAACAATTATCGAGCTTGAACTTGATTTATATCATCGCCACATAGAAGGGTGTTTAGTAACTTTCATATATGAATCTAAATTAATGACAACAGGAGTAAATAATGACGAAGATACACATAAGTAAAGTCAAGACTACCATCGCTGCAAGCATTCTTTTTTCGCTACTAGCTGGTACTTATATGATAGCGAACAATGCATCTGTTACTGATTTGATTGGCGCTGCCCATGCTGCGGAGGCGAAAGGCAACAAGGCTGGCAAAGGTAAGGGTGGAGCGAAAAAAGGCGGTGCGGGAACACAAGGTAAGCGCAGTGGCAAGAAAAGTGTCAGTGACATTCTTGCGGAGGATGATGGCGAGGATTCTGATCGCCCTGTCTGGGCTGGCGTACCGGGCAAGGATGGCAAACCAGGCGGAGGGAATGCCGGTGATACTCGCAAAAAAGGCGGTGATTACGGTGATATCTGGATCGTATTACGCAATGACCTGGGACTGCCTGTGCTTGATGCCAATGGCAATGTACAACCCTGCCTGGACCCAGCATGTACAACCTACATACAGTTAACTGCCGATGGCGAGTTACCGCCGGAATATGTAGGCAAGACCATCGAAGTAGAGTTCGGTCGTCTGAATATTGCACGCTCCCCAGCAAAGGTACTGACGCACTCACTGGAAGAAGCATTGTCCAAGCTAGATGGTGGCATTTACGGCACCACAGTGACGCTTGATCCAGCCGGTCGTCTGACCATTGATGGCAGCACTATTGATTCACCACTCGAAAGTCTTGCGCTATATTCAGCGCTGTTAACTACTCCGGCGGTTAATGGTATCGTCACATTGAGCATTACTGTGAGTAATGAAGGCGGTGGAACCTCAGTTTATACATTCTCGGTTCCTGAAAGTGATCGCCTAGACCTCGCAGCATCTGCATTTGCAGCGGCCTCAGATAAGACAGGTACTCTGAGTGTCAGTAGCGTTGTCGGCATAAGCGGGTTTCTGACAGTAGATGACGAGCTGGCCAGCCTTGTAAGTAATTATACCTATGACCGTACTGCAACTTATACTGGCGTTCAGGTGTGGGTGTTAGTTGAGACTTCACCGGGTATTTTCGAACCAAAACTGGTCAATGTACTGGATGTCGTACAGTTTAATACCATCCCGACTATTGATGGCGATAACAATGGTATAGACCGTTTTACTCAGGCAGCAGATGATGCATTACAGGTACTTGAGTATGTACATGACAATGCCATCGACCAATAAAACAATTAATCTGTTTTAGTAACACCAATGCGGGCATCATAACTGGTGTCCGCATTATTTTTTCAGGAATAGTGAACGATGACTACATTACGATTTATAAAAAAAGCCAACTTACTGGTGATTAGTGCACTCATTAGTCTTGCATTAGGTATATCAAGCATCAGCCATGCAGCAAGCTCTGATCATGGTAGTAGTGGGCATAACAGTGGCAGTCATGGATCATCGGACTCACACGGTGGCGGTCACGACAGTGGAAGTGATAGTAGCCATGATGATGACTCGCATGACTCTGATTCTCATGACGATAGTAGTCATGGTAGTGGCGGCAAGAAAGGCGGAGGCCGTAAAGGATATGGTGCAGGTGGTCACGGACACAATCATGATGCAGCAGGAGACATCAGTAATACGACTATCAATCGTGTATTACGCGGTCGCAGACCAGTCTGGGCACGAGAAGGTATCCCAGAAGTAGAGCTGGGAAGGCTTAATGTCAGTCGTGCTCCTGGCTTTGTATTGTATCGTGCAGAGTCCAAGGCGCTGGATGAGTTTAAAACAGACATGGTGACTTTATACAATATGACTGCAGAACAAGCAGCAAAGATTTTAATGGAGAATTACCGCGAGACTCCAAGAATCGATTCTCCGGTACAGAATCTTGCCTTATATAAAGACATAATGGTTTTTGAAAAAACACAGCTTGAAGGCGTGAAACCTGCGAGCACACTTGATTTAGCGGCAATATTCCTCGGTTCAGCTTCTGATAAAAACATTCCTGTCAGTAAAAACACCGTGATCGCTGTAAATCGAATTCTGGGGCTTATTGAACCCAGTGCTGATGATTTGACAATATTAGCAACAAAAGCTGAACTGGTCCGACAGTCTATTTTGACAGGCCATGGTGATATCAAACACTAGTTTAAATATGAACACTGAAAGGGTTGCAGTGTTTGTCGTGGCGAATAGAAACAATCCATTTTAACAAGGAGTCGACAATGATAAAGCAATCATTAATTAGATTTACCTTAATTTTGTCTTTTTTTGTGCCTATAGGCTCCTCGTTTGCTGTTGACCAAACACCTGTCTACGGCGGTCAACTAATGACACAACAAGAGAGAATCGAACACCGCGAAAGACTTCGTAATGCTAAAACAGCCAAAGAGCGTGAGCAGATTCGCGAGAAACATCATATGCGAATACAGGAGAGAGCAAAAGCCCGTGGAGTTACACTACCCAATGCACCCACAGCAGACAGTAAAAGCAAAACTCCTGCAGGTGGTAGTAAAGGATCAGGAGGTGGTCGCGGTAAATAATGTGGCCATCAATTGGACAATCTAACAGATTTACTTCAAATATAAGTCATAGTGGTAAATCTGTTAGTTGGCATTACTTTATATGAACTAAGTTCTAAATGTTCCCTATACTTAATAACAAGAAAAGAGTATATATTAAACGCTATAATACACAGCAGGGGCACTACCACCACCTGAATCATGAACCAGTATTCTAATCTCCCGCCACTTATACAGTCCTTACTTGATCCTGAGAGATACGATCATACTGTTCTACAATGTCAGCTTATTCAGACGCACATTTCATGGGTCATATTAACAGGGGATTATGCATACAAAATAAAAAAACCGGTAAACTTAGGATTTCTTGATTTTTCCACACTTGAAAAGAGACGTTTTTATTGCGAAGAAGAGTTGCGGCTTAACCGTCGTCTTGCTCCAGCAATTTATCTGGATGTCATAAACATAAGTGGTACACCGGAAAAACCTTCTTTGAATGGTGACGGCGACACCATCGAATACGCAGTTAAGATGATACAGTTTCCTCAAGAGGCGCAATTAGACCGTGCCCTGGCACGGGGAGATCTCCAGTTTGATAAAATCGATGCGATTGCAAGTATGATATCCATTTTTCATCAACAAATTGAAATCGCGAAAAAAAATACACCCTATGGCAACCCTGAACAGGTCATGCAACCTGTCACCGAAAACTTTATGCAAATTCGCGAACAACATAAAGAATGTAAACACCCGGAATTACTTACCGACCTTGAAAATTGGTTTGAATCAGTTTATACCGAATTAGTCCCGATTTTTCTAAAACGCAAGTCCGATGGTTTTATTCGTGAGTGCCATGGAGACATGCATCTAAGAAATCTGGCCTGGTACAATGGCAAACCACTTGCATTTGATTGTCTCGAATTTAATGAAAATCTACGTTGGATAGATGTCATCAGTGAGGTAGCTTTTCTGGTGATGGACCTGCACGATCATAAACAAGAACATCTCGCACATCGATTTATCAATGCATATCTGGAACAGTGTGGTGATTACGCAGGGATCCAGGTACTGCGATTTTACCTCGCTTACAGGGCCATGGTCCGTGCCAAGGTTAATGCAATAAGGGCAGGGCAAACAGGTATCGAGCAGAATGAAGTGAAAGATGCTGAAAATGATTATTATGAGTATTTGAATCTGGCAAAAAGTTATACTCGCCGTACATTACCGCAACTCATCATTACCCGAGGTCTATCAGCCTCGGGTAAAACGACCGAAACTCAGCCCTTACTGGAATTATTGGGAGCAATCCGCATTCGCTCTGACGTTGAGCGTAAGCGTCTCTTTAACGTTAATCCCAATGAAGAGTCACACGCAGGCATTGATGGGGGAATATACAGCGCTGAAGCAACTGAACAAACCTATGCGAGACTGGTTGAAATTGCAGGATTGATAATTGATGCAGGTTATACAGTTATTATTGATGCGGCCAACCTGAAGCAAACGCAACGTCAATTATTTCAAAGATTGGCCTCGCAAAAGCAAGTGTCATATATTATCCTGGAGTTTATAGCGACTCCTGATACACTGCGCAAACGCATTCTGGAACGAAAACATGATGCTTCTGATGCTAACCTGGAGGTCCTTGAGCATCAACTAGAACACTGGCTACCACTACCAGAAAATGAACATCCCTTTGCCATCAGTATCGACACCGAGCAACCATATGATGTTTTAGAGCTGACTAAAAAAATAAGATCAACGGCCTGCATGCAAACAGAAACGCATTCAGTACATACTGAGTGAATCCGTGCGAAAAACATAAACAAACATGTGAGATCTGTTTTTGATAAAAAAAATGATCACTTTTATAGCAATTATACTCGTCGCATTGATTGCATTGAATGGAATGATGTTTTTACAGCAACCCTCCATGATATTTTTTCCCTCCAAAAAACTCGAGTTAACACCAAAAGACTGGGACCTGAATTACCAGGATGTCAACCTGACTACATCGGACGGGAAGCTGTTACATGGCTGGTATATCCCTCACGAAAAATCAAAAAAAGTACTACTGTTTTTTCATGGTAACGCGGGGAATATTTCTCATCGCGGCGATTCGATAGCTATTTTCCATCGCCTTGGCCTGAATGTGTTTATTATTGATTATCGTGGTTATGGACAAAGTGAAGGGGAAGCCTCTGAGACGGGTCTGTACAAAGATTCCGAAGCAGCCTGGCAGTATTTAACAAAGGAAAAATCCATTGATAAAAAGGATATCATCATTTTCGGGCGTTCACTCGGTGGTGCCATAGCGACCAGATTAGCTTCTAAAGTGCACCCATCAGCTTTGATACTTGAATCGACATTCAGTTCTGCACGAGATATGGCCAAATCCATTTTACCCATATTATCCCGTCTACTGATCTTCCGTTTCAAGTTCAATTCAATTAGAAAGATCAATAAGGTCAATTGCCCCTTGCTCGTCATACATAGTCCAGATGATGAAATTATCCCATATCATTTAGGTGAAAGCCTTTACAAGGCAGCTAGCCAACCCAAGTTATTATTCTCAATGAAAGGTGACCACAACAGTGGTTTTCTCATGAGTCAACCTGCTTATGAGCAGATGTTGAATGAATTTATTAATACTCGAGCGCCATAAATACGCTTATATTATTGAATAGTAATGCTTGGAGATTTGTCATAGATCAATAACCAGTTATTCAAGCATCAACTATAATTATCGTTAATAGCGTCAATCTAGTTATTACTGAGTGTAACTATGTCAGATATCAAGGATCTATCTCTTTCAACCCGCGGAGATTCACGTATTCAATGGGCGCTCGCAGAGATGCCTGTCATAAGGGGGCTGATGCAACGTCTTTCAGTCAAACGTCCTTTGACCGGTATTCGTATCGGTGCCTGCTTGCACATCACAACGGAAACTGCAAACCTGGCACGATGCCTGAAGGCTGCAGGCGCTGATCTTGTTTTATGTGCCAGCAATCCATTGAGCACCCAGGATGATGTTGCGGCTGCGTTGGTATCAAATTATCAGATTCCGGTTCATGCCATTCGTGGCGAATCAAATGATGTCTATTACGAACATATTCAGGCTGTTCTCGACCATCGCCCTATGATAACCATGGATGATGGTGCCGATCTGGTCAGTGAAATGCATAAAACTCGAACTGAATTGTTAAGCAATATGATCGGTGGAACCGAGGAAACGACTACGGGTGTCATTCGTTTACGCGCTATGGCTAACGACAAGGCGCTTAAACTGCCTGTCATCGCTGTTAATGATGCGATGACAAAGCATTTTTTTGATAATCGTTATGGTACGGGGCAAAGTGCACTGGATGGTATTATCCGCGCCACCAATATCCTGCTTGCAGGCAAGACATTTACTGTTGTCGGATATGGATGGTGTGGTCGGGGAGTGGCTATGCGTGCTAAAGGTCACGGTGCCAATGTTATCGTTACCGAGGTAGATCCTCTGCGTGCATTGGAAGCCAGTATGGATGGCTATCAAGTTATGCCATTACTGGAGGCAGCCACCCAGTCTGATTTTATAATCACCGTTACAGGAAACAAACATGTTATTGACAGCGAGCACATGACTGTCATGAAAGACGGATGTGTACTGGCCAATGCCGGGCACTTTAATGTTGAAATCAATATACCGGCTCTGCAATCCCTTAGTATCGGACAAAACAAACCACGACAGTATGTCGATGAATATGTTCTTGAAGATGGACGCAGACTACGTTTACTGGCAGAAGGTCGTTTGGTGAATCTTGCGGCAGCGGAGGGGCATCCGTCAGCTGTTATGGACATGAGTTTTGCCAACCAGGTGTTATCTGCAATTTATTTGCTTGAACACCATAATGAACTGTCCAATGACGTACATGCTGTACCAGCCCGGATAGATCAGGAAATTGCACAATTGAAACTCGCCGCTATGAATCTCACCATTGATCAACTGACAGACGAACAAAAAGACTATCAATCATCCTGGAAAGAAGGAACATAAATGAGTCTGTAAAGCATATGAAAACAAACATTAAACGTATGTTGAGAGAGATAGAGAACGAGGCAAAGTTCACTGCATCCTATACCGGCAGGGAGCATTTTGATAAACGTGTCATGAGTGCCATGGGTGAAGTACTCAGAGAAAAATTTGTCGATGAAATAGAAGAGGGCTTTGCTTACCATAATGGACCCTTACCGATAGGTTATGGTCAAACTATCTCTCAGCCATATATCGTCGCATTAATGACAGACTTACTTGATCTGACACCGGATAGTATCGTGCTGGAAATAGGGACCGGTTCTGGATATCAGGCCGCAATACTTTCAAAACTTGCAAAAAAGGTCTATAGCATTGAAAGGATCCCTGAACTTTATGAGTCAGCCAGCAAGCGGCTACAAGATTTGGGTTATGACAATGTCGAGACACGTTGCAGTAATGGTTATTATGGCTGGAAAGAAAAGGCGCCTTTTGATGCGATAACAGTGACCGCCGCTGCCTCGCATATTCCACAAGCGCTGATTAGTCAACTAAAACCGGGCGGACGCCTGATCATCCCTGTAGGGTTACCGTATATGCATCAGGAGCTAATATTGCTATCAAAAGGTAAGGATGACACGACGACAACTCAGGCAGTCCTGGGTGTCTCCTTTGTTCCATTAATAACAGGGAATGAGTAATTACTAGCCTATATATAAAATATTATATTTTATTATCACGCTTCATAACCGGCTATAAGACTCGCATCCACACAACCCATTGACTATGCTTAGAGTTAATAAAAGGAATTACATCTATGATGAGAGTGAAGAGCTTACATGTCATGTTTTCACTGCTGTTTGTATTCAGTTTATTACTGTATACAACTATAACCAGTAGTACGGAACGAACAGCCATCCAACTGGTTATTGATGATGCCATAGGTCCTGCAACTGAGGATTATATTGTACGAGCACTGGAAAAAGCCGATCAGCAACGGGCCGAACTCGTCGTTATTCGTATGGACACTCCAGGAGGGCTGGATTCTGCCATGCGTGGCATTATCAAGAGTATTATCAATTCATCAGTACCGGTGGTGACATACGTTGCCCCTTCAGGTTCACGTGCAGCAAGCGCCGGAACCTATATTCTGTATGCGAGTCATATTGCAGCAATGGCACCGGGCACCAATCTCGGTGCGGCCACGCCAGTCAAGATAGGTGGTTTTTCACCACCGGACATTAGCGGAAAGGATAAAAAAGAGTCACCGACTGATAGTGATTCAATGCAAAAAAAAATCATTAATGATGCCATTGCCTACATCCGAGGTTTGGCAGAATTACGTGGCCGCAATCAGGACTGGGCAGAAAAAGCGGTGCGAGAGGCGGCCAGTTTACAAGCGAGTGAAGCCTTAAAAATCAATGTAATTGATATAGTCGCAACGGGAATAGCTGACCTGTTTGCACAGATAAATGGTCGTAAAGTAATGATTCAAGGTCATGAACGCTCATTGAATACGACAGGCCTGACTGTCAGGGAGATCAATCCGGACTGGCGTAGCCGATTGCTCAGCGTCATTACTAACCCGAATGTCGCCTATATTCTAATGCTAATGGGAATTTATGGCTTGATACTCGAATTCTCCAATCCTGGTGCCATTATTCCAGGCACAGTCGGGGCGATCTCATTACTGCTGGCAATGTATGCGTTCCAGTTATTACCAATTAACTATGCTGGCATGAGCCTTATATTACTGGGTGTCGCTTTAATGGTTGGCGAGGCCTTTCAACCGAGTTTCGGTATGTTAGGGATAGGCGGGACCATCTCTTTTGTGTTTGGTTCCATAATCCTGATGGATACTGACGTCCCGGGGCTTGGGATCGATCTCTCCGTTATCATTACGTTTACGATCAGCAGTGCATTACTTTTTATCTTTGTTGTGGGTATGGCAATCAAGGCTCGACGTCGGCCAGTCGTCACCGGCAGTGAAGAACTGGTTGGTAGTGAAGCAATCGTTATCGACGGTTTTGAGCATGAAGGACAAGTTTCCCTCCATGGAGAAATCTGGCGCGCAATCAGTGATACTCCGTTACAGAAAAACCAACCGACAACGGTTACTAGTATTAAAGGTTTAACTTTGTATGTTAAACCCATAGAAAATTCAGCACAGGAGTAAAACCAATGACTGCATATTCGCTTTATATTGTAATAACACTTGTCGTAATGTTTCTGGCAAGTGCCATCAGGATCCTACGTGAATATGAACGTGGAGTCGTATTCCTGCTTGGTCGTTTCTGGAAAGTAAAGGGACCGGGTTTCATTATCATTATTCCATTTATCCAGCAAATGGTACGGGTGGATTTGCGAACTATCGTTATGGACGTGCCCAGTCAGGATGTCATATCTCGCGATAATGTGTCTGTTAAGGTGAATGCTGTGGTGTATTTTCGCGTTATTGATCCTGAAAAATCCATTATTCAGGTAGAAAATTACTATATGGCAACCAGTCAACTTGCGCAAACAACGTTACGATCTGTACTCGGCCAACATGAACTGGATGAGATGTTATCTGAGCGTGATCAGCTTAATTCCGATGTCCAGAATATTCTGGATAAACAAACCGATGCTTGGGGTATCAAGGTCACTAATGTTGAAATTAAACATGTTGATCTGGATGAAAGCATGATACGGGCTATCGCACAACAGGCAGAAGCGGAACGAGCACGACGCGCCAAGGTCATTCATGCGGAAGGTGAAATGCAGGCGTCGGTCAAGTTGCTTGAAGCGGCCAAGACCCTGTCACAGCAGTCAGAGGCATTGCAGTTGCGCTATCTGCAAACACTGACTGAAATCGCAGGTGAGCGGAGTAATACTATCGTTTTTCCATTGCCAATGGATCTGATCGCCAACTTAATTGATAAAACAAAATAATAATGAATGGACATATTTCTATCGCTTCATACTGATTGGCATATTCAAATTGTGGGCCTATAGAACATATATAATAGGTGCAGATATTATGACCCACATGTCATTCTTAATATAATCTGGTACGATAACAAATATGGGTGATCACACTAACAAAGCAGTAGTACTGATAGAGAAAAAAGATAACTCATATTTACTTACGTGTGATGGTGAATGGAATCTAAACACTATTACTGAAGCAACATCTAAACTTAAAGAATTTTCCCTTGTTATTGAAGTAAAAAGCAACCTCACCTGTGACATATCCTCAATAGAGGAACTTGATAGTGCTGGTGCCATACTGCTATTAGAATATATTAATATATTTGAAGAGAAAAACTGCATGGTCAACATAGTTGGTGCTAGCAGCGAGCAAGACAAAATCTTGACCATGTATCGTGATAAGGTAAAAAACTCAAGCGTAGTATCACCCAAAAGACATTCGTTGATTAACCAATTTGAAAAAATAGGGCACAAAACAATTTTGTCGATACGGGATATGGTGAGTTTTTTATCATTTTTAGGCGAAAGTTTTTCATCCCTTGTTCATTACATACTGCACCCATCATCAATCAGATTCAACGCCATTGTAAAAAACATCGAAGATGCAGGCGTCAGAGCACTGCCCATCGTAGCGTTAACCTCCTTTTTGATTGGGGTCGTTGTAGCATATCAAGGTGCGGTACAGCTCGAAAAATTTGGAGCGAATATCTTTATCGTTGACCTGATCGGCATTTCAGTAACAAGAGAACTTGCACCATTAATCACCGCCATTGTCGTCGCAGGTAGAAGTGGTTCATCATATACAGCCCAAATTGGGGTTATGAAAATAACTGAAGAGATCGACGCCATGAAGACAATGAGCTTCAATCCCTTCAGATTTTTGGTTTTACCCAGAATGATCGCATTGATGATAGCCATGCCACTGATGATATTTTTTGCAGACGTTGTTGGAATATTCGGTGGGATGTTTATATCGGAAATACAAATGAACCTCTCCTACACAGAATTTGCTCTGCGGTTACAAAATGTTTTAGAGCTGAAGCATATTTGGATCGGTGTTACAAAGGGAGTATTTTTTGCCTGGTTAATTGCAGCGGTTGGATGTTTTCGCGGCTTTCAGGTTTCATATAATACTGAAAGTATTGGTCGATATACTACAATAAGTGTCGTTAATGGTATCTTCCTGGTTATCGCATGCGACGCGTTATTCTCGGTAGTTTTAACGGAGCTGGGAATTTGAGCAATATTGTCATCGAAATGGAAGATATCGTAACGAGGTTTGGTGAAAATCTTGTACATGATCATCTGAATCTGTCTATAAAGGAAGGTGAGATTTATGGGTTACTTGGAGGCAGTGGATCTGGGAAATCAACTCTCTTAAAAGAAATGATAATGCTCCTACGTCCCGAAAGTGGACGTATTCGGGTTCTTGGTAAAGATATACTAGATCTTAGTACTATAGAAGCAGAAGCACTTCGTAAACAATGGGGTGTTCTTTTTCAGTCTGGTGCACTTTATTCGTCACTAAATGTAGCTGAAAATATAGGCATCACACTCAGAGAATATACCGATTTATCTAAAGATTTTATTAATACTATCGTTAAAGCAAAAATAAAAATGGTTGGTTTACCCGATTATGCAGCAAAACTCTATCCAGCAGAATTAAGTGGCGGTATGGTTAAGCGTGCATCTCTCGCTAGAGCACTGGCGATGGATCCAAAAATCCTGTTCCTGGATGAACCAACATCAGGACTTGACCCTATCGGGGCTGAAGAATTTGATAAATTGATACTCGATTTAAGAAATATTTTAGGCTTCACCGTCATTATGGTTACACATGACCTTGATTCCATATGGAATGTTGTTGACCGCTTTTGTGTTTTAGGCGATCATAAAATTATTGCAGAGGGTACGCTCAATGAAGTTATGAAATCTAATCATCCAATTATTGCGAAGTTTTTTAAAGGTGCCAGAGGCTCGGTAAGAAGCAAGGTATAGTATGGAAAGCAAAACTAACTACATTATAGTAGGAATATTCGTTGTCTTATTCAGCATAGGCCTTGCTGTTTTTGCATTCTGGCTGGAAAAATATGGACTTAAAGAGGATTTCACCTACTACAAGGCATTTATGAAAGAATCCGTATCAGGACTAAGTCGTGATTCTTCAGTAAAGTATCGAGGTGTTGATGTCGGCATAGTCGAGACAATACGAATCAATCCGAAAAATAGTGAACAAGTAGAATTACTTCTCAGTGTTGAAAAAGATACCCCTATCAAAGAGGACATGTCTGTCGTATTAAAATTCTATGGTCTTACTGGGCTTGCCTTCATTGAAATTGAAGGAGGAAGTAAAGAATCACCACTTTTAAAGTCTCAAAATGGCGATATCCCCGTCATTAAATCAGCACCCTCAATCTATACAAGACTAAACGAGTCGCTACCTGATATTGCACAAAAGCTTTCAACTGCACTTGGAAAGATAGATCGTTTATTAAACGATAAAAATTTAAGTAATATCAGCGAGTCAATCGATAATATAAAAGAGATATCCTTGTACGTTAAGAACTTTAAAAGTAAAGTAGGCCTCGCTGTAGAAAATAGTGCCGTAATGCAAAAAAAGGTTATCGTATCATTTGGCAAGGTGGCTGATGCTGCCGATGAAGTAAAATTAATGGCACATAATATTAACAAAAGCCTGAAACGTGGTGATTATAATATCAAAACACTAAGCACACCAACATTTGAACAGACTAATGAGTTGCTCAGTGAATTACAATCGTTAGCAAATGAATTAGAAGAAGTTGTATTATCGATACAGAAAAGCCCTAGTGATCTGTTATTTAAGCAAACAACTCCAAAACTCGGGCCAGGAGAATCAAGAAATAATGACTAAACGATATTTAATATTATTTGTTATCGCAATATTATTTGCAGGTTGTGCAACTAACACTATTCCTGCAACAGATTTATATGCAATTAATATTACTTGTGATTCAGATCAGTCCTCAGTCAAAAAAAACAATCATACAAAAGTACTCAAGATCGCCACACCAAAAAGTAGCGCTACTATAAAAAATCGACACATTCTCTATCAAGAAAATGAGTTTTCACTAAACCCATATGCACACAGCAGATGGAGTGACACACCAAACAAGATGCTCGGAAGCCTTTTTCTTTCTTGTATCAACAAAAATACTATATTCAGAACAGCACTGCCTTCACACTCGAAAGGAAGAGGGGACTATTTACTGGAAAGCACACTTCTTGATTTTCACCATCATATAAATACGAATGGTAGCTCAGACGGAATAGTACGAGTTGAATTTTATCTCATAGAATCAAAAAGTGGCACTGTTGTGGCAACGAATGAATTCTTATCGAAAGTCAGTTCAGAATCCCTTAATACGAAAGGAGGGGTTAAGGCTCTAAATACGGCATCAAAAAACATTTCACAACGTTTAATGCAGTGGTTATTATCTCTCGATAACACTATTACCCATTAGATGCTAGTCGACAGATATTTTAGTAGTATTTAATAGTTGATGATTTAAAACATTTTCGCAATAGTTTCGATAAATTCATCTTTAATATCACTTATACCTAATACTATAAGTTTGTTTGGTGTTAGTTGTAGAGTCTCTAACAATGCTATGGTTTCAGGCAAGCCGGTCTCATGACTCGAAATTTGACTTATTTTAGGTATCAATTGACTGGCATCAACACATACAAATGTCGGCTTTACATCAGTTGATATTATTGAATCAATAATAATAACATTATCATAAGGTTTAATATCATCGATCAATGCAATACCTGGTCGATCCAGCTTAAATAGCTTTAAGCCTTTGAGTTCGAGAGATCTGATTTTTTTATTTGTTAATAACTGATCTATCATCTGCCAACCAAGCGTGTCTTTTTTATATGGAGAGCCAATTCCTATGATGGTGGTTTTGGTCAAGTTAGCATTCTTAAACAATAACCTGGTCTCTATTTGTTTACCGTCATCGGTAACACCATCTCTAATCAGGTTTAAGTCGAGAAAATGCGTGGCACATGAAATACATGGATCATAATTACGAATTATTTTTTCAGCATGCAACTGCAACTGCTCCTTAGTGTTATCGAGACCATAATTGATGAGAGAATATTTTAAGTCCTGCTCAATACGTGACTGATTTTGACTGGTTGGTGGAACAATAACCGATTTGTTTACACAACCACTTTCATCAACATCAAAACGGTGCCATAAAAATCCGCGAGGTGCTTCGGTACATCCAAAACCTGTTCCTGGTTTTGGTTCAAAGCTCATACAAGATTGATCAGTTATTTCATAATTGCTTAATATTATCTCTGACTCTATTAAGCAATAATATATTTCAATAGCACGTGCAATAATACTATGAAACATATTTCTGGACGGAAATTTAGCATTTAGTTTGCCCATGATTTGTTGAACTTCATTGGGTAGTTGATTTTTATTCAGATTTATTCGGGCCAACGGGCCAACCAAATAAGGTTTTCCATGTAATAAACAATGTAGAGCTGTACTGTGATTAACATGCTTTTCCTTGAAATGATTGTCAAATTCATTGATGTTTATATCAAGTCCGTTATCACTAATCAGGCGACCTTCATTGAAAGGGTATTCAGTATCATGATGCAAGGCAACAGAAACAAAATCCTGATTATCTTCTGGTAGGTCCAGAGTGTCTAACCACTGAATTAAATCGAGTGCGTCCTGTTTCGACTCTGTTATACGATGCAATAATTCATCAGCAGATTTTTGATCAGGCGCTTTAGTAAAACCACCGATTTTTGCTGCAACAGGATGTACAGAGCGACCACCAAGCAATGCTACAAGGTCATTACCCAATGCCTGAAGTTTTAATCCTCGACGAACTTCATTGCCATACTGTTTTGACATTTCAATTACACTATTAAACCCAAGAAAATCAGGTGCAGCTAAAAGATGAATATGCAAGCTATGGCTTTGTAACCATTCACCACAATAAAACAGCCGTCTCATGGTACGAATCCATGGGGTAACAGTTACATCAAATATTGATTCAATTGCATGTGTAGCACTCATTTGATAGGCAACAGGACAGATACCACAGATTCGAGCTACCGTATCCAGAACATCATAATAATTTCTACCCTCCAGAAATTTTTCAAAATAACGTGGTGGTTCATATATACGTAATTTTAGTTCAGTGATCTGTTTATTCTCAATTGTTAGATCAAGTGCTCCTTCGCCTTCGACACGCGCCAGGACAGGTACATTTATCTTAATAGTATCTGTTTCCATAATTAACTCTTCCAGTAATGTCCTTCCTGGTGGAAGGGGTCAGCACCACTATTAATAAACAAAAAACGTCGTGCTACTTCATCATCGACCAGTCCTAGTCCTTGTAAGCGGTTTGCCATAGATCGTGTGTTAGGGTTCTCTGCAGGACCATAACACCCATAACACTCACGGCCAACATGAGGACATAATGCACCACAGCCAGTTCGTGTGACAGGCCCCATGCATGGCTCATTTTTGGTAACCATTACACAAACAGTTTGTTGTCGTTTGCACTCCATACAAACCTTGTCGTTTTCCTCTTCGGGTAACACGCCAAATAATAAGGCACGAATCGCAATAATTATTTGCCTTTTACTGATAGGACAACCCCATAACTCTAAATCGACTTTGACGTGGTCTTTTATCGGGGTACTATTATCAAGACTGTCAATAATGGATGGATTTGCATATATATCGGCAATCCATTCATTCGTGTTTGCCATATTACGTAGTGCCTGTAAACCACCTGATGTCGCACAGGCACCGATGGTAATCAGGTAAGTGCTATTATCACGAATTTTCTGCAACCTTATTACGTCTTCTGAGGTTGATACACTCCCTTCGATAATGCCGATATCAATTGTTGCTTCTTCATCAAGTGGTCCTGCTTCAGCAAAGTGTTTAATTTCTACCAATTTACTCAAAACCAGCAATGATTCACCGAGATTAAGCAACGCAAGCTGACAGCCATCACATGAGCTGAATTTATGAACTGCAATGGTTGGTTTTCTCATATAAAACCTCGCCCTTAAAATCCTTTAATATTAAAGAGATCAGAAACTTTGTCATAGCTGAATACCGGACCATCTTTGCAAATAAACTTACTACCATACTGGCAATGACCACAATGTCCGACAGCACACTGCATGTTTCTTTCCATCGACAAATAAAGTTGTGATGCTGGCACACGGTAATCCAACATATGATCGACGACGACTTGCATCATACCTTCAGGCCCGCACATCATGACGCAAACATTATCAGGATCAAATTCAAGTTGATCAAAAAGCGTTGTCACTGGTCCGATATGCCATGGCCACAAGGCTTCACCTACATCGGCAGCCAGTAACACTTTGGTATCAGGTAAATCACGCCACTTATCATAACGGTCTTTCCAGATAAAATCGGCGGTGTGTTTGACACCTTGTATAATAGTCAGGCGTTTGAATTCTTCTCGTCGCTGTTCAATATAGTTTATAACCGACACCACTGGCGCACAGCCAAGCCCACCTGTAACTATAACTACATCTTTTTGCTTTGATTCGATCATCGGCCAACCACGTCCATAAGGTCCTCGTATGCCAATTCGATCACCTGCTTTTAGATTATCCATCCCTCTGGTCACGCGGCCAACCACACGTATCGTATGATCGATAATGTGGCTATCTCTGGGGTCAGATACTATCGAAATGGCAATCTCTCCAACGCCATATAGATACAACATATTAAACTGACCTGGCTCAAATTCGTAAGCATCCTGGATCTTCTGTTCTGTGAATTTTAATCGTAGTGTGAATAAACTGGGCGCTTCCTGAATGCGTTCTAAAATGATGGCCTCGTGGGGCACATAAGGATTTATATGTTGGCTACTCATGTCGTCTTTCCGCAACCTTTGTTAGAGACTCAATAACATCAATACCGACAGGACACCAGGTCATACATCGACCACAACCGACACAGCCAGAACGCCCATATTGATCATGCCAGCTGGAAAACTTATGAGTTAGCCATTGCCTGTAACGCTGACTCGTCTCACTACGAATGGTAATACCATGAATATAACTATGACCCTGCCCAAAACATGAATCCCATTCACGATAATGGTCCGATGACTTCCCATCCAGATCCGGCACATCATTTTCACTATGACAAAAACAAGTAGGGCATACTGACGTACAATTCCCACAGCTAAGACATTTTGTCGCAATGGTGTGCCATTCTTCGTTATTCAATTCTTCGAACAAGCGCGATTGGATATCAAATTGCGGTAGTTGCCTGTTTTGTTTTGATGCATTAACTTTTATTAAATTTGACTCTTCAAGATATTCTGCTGAACAATCTTGTAACGAAAGGCTGGCGAGCACTGTTTTGCCTTGTATTGTTTGCGCATTGATTAGAAAACCATCCTCTAATTCGGTTAGTGCAATATCATAACCATCAGATACAAATGGTCCATCACCCGTAGAGTGACAAAAACATGTCTCGGCAGGGTGGCCACAATTTACAGCAATGACTAAAAGACTTTGCCGAGCTGCAGTGTAATATGGATCAATATACTGCTGCTGCATAAAATGCTGGTCATGTATTTTTAATGCGGCAATATCACAGGCCCTTACGCCAATAATGGCAAGTTTTTTTGTTACCGGTTCTGCTATATTAAAATTGATCTTTCCATCAGGTGTTTGCGTACTGTTCCAGAGTTTTTCTTTTGGTGCAAAAACCAGTGGTTTGATTGCCTGTGGTCCATTTGCCCAAGCGAAATATTTCGAACCGCAATCAGTTTTCAGCGAATAACTACCTGGTTTCTGCTCGTCACTAATACCACGTGGCAATTGTTTTACTGAACTAATTTCATCGTAAATGATTGCACCATCACGTACTTGTGGACCAATACAGGTGAAACCGCCATCCTGTAATTTATTTAACAAGTTTTGTAATTGGTCTGTCTGAAAAAAATGATAATCTTGTTCCATTAATCATGCCTATATCATTCATTTGAATGCTGAATATATTTCAGTACATTATTAATTATAGACCTTGTCAACACTCAATTAAGTAATATTGAATAGATTAAATATATCAGGGATTTTAGTTGACTATTTGATAATTCATACATTTCCTCATCAATGTCAGTAAAATTGCGTACATGACATTGAATGATCACTAATGTTGCCTGGTATCACCAATACAAATTATTGGAATTAAAGGATATATTGTACGTTTTTGTGATTTAGCCCATTTGTTTCCGACATCGGTTAATTAATATGTTAACAATACAGCAATAATCCCCGTCATAAAGATGCCATCAAAGGTGCCTGCACCTCCAATAGAGGCCATCGGTGTATTTAATAACCGAATATCCTTTATACGCATCAAATCGGCACCGATTACAACACCTAAACTACCACAAATATACGCCAGTGCCGGTGTATTTTCCTGTGACAGAGCCATGGCTGTAAAAGCGGCACTGAATGGAGCTATAAATAATGGCATTCCTATACCAATATTCGCAATCGGGCGCGAAAATAGATAACTTATGATACTAATCAGACAAACTGCCAGAGTAACAATCCCTATACTAATACCGGAAGTAAAAATCAGATACGAAGAAAACAATATCGGGATTAAACCGCCCCCGACATTAATCGTGATTAATGTACGGCCATCTATGAATTGACGTGAGAAAAACAGGTGGCGTAAAGGTCTTTTATCAGAATAATTATATGTGGAAGTTATACTGGCAAGGGGTAAATTCAACGTACTTCCGAATAAAGTCGTAACCAGTAACA